>Ga0222420_100047_pt1 | contig 336667 bp, 297 predicted proteins | sample 3A2ome_FD_182470 | JGI IMG/M metagenome (GOLD analysis project Ga0222420, IMG submission 182470) | Enriched microbial communities from leaf-cutter ant dump, University of Wisconsin, Madison, United States - 3A200A (version 2) | ecosystem: Environmental > Terrestrial > Nest > Insects nest > Nest... | reverse complement strand
CGCCCTGTCCCCAGCTGTCGCCCGAACCCGATCCGCCGCCGCCGCCCCAGTCACCGCCGCCACCGCCGCCGCGCGATCCGCCGCCGCCGGGGGCGCCGTCGAGCATCGTCAGCGCGCCGCCCATGCCGGCGATCACCACCTCGGTCGTATAGCGGTCGTTGCCGTCGCGGTCCTGCCATTTGCGGGTGCGCAGCGACCCCTCGACATAGACCTTGCTGCCCTTCTTCAGATAGCGCTCGACGACGCCGACCAGCCCGTCGCCGTTGATGACGACATTGTGCCATTCGGTGCGCTCCTTGCGCTCGCCGGTCATCCGATCCTTCCAGTTTTCGGAGGTGGCGATGCGGATATTGGCGATCCGGCCGCCGTTCTGGAACGACTTGATTTCGGGATCGGCGCCCAGATTGCCGATCAGGATAACCTTGTTGACGCTGCCTGCCATCGCCGCTCCGCTCCGCTTTCCAAGTTGGGGGATCAGCCGAGTCCGAAGGCGACGGCTGTCCAATAGGTGATACCAGCAGCGGCATAGGCGAGCGCGAACAAATAGCCAACCATGAACAGCGGCCATTTCCACCCGTTGGTCTCTCGCCGCGTGATCGCGATGGTCGAGATGCACTGCGGCGCGAAGACGAACCAGGCGAGGAAGGCAAGCGCGGTGGCGAGGCTCCAGCGCCCCTGGAGGCGCTCGCCGAGCGACTGGGCGACGGCTTCCTCGTCGTCGTCGGCGTCGATCGCATTGGCGGTCGCCATCGCCGATACCGCGACCTCGCGCGCCGCCATCGCCGGGATCAGCGCGAGCGCGATGTCGTGGTTGAAGCCGATCGGCCGCACCGCGACCTCCAGCCCGCTGGCGATGCGGCCCGCGATGCTGTAGTCGACCTGGCGCACGTCGCTGTCCGCCGGGGCCTGCGGAAAGGTGAGCAGCAGCCACAGCACGACGGTGGTCATCGCGATGATCGTCCCGGCGCGGCGCAGGAAGATCCACGCGCGCTGCCACAGCCCGATCGCGACGTCGCGCAGCCGCGGCCATTGATAGCGCGGCATCTCCATCATGAAGCCCGCCGCGCTGCCGCGCACGACGGTGCGGCGCAGCACGAAGGCGACGACGAGCGCGCCGACGATCCCCGCGACATAGAGGCCGAACAGCACCAGCCCCTGCATCCCGATCGGCGTCCCCGCGACGCCGCGGTTCGGGATGAAGACGCCGATGATCAGCGTGTAGACGGGCAGGCGCGCCGAACAGGTCATCAGCGGCGCGATGAGGATCGTCGTCAGCCGGTCCTTCTCGTCCGAGATCGACCGCGTCGCCATGATTCCGGGCACCGCGCAGGCGAAGCTCGACAGCAGCGGGATGAAACCGCGCCCCGACAGGCCGACCTTCGCCATCAGCCCGTCCATCAGGAAGGCGGCGCGGGTCATGTAGCCCGACGCCTCGAGCAGCAGGATGAAGAGGAAGAGGATCAGGATCTGCGGCAGGAAGACGACGACCGCGCCGACGCCGGCGAGCAGTCCCTCGACGATCAGCCCGCGCACGAAGCCGTCGGGAAGCGCGGCGGTCACCGCGCCCTGCAGGGCGGCGATGCCGTCCTCGATCCAGCCGATCGGCGCTTCGGACCAGGCATAGACCGCCTGGAACATCACGAACATCAGCGCGAGCAGGATCAGGAAGCCCGCGACCGGGTGGAGGATGATCGCATCGATGCGCTGCGTCCAGCGGCGCACCGGCGTTTCGGCGAGGATCGCGGCGCGCGCGAGCGCGCGGGCGCGCTGGTGGAGCGCGGCGTCGGACGGCGCTGCCGCCGGCGGCTGCGGCTCATCCTGCGCGCGGCCCGCCTGCACCGCGGCATCGACCGCGGCGAGCAGCTCGGCGATCCCGCGCCGCCGCACCGCGACGGTCGGCACCACCGGCACGCCCAGCTCGCGCGCCAGCCGGTCGGGATCGAGCGTCAGCCCGTCGCGCTCGGCAAGGTCGACCATGTTGAGCGCAATCACCGTCGGCAGGCCGAGCGCGATCAGTTCGAGCGCGAAGCAGAGATGATTGTCGAGATTGGCGGCGTCGACGACGACGATCAGCGCGTCGGGACGCGTCTCGCCCGCCTGGCGGCCGAGCACGACGTCGCGCGTCACCGCCTCGTCGGGGCTGGACGGGGTCAGGCTGTAGCTGCCCGGCAGGTCGACCAGTGCCAGCGGCCGGCCGTCTGCGAAGCTGGCGTGGCCCGCCTTGCGCTCGACGGTGACGCCGGGATAGTTGGCGATCTTCTGCCGCGCGCCGGTCAGCGCGTTGAACAGGCTCGACTTGCCGGCGTTGGGATTGCCGACCAGCGCGACGGTGGGGAGCGGGCCGGTCATGGCGTCGTCGGTTCGACCTCGATCGCCGCGGCCTGCTTGCCGCGGATAATGACCTTCATCCGCCCGATGGTCAGCGCGAGCGGTTCGCGCGAGAACAGGCTGCCGCGGTGCATCGGCACCACCTCGCAGCCCTCCATCAGCCCGAATTCGCGCAGCCGGCGTCCTTCGTCGTGCGTCATCGACGTCCAGTCGATGCGCGCGATGCGCACCGCGGTGCCGAGCGGAGAGGAATCGAGCTTCGCAAGCATTGCGAGCGATTATCAATAACCCCGGGGGAAGGCCAGCCCTTTGTTGGGTGCGGTCAGCGCCCCGGGTAGCGCAGGCGGCCGACGAAGCGGGCGAGGCTCGGGCGTTCGGTGCGGCGTGCGGCGCGGCGGTGCTTCCAGCCCTCGAAGCGCATCACCTGATCGATACGGCGCGCAAGGAAGGCGCGCGTGTCGGCGAAATCCTCGCTCTCGTCGTTCAGCGCCACCGCCATCGTCGCGGCATAGACGCCCGCGAGGATCGTGCGCTTGCTGTAATGGTTGAAATCGGTCGCGGTGTCGCCCGCGAGCCGCCACATCAGGTCGGCGGCGCGCCAGCCGAGCCGGGCCGCGAAGCGCGCGTTGGTCGGCAGCGCGAGCAGTGCCAGCGCGCGGCGCAGCGATTCGCGATCCGGCGCGATCAGCGCGAGGCGCGTTTCGACGAGCGTCGTGATCTGCTGACGGATCTTGAGCGTCGCCAGCGCCTCGGGCGGGCAGCGTTCGGCCATCGCGGCGTCGATCGTGGCGAACCAGGCGTCGACCATGTCGCGGCCGCCGCCGGGAAAGGCGAGCCGCGCCACGTCCGGATCGACGCCCGCGCGCGCCGCGGCATCGGCGAGCGCGGCGTCGCCGAAACCGTCGAACGCGGCATTGCGTGCGATCAGCGGGGCGAGCGCGGCGCGAATCTCGTCAAGCGTCGGGTCGGCGGGCAGGGCGGCGGACGGGGACTGGACCATGACCATCAGATAGGCGCCATGCGGCGACTCGGCAACCGAATCAGCACGAGCGCGGCGCCGACGAGCATGCCGCCGAACAGGTCGATCGGCCCCAGCCGCTCGCCGAACATCAGCCAGCCGGCGAGCGCCGCCACCGCGGGCTGGACGAGCAGGGTCAGCCCGATCACCAGCGGCGTGAAGCGCGGCAGCGACCAGATCATCAGGCCCTGTCCGACGATCTGGCTGGTCAGCGCGAGCAGGATCAGCGGCGTCCAGTCGCCCGGCATCACCGGTTCGCCGAGCGCGAGCGCGACCGCGAGAAGCAACGGCACGCACACCGCCGACGCGATGGTGAGCGCGGTCCACGGCTCCAGCGTGCCGCGCACCTGCTTCATCAGGATGACGTAGCCGGTGTAGAGCATCCCGGCGAGCAGGCTGAGCAGGTCGCCGGCGAGATAGGCGGGCGACAGCTCGTAGCTCTGCCCCATCAGCAGCGCCGAGCCGGCGAAGGCGAGCAGGATCGCCAGCGCCTGCCAGCCGCGCGGCAGCTCGCGAGTCAGGAAAATGCCCCACAGGACGAGCAGCAGGCTCGCGCAATTGCCGAACAGCGTCGCGTTGGCGATCTTGGTCTGGAGAATGCCGACATGCCAGGCGGCAAGGTCGAGCGCGAAGAAGATGCCCGCCGCGGCGGCGACCATGACGGCGGGGCGGGACGGGAGCCGCCCGCCGGTCTCGCGCCACGCGAAAAGCAGCAGCAGCGGCAGCGCGAGCGTCATCCGCCAGAAGGCCGAGGCGGTGGGGCCGACGTCGTCGGCGAGCCGCACCAGCATCGCGCCGAGCGACAGCGCGATATTGCCGCCGAGCAGCGCGGCGAAGGCCCAGCGGTTCGCCCGCGCTTTCGCCTGCCCGCTGCCGTCGCCGCTGTCCATCTTCGCTGTCATTTAGATTTTCTTTTGCTACCTAGCATTGTGCCGGCACCGGAGCGTCCATAGCTTCGCTGCCCATAGCGGCGGCCATCGGGGCCGTCGCGCAGAAAGTGGATAGTGGAGGAATCATGCCCGCAACGCTGTTCGATCCGATCAAGCTGGGCGCCATCGCGGCGCCGAACCGCATCGTCATGGCGCCGCTGACGCGCGGCCGCGCCGGCCCCGGCTTCGTGCCGAACGAACTGGCCGTCGAATATTATCGCCAGCGCGCCTCGGCGGGGCTGATCATCTCCGAAGCGACGGGAATCTCGCAGGAAGGGCTCGGCTGGCCGTCGGCGCCGGGGTTGTGGACCGACGCGCAGGTCGAGGGCTGGAAGCCGGTGACCGAGGCGGTGCATGCCGCGGGCGGGCGCATCGTCGCGCAGCTCTGGCACATGGGCCGCGTCGTCCATTCGGTGTTCAACGACGGCCGGCCGCCGGTGTCGGCCTCTGCCACCACCGCGCCGGGCAAGGCGCACACGCCGGTCGGACGGCGCGAATATGAGGAGGCGCGGCCGCTGCGCCTCGACGAGATTCCGCGGCTGATCGACGATTATGCGAAGGCGGCGGAGAATGCGAAGAAAGCCGGGTTCGACGGGGTCCAGCTCCACGCCGCCAACGGCTATCTGATCGACCAGTTCCTGCGCGACGGGACCAATTTGCGCGACGACGCCTATGGCGGCCCGGTCGAGAACCGCATCCGCCTGCTCGGCGAGGTCACCGCGGCGCTGATCGGGGTGTGGGGCGCCGACCGCGTCGGCGTGCGCCTGTCGCCCAACGGCGATTCGCAGGGGGTCGACGACAGCGCGCCCGAGCGGCTGTTCCCCGCGGCGGCGGCGGCGCTCGACGCGCTCGGCATCGCTTTCCTCGAACTGCGCGAGCCGGGCCCCGACGGCACCTTCGGCCGCACCGACGTGCCCAAGCAGTCGCCCGCGATCCGCAAGGTCTTTGCCGGGCCGCTGATCCTCAACAGCGACTATGACGTCGACCAGGCGAAGGCGGCGCTGGAAAGCGGCGTCGCCGACGCGATCAGCTTCGGCCGCCCCTTCATCGCCAACCCCGACCTCGTCGAGCGTATCCGCACCGGCGCCGCATGGGCGCCCGACAATATGCAGACCTGGTATTCGCCGGGGCCGGAGGGCTATATCGACTATCCGGCGCTGGTCGCGGCCTGACCCGGAAAGGCGCGTCGCTCCTGCGAAAGCAGGGGCGACGTGGGGGTCAATCGCGGGCGGCGACCGCCCTGTCGACGATCCCGGCGCCGATCGGGCCCAGTATCTGCCCGCCGAAGCGGAAGAGCAGGAAGGCGCCGGCGAAGGCGACCAGCGGCGCGATGAACAGCGCGGCGATGGCGACGACCAGCAGGACGAGGGCCAGCGTCGTGAAGCCGCTCGACAGCGTCTGCCGGCCCTTGGGGCCGAGCGCGATCGTGCGCGGGCCTTTCGCGTCCCACCATTTGCCGGTGACGATCGTCTTGCGGCCGCTCGCGGCGACGGCGGCGGGTCGTGACGCGCGGGCGGGAGCGGCCGGAGCGGCGGGCCTTGCGTCGCGATTCGTCCACGGCTGCTTGCGATTCGCCTTGGCGGCGACCGCGCGATCGGCCGCGGGTCGTGCGGGCGGCGGGGGCGCTTCGGGGATTTTGGCAGGCGCCGGGGCTTCGGGGACGGCGCGCGCGGCGGGGCGGATCGGCTCGTTGCCCATCCGCCGGTCGTGCTCGGCCATCCGCTCGGCGGCGGTCGGCGGCGTCCGGCCGGTGTCGCGGTCGAGCACCACCAGCCGCCCGCCGCGCTCGACGATCGCGTAGCGGCTGGGGGGCGGCCGGTCAGCCAATGCCGAATTTTTCCTTCAGGTCGAGCATCGCCAGCGCGGCCTTCGCCGCCCCGCCGCCCTTGTCCCCCCGCCTCCGGTCGGCGCGCGCCAGCGCCTGCGCCTCGTCCTCGACGGTCAGGATGCCGTTGCCGATCGCCAGCCCGTCGAGGGTCAGCGCCATCAGCCCGCGCGCGCTTTCGTTCGACACCACCTCGAAATGATAGGTCTCGCCGCGGATGATGACGCCGAGCGCGACATAGGCGTCGAAGCGCCCGGTCTCCGCGCCCAGCGCGATGGCGGCGGGCACCTCGAGCGCGCCGGGGACGGTCACCGTCTCGTGGCTGTGCCCCGCCGCCTCGACCGCGCGGCGCGCGCCGTCGAGCAGCATGTCGTTGAGATGCGAATAGAAGCGCGCTTCGACGATCAGGACATGCGCCATCAGACCGCCTCCCCCGGGATCGCGCGCTCGCCGACGATCGACAGGCCATAGCCTTCCAGCCCGACGATATTGGTGTGTGACGGGGTGAGCAGCTCCATCGCATGGACGCCGAGGTCGGCGAGAATCTGCGCGCCGATGCCATAGGTGCGCAGGTCCATGCCGCCGGCGGGCGGCGGGCTGGCATCGGCGGCGGCCGAGCCGGGCAGCGGGCGCATCAGCATCACGATGACGCCGGCGCCGGCCGCGCCGATCGCCTCCATCGAGCGCTGCAGGCGGCGCTTGCGCGGCCCCGGCCGGCCCATGATGTCGTCGAAGATCGACACCGGATGCATCCGCACCAGCGTGACCGCCTCGGGATCGACGACGCCCTTCTGCAGAACGAGGTTCACCGACCCGTCGATCTTGTTGCGATAGGATTTGAGCCGCCAGTCGCCGCCGTAATCCGATTCGAAGGGTTCGTCGGACACGCATTCGACCAGCCGGTCGTTGCGGTGGCGATAGGCGATCAGGTCGGCGATCGTCCCGATCTTGAGCCCGTGGCGCCGCGCGAAGGGGATCAGGTCGTCGAGCCGCGCCATCGTCCCGTCGTCGTTCATGATCTCGCAGATCACGCCCGAGGGGTTGAGCCCGGCGAGGCGGCTGATGTCGACCGCGGCCTCGGTATGGCCGGCGCGCACCAGCACGCCGCCGTCGCGCGCGATCAGCGGAAAGACATGGCCCGGGGTGACGATGTCGTCGCGGCCCTTGCCCGCGTCGATCGCGACCGAGACGGTGCGCGCGCGGTCGCCCGCCGAAATGCCGGTGGTGACGCCCTCGCGCGCCTCGATCGAGGTGGTGAAGGCGGTTTCGTGGCGGGTGCCGTTGTTGCGGCTCATCAGTTCGAGGCCGAGCTGTTCGACGCGCTCGCGGGTCAGCGTCAGGCAGACGAGCCCGCGCCCGTGGGTGGCCATGAAGTTGATCGCGTCGGGGGTCGCCATCTGCGCCGGGATGACCAGGTCGCCCTCATTCTCGCGGTCCTCGTCGTCGACGAGGATGAACATGCGGCCGTTGCGCGCCTCCGCGATGATCTCCTCGGGCGTCGCCATCGGCGACAGGTCGCTGCCGTGCGTCAGCCAGCTTTCGAGCTTGCGCAGCGTTTCGGCGGTGGGGTTCCAGCCGGGCGATTCGAGGTCGCGCAGGCTGTTGGCATGGAGACCGGCGGCGCGCGCAAGCCCCGAGCGGGACATGCTGCCGTCATCGACGATGGCGCGGATGCGCTCGATGAGTTGCGTGGACATGGAGGGCAGTTTTCACACTGTGGTGTGAATGTCAATGCGGATATCACATTGATACTGCATTGTCGGGTTTTGGAGGGCGTGCGAATGCTTCTCCTCACCCCGGATCAAGTCGGGGCCATGCCCCTCAGGCCAGCGCCCCGGCGAAAGCCGGGGTCCAGATGGCGTAGCGCTGCCTTGTGTGGACCCCGGCTTTCGCCGGGGAACGACACCGTGCTGGAAGAAGTGCGAGGCAGGGAAAGTCCCGCGCCGGCCGGGTCACTTGGGCCCGAAGACCGGCCCGATGTCGCGCAGCGGCGCGTCGGGCTTGGCGTCGAGCAGCGCGAGGAGCTGGCCGCTGCGGTCGTCGCGCTTCGCATAGTCGCGCGCCGACATGCCCGCGATATGGTCGGCCTTGTCGGGGTTGGCGCCGCGTCGGACGAGCAGGCGGACCATCGCGCTGTTCTTTGCCTGCACCGCCAGGATCAGCGCGGTTTCGCCGCGGCGGTTGGTCTGGTCGACCGGCGCGTTCCGGTTCAGCAGTTCGTCCGCCCCGTCGGTGAAGTCGAGCAGCGCGCTGTGCATCAGCGGCGTCACCCCCTGCCGGTCGGCGATCGCCGGGTCGGCGCCCTTGCCGAGCAGGAAGCGCAGCCAGGTCGCGTCGCGGCGCTTGACGACGATCGCCAGCGCGGTCTCCCCCGTGTCGGGGTTGCGCGCGTTGATCAGCGTCGAATCGTCCTTCAACGCATCGGTCGCCTTGTTGCCGTCGCGATTCTCGACCGCTTGCAGAAAGGCATAGCCGCCGCGGAACTGCGCCTGCGCGCCCGGAACGGCGAGCGTCCCCAGCGTCGCCGCGATCAGCAGGGTGGAAGCGAAGCGAAAGGACGCGCGCCTGGACATGATCGAAGAACCCCCGAACAGGATCGTCGTCCCCCCAGCGACGACAAAGGTTGATTTTCGGCGTCTAGCCCCGCAAGGCTGGCCCGATGATGAACGGCCTGAATATCGCCCGAAGCCTGCTCCGCGCAAGCCTGATGCTCGTCTTTTGCACCGCGCTCGCCGCGTGCGGCGGCCCGGCCAAGGCGCCCGAGGCGCAGCCGCCGCTCGCCGGGGCGCGGATCGGCGGCCCCTTCACGCTGACAGACCAGGACGGTCGCACGGTGCGCGACGGCGATTTCGCTGGGAAATACCGCATCGTCTATTTCGGCTACAGCTATTGCCCCGACATCTGCCCGGTCGATTTGCAGAAGCTGATGCGCGGGCTGGCGCAGTTCGAGAAGGCCGACCCCGCGCGGGGCGCGAAGGTGCAGCCGCTGTTCGTCACCGTCGACCCGGCGCGCGACACGCCCGCGGCGCTGAAGCCCTTCGTCGCGCGCTATCACCCGCGCCTGCTCGGCCTCACCGGCACTCCCGAACAGATCGCGGCGGTCGCGAAGGACTATGCCGTCGTTTACAACAAGGTCGCGGGATCGGCGCCCGACCGCTACCTGATGGCGCACAGCCAGATCGCCTTCCTGATGGACCCCGACGACAAGCCGCTCGCGATGCTGCCGCTCGACGACCCGTCGACCGAGGGCGACGAGGGCGCGCCGGCCGAGGTCGCCGCCGAGCTGGCGAAATGGGTGAAGTAACGCCCGCGCGCCGCTTCTGGGAGGCGCCGCTCGCCAGCCTCGACGCCGGCGAGTGGGAGGCGCTGTGCGACGGCTGCGGCAAATGCTGCCTCCACAAGCTGGAGGACGAGGACACGGGCCGCATCTATCCGACCAATGTCGCGTGCCGCCTGCTCGACCTGAAGACCGCGCGGTGCGGCGACTATCGGCACCGCCGCCGCCACGTCCCCGACTGCCTGACGCTGACCAGGGCCAAGGTCGCCGAGATCGAATGGCTGCCGCAAAGCTGCGCCTACCGACTGCGCGCCGAGGGGCGGCCGCTGCCCGACTGGCACTATCTCGTGTGCGGCGACCGCGACGCGGTGCACCGCGCGGGCGAATCGATCGTCGGCTGGACGGTCGGTGAGGATTTCGCCGGGCCGCTGGAGAACCATCTTGTGGAACGCGTCGTCTGATCGCGCGGCGGAGGCGCCGCAGATCCGGATCGGCGACGAGGTCTGGCCGGTGCGGCTGGTCCACCATGCCCGCGCGCGGCGTTATCGCCTCGTCCTCGACGCCGCGCGCGCCGAACTGCGGCTGACGCTGCCGCGCCGCGGGAACAGCGCCAAGGCGCTGCGCTGGGCGAGCGAGCAGCAGGATTGGCTCGCCGAACAGGTGGGCAAGGCAGCGGCGCCGGTGACGATCGGACCCGACACGCTGCTACCCTTGTTCGGGGTCGAGCGGCGCATCCTCTGGTCTGTCTCCGCGCCGCGCGCGGTGCGGCTGGCGGACGATGCCCTGCATGTCGGCGGTCCGGCCGCCGGGGTGGGGCGACGGGTCGAGCGCTGGCTGAAGGTCGAGGCGCTGGCGCTGATGGAGCGCGAAAGCCGCGCGATCGCGGCGGCGGCGGGGCTGCGCGTCGGCCGCGTCGGGGTCGGCGACCCGCGCAGCCGCTGGGGAAGCTGCACCGCCGCGGGCGACCTGCGCTATAGCTGGCGGCTGATCCTGGCGCCCGACCATGTCCGCCGCGCCACCGTCGCGCACGAGGTCGCGCACCTCGCGCACATGGACCACGGCCCGGCGTTCCACGCGCTCGTCGCGGCGCTGCACGACGGCGACGTCGCCGCCGCACGCGCCTGGCTGCGCCGCGAAGGGCGCGGGCTGCACCGCTATCGCTTCGGCTGACCGGCCGGGTTGCGGCTGGCCTCTATCCTGCTTGGCTTGGACCAGGACCTTTTCCAAACGGGGCGGAGCCAGAGCGTGGTGACGTCGAGTGGGATCGTCATTGCGAGCGGCGAAGCCGCGCGGCAATCCAGAGTGGGCGGCAACCGCTCTGGATTGCTTCGCTCCGCTCGCAATGACGAAGCGGATCAATCCAATATCATCATGCTCCAGCGGCCTTGCGTAAGGGGTGGAGCCCCCACCCCAACCCCTCCCCTGAAGGGGAGGGGCTTGTTGCGGCGCTTCAACCCGAACGGGCGGACTACTGCTCACTCTGGATGGCCGCGCGGCTTCGCGGCTCGCAAGGACGTCCTTGCCGAACGTCACCCCGTCCGGTCGCCCTCGCCGTTCGGCGGGCGCGCCGGGGTCTTGGGCAGGGGGACGATGATTTTCGGGGCGGCGGCCGGCGGAGCCTTGAGCTGCGGCACGGCCCTGGGCGCCAGGCCGGGGTCGGCGGGCGGTCGGCGGCCGGTCTGCTCCTCGATCCACTGCTGGTTCAGCACCGGGCCGTCGGTAGGCGGGGGCGGCGGCGCGGCGGCGCCTTCTTCGGGCGGCGGGCCGAGCGCGGGCAGTTCGATCGGCATGCCGTTCTCGTCGACCAGCGCGCCGTCCTCCTCGGGGGCGCCGAAATAGGCCTCGCCATCCTCTTCGAGCTGCCATTCGGGCAGCTTGACCTCGGTATCGAAGGGCTCGATCGGGCGCTTGGCGACCGCGACGCGCATGAAGTCGGCGAAGGCGCGCGCCGGCGCGCGGCCGCCCTGCAGCCCGCCGACCGGCTTCGCATCGTCGCGGCCCATCCACACGCCGGTGGTGATGCCGCTCGAAAAGCCGAGGAACCAGCCGTCCTTGTTGCTCGACGTCGTGCCGGTCTTGCCCGCGACCGGGCGCCCGATCTGCGCCGCCTTGCCGGTGCCGGTGTTGACCGCGGTCTGGAGCAGGTCGGTGATACCGGCGGCGACCCAGTGATCGACCAGCACCTGCCCGCGCTCGGCGGGGCGCTGATAGAGCAGGCGGCCGTCGGCGGTGGTCACCCGCGTGATGCCATAGGGCTGCACCGACACGCCGCCACGCGCGACCGCGGCGAAGGCGGCGGTCATGTCGATCACGCGCACTTCCGCGCTGCCCAGCACCATCGACGGATGGGTGTTGATCGGGGTGGTGATGCCCAGCCGGCGCGCCATGTTGGCGACCGACGAAAAGCCGATCTCGTCGCCCAGCTTCGCCGCGACGGTGTTCACCGAATAGGCGAAGGCGGTGCGCAGGCTCATCGGTCCGGCGAAGCGCCCCGACGAGTTGCGCGGGCTCCAGCCGTTGATCGTCACCGGCTCGTCGACCACCTGGTCGTCGACCTTGTAGCCCGCCTCGAGCGCGGCCATGTAGACGAACAGCTTCCACGCCGACCCCGGCTGGCGCACCGCCTGCGTCGCGCGGTTGTAGTTGGAGGTGACGTAATCGGTGCCGCCGACCATCGCGCGCACCGCGCCGTCGCGGTCGAGCGCGACGAGCGCGCCCTGCACGCCGCCGGGGGCGTTGGCCTGGATCGCCGCGGTCGCCGCGCGCTGCATGCCGAGGTCGATCGTCGTGTAGACGTCGAGCGGCTCGTTGCCCTCGTCGATCAGCATGTCGAGCTGCGGCAGCGCCCAGTCGGTGAAATAGCGCGCGCTGTTCTGTCCCGTCTCCTGCGCGAGCTGGACGTTGGCGGGCTCGGCGCCGGCGGCCTGCGAGCGGGTGATGAAGCCCGCGTCGACCATCGTTTCGAGCACGACGCCGGCGCGGCCCAGCGCCGCCTGCGCGTCGGCGGTCGGCGAATAGCGCGACGGCGCCTTGACCAGCCCCGCGATCACCGCCGCCTCCGACAGCGACATCTGGGTCGCGCTATGCCCGAAGAAGCGGCGCGACGCGGCGTCGACGCCATAGCTGCCGCCGCCGAAATAGACCTTGTTCAGATAGAGTTCGAGCAGCTCGTCCTTCGAGAATTTCCATTCGAGCGCGAGCGCGAGCACCATCTCGCGCCCCTTGCGCGTCCAGGTGTAGCTGTTCGACAGGAAGATGTTGCGCGCGAGCTGCTGGGTGATCGTCGAGGCGCCCTGCATGCGCCGCCCGGTACCATGGGTGCGCACCGCGAACACCGCCGCGCGGGTCATCCCGACCGGGTCGAGGCCGGGGTGATAGCGAAAGCGGCGGTCCTCGACCGCGACCATCGCATCCTGCATCACCTGCGGCACCTCACGCAGCGTCAGCCAGCGCCCGTAGTTCGGCCCGAGCGAGAAGAAGACGGTGCCGTCGGCGGCGTGGATGCGCACCGTCTGGCCGGCGGGCGATTTCTTGAGCGCCTCGAAGCTGGGCATCCGCTGCACCGCGAGCCCGACCGCGACCGCCAGCGCGACCGCGCCGACGAAGGCGAGCGCCAGCCCCCAGCGGACGGCGCGGCGCAGCCACAGCCGCCAGCGCGGCGGCGCCGCCGCGCCCGAGCGGGGCGTTTTGCCCGAAGACGAGGATTTTCCCGACGAAGCCGGCTGTCGTTCGCGGCGCAAAGTCCGTGTTCCTTCCCTCGCTGCGCCCTGTCAGTCACAGCCCGTTGACGTCGGCCCCTTGGGGGCGAGGGATGTAGGGTCCTGACCCTGGTCAGCCCGCGCCGGTCTCCGCCTCATCCCGTCCGCGCTCGGCGAAGTCAAGCGCCGCGCTGTTGATGCAATAGCGCAGGCCCGCCGGGCCGGGGCCGTCGGGAAAGACATGGCCGAGATGGCCTTCGCACGCGGCGCAGCGCACCTCGATCCGCGTCATGCCGTGGCGCGTATCGCGATGCTCGCTGACCGCGCCCTCGTTTGCGGGGGCGGTGTAGCTCGGCCAGCCCGAGCCGCTGTCATATTTGGTGCGGCTGTCGAACAGCGGCGCGCCGCAGCCGGCGCAGCGATAGATGCCGTCGCCCTTGAAATCATTGTATTTGCCGGTGAAGGCGCGCTCGGTGCCGCTTTCGCGCAGCACATGGTGGGCCATCGGGTCGAGGGCGGTTCGGTTGTCGGTCATCGGGGCTCTCCTTGCGGGTGCGCGCGGCGGGGCGGCGCGGCCTTCCGCTCGCATATATCGGCCCGCCGCCGCCGCGTCGCAAGGGGGCGGGCGGAGGCTACCGCTCCCCTTGCGGCGGGGCGGCTTTACGCGCACTTAACCATGATCGTGGCAGGGTGGGGGCGTGAGATGGCCCCTCGCCCTCGTTCCGATCCTGGCTTTCGCGGCGGCGCCGGCGGCGGCGCAATGCCTGCTGTGCGCGCCCGGCGCCGCAGCCGGGGCCGCGCCGCGAATCGGGCACACCGCGGAAACGCCGCTGCGCGTCGAGATCGAGACGCAGCTCGACATGGGCCGCGTCGCGGTCGGCGCCGCGGGCGGCGAGGTCGAGATCGACCCGGTATCGGGCGCGCGGCGACTGCGCGGTGCGCTCTTCGATCTCGGGGGTTTCGCGCTATCGGGGGTGGTATCGGTGCGCGGCGAGCCGGGCGCGGCGGTGCGCGTCGTGCTGCCGGCGGTGGTCGACCTCGAAAGCGGCAGCGGGCGCGCGGCGCGCGTCACCGGGCTCGTCACCGACCTGCCGCCGGCGCCGCGGCTCGGCCCCGATGGCCGGCTGCGCTTCCGCTTCGGCGGCCGCCTGCAGGTCGCGGGGCTCGACGATGGCGATTATCGCGGCCGCATCCCGGTGACGGTCGAATATCAATAGCGGGTCCGCACCCCAGGCCGATACGGACCCGCCGTTGCGCGCGTCAGGCCGAGGCTTCGAGTTCGACCGAGCGGAGATAGGGCTTCAATGTCTTGAATCCCTGCGGGAAGCGCTGCTTCGCGTCCGCGTCGGACAGCTTCGGCGAGATGATGACCGCATCGCCGGGGTTCCAGTTGACCGGGGTCGCCACCGGCTGCGCGTCGGTGAGCTGGAGGCTGTCGATCGCCCGCAATATCTCCGCGAAATTGCGGCCCGAGCTGGGCGGATAGGTCAGGATCAGCCGGATCTTCTTGTTCGGGTCGACGACGAACACCGAGCGCACCGTATAGGTCGGGTCCGAATCGGGATGGATCATCTCGTAGAGCGCCGAGACCTTGCCGTCGAAATCGGCGAGCAGCGGATAGTCGAGCTTCTGCCCCTGCGTTTCCTCGATGTCCTTCGCCCAGCCGAAGTGCGAGTCGAGCGGATCGACCGACAGGCCGATCGTCTTGACCCCGCGCTTGTCCCACTCGCCGCGCAGCCGCGCGACCTCACCCAGCTCGGTGGTGCAGATCGGCGTATAATCCTTGGGGTGGCTGAACAGCAGCCCCCACGAGTCGCCGAGCCATTCGTGGAAGCGAATGGTCCCCGCGGTGCTTTCCTGTTCAAAATCGGGTGCGGTCTGTCCCAGCAAAATCGACATGTCAGCTCTCCTTGGCAATGGCGGCGACCATCGCAGAAGGCAGCAGGCGACCGAACCTAGATATTGTTGGGCAGCGCAAATCAAATATTGAATCCCGTGATGACTGCAGGATCGGAGCATTAAACAGAAAATATATTGAACATCATCATAAAAATTTTTGCTGCTTATTGAAGCGGTAAAGAATCCTTTGGCCGATCCCAACTTATTATCGCCGCGGATTCCCAACATTTCCTTTGCCAGTTTTCCGCCCGCCGTGCGATCTGCGCCGCCATTGCGCTCGCCTCGCTGCCGCGCCGCATACGAGTGGGCAGCCGGAGGCGAAGCGCCTCCCTATCGTCGAAGGGTCGAGAGAGATGACGGCTGAAATCATGACGGCACCGCAGCATGCCCCTGCCCTGCTGACGGGCGAGCAGGCCGGGCTGGTCGAGGCGCTGGGCGCGACGCTGACCGCCGAGCAGGCGCGCTGGGCGAGCGGCTATTTCGCGGGGCTGGCGCTGGGACTGGCGCGCGGCGGCGGTGCGGCGCCGCTGACGCCGTCGGCCCCCGCTGCGCCGCGCCCGGCGGCGCGCACGCTCGCCATCCTCTATGGCACCGAGACCGGCAACGGCGCCGAACTGGCGAAGAGCCTCGCCGCCGCGGCAACCGCGCAGGGTCTCGCTCCGGTGCTGTCGGACATGGCCGACTACAAGCCGCGCCGGCTGAAGGACGAGCAGGATCTGCTGATCGTCGTCGCCACCCATGGCGAGGGCGACCCGCCGCAGCCGGCGGCCGATTTCTTCGATTTCGTCGAGAGCCGCAAGGCGCCGCCGCTGCCCGACCTGCGCTATGCCGTCCTCGCGCTCGGCGACATGAGCTATGAGCAGTTCTGCGGCGCCGGCAAGCGGATCGACGCGCGGCTGGAGGCGCTGGGGGCGCAGCGGCTGCGCCCGCGCGTCGACTGCGACGTCGATTTCGACGAGCCCGCGGCCGAATGGAGCGTCGACATATTGGCGCTGCTCGCCGCCGAACAGGCCGAAGCGGCGCCCGCGGTGCCGGCCGCGCCGGCCGGTGCGGCGCCCGCGTCCGCTCCGGATGCCGGCCACGACAAGCGCAATCCCTTTCCGGCGACGGTGATCGAGAAAATCCGCCTGTCGGGGCGCGGGTCGAGCAAGGAGACCCAGCATGTCGAACTGTCGCTCGCGGGATCGGGGCTCAGCTATCAGCCCGGCGACGCGCTGGGGTTCGTCGCGCGCAACGACCCGGCGGTGGTCGAGGCGCTGCTGACCGCGCTCGATCTGCCGGGCAGCGCGCCACTGACCCTCAAAGGCAAGGCGACGACGCTGGAAGAGGCGCTGGCGACGTCGCTGGAGGTCACGACCGCGACGCTGCGTTTCCTCGACCATTGGGGCGCGCTGACCGGAACGGGCGACGTGTTCGCGGCGATGGACAGCGGCGAGCGCGCAGCCTTCCTACACGCCAACCATATCGTCGACATCGTCCGCGCCTTTCCGCTGAAAGGCGTCGATCCGCAGCGCTTCGCCGATGGGCTGCGACCGCTCCAGCCGCGGCTCTATTCGATCGCGTCCAGCCTCGCCGCCTGCCCCGACGAGGCGCATATCACCGTCGCGCCGGTGCGCTATGCGCTGCACGACCAGCCGCGGTCGGGGGTTGCCTCCGGCCAGATCGCCGACCGCGTGGAAATCGACTCGGTGGTTCCCGTCTATATCCAGGCCAATCCGCATTTCCGCCTGCCGCCCGAGGGGCGGCCGATCATCATGATCGGCGCCGGCACCGGCGTTGCCCCCTATCGCGCCTTCCTGCAGGAGCGCGAGGCGCGCGGCGGCGGCCGGGCGTGGCTGTTCTTCGGCGAGCGCCATTTCCGCAGCGACTTCCTCTACCAGACCGAATGGCAGCAATGGCTGGCCGACGGCACGCTGACGCGGATGGACGTCGCCTTCTCGCGCGACGGCGCGCAGAAGCTCTACGTCCAGCATCGTCTCCGCGAACAGGCGCGCGACGTCCATGCCTGGCTGGAGGAGGGCGCGCACCTCTATGTTTGCGGCGACGCGGCGCGGCTCGCGCCCGACGTCCACGCCGCGCTGGTCGCGCTGATCGCCGAACAGGCGAGCGTCCAGACCGAGGATGCCGAGGAGTATCTGCGCGATCTGCAGCGCGACGCCCGCTACCAGCGCGACATTTATTGAGGAACCGCCCGATGGACCTGCTTCCCCCCACCGACCGCAGCCAGGACGTGTCGCAGCCGCTCGACCGGCTGAGTCCCGACGAGACGCTGAAGGCCGAAAGCGACCAGCTGCGCGGGACGATCGCGCTCGGGCTGCTCGACCGCATCACCTCCGCAGTGCCCGGCAACGACATCAAGCTGATGAAGTTCCACGGCATCTATCAGCAGGACGACCGCGACGTCCGCGACGAGCGCCGCCGGCAGAAGCTGGAGCCCGCCTTTCAGTTCATGATCCGCGTCCGCCTGCCCGGCGGCATCTGCACGACCGAACGCTGGTTGAAGATCGCCGAACTGGCCTGCGCGCACGGCGGCGAGACGCTGCGCATGACGACGCGCCAGACCTTTCAGTTCCACTGGGTGCTCAAGCAGGACCTCGTCCCGCTGATCCGCGGGCTGCACGAGGTGCTGCTCGACACGGTGGCGGCGTGCGGCGACGATTCGCGCGGCGTGATGGCGACCGTCTATCCCGAATTCCCCGCGCTCCAGGCCGAACTCGCCGATCTGGCGAAGGCGGTCAGCGACCATGTGATCCCCAGGACCGGCGCCTATCACGAAATCTGGTACGGCGAGGAACGGGTCGCGACCTCAGGGCCCGAGGAGCCTTTCTACGGGCGCACCTACATGCCCCGCAAATTCAAGATCGGCTTCGTCATCCCGCCGAACAATGACATCGACATCTATGCCCAGGACCTCGGCTATATCGCCATCGTCGGCGAGGACGGGCGGATCGCCGGCTTCAACGTCGCGATCGGCGGCGGCATGGGGCGCACCGACAAGGCGCCGCACACCTATCCGCGCACCGCGTCGGTGATCGGCTTCATCACCCCCAACCGGCTCTATCCGGTGACCGAGGCGGTGATGGGCGTCCAGCGCGACTATGGCAACCGCGCCGACCGCGCGCGGGCGCGGTTCAAATATACGATCGACGACAAGGGGCTCGACTGGATCAAGGCGGCGATCGAGGATCGCGCCGGGCCGCTCGACCCCGCGCGCCCCTTTGTCTTCACCTCGAACGCCGACCGCTATGGCTGGACCGAATCGGACGATGGCGTCCACCATTATACGCTGTTCGTCGAGAACGGCCGGCTCGACCGCGATCTGCTCGACCGGATCGAACGGATCGCGCGCGTCCACAAGGGGCATTTCCGCCTGACCCCCAACCAGAATCTGATGATCGCCGGGGTTGCCGCCGCCGACCGGCCGGCGATCGAGGCGCTGCTCGCCGAGACCGGGCTCGCCGCACTCAACGCGCGCAGCACGCTGCGGCTCAATGCGATGGCATGCGTCGCGCTGCCGACCTGCGGCCTCGCGATGGCGGACAGCGAACGCTATCTGCCCAGCCTGATCACCCGCATCGAGGCGATCCTGTCGCGCCACGGGCTGGAGAAGGAGCCGATCACGCTGCGCATGACGGGGTGTCCCAACGGCTGTGCTCGCCCCTATATCGCCGAGATCGGGCTGACCGGCCGCGCGCCGGGCAAATATAATCTCTATCTGGGCGGCGGTTTCCACGGCCAGCGCCTCGGGCGCCTCTATCGCGAGAATATCGGCGAGGCGGCGATCCTCGAGACGCTCGACGAGACGCTGGGCCGCTATGCCGCCGAGCGGCAGCCGGGCGAGCATTTCGGCGATTTCACCATCCGCGCGGGCATCGTCCGCGAAGTGACCGAGGGCCGCTTCTCGAACGATTAGGGCGCGTCTTCGGGCAAAGGGCCGATCAGCGCGCCGCCGCCGCCGGGCGGTTGCGGTCGGCTTCGTCGAGCGCGAGCAGCGATGCCCCCCTGGTCTCGCGCATCGCCAGCGCCGACAGCAGGCTGACCGCGGCGGCGATGGCGATATAGACGGCGATCGGGGTCCAGCTGTCATATTCGCGCAGCAGCGCGGTGCCGATCAGCGGCGCCCACGACCCCGCGACGATCGCCGTCACCTGATAGCCGAGCGACACGCCCGAATAGCGCATGCGCGTCGGGAACATCTCCGCCATGATCGCGGGCTGCGGCGCATACATCAGTGCGTGGATCGCGAGGCTGAGCATGATCGCGGCAAGGATCGTCGCGGTGGCGCCGGTGTCGAACATCGGGAAGGCGAGGAACGGCCAGACCATGGTGAGCGCGGCCCCGGCGATGTAGACGGGCCGGCGCCCGACCCGGTCGGCGAGCGCGCCGACCAGCGGAATCGCGACGACGTGGAGGATATGCGCGGCGAACAGCAGCGCGAGGATGCGCGTCGTGTCGATCTCGCGGTGGTGGAGATAGGTGATCGAGAAGGTGACCACCATGTAATAGACGATATTCTCGCCGAAGCGCAGGCCCATCGCGGTGAACACGCCGCGCGGATAGTGGCGAAACACCTCGGTAAGACCATAGCCCGATCCGGCCGAGGCCTCGGCGTGCGCCCGCGCCTCCTCGAAGATCGGCGAGTCGCTGACCTGGGTGCGGATATAATAGCCGATGACGACGATCACCGCCGACAGCCAGAAGCCGACGCGCCAGCCCCAGGCGAGGAAATCCGCGTCGGACAGCGTCGCCGCGAGGATCAGCAGCACCGCGGTCGCGAGCAGGTTGCCGAGCGGCACCCCCGCCTGCGGGAAACTGCCCCAGAAGGCACGGCTGCGGTTCGGGCTGTGCTCGGTGACGAGCAGCACCGCCCCGCCCCACTCGCCGCCGAGCGCGAAGCCCTGCACGAAGCGCAGCAGCACCAGCAGCGCCGGCGCCCAATAGCCGATGCTGTCGAAGCCCGGCAGGCAGCCCATCAGGAAGGTCGACACGCCGATCAGCACGAGGCTGAGCTGGAGCAGCGCCTTGCGGCCGATGCGGTCGCCGACATGGCCGAACACCACCCCGCCCAGCGGCCGGGCGAGGAAACCGACGGCATAGGTGGCGAAGGCCGCGATGATGCCGTCGAGCTCGTTGCCGGTGTCGGGGAAGAAGAGCTTGCCGAACACCAGCGTCGCGGCGGTGCCGTAGAGGAAGAATTCATACCATTCGACGACGGTGCCGGCCATCGACGCGCCGACCACCTTCTTCAGATAGGGAAGGTCGGCTGTCTGTTCATGGTCCATCTCGCTTTCCTCCCGACGCTGCTGTCTTCCTTAGTCCCGCGCCCCGAACAGGGCGGTGCCGACGCGCACGTGCGTCGCGCCCAGCATCACCGCGGTCGGATAATCGCCGCTCATCCCCATCGAGCGCAGCGGCAGCGCGTGCCGTTCGGCAAGCTCGTCGAGCAGCGCGAAATAGGGCGCGGGTTCGCGGTCCGCCGGGGGGATCGCCATCAGCCCCTCGATGCGCAATCCGGCGTCCGCCGCATCGGCGAGCAATGCGGGCAGGTCGGCGACCGCGCAGCCGCCCTTCTGCGCCTCGTCGCCGACATTGACCTGGACGAAGAGGTGCGGGCGCCGGTCCAGCCGGTCGCACGCCTTCGCCAGCGCCTGCACCAGCGACGGGCGGTCGACCGAGTGGATCGCGTCGAACAGCGTCACCGCATCCTCGGCCTTGTTCGACTGGAGCCGGCCGATCAGGTGCAATGTGATGCCGGATGCTTCGGCGCGCAGCGCAGGCCATTTGGCCGCGGCATCCTGCACGCGATTCTCGCCGAAATGACGCTGGCCGGCGGCAATCAGCGGGCGGATGGCGTCGGCGTCGTGCGTCTTCGACACCGCGATCAGGCAGACGGCGTCGGCCTCGCGTCCGGCGCGCTTCGCCGCCGCCGCGATGTTGCCCCGCACCTCCGCCAGCCGCTCTGCCGCTTGGTCCATTCCGTTCGCCTCCGGGTGGCGTGCGCGTTGCGCGCTGCCCCGACGCGCCTATAGGAAGAGCGATGCCTCGACGCCACCCCCCGCCGCGCGGTGCCCGCCTTTCCGGTGTCTGGTTGTTCACCGACGAACGCGCCGCGACGCCGCTCGCGCGGCTGGCGGCGCTGCTGCCGCCGGGCAGCGGCATCGTCGTGCGGCACGACGGGCTGGCGCCCGGTGCGCGCTGGCGCCTGTTCCGGCGCCTCGCGCGCATCGCGCGGGCGCGGCACCTGTCGCTGCTGCTCGCGGGGCCGCCGGCACTGGCGCGGCGCTGGGGCGCCGACGGCGTGCATCTGCGTCGGCAGGGCGGCGGCGCGGCGGCGCAGGCGCGGCGGCTGGATCTGGTCCGCACGATGGCTGTCCACGACCGCGCCGAGGCGCGCGCCGCGCGCCGCGCCGGGGCGCAGGCGGTGTTCGTCTCGCCGCTCCACCCGACGCGTTCGCACCCCGGCGCGCCGACGCTGTCCGCCGCCGAGTGGTTGCGGCTCGCGCGGCTGGCGGGCGGGCAGGCGGTCGCGCTCGGCGGCATGACCTCGGCGCGTGCGCGCGCGCTGCGGCGCCGCGCGGCGGGCGGCGGCATCGCCGTGCCCGGCTGGGCGGCGATCGACGCGTGGGATGATCAGGGAAAGATGAAAGCGGCGAAGCGCCGGCAGCGTCAGAAGCGGAACGCCGTCCCGACATAGACCGCCTGGCTGTCGCGGCGCGAATCGGTCAGCGGTTGGAAGCGGTCGTCGGTACGATAGCGCACGCCCGCGGTGACATCGAGATTCTTCGTCAGGCGATAACTGCTGACGACATCGACGCTCTGGTTGTCGCCCGGCGCGGTGATGCGGTCGGTCGCGCCCGCCGGATCGCTGGCGCGGTTGATGACGCGGGTGGCGAAGCGCGACTTGGCCTCTTCCTGCTCGGGCGCCTTGGCGACGGGCAGATTGCGCAGGTCGGTGCCGCTCGGCAGCGCCGGAGTCACGAACTTCTGGAAGCCGACCGATGCGCCCAGATCATAGGCGACGGGGGCGATGCCGATCGGCGTCTTGCTGCGCCCGGCGGCCAGCGCGGCGGTGCGCGCGGCGCTCGACGCCTCGTCGCGGGCGCGGATCACGACGGTGATCGCGCGATTCTTGCGGCTGTCGTCGGTGATCGCGGGGGTGAAGCTGAACGCGCGGCGCGATTCTTCCGACATCCGGGCATAGCGCGCGATCAGGCGCGGATCGCCCGACGCGGGGGTGAACTGGCCGAGCAGGGTCTGCGACAGCGTTGTGTCGCGGATGCGGTCGGCGCGGCTCATCGCGGCGAGGGCAGGGGGCAGAGCAAGCGAAAGGGTCGCCAGAACGACGACGCTACCCCTCCAAAAATGTCGCGGTTTCCGCGCCATTATCCTGCGACTCCAACCCCAATCGAATCTTCAGATAGGACGGCTGCCGCCGGATTGCCAGCGTTTCCGCTTCGCCCGATCGTCCCATGCCCGCTTTTGCCCGGATTGTTGCACGATGACCACAGTCGGGACCGCGGCGGATGGCGCATTGCCGCGCTTGCCGGACGGCGGCAACGGCGATAGAGACGCTTGCAATTCCCGCAGCGCAGCCGGCCGCCCGGCCCGGCGGCGCCCCATGATAAGGTATTCGGCATGCCCCAGCTTTCCTTCCTTGCCCGGCTCGGCCGCCGCCCGGCGGCGCTCGCCCTGCTCGGCGTCGCGGCGCTCGGCCTCGCGGGGTGCGGCGGCGGGAAGGAACGGCCCAAGGCCGACCTCGCCGCGTCGCAGGTGACGACGATCGGCGTGAACAGCTATTTGTGGCGCGCGTCGCTCGATTCGCTGTCGTTCATGCCGCTGCTCCAGGCCGATTCGTCGGGCGGGGTGATCATCACCGACTGGTACGCCAATCCGAGCAACCCGAACGAGCGCATGAAGGTGACGGTTTCGATCCTCGACCAGGATCTGCGCGCCGACGCGCTGCGCGTCGCCGCGTCGCGCCAGGTCGCGCAGGGCGGTGGCTGGGTCGACGCGCCGGTGCAGGCGGCGACGGTGCAGAAGCTGGAGGAGATCATCCTCACCCGCGCCCGCGACCTGCGCCGTAGCGCGTTCGAAGGCTAATTCTCCGGCGCGGACCCGCGCCAACCGACAGACAACGGGGTAAACAGGACATGACCCGCGAATCGCGCTTTGGCGCCCTGGCTGCCGACGCCCGCTGGCAGGCGGCGTGGGAGGCCGCGAACAGCTTTGCCACCGACGACACCAAAGATATGGTCGGGGGCGACAAGCCGAAAGCCTATATCCTCGAGATGTTCCCCTATCCGTCGGGGCGCATCCATATGGGGCACGTCCGCAACTATGCGATGGGCGACGTGCTCGCGCGCTTCAAGCGGATGACCGGACACGCGGTGCTCCACCCGATGGGCTGGGACGCCTTCGGCATGCCGGCCGAGAATGCGGCGATGGAAAAGGGGGTCCACCCCGGCGGCTGGACGCGCGACAATGTCGCCGCGATGCGCGCGCAGTTGAAGCGCCTCGGTCTCGCGATCGACTGGAGCCGCGAGCTGGCGACCTGCGAGCCCGACTATTACGGGCAGGAACAGGCGCTGTTCCTAGACCTGTTCGCCGCGGGGCTGGTCACGCGCAAGGAAAGCTACGTCAACTGGGACCCGGTCGACATGACCGTGCTCGCCAACGAGCAGGTGATCGACGGGCGCGGCTGGCGGTCGGGCGCGCCGGTCGAGAAGAAGAAGCTGTCGCAGTGGTTCCTGAAGATCACCGCCTTTGCCGACGATCTGCTCGACGGGCTCAAGAGCCTCGACCATTGGCCCGACAAGGTGCGGCTGATGCAGGAGAACTGGATCGGCAAGTCGCAGGGGCTGGAATTCTCGTTCCGCCTCGCGGGCGGCGCGCCGGGGTTCGATGTCTTCACGACGCGCCCCGACACGCTGTACGGCGCGAGCTTCGCGGCGATCGCGCCCGACCATCCGCTCGCCGAGCGCCTCGCCAAGGATTCGCCCGAACTCGCGGCCTTCATCGCCGAATGCCGGCGCCAGGGCACCTCGGCCGAACAGCTCGAAACCGCGGATAAGATGGGCTTCGACACCGGCGTATCGGTCCAGCATCCGCTCGACCCCGACTGGCATCTGCCGGTGTGGGTCGTGAACTATGTGCTGATGGACTATGGCACCGGTGCGATCTTCGGCTGCCCGGCGCACGACCAGCGCGACCTCGATTTTGCGCGCAAATATGGCCTGCCGGTTCATCGCGTGATCGCCGACGGCGACGAGACCGAACAGGTCTTTGCCGGCGACGAGGCCTACACCGGCCCCGGCAGGCTGGTGAACAGCCATTTCCTCGACGGCATGACCGTCGACGAGGCGAAAGCCGCGATCATCGCGCGCGCCGAGCATGAAGGCTGGGGCAAGGGCACGACCGTGTGGCGCCTGCGCGACTGGGGCGTGTCGCGCCAGCGCTATTGGGGAACGCCGATCCCCTTCATCCACTGTCCAGCGTGCGGCACGGTGCCGGTTCCCAGGGACCAGCTTCCCGTCGTGCTGCCCGAGGACGTCGATTTCTCGGTCCCAGGCAATCCGCTGCTGCGCCACCCGACGTGGAAGCATGTCGCCTGCCCGTCGTGCGGCGGCGCCGCCGAGCGCGAGACCGACACGCTCGACACCTTCGTCGATTCCTCCTGGTATTTCCTGCGCTTCGCAAGCGCGCCGGCGGATCGGCCGTTCGACCCGGAGGTCATCCGCCGCTGGCTGCCGGTCGACCAGTATATCGGCGGCATCGAGCATGCGATCCTCCACCTGCTCTATGCGCGCTTCTGGACGCGCGCGCTCGAACGGCTGGGGATGGTCGAGATCAAGGAGCCGTTCGCGAGCCTGTTCACGCAGGGCATGGTCACGCACGAAACCTATAGCCGGGCGCAGGGCGAGGGGATGCCCCCGCTCTATTTCACCCCCGACGAGGTGACGCGCACCGCCGACGGCGCGACGCTCGACGCCGACGGCGCGCCGGTCGCGGTCGGCCGCGTCATCAAGATGTCGAAGTCGAAGAAGAATGTCGTCGATCCCGACGCCATCCTCGACCAATATGGCGCCGACGCGGCGCGTTGGTTCATGCTCTCCGACAGCCCGCCCGAGCGCGACCTACCGTGGAGCGAGGCGGGGATCGAGGGCGCGTGGCGCTTCGTGCAGCGGCTGTGGCGGATCTTCGGCGAGACTGAGGCCGTCGGCGACGGCGGCGACGACAAGGCGCTCGCGCGCAAGCTGCACCAGGCGATCGCCGGGGTCGCCGCCGACATCGAGGCGCTCGGCTTCAACAAGGCGGTGGCGAAGATCCACGCGCTCGCCAACGAGATCGAGAAGGCGAAGCCCTCGGCGACCCGCGGCGAGGCGTGCCGGACGCTGATCCTGCTCGTCGCGCCGATGATGCCGCACCTTGCCGAAGAGGCGTGGGCGGCGCTTCCTGACAGCCGGCGTAGCGCCGCGATGGTCGCCGACGCGGCATGGCCGGCCGCCGATCCGGCGCTGCTCGTCGACGACGAGGTGACGATCGCGATCCAGATCGCCGGCAAGCTGCGCGATACGATGACGCTGGCCAAGGGCGCGGACAAGGAGGCGGCGGAGGCCGCGGCGCTGGCGCGGCCGCGCATCGCCGACCTGCTCGGCGGCGCATCGCCGAAAAAGGTGATCGTCGTCCCCGATCGGCTGGTGAATATCGTTCCCTGAAGATGGATGTTGCCGACTCTCCGGCTTCGTTGAATGCGAAAGGGCCGCTACCTTGCATCGACTTCGGTCGGAGGCCCCCTGCTGGCGGTCGACGGGCTCGACACGAACAGGGATTGCGGTCATTATTCCCCCGATGCGTAGCCTCCTGACCTTCTCGCTCGTCGCCGCCTCGCTGTTGTTCGGCGGCTGCGGACTGCGCCCGCTCTATGCGAACGGCAGCCAGGGCGCGGTGGCGCGGACGCTCGCCGATGTCGATGTCGCGCCGATCGAGGGGCATTCGGGCTGGCTCGTCCGCAACGCGCTGCGCGACCGGCTCCAGCCGACGCAGGCGGGGCAGGGCGCGGGCGCGCGGCTGCGGCTCGACGTGCGGCTCGAGGATTCGATCACCGGCTTCGGCGTCCGCTCGGACGATGCGGTTACGCGCGAGCGGCGGACGCTGCGCGCGCGCTACCAGCTCGTCGATGCGGGGTCGGGCGAGGTGCTGCTCGACGCGACCGCCGCGGCCGACGCGGGGATCGACGTCGTCGGCAGCGAATATGCGACGATCGCCGCCGAATCCTCGACCCTCGAACGGCTCGCGCAGGGCATCGCCGACCAGATCGTCGCGCGTGTCGCGGTGTTCGCGAGCCGCGGCGGCGGGCAGGCCGCGGCTGCCCCGGCACCCCCGCCGGCGCGCTGAGCGGCGATGAAGCCGCTCAAGCCCGCCGACCTCGAACGCCAGACGCGCCTCGATCCCGCGGTCCGCTTCGTCCTGCTCACCGGTCCCGACGAGGCGACGATGGGCGCGGTCGCCGCGCACCTCGTCGCGCTCGCGGGGGCGGAGGCCGAGCGGCTCGATCTCGCCTCGCCGCAGTTGTCGCAGGATGCGGCGCTGCTCGCCGCCGAGGCGGCGTCGATGTCGCTCTTTTCCCCGGCGCGGGTGATCCGGCTGGAGATCGCGGGCAGCGGCGACGATTGCCTGTCGGCGGTCGAGGCGCTGCTCGCCGCCGACACCGTGATCAACCCGGTGATCGCGACCGGCGCGTCGGTGAGCGCGCGTTCGAAGCTCGTCAAGCTGGTCGAGGGCGCGGCGGGGGCGGTCGCCGCCATCTGCTACCAGCCCGACCGGCGCGCGCTGGTCGGCATCGCGATGGACGCGGCGCAGGATCAGGGGTTGCGCCTGTCCAACGCCGATGCGCAGCTGCTCGTCGATCTCGTGTCGGGCGACCAGGCGCTGATGCGGCGCGAGATCGAGAAGATCGCGCTCTACCTCGACGCCGCGCCCGACCGGCAGCGGCAGGTGACGGCGGCCGACATCGCCGCGCTGGGCGCCGCGACGCACGAGGAGGACGTCAGCGCGTGCATCAACGTCGCGCTCGGCGGCAAGGTGCGCGACCTGCCCGACATGCTGGCGAAGGCGGCGGCGATCGGCGTCGCCGAAATCCGCATCATCCGCGCGCTCGGCATCCGCGCGATGCAGCTCGCGCGGCTGCGCGCCGAGGTCGATGCGGGCGCCCATCCGGCGACGGTGGTGTCGGCGCGGAGCAGCGGCGTCTTCTGGAAAGAGCGCGATGCGGTGACGGCGCAGCTCCACATCTGGGATTCGCTGCGTGTCGCGCGGCTGATGACGCGGCTGCTCGATTGCGAGCGCGCGCTCAAATCGTCGGGCACTGCGGGGGCGGTGCTGTTCCGCAAGCTGATGACCGACATCGCGCACCAGGCGGCGCGGGCGCGCTAAGCTGGACCATGATGACATCAGACGGCCTCGTCATTGCGAGCGGCGAAGCCGCGCGGCAATCCAGAGTGTGCGCAGGCCGCCCTGGATTGCTTCGCTCCGCTCGCAATGACGAAGTGGGTCAATCCAAAGTCATCAGAGTCTAATTCAGGGACCGGCTCAGGGAGCCGCCTCGCGCGCCTCGATCCGCGTGCGCGGGTCGTCGGGCGGGACGAAGGTCCAGATCGTGTCGCCCGGCTCGACCGGCGGCCGATGCTGGGCGGAAAAGACGGCGAGGTTGCCCGACGGCCGCGCGACCATCAGGCTGTCGCCGCCCGACGCCTTCATCCGCGCGACGAAATCGGCATAGGGGAATTTCTCGGTGATCCGGGTGCGGCCGAAGGTCCAGCCCGCCTGCAGCCGGTCGAGCTGCGTCTCGATCGGCGTGCCCGCGAGCGTCAGGACGCGCCCGCGCCGCCGGCTGCCCTGCGGCGCTTCGGCGATCACCCGGCTGACCCGGTCGTGGCCGACCTCGGGCGCCAGCTCGCTGCACACCAGCGCGTTATAGGCGTCGTTGTCGGTCGTGGCGATCAGCTGCTGATAGCGGCCCATGTCGAGATGGTCGTCGTGCGTCTCGTCCAGTATGTCGCCGTGATAGACGGGCAGGTCGGCGTGCCGCGCGCGACGCAGCGCAAGCTGGCTGGTGTCGGCGACCAGCACCGCGCGGCCCTGTGCCTTGACGAACTCGGCGAAGGCGATCGTCCAGCCGTTGGCGCCGACGAGCAGCACCCCGTCGCCCTTGCCGCGATCGAGCCCCAGCCAGCGCGCGAAGGGCGCGGCGGTGAAGCCGTGTGCGAAGATCGTCGCGATGACCACCGCAAAGGACAGCGGCACCAGCGCCTCCGCGCCCGGCACTCCGTAATCCGACAGGCGCAGCGCGAACAGGCCGGTCACGGCGGCGGCGACGATGCCGCGCGGCGCGATCCAGGCGACGAACAGGCGCTCGCGCAAGGGGATGCGGGTGAAGAGCAGCGCGGTCATGATCGTCAGCGGTCGCACCACGAAGAGCAGCAGGACAAGGAAGAGCAGGAAGCGGAGCTGGAAATTCTGGACGACGGTCCAGTCGAGCGTGGCGGACAGGATGATGAACACGCCCGAGACGAGGAGGACGGTCAGATCCTCCTTGAAGCGCATCAGCATATGGCTCGAATCGGTCTCGCGGTTCGCCATCACCACCCCCATCACCGTGACGGTGATCAGTCCCGTTTCGTGCATGATGAGGTCGGAGAGGACGAAGACCGCGATCACCGTCGTCAGCAGCACTGGCGCCTTCAGATATTCGGGCACCCAGCCGCGCACGAAGGCCGCGGTCAGCGCGAAGGCGGCGGCGCCGCCGATCAGCATCGCGAGCAGGCTGGCGGCGACGACATCGGTGACGATGCCGACGCCGTTCGCGTCGCTGCCGCCGTGGATGATGTAGGAATAGATGCCGACCGCGAGCAGCGCGCCGATCGGGTCGTTCACGATCGCTTCCCATTTCAGCATGTGCTTGACGCGCGGCGTGATGTTGAGCGTGCGCAGCAGCGGCACGATGACCGTCGGGCCGGTGACGACCATGATGCCGCCGAACAGCGCCGCCAGCTCGAACGGCAGTCCCGCGCCGTAATAGGCCGCCGTGGTGCCGAGCGCCCAGCCGACCGGCACGCCGACGAAGACGAGCATGAACACCGCGACGCCGGCATGGCGCAGTTCGCGGAATTTCAGGCTGAGCCCGCCCTCGAACAGGATGACGGCGACCGCGAGCTTGATGATCGGTTCGCGCAGCGCCCCGAAATCCTTTACCGGGTCGATCAGGCCCAGCACCGGACCGGCGACGATGCCGGCGAGCAGCATGAGCGCGATCGCGGGCCGTCCCGTCCGCCAGGCGACCCATTGCGCGCCGATGCCGATGACGCCGATCAGGGCGATTTTGACGAGCAGGGAGTCGATCGCGAACATCGCGCAAGCCTATGCAAGGACAGGCGAAAAGCAAAAGAAAACCGCCCGCGCGCGGGATGGCGCGCGGGCGGTCGAAGCGCGATTGCGCCGGATCAGAACTGGCCGCGCAGCGTCACGCCATAGGTGCGCGGTTCGCCGGGGAAGCCGACGAAAAGCTGGCTCGCCGTCGCCGGGAAGCCCAGTGATGCGGGCGCCGCGACCGATCGGAAGGTGCCGCTGCCCTGCAACGGCATGTCGGCCCCGATCTGGTAGTAGCGCTTGTTGAGCAGATTCTGCCCCCACAGTTCGATTCCCCAGCGCCGGTCGGGACCGTAGAGGCCGACGCGACCGTTGACGACCGCGAAGCCGTCCTGGATCTTCTCGACGTCGAGGTCGGAGCCGGTGTTGGTGTCGCTTTGCAGGCGCGTGTCGAGATAGAAGAGCGCGCTCATCCCCGACCCGCCGATCGGCGGCGTCCAGCTGATCCCCGCGGTCGCGACATATTTGGCGGCATTCGACACGCCGCGACCGGGAAGCTGGAACAGCACTGGCGACAGCGGCCGACCCCCGGTGCCGACGAGATTGCGGCGATAGAGGGTGTCGACATAGGTCAGCCCCATGTTGACCGACAGATAGCGCGCGGGGCGCAGGAAGGTCTCGATCTCCAGCCCCTTGGCGACGACGCCGGGTTTCAGCCGGTCGGCCGCGCAGCCGCCGGTAAGGGCGCTGTTGTCGGTCGGGCCGGTGCCGAGGTCGTCCTTGCACGCCTGGATGTTCGTCACCTCGAAATTGACGCCATTGTAGGTGTTGAGCTGGTAATTGCTGTATTCCTGCCAGAAGGCGGCAATATTGACGTCGATCCCCGGCCCGTCCCACTTGATGCCGAGTTCGTAGGCGTCGACCTTTTCGCTCGCGAACTGCAGGTCGCTCGCCTCGGGCCGCCCGTTGGCCGGGGTGTTGGCGGGAAGCGCGAGCAGCGCGGTGCAGGCGGCGTTCTGCGCCGCCGACCCCGCGGTGGTGCTGCACGGCCGATCGAGCGCCGAGAAGTCGAGGTTGAAGCCCCCGGCCTTGTACCCCTTCGACGCCGAGCCGTAGACGAGCAGGTCGGGCGTCGGTTTCCAGCTCAGCACCGCGGTGCCCGTCCACTGGCTGTCGCTGAAGCGCGTGCCCGGCGCGCCCTTGACGAGGTCGGGCGCGGTGCCGTTGATGACACAGGCGAGGCTCGCGAGCGCCTGCAGCGACGAATTGACGATCGCCGGGCACAGCGTGTTGGTGAAATTGGCGTCGCCGGCCAGTGTCTTCTTTTCATGCGTGTAGCGCGCGCCGATCGTCAGCGTCAGCTGGTCCTCGACGAGGTCGAAGCTGTTGTGGGTGAACAGCGCATAGTTGGTGCTGCGCTGGTGAAAGCTCGGATCGGCGGCGCCCGTGCCGTTGAGGCGCGGCGCGTTGAGCAGCGCCGCGATCCCCTGGAAGCCGGGGAAGGAGGTCGCGGGCAGGTTCGAGCAGGTGGCCGAGGCGGGATTGACCAGCGTCGGCGCGAGCGTCACCGCCGCAAGGCAGTTTGCGAAGCGCTCGTAATCGGCCCCATAGACGATGTCGTCGTCGACATCGAGCTTCTCGTTGGCGAAATAGCCGCCGATCAGCCAGTCGAGCCGCCCGTCGAGCGCATCGCCCTGCAACCGCAGTTCCTGCGTGAACAGACGGAAGCGGCGGTCGAGGTCGGTGCGGTGCAGGATGTCGAGCGCGTTGAAGTCGGCGTCCTGCCCCTGCGCATTCTTGTAGTCGCGATAGGCGGTGATCGAGGTCAGCGTCGCCGGGCCGAGTTCCCACGTCAACTCGCCCGAAACGCCCCAGTCCTTGGTGTCGGAGCGATAGGTGATGCCGGGGGTGGTCGCCTGGGTGCGGATGAAGCTCTCTCCCGGGGGCGGCACCTGATGGTTGGCGCCGAGAAGCTGGAGCAGCGGCAGCAGCGTGTTGGGTCCGGCGACCGGAAAGCCGTCGGCGCCGCGCGTCAGGCCGCGCACCGGGCCGAGCAGCACGCCGCCGCAGCAATTCTCGTCGCGCTCGCTGTAATCGGCGATCAGGCGCAGCCTGATGCTGTCGCTCGGTTCGAACAGCATCTGCCCGCGCACCAGCCAGCGGTCGCGGTCGTTGATGTCGGGCTCGCCGGGCGTCGCATTCCTGATGAAGCCGTCGCGCTTCTGCCACACGCCGTCGAGACGCAGCGCCGCCTTGTCGCCGAGCGGCGCGTTCAGCGACCCGTCGACGCGCCAGTAATCATAATTGCCGTAGCTGACCGACCCCTTGCCGCCGAAATGGCCGAGTTCGGGCCCCTTGGTGACGATGTTGATCAGCCCGGCGGTCGAGTTGCGGCCGAACAGCGTGCCCTGCGGCCCGCGCAGCACCTCGACGCGTTCGATGTCGCCCAGTTCGGACAGGCCGACGCCGGTGCGGCTGCGATAGACGCCGTCGATGAACAGGCCGACCGAGCTTTCGAGCCCGGGATTTTCGCCGACCGTACCGATGCCGCGGATGCGCGCGGTGAAATTGACCTCGCTCGTCGCGCCCGACACGAGCAGCGACGGGGCGACCTGTCCCAGCGCGCGCACGTCGGTCGCGCCGGTCTTTTCCAGCGTCTCGCCGGTCACGGCCGATACGGCGATCGGCACGTCCGACAGCATCTCGCTGCGCCGCGTCGCGGTGACGATGATCGAATCGGGATCCTCATATCCCTCGCCGCCGCGCGCCTGCGCGAGCGCCGGGGTCGCGGCAAAGGCGACCGCCAGCGATACCCCTAGCGCGCTGGTGTGAAGCAGGTGGGACGCGGAAAAACGCTTGGCTTTCATCGGTGGTCCTCCTCTCGCAATATCTTTTCATTCTGCGAGGAAGGAGCATATCAAAATGGCGTGGAGCGACCAGAGGCCGCCCGTTTCCGTAGCGGTTTTGCGCCGCGGGCGCGTCTTTTCTGCCACAGCTGCCACGAATGCCAGTTTGACAAAAAGAAAAAGGCGGGGCGCGCCGGCCCCGCCTTTTCCAATCGGGGCGGCCGCGGCCGCCCCGGCCCCCTTGCGGCTCAGAACTTGCCGCGCAGCGTCACGCCATAGGTCCTCGGTTCGGCGAGGAACATCGAGAAGATCTGGCGGCCGCCCGGATATTGCGGATCGGCGAAATCGGCCGTCGTCGCACCTTCCTGGAACGGCGAGTTGAAGGCGACCTGCGAATATTGCTTGTTGAAGATATTCTGCGCCCACAGCTCGATGCCCCATTTCTCGTCGGGGCCACGCACGCCGAGGCGCGCGTTGAAGATGGCATAGCCGTCCTGTTCCTTCTGCGGGAAGAGGTCGGAGCCGGTGTTGTAGTCGCTGGTCATGCGGCCGTCGACATAGACGAGCCCGGTCAGCCCGCTGCTGCCGATGTCGGGCGTCCAGGCGATGCTGCCGGTCGCGACCAGTTCGGGCGCGTTCGACATATTGTCGCCGGGAAGCTTGCGAAGCGCCTGGTCGAGCGGCGTGCCCGACGAGTTGCCGACCAGATTCTTGTTATACTTGGTCCGGGCATAGGTCAGCCCCGCGGTCATGCGGAAACTGCGTGCCGGGATCAGCGAGGCTTCGAGTTCGAAGCCCTGCGAGCGCACGCCCCAGGTCACGTCGTCCGCGGCGCAGGCGCCGGTCGTTCCGGCTGCCGCGTTGTAGTTGGGCGCGCTCGTAAACTTGCTCTGGTCACGGTCGGCCCCGCCGAGATCGGCCGAGCAGCCGTTGATCGTCTGCACGATATAGGTCGAGCCGTTGAAGGTGTTGAGCTGGAAGTTCTTGAAGTCGGTGCGGAACAGGGTCAGTCCGGCGCTGAACGGACCGCCCGAATATTTGGCGCCGAGTTCGTAGCTGGTGACGAGTTCGGGGTCGAACTGGAGGCCGCTGACCAGTGCCTGCGCGCCCGCCTGACCGCCGAACGGAACGATCGGCGATTTCAGCGCCGAGCGGTCGAGGTTGAAACCGCCCGCCTTGTAGCCGCGCGAATAGCTGGCATAGGTCATCAGATCGTCGGTGGGTTTCCACGACAGGATCGCGGTGCCGGTGAACTTGTCCTCGCTGCGCTGGTCGCTGATCGACACGCCATTGAGCTCGGCGGTAGCATTGCCCTGACAGCCGAGACCGATCAGCGCGCCCGCCAGCGCCTTGGCGGTCGCATTGCTGGTAGCGCTCGTCAGGTCGTCGAGCACGAGACCTTGTATCGTCGTGCAGACCGTGTTGTCGTTGGTGAAGCTGGCCGAGAATTTCTTCTTGTCGTGCGTGTAGCGCAGGCCGAGCGTCAGATCGAGCGTGTCGGTGATGTGGAAGATATTGTGCGTGAACAGCGCCCAGTTCGTTCCGTTCTGCCGATAGCGGTCGTTGATCGAGCCGAGGTCGTTGAGGCCGTCGAGTGCGGAGAAGGCGGCGACGATATCCGCCCCCGAAGGACCCGAGGCGCCGAGGATCGTGTTGCGGCCCACCCCGAGCGGATTGTCGATACCCCCCGCGACGCAGCCTGCCTGACCCGGCGAATAGAGGCCCGCAAGCGCGCTGCCGCTAACGAGGCGGCAGTTGGCGAAGCGGCCGTAATCGTCGCCGAAGCGCAGATTGTCGCGCACCGTCAGCTTTTCGTTCGCGTAGAAGCCGCCGATCAGCCAGTCGAGCTTGCCGTCGAAGGCTTCACCCTGCAGCCGCAGTTCCTGGGTGAAAGTGTGGAACTGGCGATAGGCGTCCTTGTCGTCGGCGCGATAGAGAATGTCGACCGCACCATAGTCGAGGTCGCCCGCCTGTCCTGAGCGATATTCGCGATAGGCGGTGATCGACGTCAGCGTTGCGCCGCCGAAGTCATAGTCGATCTGGCCCGAGAAGCCGTAGTCCTTGGTCTTGCCGGCATAGCTGCGGCCCGGGGTGACATAGATGTCGCGGTTGTAGCCGGGGGTCAGCGCCGCGGCGGGCTGTCCCAGGTCGATCAGCACCCGCGTGATGTTGTTGGTTGTCGCGGTCGCGGCACCCGTCGGGCTCGGGTTGTTGAGATTGCCGATATAGGGATTGACGCTGTTGTCGACATAGATGGCGGCGCAGCAGCGCTCGTCGCGATTGGTGTAGTCCGCGATCAGGCGCAGCGACAGCGCATCGGTCGGTTCGAACAGCAACTGCCCGCGCAGGAAATAGCGGTCGCGGTTGTTGATCTGCGTGTTGTTGTTGACGTCGTTGTAGAAGCCGTCGCGCTTCACCCACACGCCGTCGATGCGCGCCGCGAGCGTGTCGCTGATCGGCCCGGTGACGCTGCCGCCGAGGCGCCAATAGTCGTGGTTGCCGTAGGTGACCTCGCCATTGGCGCCGAAGGTGAAGGAGGGTTTCTTCGAATAGATGCTGATCAGGCCCGCCGACGAGTTGCGGCCGCCCAGCGTGCCCTGCGGCCCGCGCTGCACCTCGACCCGGTCGATCTCGCCCAGTTCGTTGAGGCCGATGCCGGAGCGCGAGCGATAGACGCCGTCGATGAACACCGGAACCGAGCTTTCGAGCCCGGGGTTGTCGCCGACGGTGCCGATGCCGCGGATGCGCGCCGAGCCGTTGGCCTCCGAACCGGTCGACGAAACGAGCAGCGACGGGGCGACCTGGTTGAGCTGGCGGATGTCGTTGGCGCCGCTGTTCTGCAGCGTCTCGGCACTGACCGCCGAGATGGCGACCGGCACGTCGGACAGCAGCTGCGCGCGGCCCTGCGCGGTGACGATGATCGGCGCGTCGCCGCTGTCGTCCGCCGTCGCCTGATCCTGCGGCGCGGCGTCCTGCGCGAAGGCGGGAACGGCAACCGCGGCGACCGCCAGCGATACGCCGAGCGCGCTCGTGCGCAGCAGGTGGGCAGACAGAAGGGAAGATGATTTCATTTGGGGCACTCCTCTCAGAGAATTTCTGTTCTCGTTGCCGCGCGATCATAGCCCGATCGCTTCCGCGTTCCAGTCAAGCTCGCGCTTTTGCGCGTTTCTTTGCAACGAGTGATGCTTTTTCGCCACAGCCGCGCCGGGGCACGCCGGGCGGAATTTAGGGGAAGTCCCCTATGCCGTAGCGTCACATCCGGCGGCGTCGCGGCACGGGAAAGCGAGCAGCCGTCCCTGCGCGACGAGCATCGCGCGATAGGGGCCGGAAAATTGCTCTGCGATCGCCGCGTCGCGGACGTCGAGACCGCCCGCGAGGCTGCCGAAGGCCGGCAGTATCAGGCGCCGGTCGTCGGCGGCGAAGCAGGGGCGCGATACGCTGCGGCCGCGCAGCGCGAGGCGCAGCTTGGGGTGGAAATGCCCCGAAATCTCGGGCCGTGTTTCGCCGGGCAGGCATTGGTGGCGCAGCACGATGCCGTCGACGACCAGCTCGTCGGCGACGGTGCCGCCCCACGCGTCGCCGCTCAGCCCGTCGTGATTCCCCGCCACCCAGACGAGCCGCGCCTGTGCCGCGTGGCGGGCGAGCCGCCGGGCGATCGCCGGTGCGACGGCGCGCGCCGCCTGCGGATCGTGGAAGCTGTCGCCGAGGCACCAGATCTGCCGCGCCCCGGTGTCGGCGGCGAGCCGCGCGAGTCGGTCGAGCGTGTCGATGCTGTCATAGGGCGGCAGCGGCTGGCCGCGCGCGGCATACCAGCGCGCCTTTTCGAGGTGCATGTCGGCGACGATCAGCGCGCCGTGCCGCGCCCAGAACAGCGCGCGGTCGCCTGCCACGGCAAAGCGGTGGCCGGCGAAGTCCAGCGTCGGTTGAGCGGACGGCGATGGGGCGAGCGGGGCGGGCGCCATCGCGCGGCTATGGCAAGGCGGCGGGGCGGCGGCAAGCGCCGGGCGACAGGCTGCGACGATCAGCTTCCGGCAGCGATCCCCGCGGCGGCATAACGCAGCGCCGGGTCGCGGCTCGCGCGTTCGGGCAGGTCGAAGACGACGCGCTTGTTCGGGAAATCGATCTCGACCCGGTCGAACAGCGACAGGCTGTCCATGCCGAGCAGCAGCGCCGGACGCTCCGCGAGATCGAGCGCGCGAAACGCCTGCGAATCGGCGAAGCTGACCGGCAGGTCGTTGACCTCCATCCCGTTGATCGAGATGCGGCGGACGATCGTGCGCATCGCCGCGACCGGCTCGCCGGTCACCGCGTTCAGCGTCACCGGAAGAAAGGGCAGGCGGTTCTGCTTCCGGTTGGCGACGAGCCGCTGGAAGGCGAGGTTGCCGACGCTGGTCTGCGCCCCCGTATCGACGATCACGTCGACGCGGTGGCCGTCGAGCCGCGCGTCGGCGAGGATCAGCCGCCCCGCCTGGTTGCGCGCGGTGACGACGATCGCATCATCGTCGCGGATGATCGGCCGCGCCCGGCGCCGGGTCTCGAGGATTGCCATGCTTTCCTTGCGGAAATCGATGAGGACGCGGCGGTCCTCGAGCATGTCGACGCCGATCAGCCCCGCGGCGCCGATATGGCGGCCGGCGAAGGCCGGGGCTTCGAACCCGCTCATGTGCAGGTCGGTCATCTGCAGCGCCGCGACGCGATAGCTCTGCGCGGTCGCCGAACCGCCGATCGTCGCGAGGCGCAGCGTCGCGCCGGGAAGCAGGCCGAGCCGCTCGGCAAGCTCCTTGGCGATCACGGTGCGTTCGGCGCCGGTATCGACGAGGAAGGAAAAGGGTCCCTGCCCGCCGACCATGACGTTGACCGCCATGCGCCGCGTCGCGTCGAGGTCGAACGGCTGGATGAAGGGCGTGACCTCGCTCGTCGTCGTCGCCGGGTCGGCGATGCCGTCGGTCGGGGACGCGGGCACGATCGGCGCCGTCGGGATCGTCGCGCCCGGCGGGGTCGATCCCAGCAGCACGGGGGCGGCGAGCAGGAGGATCCAAAGCGGCGCACGGGCGGCGGCGTGTCTCATGGCGGCATCCTTCTTTTGATACCAGTCTACGCCTGCGGCGGCGCCGCGGCAAGCGGGACGAGGAGTCGCCCTTCGGGTGGCCCTAGGGCGCCATCGCCGCTTCGGCGAGCGTGTCGGCGAGTTCGCCGAGCAGCGCGTCGTCGAGATCGGCGGCGGCGACGTTCTCGCGGCCGATCAGGACCAGGACGGGGATTGCGAGCGGGCTGATGCGGTCGAGCCGCTGGTGCACCATCGTTCCGGCCGCGCGGTCGAGCAGGTCGCCGAGCCGCGCGACGTCGGTCAGCCGCTCGCGCGCATCGGCCCAGGCGGCCTCGAGCAGCAGATGGTCGGGCTCGTACTTGCGGAGCACGTCGAAGATCAGGTCGGTCGAAAATGTCACCTGCTTGCCCGTCTTGCGCTTGCCCGGATGCTGGCGCTCGATGAGGCCGCCGATCACCGCGACCTCTCGGAAAGCGCGTTTCAGCAGGTGCGATGTCTCGACCCACTCGACGAATTCGCCTTCGAGGATCGTCGCGTCGAACAATGCCTCGGGATCGGTGACCGGCCTCAGCGACCAGAGCGCGATCGCATAGTCGGAGGCGACGAAGCCGAGCGGCTGCAGCCCCGCGCGCTCCATCCGCTTCGACAGCAGCATCCCCAGCGACTGGTGCGCGTTCCATCCCTCGAACGGATAGCAGACGAGATAATGCGCGCCTTCGTGCGGAAAGGTCTCGACGAGCAGTTCGCCGGGACGTGGCAGCACCGACCGCAGCGCCTGCATCTCCAGCCAGAAGCGGACGTCCTCGGGAAAGCGCCGCCAGCTTGCCGGATCGGCGAGGAAAGCCCGCACCCGGTCGGCGAGGCGGATCGAGATGGCGAGCCGCGCGCCCATATAGCTGGGGATGCGCGCGGGGCGCGTCGTCGCGCGGACGATCAGGTCGGTGTCGCGGATCGCCTCGACCTCCAGGCTGAGCCCGGCGAAGGCGAAGGTGTCGCCCGGTGTCAGCGTGCTGGCGAAATATTCCTCGACCTGTCCCAGCCGCCGCCCGTTCCGAAACCGCACCGCCGCCATCGGCGCCTCGACGATGATCCCGGCGTTGAGTCGATGCTGCGCCGCGAGCCGGGGGTGCGCGACCCGCCAGCGCCCCGGCCCGTCGGGGGCGAGGCGGCGGAACCGGTCATAGCTCTTGAGCGCATAGCCGCCGTCGCGCACGAAGCCGAGCAGGCGCGCGAAAAGCCCGGCATCGACCCAGCGATAGGGCGTCGCGGTGCGAATCTCGGCAAGCAGTTCGGCCTCATCGAACGGCGCCGCGCAGGCGAGCGCCATCACATGCTGCGCGAGCACGTCGAGCGCGCCGGGGCGGAAGCGGTCGGCGTCGCGCTCGCCCGCCGCGACCGCATCGAGCGCGGCGCGTGCCTCCAGATATTCGAAGCGGTTGCCGGGCACGATCAGCGCGCGGCTCGGCTCGTCCAGCCGGTGGTTGGCGCGGCCGATGCGCTGGAGCAGCCGCGACGAGCCCTTGGGCGCGCCCATCTGGATCACGCAGTCGACGTCGCCCCAGTCGAGCCCGAGGTCGAGGCTGGCGGTCGCGACGAGCGCGCGCAGCCGCCCCTCGGCCATCGCCGTCTCGGCGCGCTGGCGCGCCTCGCGGTCGAGGCTGCCGTGGTGGATCGCGATCGGCAGCGACAGGTCGTTGACCTTCCACAGCTCCTGAAAGATCAGCTCGGCGAGCCCGCGCGTGTTGCAGAAGATGATCGTCGTGCGGTTCTTCGCGATCTCCGCCATCACCTGATGCACCGCATAGCGCCCCGAATGGCCGGCCCACGGCACCGCGCCCTCGGGCAGCAGGATGCGGATGTCGGGATCGGCCCCGGGCTCGCCCTCGACCAGCGTCACCGCTCCGGCATCGGCGTCGGGCGCCAGCCAGGCGCGATAGGCGTCGGGGTCGGCGATGGTGGCCGACAGGCCGACGCGGCGCAGGCCGGGCGCGATCCGCTGGAGTCGCGCCATCGCGAGCGACAGGAGGTCGCCGCGCTTGCCGGGCGCAAAGGCGTGTATCTCGTCGATCACCACCGTCTTCAGATCGGCGAACATCGCGAAGCTGTCGGGCCAGGAGAGCAATAGCGACAGCGATTCGGGCGTCGTCAGCAATATGTTCGGTGGCTTCGCGCGCTGCCGCGCCTTCCTGTCCGAACTGGTGTCGCCGCTGCGGCTCTCGACGCTGATGTCGAGGCCCATGGCGGCGATCGGGCCGAGCAGGTTGCGCTCGACATCGGCGGCGAGCGCCTTGAGCGGCGAGACGTACAGCGTGTGCAGCCGGTCGCTGGGACGACCCGCAAGGTCGGTCAGGCTGGACAGGAAGCCCGCGAGCGTCTTGCCCGCACCGGTCGCCGCGACGAGCAGCGCATGCTCGCCGCGCTCCGCCGCCGCGAGCATGGCGGCCTGATGTCCGCGCAGCCGCCATCCGCGCGCGGCGAACCAGTCGGCGAAGAGGGGCGGCAGGGCCATGCAGCGGATGTGGCGCCGCGGACGGCAGGGGGCAAGCCCCCGGACCGACGGCCGCGCTACGGATCTTCGCTTTCGACCGATTGCGGTCATTCAGCCGATGCTTGTCCGTGCTCAATAGCTGCCGGTGCCCCGCAACTACTTCGGAAGGCGATCCGGCGAAAGCGCAGGCGGTTGCAGCCAATCAGGCTCTACAGGATACTTCTGCCAATCGCGTTTTGCGGGCGTGCGGACTTCCACTTGCTCCGGACGGAAATCACGCACCCACTGCGCCGCAGCTCTCAATTGCGGCATGAGTTCCCCGTGGTCGATCATAGTTGTCCCGCACCATTTGCCTACTGCATCAGTAAGAACGGCGGTGCGCACGTCCCCCTTCAGCCACCGCGCGACAAGCAATTTGGCATGCTCAGCAATAACGTCAGCTTCGGCATCCCAAAGTTCGTATGGGGCTGGGTTGTGTGTTTCCCAGTATCCAAAGGTGACGGTCAACTCTTCGTCGGCGGTATCGAGCATAATCGGCTCCACCTCGCTTCCCTCGACATGTGTGATCGTGAGCAGGACATATCCGGGCTCCCAGCGGGTCCATTCGCCTTCTCGGGCGACGTCCCACTCGCAAAGGGCGGCGTAGACCGCCTCGGACCATTTATCGACGGGGCCCGCTAGGTCGCTCGGGTAAGCTACTCCGGTTTCAATGGCGTCGGTCATAAGGGCTCTATCGCCGCTACTGCGGCAGCTTTCCACCCAAAAGCCGACACCGGATCAGAGAAGTTCGCTCAACCCCTTGAGCAATCCCCGCCAATGCTCGCCCAGCCGGTGCTGGAACAGCATCAGCTCGAACCCGTGCCGCGCGGCATGATGCTGCGGAATGCCGTCCCATCCGCGATGCTCGACCGTTACCCGCGTCTCGGCGCCGACCGCTTCGAAGCGCACCTCGACCTCGGTGGTCTGGTCGGGCGCGAAGCTGGGCAGCCGCCAGCCGAAGGCGAGGCGTTCGCCGGGCGACCAGTGCCGCACCGCCCCGATCTCCCACTCGGTGCCGTCGGCGAAGCGGGTGACGAGGCGGCCGCCCGGGCCCGGAGGATCGAAGCGCAGTTCGCCGTCGCCTCCCGGGGTCAGCGGGAAGAGCGGGTGGCTCGTCCACCAGCGGCCGATGTCGCGGGTGAAGGCGGTGAAGGCCGCCATCGGCGACGCGGCGACGCGCAGCGCGGCGATCACCGCCGCGCCGCTCACGCGCCCCGCCCTTCGACATGCGTCTTGAATGCCGCGAGCTGGTGCGCCCAGCGCGCCTCGGTTTCGGCGAGCCAGGCCTTGAGCTCGTCGGTCGCGCCGTCCTTCAGACGATAGATGCGCACGCGCGCGTCGAAATCGGGATGCGCGTCCTCGACCAGCCCGCCGGCCTTGAGCGCGCGCAGATGGCGGCTCATCGCAGGCGGCGCGAGGCCGAGCGCGCCGGCGAGATCGCCGGCGCTGCGCGGCCGCTCGCGCAGCAGCTCGACCGCGCGGCGGCGCTGCGGATCGGCGAGCGCGGCGAGGGTGCGGTCGAGCGCGGCGCTCAATCGTCGAGCCGCGTCTTGGTCGTGAAACCGCCCTCGGCGTCCCATTCCTCCGCGGTTTTGGCTTCGACGGTGACCCCGAAGGTCCAGATATGCCCCTCCGGGTCTTTGGCGCGATAGGTGCGGTCGCCGTAGAATTGCGTCTCGGGCGCGGCGATGATGTCGGCGCCCGCGGCGCGCGCGCGGTCGCAATGCGCGTCGATGTCCTCGCCGGCGCCGAGCTGGACATGCACCGACTGCGTATTCTTGCCGCCTATCGATTTGGGGCTGCGGTGATCGTCCGACCATTCGTTGCCGACCATCACCACCGAATCGCCATAGCCCATCTCGCTGTGCGCGAGATTGCCGTCGGCATCGAGCAGCACGAACAGCGGCTCGAAACCGAACGCCGCCTCGAGCCAGCGGAAGGCGGCCTTGCTGTCCCGATAGCTGACCGCGCTCGAAAGTCCCTTGGGACGGTGCTGTTCGGTCATGCGATTCCTCCCGATAGATATCTGATTTCTTTTATGCAGAATATTTTCTATATTTGTAAATATTTTTATCCGAGTGACATCCTGTGCATTGCGCCGGAACTGGGAGCGATCGCTATCTGGCCACCGGGGTTCGCCGATGCAGATCTCGTCACTCGTCGCGGTGCTCGCGCTCGGACATTTCGCCCACGCTGCAGGTCAGTGTTTGACCGAGCTCCTATCGGCGTCTTGCACATTCGATGTTACACTGTAACTTTGCCTTCGCAGGGGGAGGTGCAAATGAAGCGATATGTGATGGCGTTGATGGGGTCCGTCATGCTGGGAGGCGCCGCGCCGTATTCGGATCCAGATCTGTCGTCGGCACAGATCGACGATTTCCTGATGAGCAGCACCTATTCAGCCTACGAACCGCAGCCACTGACTCAATGGGATATTGATGTGCGCGCGGCGCTGGCCGCGAAGAATCGGAACGCTGCGGTTGCTGCTCTCGCGCCCCGCTATGAGGTTTCGGCCGCGCAGGTGGCCGAACTGGTGCGGTTGTGGGTCATGTCGGACAATATTGGATTCGATTTCCGGCCCATGACACAGAAAGCGTCGGCCAAATCCGAAATCCGGCGTCGGATGCTCGCACTCGTCGCAGAAGCACGAACGCCGCTTGTCGTCGAAGCTGCCGCCGTCACGCTCGACCGGCTCGACGAGTGCCGCACGGAGGATTTCGATGCGCTTATGGGGGGTGCTGCCGATCGCCGCCGTGATGCTTGGCTGATCGCGAACAGCGCGCCGTGCGGTGGTCACTTTCTCCGCGCTGCGCGTGTCGACGATGGACAATTCTTCCTCCCTCCGCTGATCCGCGCCGCCGACCATGGCGTGCTGGCGCCGGCCGATGCGCTGGCTCTGTATGGCTGGCTGGTCTCGCCCGATACGTTGGCTCGGGTTGCCGATAGCGACCGTGACGCGCTCGCAGCGCGTCTCGTTCTGCGCTATGCTGACAAGCTGTTCGAGACCGGGCAGGTCGAAGCGGCGGTTGCACTGATCGATTCGCAGCCCGCGGCGGTCGGGGCCTTGTTGCGAACCGGAAAGATCGGGGCGGCGACCGCGACCGTCGACGGGGTTCCGGTGACGTTTGATGCGGAGGGCCAGTCGCGGACGGTCATGCTTCATCTGGCGTCGGCCTATGCCCTCGGTGACCGCCGCGCCGATGCGGCCGCGCTGCTCGGTCGCATCGGCGATCGCGAGGCGGCCGAACGGGCATTCCGCTGCCGGCTGGATTCGTCGGCCGAAAGCGAAGCGGGTATCGCCTGCCGCGACGATGCGGATCGGGATTGGCTCGCCCAGATGATGCTCGTCCAGTTTCTCGACCATTCGGCCGATGATCCCTATCCGTTGGCTGAAGCGGGCTTTTCGGGTCATGGCGCCGACGGCAATTCGATCCCCGAACTTGCGTGCCGGCTGTTCGATCCGGCGGAATTTCCCAATATCTGCGCTGAAGCGCGGCGTGCGATCGTCTATGCGGCTGAGATCGGGGACGAGAATCATGAGAAAGAGGTGCTCGGCGCCGAATTGGCTGCCCTATCGCTGCCGGGCTTTGCCGCACGCCGCGCGACCTATGAGGAAGCGTTGCGCGCAATCGTGGCGCGAAACAGGGCGCCCGATACCGATGCGTCGGCGCCGCATCAGATCAGCGTCGATCCTGACCCTGTGCCTTTTGCCGCGCAGCCGCTGCCTGCGGTTTTGCGCTCTGCGGCACGCCGACCATCGGTCTGGCCCAAGGATGCCGCGCTGCTGCCCGATGACTTTCGGCCAGTGCGCTTCGAACGCGCGGGAACGCGAGCAGTAGCGATCAGCCTTTCCCAGAATTTCGATCCCGTCGGCGAGGTTTCGGGCGGTGGCTACTGGGTTCATTTGTCCGACGACGGCGGACGCCATTGGCAGACACCTCTCTACACTAGCCTCGCTGACCGCTTTCCCTATGTGGTTCCGGTCGAGGCGCGTATGCCGCTTCTCACCGACGACGGCGCGATCAATCTCGAGGTTGAAGTCGCGCTGCTCGACACGGCGTCGATAACCTATCCGCCCGTAGCGCTCGCGACTCGGCGCAAGCAGGCCGATCTCTACCTCCACATCCCAATCGCCGATCTGATGCGCGACAGCGACGGTGACGGATTCAGCGACCTTGCCGCGCGGCACCTGCTGCTCGACGCCGGGGGTGATGCTGCACCGATGCTGATCGGGGCGCAGAAAGCGGATGCGTGCGGTCCGACGAGCCGGGCGCAGGGAGCGCAGATTGAGTTGCTGAGCAGGTTGTTCGAGATTCGCGCGACGCCGATCATCGAGCCGATCGACATGACGCAAAGCAACTTGGGGGCGCGGATGGCGCAATGGGGTGCGGCGACATCGGGTCCCGCGCGACCAATCTTCCTGCTGGGTGATCCGGCCGATTTCGCCTGCCTGCAAAGCGACCGACCGATTATCGTCTATTCGGAACAGCACCTAGCTGCGCTTGCGCGCAAGAGCCCCGATTTCCATCCGGTCACCCTGCCGAAGATCGTCTTCAACCGTTCGCGCGACCGTGGCTATGTCGAATGGTCGGCGGGCTGGACAGGCGGCACTTTCCGTCTTCGCTTCGTAGAGAATCGCTGGCGGATCGAAACGATCGGCGGCTGGATCACTTGACCGGTCGACCGCTCAGTCGTCGAGCAAGGTCATGTTGACGCGCGCGGTGCCGGAGCGGTGCATGCCGATCTCCTTCGCGGCGGCGTGGCTGACGTCGATCACGCGGCCGCGACCGAAGGGGCCGCGATCGTTGATGCGGACGACGACGCTCTGTCCGTTGGCGATGTTGGTCACGCGCACCTTGCTGCCGAAGGGCAGCGTGCGGTGCGCGGCGGTCAGTTCGTCGGGATCGAAAGGCTCGCCGCTCGCGGTGCGGTTCCCGGCGAGTTCGTCGCTGTAATAGCTGGCAACGCCGCTGCCCATCTCGGTGCCGTCGTCGGCGTCGGCTTCGCCCGGACCCTGATCCTGCGCGATCGCCGGCGCGGCCGACCACAAGGACGGGGCCAACAGCAGGGCCAGGGCCAATCCCATCGAACGCCGCATATGCAGACCTTCCCCTTTGACGTGGGCGGCATCAAGCAGCGGCGCCCGCGGGGTGCAAGCGGCCGGCGTCGTATCGGTTCGAATTCGCGGCCAGCGGTGGACCGGTCAGACGTCGAGATTGGCGACCGACAGCGCGTTGGTCTGGATGAAATCGCGCCGTGGTTCGACCTCGTCGCCCATCAGCCGCTCGAAGATGTCGTGCGCGATGTCGGCCTGTTCGGCCTCGACGCGCAGTAGCGAGCGGTTGGCGGGATCGAGCGTGGTTTCCCACAATTGCTCGGCATTCATTTCGCCCAGCCCCTTGTAGCGGCTGATCGCCAGCCCGCGGCGGCTGTGCGCGAAGATCGCATCGAGCAGTTCGGATGGGCGCGTGACCGGCGTCGCGCGCGCGGCGGGCGTCCGGGCGGCTTCCGCCTCCTCGTCGTCAGACGCCGCCTCGACCTCGGCCGCGGCGCTGCCCGCCTTCACCAGCCGGGCGGGGCGCGCATAGGTTTCGACCTGCTCGGCGGCGAGCTTGTGGAGGCGGCGCGCCTCCTGGCTCGCGAGGAAGGCGGGGTCGATCGCATGATGATCGCTGACCCCGCGCCAGCGGCGTTCGAGCGTATAGCCGCCGCCCTCGACCGCGGCGATCGTCCACACCGCCTCGTTGCCGCCGGTCAGCGCGCGCTCGGCGGCGTTCAGCCAGCGGCTGGCGGTTTCGGCGGCGCTGTGGCGGCCCGCGGCGTCGAGTTCGGGATCGAGCGCGCCCGCGAAGGCGAGCGCCTCGATCAGCCCGGCGTCGAGGGTGCGCGGCACGTAGCGCATCAGCGCGCGCAGCCGCCGCCCGTGCTCGATCAGCTCGCGCAGGTCCTTGCCCGAGCGCGCGCCGCCCGCGGTTTCGAGCAGCAACGCGTCGATGCCGGCGTCGATCAGATAATTTTCGAGCGCGGTGTCGTCCTTCAGATAGACCTCGCTGCGCCCCTTCGCGACCTTGTAGAGCGGCGGCTGGGCGATGTAGAGATGGCCGTTCTCGATGATCTCCGGCATCTGGCGGTAGAAGAAGGTCAAGAGCAGCGTGCGGATATGCGCGCCGTCGACGTCGGCGTCGGTCATGATCACGATCTTGTGATAGCGCAGCTTCTCGACGTTGAACTCGTCGCGGATGCCGGTGCCGAGCGCCTGGATCAGCGTCCCGACCTCCTTCGACGAGATGATACGGTCGAAGCGCGCACGCTCGACGTTCAAAATCTTGCCCTTCAGCGGCAGGATTGCCTGGACGTGGCGGTCGCGGCCCTGCTTGGCCGACCCGCCCGCCGAGTCGCCCTCGACAAGGAACAGCTCGCATTTCGCGGGATCGCGCTCCTGGCAGTCGGCAAGCTTGCCGGGCAGGCTGGCGATGTCCATTGCGCCCTTGCGCCGCGTCAACTCGCGCGCCTTCTTTGCCGCTTCGCGCGCGGCGGCGGCGTCGACGACCTTCTGGATCACCGCCTTGGCATGGCCCGGATTTTCCTCGAGCCATTCGGTCATGCGGTCGGCCATCAGGCTTTCGAGCGGCTGGCGCACCTCGCTGCTGACCAGCTTGTCCTTGGTCTGCGACGAGAATTTGGGGTCGGGCAGCTTGACCGAGACGATCGCGGTCAGCCCCTCGCGCATGTCGTCGCCGGTCAGGCTGACCTTCTCCTTCTTGAGCAGTCCCGACTTCTCGCCATAATTGTTGAGCGTGCGCGTCAGCGCGGCGCGGAAGGCGGCGAGGTGGGTGCCGCCGTCGCGCTGCGGGATGTTGTTGGTGAAGCAGAGGACATTTTCATAATAGCTGTCGTTCCATTCGAGCGCGACCTCGATGCCGATGCCGTCGCGTTCGGAGGTGATCGCGATCGGATCGGGAAGCAGCGCGGTCTTGTTGCGGTCGAGCCATTTGACGAACGCCGCGATGCCGCCCTCGTAGAAAAGGTCGTGGACGACATGCTCGGTGCTGCGTGCATCGACCAGCTTGATGCGGACCCCCGAGTTGAGGAAGGCAAGTTCGCGGTAGCGATGTTCGAGCTTCTCGAAATCGAACTCGGTGACGTTCTTGAACGTCTCGGTCGAGGCCTGGAAGGTGACGCGCGTTCCCTTCTTGCCCGCCGGCGCGGGGCCGCGGACGACCAGCGGCGCGACCGCGTCGCCATGCTCGAAGCGCATCCAATGCTCCTCGCCGCCCCGCCAGATGGTGAGTTCGAGCCATTCGGACAGCGCGTTGACGACGCTGACGCCGACGCCGTGCAGGCCGCCCGACACCTTGTAGGCGTTGTCGTCGCTGGTATTCTCGAACTTCCCGCCGGCGTGGAGCTGAGTCATGATGACCTCGGCCGCCGACACGCCTTCCTCGGCATGGATGCCGGTCGGGATGCCGCGGCCATTGTCCTCGACGCTGACCGACCCGTCGCTGTTGAGCGTGATGAGAACGAGGTCGCAATGCCCGGCCAGAGCCTCGTCGATCGCGTTGTCGCTGACCTCGAACACCATGTGATGCAGGCCCGACCCGTCGTCGGTGTCGCCGATATACATGCCCGGCCGCTTGCGCACCGCGTCGAGGCCCTTGAGGACCTTGATCGAATCGGCGCCATAGGCATTGGTGTTGGGATGCTTGCCGCCGTGGTCCGGCGCGTTCGTCTCTGCAGTGTCCGTCATGTCGATCATATAGGGTCCGGGGGGGCAAAACCCAAGCGAAAATGCGCCTCTTGCCGCGGCGCCGGGGGGCGTTGCGCCGACGCCGCAGGACGGCTAATTTCGCGGCATGAGACAGACATATGCTCCCCGTTCGATGCTGTGCGCGCTGGCGCTGATCGCGCTGCCGGTCGCCGGCTGTTCCAAGCCGGCGCCGCCGCCCGCCGACAATGCCCCGGCGGTGGCCGGCGACCCGATCGCCAGCCGGCCGGTGATGGTCGGCACCGAAGGGCCGAGTCTGCCCGCCTGTTCGAGCGTCAGCCGGGTCAAGGACGGCGGCACCGACGTCTATTGGGCGCCGGGCGAGACGCGCGCGGTCAAGGCGAAGCTGGCGGGCGGCGCGCCGGTGTCGCTGTGCGAGGCGACCGACGACGATGCCTGGTTCGGCGTCGTCTTCATCGCGCCGGGCACCGACAAGGACATGTGCGGCGTCGGCAAGCCGGTGCCTGCGGCGCGCGAATATCAGGGCCCGTGTCGTTGGGGTTGGATTCGCGGCGGCACGGTGCGGCTGGGGGCTTAAAGCGACAAAAAGCTCGTACCGGTGGGTCCGGTTTGTATCCTTTGCGGCTTTGAGACGGTGCGCGGGCGCGGGGCGGTTTGCCTTGCCGTGTCAGCGCGGGGGCAGGCGGCGCGGATGACGAGCCGACGAGCGGTTACCGCCTGCTCCGGATTGCCGCGCGGCTTCGCGCTCGCAAGGACGGCTCCTAATATATGAATCCCTTTACGGTCTGCGGGAATCCGGGTTCGGGATGGTTTTCCCATTCGTCACCCTGAAACAAGTTCAGCATGACGAAGGATGTGGGAACATGCCGAAACCCGAATCCCCACAGGCCGTAGAGCAGCGTGCCGTTAATGCGCCGTTTGCCCTGAGCACGAACGGAAGAGGGGATGGCGCATCATTTCCGAGCGCGCTTCATCGGCAATCCTCGATCACGCGGCCGATTTCGGACTGCACCGGCAGGGTCAGGGCGCGGCCGGCGCCTTCGAGCGCGAAGCGGCCGCGGCTGAAGGCGATGCGGTCGAGGCGGATGTCGCGGTTCGGCACCGTCGCGCTGCCGCCGTCGAAGCGGATCTGGTCGGTGCCCGCGCTGGTACGCAGCGCGACCGGGCCGTCGAGCCCGGCGGTCAGGCGGATGACGCCGCCGCTGCACGCCATCGTCAGCAGCGGGCTGGCGCCGCCGGTGGGCACGAAGCGGGCTGTGCGGCTGCCGGCGTCGTAGCGCCACGCGCCGCCGTCGAGCGCGCGTGCGTCCCACGGCGCGGCCGGCGGCGGCGGTGCGGGGGACGGCGGCACCGCGGCGGGCGGCGGAGGCGCGGGCGGCGGCGCCTCTGGCGCCGGGATCGCGGTGCAGCCGGCGGCCGCGAGCAGCAGCGCCGCGGCGGCGGCGGAACGAAAGCGGATGGATGGGCGGTTCATACGTCGAATCCCTGCCAGTCGATGACTTCGTCCAGCCCAACGCGCGGCACCGGCCAGCGGTTCACCGGCGCCTCCTCGTCGGCGTGGCCGATCGCCAGCCCGCAGAATAATATCTGCCCGTCTTCCAGCCCCAGTTCGGCGCGCACGGTCGCGCCATACATCGCCCAGCATTCCTGCGGGCAGCTCGCAAGGCCGTGCTCGACGAGCAGCAGCATCACCGATTGCAGCCACATCCCCATGTCGGCCCATTGCGGCGACCCCATGATCCGCGAGCAATGGAGGAAGAGCATCACCGGCGCGCCGAAGCCGCGGTAATTCTGCTGGAACTGGGCGATCCGCCCCGCCTTGTCCTCGCGCGCGATGCCGAGCGAGGCGTAGAGCGCCTCGCCGACGCCGAAGCGGCGGCTGTCCCACGGATCGGTGAGCCCCCGGGGATAGATGTCATATTCGGGCTGGAACCCCTCGCGTCCCATCGCGATACGCGCCGCGACCGCGTCCTGCACCGCCTGCCAGCGCTCGCCGGTGACGACGGTCGCCTGCCACGGCTGGAGGTTGCCGCCCGACGGCGCGCGCTGCGCGATCTCGAAGATCCGCGCGAGCAGTGCGCGGTCGACGGGCCGGTCGGTGAAGGCACGCACCGAACGGCGGCGGGCGAGCGCCTCGCTGGCCGAAAGGGAGAGGGTGTCAGTCGCTGGCATATTTATCCTCGCGTCGCTTGCCGAACAGCAATTTGCGTTCGAGCCGGGTCTTGAGCTGGCGATAATAGGAAAGCAGGAAGACGTCATCCTCTTCGGCGATCGGCCGGCCGATCTTGTGCCGGATCGTGTCGGCGACCTCGCGCATCACCCGCGCGTCGCGCCCGCGCAGCACGCGTTCGAGCTCCTGCAGTTCGAAGATGCCATAGACCGAGAGTTCGGCATCGGTGAAGCGCAGGGCGTCGCCCGCCTCCGCCCCCGCCGCCATGTCGCGGTCGAGCTTCGCGCGCTGCGCCATCACCACCCAGGTGCCCGCGATCAGGTCGCCCATCCGCATCCGGTCGCGGTTGAACAGCAGGAATAGGCTGAGCGTCGCCGACCACAGCACCCCCGCCAGCGCGGTCCAGCCCGACACCATGTCCTCTGCCGCGCCGAAGCCGATCATCATCAGCGGCAGGAAAATCTCCAGCTCGCGCATCAGGTTGCGGGCGATCACCGCATCGGCGGTCAGGCGCCCGCCGTCGCGCGCGACGACGCGGATGCCCATCGCGCGCTTGCCGGGGGTCGCGGCGCGCTGGCCCAGTTCGAAGCCGACGAACCAGAAGGTCCGCAGCACGAAGGCGCCGAGCAGCCAGATGCTGATCATCAGGTCGGAGTTCGACGCGAAGCCCGCCCAGACCATGAGCAGCGTGAAGGCGACCAGCGCCGCGAGCAGCAGCATGAGGTCGATCAGCAACGCCCCGAATCGCAGCGACGCGCTGGCGATCCGCAGTTCGAGGTCGACGCCTTCGGGCGTGACGAAGGCGCGGACCTTGTCGCGCCGCGGGCGCGCGACGGCGGTCATGCGGCGTCCTTTCGCCGCGGGAGGTAGTAATAGGCGAGCCAGAAGAGCAGCATCGCCGTCCCGATGCCATAGCGCAGCAGCGTGTCGGTGACGAGCTGCCGCCCAAAACCTTCGAGCAGGCCGGCGGCGAGCAGCATGAGGATCACCCCGACCATCACCTTGCCCGCGGTGCGCCCCGCTTCCGACGCCGCCTGCAGCCGGCCGCGCGCGCCGGGGAAGAGGATCGCGGTGCCGATGCGCAGCCCGGCGGCGCCCGAAAGCGCGGCGGCGAACAGCTCGGTCGTGCCGTGGATGAACAGCCAGCCGCCGAAATCGACCCCCAGCCCCTTGCCCGTGAACAGCGCGAGCATCGCGCCGAGCCCGATCCCCTGATAATATTCGAGCATCATCGTCGGCACGCCGAAGGCAAAGCCGAGCGCAAAGGACAGGATCGACACGCGGCTGTTGTGCGTGAACAGATAGGTCGCGAAGATGTGCAGCCCGCTCTGTTGTTCGTCCGCCGCCTTGCCGTGGCCGAGCGTCGCTTGCAGGAATTCGGCCGTGGCGCGCGGGTCGCGCCCGCCCGCCATCTCTTCGGGCACGAAATTGAAATACCATTCGGGATTGTGCGCGACGAGCGTCCAGCTGGTCAGCGCGCCGAGCAGGATGACGAGCGCGACGATCAGCGTCTCCTTCCACAGTGCGCGCACCGCGGCGGGCCAGTCGGTGCGGAAGAAGCGCCGCACCCGGCTCCAGCGCGTCTCGCGCACGCCATAGATCAGGAAATAGCCGCGCATCGACAGCGATTCGAGATAGTCGAGCAGCGCGCGGTCGAGGCTGGTCGCGCGCGCGATCGACAGCGACGACAGCGTCGCGCGGTACAGCGACGGCAGTTGCAGCAGTTCGTCGCTGGTCAGCGCCTTCGCGCCCTTGCGTTCGAGCCGGCCGAGCAGGGTTTCGAAGGCGATCCAGTCCGCTTCGCGCTCGGCGCGGAAGCGGCTGGTCGAGAAATTCGGCGTGTCGAGCCGGGCGAGCGCTTCGGGGGCCGGGATCGCGGGCGGCATCACAGGCTGCCCTGGCGCTTGATCGCCAGATAGGCCTCGACGACGCTGGCGCCCATCGCGTCGGCGGGCACCTCGATCACCTCGACGCCCAGCCGCTGGAGCCGCGCGATGACGCGCTGGCGGTCGCGCAGCATCGCGGCGGCGACGTTCGACCGGGTGACGTCCGACGCCTGTTCGGGGCGGCGGCGCTCCTCGCTCTCCAGCTCCTCGTCGCGCAGCACGACGCACAGCAGCCGGTGTTTGCGCACCAGTCGCCCGGCGGCGCGGATCATCAGGTCGGCGCTGGTCGCGTCGGTGAATTCGGTGAACAGGACGATCAGCGAGCGGCGGTCGAGCCCGGCCGACAGCGTCGCCAGCGCGAGGGTGAAATTGCTTTCGACCGGCGCATAGTCGATGCGGCTCGCCGCGCGCTGCAGCGCCGGGAAATCGCGCGTGTGCATGTAAGCCGGGGTCAGCGCCTGCGGCTGTGCGGCGAAGGAGAAGAGACTGATCCGGTCGCCGAGCTTCAGCCCCGCATAGGCGAGCAGCATCGCCGCCGACACCGCGCGGTCGACGCGCGGCATGCCGCCCGCCGGCTCCGCCATCGTCCGCCCGGCGTCGATCGCCAGGACGAGCCGGTTGTCGCGCTCGACACGATATTCCTTCGCGAGCAGGCGGCCGTGGCGCGCCGAGGCGGTCCAGTCGATCGCGCGGCGGTCCATCCCCGGATGATATTCGGCGAGCGCCTCGAACTCGCTGCCCTCGCCGCGCAGCTGCTGGCGACGCAGCCCGAACCAGTCGCCGCGCCGGAACAGCCGCGCCCCCTCTTCGCGCACCGCGCGCAGGCTGGGGACGACCGCGACGACGTGTCCGATCGGAAAGCGGCGCTGTTTCCACGCGAGCCCTAGCGGCCCCGCCCAGCGCAGCCACAGCGCCTCGACCGGCGCCGGCCCGCGCCGCGCCGCCGCGAGAGTCAGCGTTGCCGACAGCGCCCCCTCCGCGCCGCCCACGCGCATCGTCGCGGCGATGCGGCCGCCGGGCGCCAACCGCTCGTCGAGCGCGAGCGCCATGTCGGCGCGCGGCGGCACTGCGCCGCCCGCCGCGGTGAAGGCCAGCTCGAACGGGTCGCCGACCCCCGCCTGATGTGGAATCCGCGCGTCGAGCGCCAGCCGGCGCGGATGCGGCCCGGCGAACGCGTCGAGCGTCAGGCAGGCAAGGATGACCGCGATCCATCCCGGCGCAACGAGCCACAGTTCGGGCCGCGCCAGCCCGAGCAGCAGCGCCGCGGGGGCGCCGAGCAGCAGCAGATAGATGGCCCGGCGGGTCGGGTAGATCACCGCGGCACCTCTTCGCGTTCGAGCAGCGCGGCGACGACCTGTTCGACGTCGCGGCCCTCGATCTCGGCCGCCGCCGACAGGATGACACGGTGACGCAGCACCCCCGCCGCGAGGCGCTGGACGTCGTCGGGGATTACATAGTCGCGCCCGTCGAGCGCCGCCGCGGCGCACGCCCCGCGCGCGAGCAGGGTCGCGGCGCGCGGGCTCGCCCCGCATTCGAGGTCGGGACTGGCGCGCGTCGCGCGGATCAGGCGGACGATATAGTCGACGATCTCGTCGGCAAGGCGGACGGTCGCGGTGGCGTCGATCGCGGCGGCGATGGCGTCGGCGTCGGCGATCCGCTCGACACCGAAATCGGCGACTACCGGGGTGCGGAAGCGGCCGCCATGCTCGGTGACGATGCGCCGTTCGGCGTCGGCGTCGGGATAATCGACGACCAGCTTGAACAGGAAGCGGTCGAGCTGCGCCTCGGGCAGCGGATAGACGCCCTGCTGCTCGATCGGGTTCTGCGTCGCGAGGACGGTGAAGCGCGGGCTGAGCGCGTGCGGCTCGCCGCCCAGCGTCACGCGCCGTTCCTGCATCGCCTCCAGCAGCGCCGCCTGCGTCTTGGGCGGGGTGCGGTTGATCTCGTCGGCGAGCAGCAACTCGGTGAAGATCGGTCCCTTGGTCAGCGTGAAGCTCGACGTCTGGAAGTTGAACAGGTTCGACCCCAATATGTCGCCCGGCATCAGGTCGGGGGTGAACTGGATGCGCCCGAAATCGAGCCCCACCGCGCGCGCGAAGGCCTGCGCGAGCAGCGTCTTGGCGGTGCCCGGCGGGCCTTCGAGCAGTACATGGCCGCCGGCGAGCAGCGCGATCGTCACCATGCGCGTCAGATCGGCCTGGCCGATCACCGCCTTGGCGACCTCTGCCTCGATCGCGGCCCCGAGGGCACGGACGCTGTCGATGGAACTAGCTGTCACGGAGAAGATCCTTCCTGATGGCATGCAGCGCCTGTGCGTCTGCAAGGAAATCGTGCCGGCTCCGCGCCAGCGGCAGGCGCCGCGCGAGGGCCGAGAAACGCGGGCCGTCGGCGCGCATCCGGCGGTCGATCCAGGCGTCGGTCGCCGCGGCGTCGAGGCCGGGGGGCGCGTGCAGCCGCCGCGCGATGGCGCGGCGCTGGCCCTGGACATAGGCGTCGGCGCCGTCGAGCTCGCGCCGCGCCTGGCGGATCAGGTCGGCGCTGTTCGCGATCAGCGCCGCCTTCGACACCGGGATCGCGCGCTGCGGGCGCAGCGTCGGGCCGAAGCGCATCCAGGCCTGCCACAGCGCGAGCAGCCCCGCCGCGATCAGGCACAGGGTGATGCCGATGAAGGGCGGCACGAAGGCGAAGCGGAGCAGCGACCGCTGGCCGCCGAAGCCGTTCAGCGTCAGGTCGAAGGCGAAGCCGTCGGCATCGGCATCCTCGGCGACCGCGTCGATCAGCAGCGCTGCGCCCCCGGCCTTCTGGCGCGAGGCGAAGGCGAGATTGTCGACGAGGTCGGGGTCGGCAAGAATATAAAGGTCGCGGTCGGTCGCGCGCGCCAGCACCGCGCCGCCGTCGGGGGCCGCGACCAGTGTTTCCAGGGCATCGCCCGCGATCGTCTGCGCGCGGTCGGGAAGATGCGCGGTGAAGCGGCGCCCCGCGACGTCGGCGGCGACCGCCCGCGGCCCCGCCTTCGAGGCATCGATGCGCACCGGGCCGACGAGCGCCTCGACCAGGCGCGAAGAGGGCGTGCTGCGATAGGCCTGCGCGACCCAGCCGGGCTTGCCGCCCTGCCCGGGCGTACGCATCGCCTGCCACTTGGGCAGGATGACGAGCAGCCGGCCGCCCTGCCGGTCGGCGAGCGCGCGCAGTTCGTCCGGCCGGGTGCGATGCGTCGGGGTCAGGATCAGCAGCGGCTGGTCGGCATAGCCGGTGCGCGGACCGGGCTGGCGGCGCAGCTCGACCTCGCCGCCCGCGCGCTCGATCAGGTCGACGATCCCGGCATAGCCCGGCGCCGCGCGCGACAGCGCGTGGCCGCCGCCGTCGTTGCCGCTCGAAAGCTGGGGGCCGAGCGCGACGAGCGCCCACAGCGCGATGAAGGCGACGACGCCGATCGTCACCACCCCCGCGATCAGGCGCGGATCGAAGCCGCCTTCGGCATCCGGCGCCGCGCTCATGTCCGCGCCCAGGCGCGCGGGACGGTCAGCTCGGCATAGGCGGTGCGGCATTGCTCCCACGCGGCGGCGTCGATCGGCCGGCCGCCGAACAGGCTGATCTCGACCGCGCGGGCGATGCGCCCGAACGCGTCGCGCGCCGCGCCGGGCAGGTCGCGCGCCCCCGCGAGCGCGCGCGAGGTCGTCGCGGGCCGGACGAGGCCGGGACGACGGCCCGCGATGTCCTCGACGCTGCGGAAGAGCAGCAGGTGGACCGCCTCGGCATAGCGGCCCGCCGCGGCGAGCGCGTCGGCCTCCGCCAGCAGCGCGCGCGCCGCGCCCGCCTCGGCCGTCCCGACCGGGTCGGGCGCGGGTGCGTCGCCGCGCCGGCGGCGCAGCGCATCGACAAGGCGCGCGAAGGCGGGAACGAAATGATAGAGGAGGACCAGCGCGAGCAACGCCACCGCGATCCACAGCAACGGTTTGCCGGCGGGCGCGCTCCATTCGAAGAAGCGGGCGAGCGCCCTGCCGATCGCCAACAGCCATGTGGGCGTTTCGGGAACCGGCGGCGGGGGCGGGATGCTGGTCTGGATGCTGCCGGACGCCATCGTCTGGCCGAAGCCCGGACCGATCAGTTCGGGGTCGAGCAGCCATCCCCGGTCGGATGCCGCAGCGGATGGGGCAGCGGATTGGGCGGCCGCCGACGCCTGGGCGATTGCCAATGCCATCATGTGGAAAAACAGGCCCCGCGCCGCTCGCTCATCGCGACAGGTGGTAGCGCGAGGCGGCGCGGCAAGGCAAGAGATGCTTGCGCCGCCGGGGACCGCACGGCAAAGGCGGCGATGGTTGCAGGCGTAACCGGATGGCGAAGGCGCAGCAGGAGGATCGGCGTGGACGCGGCACAGGCGGTGCATGAAAAATTCCTCGCGGCGCTGGCGGCGGGCGCGCTGCCCGATCGCGCCGATGCCCCCGATCCGGGCGCCGTCGGCCTGTCGCGCGCCGAGGCGACCGACATCTTCCTGTCGCAGCTCACCAGCCGCCAGATGGATCGGCTGTCGCGCGCGCTTCAGGCGCGCGGCGAGGGTTTCTACACGATCGGGTCGTCGGGGCACGAGGGCAATGCCGCGGTCGCAGCGGCGCTGCGCGTCACCGACATGGCGTTCCTCCACTATCGCTCGAACGCCTTCCAGCTCCACCGCGCGCGCCAGCTTCCGGGGCAGACCCCCGACTGGGACATGCTGCTGAGCTTCGCGGCGTCGGCCGAGGACCCGATTTCGGGCGGGCGGCACAAGGTGATCGGGTCGAAGCCGCTGTCCATCCCGCCGCAGACCTCGACGATCGCATCGCACCTGCCCAAGGCGGTCGGCGCCGCCTTTTCGATCGGCATCGCGCGGCGGCTGGGGCGCACCGGCCTGCCGCTGCCCGACGACGCGGTGGTGCTCGCGAGCTTCGGCGACGCCTCCGCCAACCATTCGACCGCGCAGGGCGCGTTCAACACCGCGGGCTGGGCGGCGTATCAGCGGACGCCGCTGCCGCTGATCTTTCTGTGCGAGGACAATGGCATCGGCATTTCGACGCGCACCCCTGACGGCTGGATCGCGGCGCAGTTCCGCCAGCGCGCGGGGCTGCACTATATCGCGTGCGACGGCAGCGACCTCGTCTCGGCCTATGCCGGGGCGAGGGAAGCGGCGGATTTCGCGCGCCGCACCCGCAAGCCGGTGTTCCTCCACATGCGCACGGTGCGGCTTTACGGCCATGCCGGGTCGGACGTGCAGGGCGCCTATCTGCCGAAAGCGCTGATCGAGGCCGACGAGGCGCGCGATCCGCTGCTGGCGGGCGCGGCGCTGATGACCGAACGCGGCTGGATGACGGCCGCCGAGGTCGCCGAGGCCTATGAGGAGATCGGCGCGACGCTGGCGCGGCAGGCCGAGGCGGCGATCCGGCGGCCGAAGATCACGACTGCCGCCGGGGTGATGGAAAGCCTGATCCCGCCGAGGCGCGAGCGCGCGCGGGCGAACACGCCGTCGGCCGAGGGTCGCGCGGCGCTGTTCGGCGGCGACGCCGCGCAGATGGACAAGCCGATGCACATGGCGCGGCTGCTGTCGTGGGCGCTCGCCGACCTGATGCTCGCGCACGAGGAGATCGTCGTCGCGGGCGAGGACGTCGGGCCGAAGGGCGGCGTCTACAACGTCACCGCAAAGCTGCACCAGCGCTTCGGTTCGGCGCGCGTCGTCAACACCCTGCTCGACGAACAGGCGATCCTCGGCCTCGCGATCGGGCTGGCGCACAATGATTTCCTGCCGATGCCCGAGATCCAGTTTCTCGCCTATGTCCATAATGCCGAGGACCAGATCCGCGGCGAGGCGGCGACGCTCAGCTTCTTCTCGAACGGCCAATATGCGAACCCGATGGTGATCCGCATCGCCGGGCTCGGCTATCAGAAGGGGTTCGGCGGCCATTTCCACAACGATAACAGTCTGGCGGTGTTCCGCGACATTCCGGGGCTGATCCTGGCGGTGCCGTCGAACGGCCGCGACGCGGTGGCGATGCTGCGCGAATGCGTGCGGCTGGCGCGCGAGGAGCAGCGGGTGGTGGTGTTCGTCGAGCCGATCGCGCTCTACATGACCCGCGACCTGCACGCGGAGGGCGACGGGTTGTGGACCAGCGTCTACGAGGCGCCGGGCGAAGGCGCGCCGATCCGGCTGGGCGAGCCGGGGGTGCATGGCGACGGGACCGACCTGGCCATCGTCACCTATGGCAACGGATATTATCTGTCGCGGCAGGCGGAAAAGCTGCTCGCCGCCGAGGGCGTCGCGGCGCGGGTGATCGACCTGCGCTGGCTGGCGCCGCTGGCCGCCGACGCGCTGCTCGCCGCGACCGGCGCGGCGGAGCGGGTGCTGATCGTCGACGAATGCCGGATCACCGGATCGCAGAGCGAGGCGCTGATGGCGCTGTTCGCCGAGCGCGCGCCGGGCAAGCGGCTCGCGCGGATCGCCGCCGACGACAGCTTCATCCCGCTGGGCAAGGCGGCGACGCTGACGCTGCCGAGCCGGGACTCGATCGTCGCGGCGGCGCGGGAGCTTTTAGCCAGAGACTGATTTTCAGCACCGTTCGCCCTGAGCTTGTCGAATGGTCTCCTTGTTTGAACCGAAGAGAGAAGAAAGAGAAGAACGGTGCTTCGACAAGCTCAGCACGAACGGAGAGCAGGATGACCGCGAACAAGAAGACCGCGATCGTCGTCGCGCCGGGGCGCGGCACCTATGGCAAGGGCGAACTGGGCAGCATCGCGCGGCTGCACGGCGCGCGCTTCGCCGACCTCATCGCCGATTTCGACGCGCAGCGCCGCGCGCGCGGGCAACCGACGGTGAGCGAACTCGACGGCGCCGACCGTTTCAGCGTCGCGACGCACATGCGCGGCGACGTCGCGGCGCCGCTGATCTATGCCGCGACGCTGCTCGACTGGCTGAGCATCGACCGCGAGCGCTACGACGTCGTCGCGGCGCTCGGCAATTCGATGGGCTGGTACAGCGCGCTCGCGATCGGCGGCGCGGTGTCGGTCGCCGACGGTTTCCGCATCGCCAATGCGATGGGGCTCAACAGCCAGGCGCACGGGCCGGGCGGGCAGATATTGCTCCAGATCGTCGATGCGGACTGGCGGCCGGTGCCGGGGCTGCGCGACGCGCTGCTCGCGCTCGCCGCCGCGATCGACGCGCGGCCGGGGCATGCGCTGGCGCTGTCGATCGACCTTGCCGGGATGCTGGTGTTCGCGGGCAATGAGGAGGGGCTCGCTGCGCTGCTGGCAGAGGCGCCGCCGACGCCGGGCCGCGACCCGCTGCGGCTCGCCGGGCACGGGCCGTTCCACACGCCGCTGATGGCGGGCAGCGCCGAACGCGCGCGCGCCGAACTGCCGGCGGCGCTGTTCGGCCGGCCCGCGCTGCCGCTCGTCGATGGGCGCGGGCATATCTGGCGGCGCTTCTCGGCCGACCCGGCGTTGCTGTGGGACTACAGCTTCGGACACCAGATCCTCGCGCCCTATGATTTCGCGCTGTCGGTGCAGGTGGCGGTGAAGGAATATGCGCCCGACGTCGTCATCCTGCCGGGTCCCGGCGACACGCTGGGCGGCGCGATCGCGCAGGCGCTGATCGGCATCGGCTGGCAGGGGCTGACGAGCAAGGCCGCCTTTGCGCAGCGGCAGGCGTCGGATCCGATCCTGCTGGCGATGGGCCGCGCCGAGCAGCGCGCGCTGGTGGCGGGGTAGAGCATCGAACCATGAATCCGAACGATTGGGAGTGATGCAGATTTACGGCACGCCGCTTTAGGTTGCGGCCGGCGGAGGTGGAACCTCCTCCGCCGGCACGCGTGGGACGCACGGTCCAGGTGGGGTTGGGCCCGTGCAGACGAACGGCGACGCCGATGGGGACCAACTCAAGGGCGGACCGCCGTTCGATCTCCTTATAGGCGGGGCGCGGCGCCGCCGGCCGCGCCTGCGCCGAAATGGACCGGATTACCGCCGCGCGCGCCCTCCTGCTCGACGGTGAAATGCAGCCGCAGCAACTCGGCGACGCTGGCGGCGCCGGCGCGGCGCATCATGCTGGCGCGGTGCACCTCGACGGTGCGCGGGCTGAGGTCGAAGCGCCGCGCGATCGCCTTGTTGCCGAGCCCGGCGGCGACCGCCTCCAATATGTCGCGCTCGCGCGGGGTCAGCGCGGCGAGCCGGGCCGCGGCCTCGCGGTGCCGCGCGGCGGCGCGTTCGCGTTCGCGCCATTCGTCGAGCGCCGCCTCCACCGTGCGGCGGACGAGCCGCGGGTCGAGTGGCGCGGGCAGCAGGTCGCGCGCGCCCGCGCGCAGGATCGCGCGCGCTTCGTCGAAGCTGAGCCGCTCGGCGGCGACGAAGGCGATGAGGTCGCCGCGCCCGGCGATCCGGTCGAGCAGCGCAGCGCCGCTCGTCGGGCCGGGCTGGCGCCAGCGCAGCAGCAGGATGCCGCCGCGCGCACCGTCCTGCGCCTCCAGCCAGGCGTCGGCGCTGGCGAAGCTGCGCACCACGCGGTTGGCGCCGCGCGCCAGCAGCCGGAAACAGGCCGCGCGCTCGACCGGGTCGGGCAGGACGAGATGGATATGGCCGCCGCTGTCGCTCACGCTCGCGATACTGCGGGTGAGCGCCGGCAAAGCCCAGCGGGATTCGCTCGATTCCGGCGCCAATCCGAAGCGATCGCAGGGGCGCGGGGGTCAGGCGGGCTGGTTGTACATCTCCGTCGGCCCGGGATATTCGCGGCCGTCGTCGGCCCCGACCTCGCGCGCGACGAGCGCGTTGACCATCTTGTTGAGCCGCAGCACCGTCGCCTTGTGTTTCGGGTCGTTCGCGAGGTTGACCATCTCGCCGGGGTCGGAGCTCGTATCGTAGAGTTCGAGGTCGTTCATCGCGGTCAGCGTCTTCCAGTCGGTCGGCGTGTGGTGATGCGCCGGCGCGAAATAGCGCGCGAACTTGTAGCGGCCGTCGTGGATGCCGCGGTGCAGGCGGCGCTTCGACAGATCGAAGCGCTTGCCGTAATCGGGCTCGCCCGACGGCAGGTTGGCGGCGCGGTCGGCCGCGACCGACGTCGGCTCCCAATAATGGGCGACCGCATAGTTGAAGAGATGGCCCTGCCGGTCGCGCTCGGTCGGCGCGGTGGGCGCCGCGAGCAGCCCCGAGACGTCGAGCCCGGGCAGGCCGGGGAATCGCGTCTTCTGCTCGTCCGCCGACAGCCCCGCGAGGCTCATCAGCGTCGGGGCGAGGTCGATCGCGCCCATCAGCCCGCGCGTCGTGCGCCCGCCCGCGAAATCGGGATGGGCGACGATCATCGGGATATTGACCTCTTCGCGGTACATGGTCGCGCCCTTCTGGCGCATCCCGTGCGCGCCGGCGCGCTCGCCATGATCGCTGGTGTAGATGATGATCGTGTTGTCGATCTGGCCGCTCTCCTTGAGCGCCCAGAGCAGCTGGCCGATGCTGCGGTCGACGTCGCGCAGGCAGTTGTAATAATAGTTGATGAAGCGGTGCCAGCTTTCCTCGTCGTCGTGGGGCATGGCGCCGTAGAAGAGGTCGTTGAGGCGGACGATCGCGCGATGCGCCTCGGGCTTGCCCGACAGATCGTCCTTGTAGAAGCTTTCGGGCAGGTCGAACTTGTTGTCGACCGCATAGAGCGGGTCGCCCGGCTCGCGGCGCAGAGGGCCCAGGATGTTGGGATCGGGACGGCTTTCGGCCTGCTTGCCGGTCGCGTCATAGAACATGATGTCGTGCGGATTGACGAGCCCGACGACCTGGAACCAGGGCTTGCCGCCCGCCTTGTCGCGCTGCGCATAGTCGAAGATCGAGCGCGCCGCGTCGCCGGCGACGAACCGGTCGGCGCGATAGCCGTCCCAGGTCAGCCCGACCTCCTCGCCGTCGAAGCCGTAGTCGTGGAAGCCGTATTTCTCCATCGCATGCTCGGTGGTCGGATAGATGCCGCCCGGAATGCGCGTCCAGTTGCGGTCGAAGTTGATCCGGCTGAGGTGCCACTTGCCCTTGTAGCTGGTGTAATAGCCCGCCGCCTGCATCATGTGGCCGAGCGTCGGCATCGTCTCCGCCGCGACCGGATAGGGGGCGTTGTCGCTGTTGAGGAACAGCCCCGTCTGCTGGGTGTGGTGCCCCTGGAAGATCGTCGAGCGCGACGGGGTGCAGGGGGTGGTGTGGACGTGGTAGTTTTCGACCAGCATCCCGCGTTCGAGCAGCTCGCGGTGCGCAGGCAGCTTTTCGAGCAGCCCCCTGGGATAGCTGGCGATGCTCTGTTCCTGGTCGGTGACGATCATCAGGACGTTCAGCTTCCGGCCGTTCTTCGCATAGGCCGGCAGCGCCAGCCCCGCGGTGGTGAGCGCCCCCATGCCGACGAACGTGCGGCGATCCAGATCCCAGGTCATCAGACTCTCCCGTATAGGTCCTTTTGCAGAAACAGAAAATCCCGCGGCGCCGGTTCGCGCCGCGGGACATGGCCGTCAGAATTTGACCGCGAAGTCGACCCCGAATTCGCGCGGCGGCTGATAGAATTGCGAGATCGGGGTCGCTCCGGCGTTGGTCGCGCCCGAAATCACCTTCTGGTCGGTGAGGTTCGAACCGTAGAGGGTGACCTTCCACTGGTCGTCCTCGCCCGCGACCGCGACGCTCGCGTTGAGCAGCACGACCTCGTCGCGGTAATAGCCGGGCAGGTTGCTGCGGCCCCAGGTGTTGAAGCGCGACGAATAGCGCGCGTCGCTGTGCAGCTTGATCTCGCCGAACGACATCGGGATCGCATAGTCGACCGCCAGGCTGCCGCTCCACTTCGGCGCGTTGGCGAGGTCGAGGCCCGACGAATCGGTCGGGACCGCGAAGGTGCCGTTGGGCACGCCGTTGATCAGGATCGGCTGCGCCGGGCCGCACTGGCCGGGTTCGGGCGCCCCGTTGGTGAAGACGCCGTTCGTGTCCGCGCAGAAATCGGTATAGCGCGCGTGGAGATAGGCGAGGTTGGCCCCGATCGTGAAGCCGTCCGCCGGACGCAGCAGCGTCTCGACCTCGAAGCCGTAGATTTTCGCCGCGGCGATGTTGGTCGTGATATTCTCCGCGCGGACGGCGCCCATCTTCGTCACCGACCCCTGAAGGTCGCGGTAGTTGTTGACGAAGCCCGCGACGTTGAAGCGCAGCAGCCGGTCGAACAGGTCGGTCTTCGCGCCGACTTCGAAGGCGTTGACATATTCGGGGTTATAGGGGCCGACATTCTCCGCGATCGTGCCGCGCGAGTTGAAGCCGCCTGCCTTGTAGCCCTGTGAATAGTTGGCATAGACCATCGCGCTCGGCGAAACGCGATATTCGACGGTCAGGCGCGGGGTGAATTCGGACCACGACGCCTTGAGGCTGGTCGCGAAGGACGAAAGCTGTGCGCCGCTGAGCAGCGACTGCATCACCGCCTGGGTATAGGCGTCCCCGGTCAGGTTCCCGACCGACGTGGTGTTCGTGCGCACCTGCGTCGCGATGTCGTATTTCTTGCTGTCATGGCTGAAGCGGCCGCCGATCGACAGCGTCAGCCCGTCGGCCGGATGCGCGTTGACCAGCGCGAAGACCGCATAGCTTTCGGTGTTCTGGTGCAGCTGCGCCAATGTCGTCGTCGTCGGGGTCGCGAACACCGTGTTGAACTGCCGCCACTTGTCGGTCTGGTAATAGAGGCCGACGACGAAATCGACCGGCTCGCCCGCCGGCGAGACATAGCGCAGTTCGCCGCTCTTCGATTCGCCCGAGAAATCGCGGATGACGTCGAGCGCCGGACGGGGATCGATCAGTCCGTCGAAATCGCCGCGCGTGACATAGGTCAGGTGGCGATAGCCGAGCACCGAGGTGATCGTGCCGTAGCCGACGTCGAGGTTCGAGGTCCACGACCCGCCATAGGTTTCGGTATTGGCATAGGGATCGAACAGCACCGCCGCCTTGCGGACGTCGGTCTTGACCGCATCGGGCAGCAGGTCCCAGTTGGCGTCGCCGTTGTCGAGGACGTGCGGCGCCGGACCGGTGGTCTTCTGCTTCAGCCAGTCGGCGACGATCGTCGAATCGAAGGCGCCGCCCCGGTCGAAGTTGAGCGCGCCGCGCACCGACTTCACATTGGCGCCGTTGAGGCGGTTGCCGGTGATCACGTTGCGGGCATAGCCGTTATAGTCGCGGAAATTGACCGAGACCTTGGCCGCCAGCGCGTCGTCGGCGAAACGGCCCGAATTGAGCTTGCCGCGGAACTGCTTCAGCCCGAACGAGCCAAGCGTGACCCGCGCCTCGCCGCCGAAATCGTCGGTCGGCCGCGCGGTGATGACGTTGATCGTGCCGGCCAGGTTGTTCTTGCCGAACAGCACGCCCTGCGGACCCTTCAGCACCTCGATGCGCTCGACGTCGAACAGGTCGAGCATCGTGCTCGACACGAAGGGGATGTAGACGCCGTCGATGATCGTGCTGACCTTGGGATCGGCGTTGGGATCGGGGTCCGCCGTGCTCATGCCGCGGATCGAGATCATCGGCACGTTGGCGACCAGCCCCTGCGTCTGCAGCACGACGTTGGGCGCGATGCCGTTGAGGCTGGTGATATTGGTGCTGCCGCTCGATTCGACCATTTCGCTGTTGAACGCGGAGATCGAGATCGGCACGTCCTGCACGCTCTCGCTGCGGCGCTGCGCGGTGACGACGATGTCACCAAAGCCGCCGCCCGAAGCGCCCTCGTCGGCCGACTGGGCGTGGGCGGGCGTGCTCGTCAGCGCGACGGCGGCGACCGAAAGAAACAGAAATGCGGTTTTCATCATGTCCTCCCTGATGGGCGGACGCACGCGCCCGCCCGCGCATTTGCGCGGCGAACCGTCATACGGCCGCTGCCTTGGTGGAACGGGAGTCCTGGGGGCTTTTTGCCTCTTCACTCGCGATGCGGCCCCGGCCTGTGTCCGGCGCCGACGGGTCTGCGATCCTCACGTCCCACGGCTCCATTAGCATAGGAAAAATATACTTCAAGTGCTAAGTATTATCAGGCTGAAAAAGGGGAAATCCCCGGAAAAGCGCTTGCTACATCGGGGGTGGATTGGCTACAAGTTAGATATCTAAGTATTTTGCGCGACTCCGCCCGGCGGGCGGGAGGCGCGTCGGGGGAGCGCGACGGTGCGAGAATCGAAAGGCGGCGACGAAAGGATGGCGGCGGCCCGGCGCGCGCTGCGCCCGAGTCGCTTCGCCGCGCGCGCCCGACGCGGAAAGGCCGCCCGCCGATGATCGCGCCGCGCACGCTCTACGACAAGATATGGGACGCGCACGTCGTCGCCGAGGACGATGGCGAGACCTTGCTCTACATCGACCTGCACCTGCTGCACGAGGTGACCTCGCCGCAGGCTTTCTCCGCGCTCGCCGCCGCCGGCCGGCCGGTGCGGCGGCCCGCACTGGCGCTCGCGCTTTCCGATCATAATGTCCCGACCGAAGGTCAGGCGGGCGGGCCCGCCGCGGTCGCCGACGGCCAGGCGCGCGCGCAGATCGAGGCGCTTTCCGACAATTGCGCGCGCTTCGGCGTCGAGCAGTTCGCGATGGGCGACCCGCGCAACGGCATCGTCCATGTCGTCGGCCCCGAACAGGGGCGCTCGCAGCCGGGGATGACGATCGTCTGCGGCGACAGCCATACCTCGACCCACGGGGCCTTCGGCGCGCTCGCCTTCGGCATCGGGACGAGCGAGGTCGAGCATGTGCTCGCGACGCAGACGATCCGCCAGCGCCGCTCGCGCAACATGCGGATCACGGTCGACGGCGTGCTGGCGCCGCACGTCCACGCGAAGGACCTCGCGCTCCACTTGCTCGCGATGCTGGGGGTCGACGGCGCGACCGGGCATGTCATCGAATATGCCGGGTCGGCGATCCGCGCATTGTCGATGGAGGCGCGGATGACGCTGTGCAACCTCAGCATCGAAATGGGCGCGCGCGCCGGGCTGATTGCGCCCGACGCGACGACCCATGCCTATCTGAAGGGACGCCCGGCCGCGCCGGCGGAGGCGGCATGGGATGTGGCGCTGGCGCGCTGGGCTACGCTGGCGAGCGACGAGGGCGCGCATTTCGACCATGAGCTGTGGGTCGATGCCGCCGCCGTCGGCCCGATGGTGAGCTGGGGCACCAATCCGGCACAGGTGGTCGGAATCGGCGGCCGCGTCCCCGACCCGGCGCGCTTCGCCAGCGCCGAGGCGCGCGCCGCCGCGGCGCGGGCGCTCGCTTATATGGACCTGACGCCCGGGCAGCCGATCGCCGGGCAGCGGCTCGACCGCGTGTTCATCGGCAGCTGCACCAACAGCCGGATCGAGGACCTGCGTGCCGCCGCCGCGGTGCTGCGCGGGCGCCGCGTCGCGCCGCACGTCCGCGCGATGGCGGTGCCCGGATCGGGGCTGGTCAAGCGGCAGGCCGAGGCGGAGGGCCTCGACGCCGTGTTTCGTGCAGCGGGCTTCGACTGGCGCGAGCCGGGCTGCTCGATGTGCGTCGGGATGAACCCCGACCGGCTGCATCCCGGCGAGCGCTGCGCGGCGACGTCGAACCGCAATTTCGAGAATCGCCAGGGGCGCGGCGGCCGCACCCATCTGATGAGCCCGGCGCTTGCGGCAGCGAGCGCGGTTGCGGGCGCGATCGCCGCGCCCGACGACCTCGACGCGCCGCGCTGAGCGGTGCGCCGGCGTTCAGCTTCGCTGCGCCACCCTCATCGCGTTTGGCCTATATGCCCATCGGTCAGGCAAGGGCCTGTTCCCCGGCGAAGGCCGGGGTCCAGATGGGCGCCGCCCCGCGTGGAACCCGGGCTTTCGCCGGGGAACGATCCGTGCCGGACCGGGACGATCGCCAACTTGTTTCCGGGGGCATGGATGCTGAAACAAGTTCAGCATGACGAAGGTGGGGATAACCTCGTCGAAACCGGAATACTCACGAATCCCGGACCAAACGCGCCTCGCGGGCGGACTCGAATCGGGCGATCGCGGCGGCGTGGCGCAGCGTGCGGTCGATGTCGTCGAGCCCCTCCATCAGCGTGCGCCGGTCGTCGGGATCGACGGTGAAGGCCAGCGATTCCCCGGAGGCGAGGTCGATGCGCTGCTCGGCGAGGTCGACGGTGATCGGCGCGAACTGCGCCAGTTCGACCTCGCGCCGCAGCCGCTGGCACAGCGCGTCCGGAAGGCGGACCAGCAGCAGCCCGTTCTTGCGCGCATTGTTCGCGAAGATGTCGCCGAAGCTGGGCGCAATGACGCAGCGGATGCCGAAATCGGTGAGCGCCCACACCGCATGCTCGCGCGACGAGCCGCAGCCGAAATTGCGGTCGGCGATCAATATCTGCGCGTTCCGGCACGGGCCGCGGTTGAGGATGAACGAATCGCGCTCGGCGCCGTCGTCGCGGTAGCGCAGTTCGTGGAACAGGTGGCGGCCCAGCCCGTCGCGGGTGAGCGACGTCATGTAGCGCGCCGGTATGACCATGTCGGTGTCGACATTGGCGAGTGGGAGCGGTGCGGCGGTCGCGGTCAGCCGATCGAATTTTAGCATGGCCCATCCTTTGAACTTAGGATACTAAGTATATCGGATCGGCGGCGCTGTCCAACCCTGCCGGCGCGCCGAAACTATTGCCGGACGAATCATAGGCCCCTACGGTCGGTTTCAGGTTCGTTCGATCAGACAGGGTCCGCGCGACCGGCGGACCGACGGGGGAAGAGCATTGGCCAAGACGAATCCGACATTGCGCTATCCGGCCGAATATTTCACCAATCCGGAAAACAGCATCGGCTATCTCGCCCGCATCACCTTTCGCTCCTTTTCGCGCCTGCTCGAACGCGGCACACTGTCGCACGGCGTGTCGTCGGGCCAGTGGCGCTTCCTGCGCCAGCTGTGGCGCGAGGATGGCATCACCCAGCGCGAGTTGAGCGAGCGGGTCGGAATGCGCGAGCCGACGACGGTGGTCGCGCTGAAAGGGCTGGAGAAGGCCGGCTTCATCACGCGCCGCAAGACCGACGCGGACCGGCGCAAGACCTTCATCTATCTGACCCCGCATGCGAAGAAGCTGGAAATCCTGCTCGCGCCGATCAACGCCGAGGTGCACCAGATCGCGACGCGCGGGATGAGCGACGAGGAGGTCGCGCAGCTGCAGGCGCTGATGCGCCGCGTCATCGCCAACCTCGCCGACGAGACGGCGAAGCTGACGATCCTGTCGGACGCCAGCGCCTGATCCGTTCGTCGGCGGTTGCCCCCGCCCCGATTGAAGGTTAGAACACTAACTAATTTCGATCGGGAGGGACCATGACCCATATCGCAGTCATCGCCGGCAGCACGCGCGCCGGATCGTTCAACCGTGCGCTCGCCCGGCTCGCCGCGGCCCGGCTCGCGGCGCACGGCGCCGAGGTGGTCGAGGTCGATCTCGCGACCTTCGACCTGCCGCTCTATTCGGCGGCGCTGGAGGCGGAGGCCTTTCCGCCCGACGCGCTGCGCCTCAAGCAGCTGTTCGCGGCGCAGGACGGGCTGTTGTTCGTGTCGCCCGAATATAATGGGTCGGTACCGCCGCTGCTCAAGAACGCGATCGACTGGGCGTCGCGCCCGACCGGCGAAGAGGGGCTCGTCGCGCTGACCGCCTATCGCGGCAAGGCGACGGCGGTGATGGCGGCGTCGATCAGCCCGTTCGGCGGGCTGCGGGCGCTCGCGCACCTGCGCCAGATCCTCTCGACCGTGCAGACGCTGGTGATTCCCGAACAGGTGCTGGTGCCGAACGCCCATGCGGCGTTCGACGCCGACGGCGCGCTGAAGGATGCGCTGCCCGCGTCGCTGGTCGACATGACCGCGGCGCGGCTGGTCGCGGTCGCCGGGGCGTTGGCGGGTTAGGACGTCGAGGTCAGGCGCGTCCGGCGGCGTCGGCGGCGGGCCGGCGCTCGATATTGTCGCCCCAGTCGGCCTCGAGTGCCTCGAGCAGCGCGTCGAAGCGCTCCTGCCCCAGCTTTTCGGCGAGCTGGCCGGTGAGCGCGTCCATCGCGCGCTGCGCGTCGCGGCGCATCCGCGCGCCGAGTTCGGTGAGCGACACGATCATGTGGCGGCGGTCGCGCGGGTCGACCTCCAGCCGGACGACGCCGAGCCGGACCATCTGGTTGATCGTGCTGTGGATCGCCTGGCGCGACACGCCGAGGTTGCGCGCGATGTCCGACGGGCGCACGATGCCGCTGGCGATATTGGTCATGATCATCGACTGCGGCCGGCTGATGTCGGGCCAGCCGCGATCGTGAAGCCGCGACTGCAACCCTTCGTCGAGCCAGCAGAAGCGTTGGAAGAGCGCGATGATGAGCTGATTGGTGCGCATGGAATGCCGCGATGAACCCCTGTTTCCCGGTCGGACGCCGGCGGCGCGACGCTAGAAGAAGGGGCGGGGCGAAGCAAGGCAGAGCGGCGTTGCAAACCGGAGATACTTAGTATACTATGCTTTTATCGGCCGGGGATGCAAGGAGGCCGGACCAACGAGGGAGGACCGCGGGCCCATGGACGGACTGATGCAGAATGTGCCGCTGACCGTCGATCGCATCATCGACCATGCGGCGGCCTGGCACGGCGCGCGCGAGATCGTGTCGCGCGATGCCGAGGGGCGCGTCACCCGGTCCACCTACGCCGCCGTCCAAGCCGACGCCAGGCGCGTGTCGAACGCGCTCGCCGCCGAGGGTATCGCGCCCGGCGACCGCGTCGCGACGATGGGCTGGAACGGCGCCCGCCACCTTGCCGCTTGGTACGGCGCGGCGGGGATGGGGGCGGTGCTTCACACGCTCAATCCGCGGCTGTTTCCCGAACAGATCGCCTATATCGCGAACCATGCCGGCGACCGGCTGCTGATCGCCGACCCGGCGACCGTCGACCTTGTCGAGGAATTGCTGCCGCAGGTGCCGTCGATCGAGAAGGTGATCTTCTTCTGCGATGCGGCCTCGCTGCCGAAGACGAGCTTTCCCGCCGTCGCCTTCGACGACTGGATCGCGGATCATCCGGCTGACTATGCGTGGGGCGGGTTCGACGAGAATGCCGCCTGCGGCCTCTGCTACACCAGCGGGACGACGGGCAATCCGAAGGGCGTGCTCTATTCGCACCGCTCCAATTACATCCACGCGCTGATGACCTTGCAGCGCGACGCGCTCGCGCTGTCGGCGCGCGACACGGTGCTGCTCGTCGTGCCGATGTACCACGCCAACGCCTGGGGCGTCGTCTATTCGGCGCCCGCGGTCGGCGCGAAGCTGGTGCTGCCGGGGCAGCGGATGGACGGCGAATCGATCTACAACCTGATCGAGCAGGAGGGCGTCACCTATTCGGCCGCGGTGCCGACCGTGTGGCAGATGCTGCTGCAATATATGCAGGAGAACGGCAAGCGCTTCACGACGCTGGAGCGCGTGACGATCGGCGGCTCGGCGTGCCCCGAATCGATCATCCGCACCTTCCGCGACGATTATGGCGTCGACGTCATCCAGGGCTGGGGGATGACCGAGACCTCGCCGCTCGGCACCGTTTCGGTCCCGAACGCGTCGGTCGCGGCAAAGGCCGACGCCGATCAGATGGCGTACAAGCTGAAGCAGGGCCGGCTGCTCTGCGGGCTGGAGATGAAGCTGGTCGACGATGCGGGGAACCGCCTGCCGCACGACGGCCGGACGCCCGGACGGCTGATGATCAAGGGGCCGACGATCGCGGCGGGCTATTTCGGCGGCGAGGGCGGCGACGTGCTCGACGACGAGGGCTTCTTCGACACCGGCGACGTCAGCACGATCGACGCCGAAGGCTATATGCAGATCACCGACCGCGCCAAGGATGTGGTGAAATCGGGCGGCGAGTGGATCAGCTCGATCGAGATCGAGAATATCGCGATGGGACACGAGGCGGTCGCCAACGCCGCGGTGGTCGGCGTCGCGCATCCGAAATGGGACGAGCGGCCGATCCTGCTGTGCGAGCTGAAACCCGGCGCGACGGCTTCGGCCGACGACCTCAAGGCCTTTCTCGACGGCAAGATCGCCCGATGGTGGATGCCCGACGACGTGCTGTTCGTCGACGCCATCCCGCTCGGCCCCACCGGCAAGATCGACAAGAGGGCGATCCGCGCCGGGCTGGAGGGCTATGAACTGCCTTTCGAGGTCAGCCGTTGATATGTTCCCCACCATCGTCATCCCGGATCAAGTCCGGGATGACGATGGTGAGATATAACCAGCAGGAGAGAAACTAATGGACCCGAACGGGATCGAAGGACTGGACGCGCAATTCATCGGAAGGGTGTCGCCGACCGCGCCGCGCATCCAGGCCGGCGGGCATCCGTGCCAGGGCATCTACTGGACCGAGGCGGGCAAGCGCCCGAAGGTCGCGATCATCGCCACCCATTACAACGTCGATTTCTCCGAACATTATATCGCGCCCTGGTTCGCGCGGCAGGGCTTCGGCTTCCTCGGCTGGAACACGCGCTATCGCGGGATGGAGGACCAGTTCCTGCTCGAACATGCGGTGCTCGACATCGGCGTCGGGATGAAGTGGCTGAAGGAAGAGGCCGGGGTCGAACAGATCGTCATCCTCGGCAATTCGGGCGGCGGCTCGCTGATGGGCGCCTATCAGGCCGAGGCGATCGCGCCGACGCTGACCGACCGGCTGTCCTCCGCCGGGCAGGACGCGCTCGCGCAGCTGGTGAAGGGCGACCTCTATATCAGCTTCAACGCGCACCAGGGCCGGCCCGAGGTGCTGACCGACTGGATGGATGCATCGGTGATCGACGAGAATGACCCGACGCTGACCGATCCCGCGCTCGACCCGTTCAACCCCGACAACGGCCCGCCCTATTCGGAGGAATTCATCGCCAGATATCGCGCCGCGCAGCGCGCGCGCAACCAGCGGATCACCGACTGGGCGAAGGCCGAGCTGAAGCGCCTCAACGACGCCGGGATTCCCGACCGCATCTTCCCGATGTTCCGCTGCTGGGGCGACATCCGCTGCGTCGATCCGGCGATCGATCCGTCGGACCGCAAGCCCAACTGGTGCTATCGCGGCGATCCCGCGATCGCCAACCGCTCGCCGAGCATAGGCCGCGCGAACACGATTCGGACGTGGCTCAACATGTGGAGCCTCGAAACCTCCCCCTGCCAGGGCCAGCCGCACCTCGCCAAGCACGACACCCCGGCGCTGGTCGTCCAGGGAACCGCCGACACCGGCGTCTTCCCGAGCGATGCGCGCAAGATCTTCGATTTCCTCGGCTCGACCGACAAGCAGCTCGAACTGATCAAGGGCGCGCATTATTTCGAGGATTCGATCGAGGAGCGGCAGAATGCCGCCGACCTCGTCGGCGCGTGGATCCGGGAGAAGCTGTAAGTGGACACGGCCGGCGCCGACATCGTCGAAGGGTTGCGCGGCGCCGGCCTGATCGGGACGGAGGCGCCGGCACTCGAACCGCTGACCGGCGGCGTGTCGTGCGACGTTTGGAAGGTCGAGACGGCGGCGGGCCCGATCGTCGTCAAGCGCCCGCTCGAACAGCTCCGCGTCGCCGCCGAGTGGCACGCGCCGGTCGAGCGCGGCGCGAGCGAGGTGCGCTGGCTGAAGCGCGCGCGCGGCGTCGATCCGCGCATCGCGCCCGAGGTGCTCGCCGAGCTGCCGCACTACGGCTTCGCGATGCGCTTCCTGCCCGATTGCCCTGTGTGGAAGGACGAACTGATCGCGGGACGCGTCGATGCGGATTTCGCGGCGATGGTGGGCGCGCGGATCGCCGCGGTGCACGCCGCGACCGCGAACAGCGCCGCCGACCGCGACGCCTTTCCGACCCAGGCGATGTTCCGCGCGCTGCGCATCGATCCCTTCCTGCTGCACGTCGCCGATCACGACGCCGAGCTGGCGCCGGTGCTGCGCAACCTCGCCGACGCGCTGTCGGCGGCGAAGATCGCGCTGGTGCATGGCGACGTCAGCCCCAAGAATATCCTCGTCGCCGCCGACGGCCCGGTGTTCCTCGACGCCGAATGCGCGGTCTATGGCGATCCGGCCTTCGACCTGGCCTTCTGCACGACGCATCTGCTGCTCAAGGCGGTGTGGCTGGACGATGCGCGGTTGGGCGATGCGGCGGCGGCGCTGGTCGCGGCCTATCGCGCCAGCATCGACTGGGAAGCGCCGGACGGGCTGCTGCTGCGCGCCGGCCGGCTGACCGCCGCGCTGCTGCTCGCGCGCGTCGAGGGCAAGTCGCCCGCCCCCTATCTGACCGACCCCGAACACAAGCGCATCGTGCGCGATCAGGCGCGGGCGCTGCTGCGCGATCCCGCGCCCGTCGACGCACTCGTCGCCAACTGGAAAAGGACTTTTGCATGACCTCGCGTATCGCCTCCGTCACCGGTCGCCAGCTCTGGGATTCGCGCGGCCGGCCCACCGTCGAGGCCGAGGTGCTGCTCGAATCGGGCGCGGTCGGCCGCGCGATCGCGCCGGCGGGCGCCTCGCGCGGGGCGCATGAGGCGATCGACCTGCGCGACGGCGGCACGGCGTTCGGCGGCTATGGCGTCAATGGCGCGGTCGCCGGAATCGGCGCGGAGATCGCGGGGGCGATCGCCGGCATGGACGCGCGCGATCAGGCGGCGGTTGACAAGGCGCTGTGCGACCTCGACGGGACGCCGAACAAGGCGCGGCTCGGCGCCAACGCGGTGGTCGCGGTGTCGATGGCGGTGCTCCACGCGGCCGCGGCCGATGCGCGCGAGCCGCTGTGGCGCTATCTGGTGGGCGGGCGCCCGGCGCGCATTCCGCTACCCGAAATCCAGATCTTCGGCGGCGGCGCGCACGCGGGACGGCGCACCGACGTGCAGGATTTCATGGTGGTGTGCCCGAAGGCGGGCAGCTTCCGCCGCGCGCTCGAGATCACCGACGACGTCTATCGCGCCGCGGGCCGGCTGATGGAGGCGAAGGGCCCGCTGTCGGGGGTCGCCGACGAAGGCGGCTGGTGGCCCAATTTCGAATCGAACGAGGATGCGCTCGACACGCTGACCAGGGCGATCGAGGCGAGCGGACACCGCGCGGGCGAGGAGGTGTTCATCTCGCTCGACATCGCCGCGAACGAACTCGGCGACGCATCGGGCTACAGCCTCGCGCTCGACGACGGGCGACTGACGAGCGAGCAGATGGCGGCGCGGATCGTCGAATGGGCGAAGCGCTATCCGATCCTGTCGATCGAGGATCCGGCGGGACAGGACGACTGGACGGCGATGGCGGCGGTGACCGCGGCGATCGGCGACCGGGTGCAGATCATCGGCGACGACGTGCTCGTCACCAATGCGGAGCGCGTCGAACGCGCGGGCGAGGCGGCGGTGTGCAACGCGGCGCTGATCAAGGTGAACCAGGTCGGCACCGTGACCGAGGCGAAGGCCGCGCTCGACGCGGCGGTGGCGCGCGGCTGGGGCGCGATCGTCTCGGCGCGCTCGGGCGAGAGCGAGGATGTCACCATCGCGCATCTCGCGACCGGCTGGGACGCGGGCCAGCTCAAGGTCGGCAGCTTCACCCGTTCCGAACGCATGGCGAAGTGGAACGAGATGCTGCGGATCGAGGAGGCGATGGGCGCCGACGCGGTGTTCGCGGGCTTCGGCGCCTTTGCCGCGCCGATCGGAACCGTCGCGGCATGATCGTCCTCCACGCGCGCCCCAGCCCTGGATTTCGCGACGCGGTCGACGCGGTCTTCGGCCCCGGCGTCGTGGTGCATGTCGACGAGGCGGCACCGCTCGACGCGGTGGCGCCCGACATCACCGCGCTGCTCCACGTCCTGACTCCCGTCACGCCCGACTTCATCGCCTCGGCGCCGAAGCTGAAGCTGATCCAGAAGCTGGGGGTCGGCGTCAACACGATCGCGCTCGACGCGGCGCGGGACCACGGCGTCGCTGTGTGCAACATGCCCGGCACCAACAGCCAGGCGGTCGCCGAGATGGCGCTGTCGCTGATGATGGCGGTGCTGCGCCGCACCTGCTTCTTCGACGCGCGGACGCGCGCCGGGGAGGGGTGGAGCGCCGACCCGGCCGAACTCGACAGCGTCGGCGAGGTGGCGGGGCGCACGGTCGGGCTGGTCGGTTTCGGCCATTCGGCGCAACTGCTCGCGCCGGTGCTTGCGGCGCTGGGCGCGAAGCTCGTCTACACGGCGCGCAGCCGCCGCGACGTGCCCTACGCCTATTGGCCGCTGGAACGCATCGTCGCCGAAGCCGACATCGTCTCGCTACACATGCCGCTGACCGACGAGACGCGCGGCGCCGTCGATCCGCTGGCGATGAAGCAGGGCGCGGTGCTGGTGAACACCGCGCGCGGCGAACTGGTCGATGCGGCGCGGCTGGTCGAGGCGCTCGCCTCGGGACATCTGCGCGGCGCCGGGCTCGATGTGTTCGACCGCGAGCCGGTGGCGCCGGGCGATCCGCTGCTGGCGCTGCCCAACGTCGTGCTCGCGCCGCATATCGCGTGGCTGACGCCCGAGACGCTGGTGCGCAGCCTGTCGGTCGCGCACGAGAATATCCGCCGGCTCGGCGCGGGCGAGGCGTTGCTGCATCGGGTGGTATGATTTTGTCCGTCATTGCTTCGCTCCGCTCGCAATGACGAAGCTTCAGGAATGAACCCATGACTCTCCCCATCGTCCTCATCACCGGCCAGCTTCTGACCGACGCCGTCTGGCAGCCGCTGCTCGACGCATGGGCCGACCGCGAGGTCATCCTCGCCGACAACCGCAGCGACGACCGGATCGAGGATTTCGCGCAGCGGCTGCTCGACAACGCCCCGCCGCGCTTCGCGCTGATCGCGCACGCGATGGGCGGCTTCGTCGCCTTCGAGGTGATGCGCCGCGCGCCCGAACGCGTCGCGCGGCTCGCGCTGCTGTCGACGCTCGCCTCGGCCGACGGTCCGGCGCAGACGGCGCGGCGGCAGGGCTATATCGACCTGGTCGAAAGCGGGCGGTTCGACCAGGTGGTCGAGGAACGCATCCCGATCCTTTTCCCCGAGGAGAAGCGCGGCGACGAACGGCTGCTCGGTATCGCGCGGCGGATGGCGGCCGACACCGGCGCCGACACCTTCCTCGCGCAGCAGCGCGCGATCATGGCGCGCATCGACAGCCGCCCGCGGCTCGGCGAGATCGCGGTGCCGACGCTGCTGATCTGGGGCGAGAAGGACGGCATCACCAGCCGCGCGCACCATCAGGAGATCGCCGACGCGATCCCCGGCGCGCGGCTGGCGGTGGTGCCCGGCGCGGGGCATCTGACCACCGTCGAGGCGCCCGAGGTGGTGGTGCCGCTGCTGACGGAATTCGTCGACGGATGATTTGCGGCGCAATAACGCCTTGTCATCCCCGCGAAAGCGGGGATCCAGGGCGCGCGTCGGCTGATCCAACCCTCGATTCCCGCTTTCGCGGGAATGACAAAGCTATTTCAGCTCCGCACGCACCAGCGCCGCGCCGTCGACCATCGCCTTGAGCTTGGCCAGCGAATGCTCGCGGCTGTGATATTTCATCCCGCAGTCGGGGGCGATCCACAGCCGGTCGGCGTCGACGTAGCGCAGCGCCTCGCGGATGCGGCCGGCGACGACCTCCGGGGTCTCGACCTCGGGGATCGAGAGGTCGAGGACGCCGTACATGATCGTCTTGGACGGCAGCTCGGCGAGGATCGCGGGATCGAGCCCCGGCTGCGCCGCCTCGATCGAGATGACGTCGATGTCCGAGGCCTCGAGCTGGGCGAGGAAATCATAGGCCTTGGGCTTGGGGCCGGTCGCCCCCGCGCCGTGGTGGACCATCGCGTAGCCGAAGCAGATGTGGAGCGCGGTCGTGCCCTCGACCCCGTCGAGGGCGCGGTTGATCGCCTCGATCGCATAGCCTTGCGCTTCGCCCGCACGCGCCTGGAGATAGGGTTCGTCGAGCTGGACGACGTCGACCCCGGCGGCGAACAGGTCGCGCACCTCGGCATTGACCGCGTCGGCATAGTCCATCGCCAGCGACCGCGCGTCGGGATAATAGCCGTTCTCGGCCTGCTGGGTCATGGTGAAGGGGCCGGGAAGGGTCAGCTTCACCGGCTTCGTCGAATGGCGGCGCAGGAAGGCGGCGTCCTGTGCCTCGATCGGCGCGACGCGGCGGATCGGGCCGGAGACGAGCGGCACCGGGTTCGCATTGCCGGTGCGGTCGATCGCGGTGCCGTGCCGTTCGCGGTCGATCCCCGACAGCGCGGTCGCGAGCCGGTTCGAATAGCTTTCGCGCCGCATCTCGCCGTCGCCGACGATGTCGATGCCGACCTCTTCCTGGTCGCGGATCGCCATCAGCGTCGCCGCTTCCTGCGCGTCGGCGAGCCACGGATCGGGGATGCGCCACAGCGTTTCGGCGCGCACGCGCGGCGGTAGGCTGGCCTTGAGCCGCTCGCGATCGATCAACCAGTCCGGCTGGGGGTAGCTTCCGACGATGGTTGTCGGCAGGATGGGGTGATCGACCAAGGCAAATCCTCTCTTTTTGGACTAGTCAAATATTTACTTAGTATTCTATCTAACTCAAGATCAAAGTGACGGTGGGAGAGCGAAATGATTGACCTGGATGCCATCCGCACGCTGGCCGACATACCGGCGGCGCAGGCGCGCAAGCGCGGTAACGCCGTTGCAGTGAAATTCGGCGACCGCGAGACGCGCTTCGCCGAACTCGACGCGCAGTCGAACCGCGTCGCGCACGCGCTGATCGCCGCAGGGGTCGCGCCGGGCGACCGCGTGTCGGTGCTGACCAAGAATCACGACGCCTGGTATCCGCTCTTCTTCGGCACCGCGCGGGCGCGTGCCTGTCTGGCGCCGATCAACTGCCGGCTCGCGGCGGGCGAGATCGAATTCATCCTGGGCGATGCGGGGCCGAAGCTGCTGTTCGTCGGCGAGGATTTCTTCGACACCGCGCTCACCGCGATCGCCGGACTGCCGAACCCGCCGCGCCTCGTCGCGCTCTATGGCGCGCATCCGGCGTTCGAATCGCTCGACGCCTGGATCGGCGACGCACCCGCGACGCCGCCCGCCGACGAGCCGCAGCTGGGTGACGACGTGCTCCAGCTCTACACCAGCGGCACCACCGGGCGGCCGAAGGGCGTGGTGCTGGCGAACCGGACCTATCGCCGCTTCCTCGAGATGGCGACCGAGATCGACGGCTTCGCCTATGACGAGGACGAGACGGTGATGATCGTCATGCCGCTGTTCCATGTCGCGGGGACGAACGTCAGCTTCTCCGGCCTCGCGCAGGGCGGGCGGCTGGTGCTGGTCAAGGATTTCGCCGCGGGCGACGCGATCGCGATGCTGAGCGAGGAGCAGGTCGCGCACGCCTTCCTCGCGCCCGCGATGATCCAGATGATGCTGCAGCAGCCGGGGGCGGAGACGGGCGACTATGCGCGGCTGCGCTCGATCGCCTATGGCGCCTCGCCGATCGCCGAGGATGTGCTGCGCCGCGCGCGCGCCGTCTTCGGCTGCGACTTCGTGCAATTCTACGGCATGACCGAATCGGCGGGGGGCGGTTCCTATCTGTCGCCCGCGGCGCACGACCTGCCGGGCAAGCTGACCTCCTGCGGCCAGCCGTGGCCGGGGGCCGAGATGGCGATCCTCGACGGCGAGGGCCGGCCGCTCGGCAACGGCGAGATCGGCGAGATCGCGATCCGCGGCGACATCGTGATGAAGGAATATTGGAACCGGCCCGAAGCGACCGCCGAGACGGTGATCGACGGCTGGCTGCACACCGGCGATGTCGGCTATCGCGACGCCGACGGCTATTATTTCGTCCACGACCGGATCAAGGACATGATCGTCTCGGGCGGCGAGAATGTCTATCCGGCCGAGGTCGAAAGCGCGATCATGGGCTGCCCCGGCGTCGCCGACGTCGCGGTGATCGGAGTTCCCGACGCCAGGTGGGGCGAGGCGGTGAAGGCGCTGATCGTCCCGGCGCCCGGCGCCGAGGTGGCGGCAGACGACGTCATCGCCTGGGCGCGCGAGCGCATCGCCGCCTACAAGGCGCCGAAGAGCGTCGACATCATCGACGCGCTGCCGCGCAACCCGTCGGGCAAGGTGCTGCGCCGCGAACTGCGCGCGCCCTATTGGGAAGGCCGCGACCGCGCGGTGGGATAAAGGCTTTCCGACCCTGACGGCGCATTATGACGGGGACCGATTTCCGTCGTTCCGGCGAAAGCCGGGGCCGCCTGAAAGGCTGACGCCGGCGCGACAGCGGTCCCGGCTTTCGCCGGGACGACAATTTGGCGCTTTGGCATTCGATGATTCCCCCAAAAAAAAGGGCCCGGCGCGCGGCCGGGCCACAGGGGGTTCCCAGTGGACCCGGGACTATTCGGCGGGCGTCATCTCGCCGGCCAGCGCTGCGTCGTTCGCCGCCAGCGCCTTGTTGCGCAGGACGAATCCCTCGCGCCGGGTGCCGTCGGCCTGGCGCGGGTCGTGCGCGACGTCGGCGTCGGTGAACTCGCCGTTCGCCATCGTCCACGCCGCGAATTCGAGGCAGACGCCGTCGGGGTCGAAGAAATAGATCGAGCGGACATAGACGCTGTCGTCGAAGCTGTCGGCGACCTGCGTTTCCGAATTGTCGTGGTTGAGGATCGGCGTGACGTCGATGCCCTTGTCGATCAGCCGCTGGTGATATTCCTCGAACTTCTCGGCGGGCACGTTGAAGGCGATGTGGTTCATCGACCCGTGCGCCGACATGAAGTTGCCGCGGGTCGGCAGCGCCTCTGGCGCCGCGATGCCGGGCGCCGCCTCGGGCGCTTCGGGGAACCAGAAGAAGGCGAGGCTGTCGCCGTTGCCGAGGTCGAAGAAGAAATGCTGTCCGCGCCCGCCCGGCAGGTCGAGCGTCTTGACGAGCGGCATGCCGAGGACGTCGCGATAGAATTCGACCGTCTTCGCCATGTCCTTGCATACCAGCGCCAGGTGGTTGACGCCGCGAAATTCGAATTCCTTGTTGGTTGCAGCCATGATCCGTCTCCTTCGTGCAATCGGCTGTAGTCAGTTCGGGTTGGCGCCGGGGCGGGCCTTCATCCCCGCGAACCAGCGCGCGATGTTGGTGCAGGCGGGGTCGAGCGGCTGGCCCACCGTGGCACCGAAATCGAGAAAGGCGAAAAGCAGCAGGTCGGCGAGGCTCAGCCGGTCGCCGGCGATGAAGTCGCGCCCGGCGATCAGCGGATCGAGCCAGCGCAACCCGTCCTGGGCGATCGCCTTCAGCCCCGGCGCCGCCTCCGGCACGCAGCGCATCCGCGATTCGAACAGCGGCAGCCCTTCGGCGAAGCGGAAGCCGTTGGCGAGCGGCTCGCAGATCTTGAGGTCGACGCGGCGCACCCACATGCGCGTGCGTGCGCGTTCCTCGGGCGTGGTGCCGATCAGCGGCGGCGCGGGAAACAGCTCCTCCAGATATTCGCAGATCGCGGTGATCTCGGTCAGCACCGAGCCGTCGTCGAGCGCGAGCGCGGGGGTTTGCCCGGCGGGGTTCACCGCGCTGTTATAGGGCGCGCGCCGGTTCTCGCCGCCGCGCAGGTCGACCTCGACCGTGGGGATGTCGATCCCCTTTTCCGCCATGAACAGGGTCACGACGCGGGGGTTGGGGCCGACCGAATTATAGAATTGCATCGCCATCCTCTCGGCACGATTTCTAGCATGTTCGGAGCCAACCGTCAATTAACTTGACGGTTGGCTCCGCGTCCCTTCGCACGACCCTTTCGCCCGGTCATTCGGGCTTGCGCGCCGGAGCGCTCAGGAAGTCGGCGGCGTTGAAGCCTTCGGGCGCCGCGATCTCGACGATCGGCTCCTCGCGCGCGTCATATTCCATGCGCAGCGCGCGGGTGATCACCGCGTGCATGTCGTAAAGACAGGTGATGTAGGTGAATTCGAAGATCTGCTCGTCGTCCCAGAAGCTCTTGAGCTTGTCGAACACCGCGAGCGGGACGCGGCCGCCCGCCTGGCTGAGACAGTCGGCATAGGCGAGCACAGCGCGTTCCTGCTCGTCGAAGCAGTCGGCGACCGCCCAATGCGGGATGGCGGCGATCTTCTCGTCGGACACGCCGAGCCCGCGCAGCGACTTGCAATGCTGCGAAAAGACGAACTGGCTGCCCTTCACCCAGCCCGCGCGCGTCTGGCCGAGCTCGCGCAGCACCGGATCGATCTTGCGCGCCGGATGGCGATAGACCGCGAAGCCGTCGACCGCATGCTTGAAGATGTCGGGCGCAAGCGCATAGACGGTCCACCAGTCGCCGGGCGTGCCAGTCGCGGTGCCCGGCTCGGCGACCGGGTCGCGATCGCCGAACAGACGGTTGTAATAGGCGATGACGGTCTCGTCGGTCACTTCGGACCGGGGGACCTGGCGCAGCACGGGCATGGCGTCCTCCTCAGGCGTCGGCATATTTGCGGAATGCGGCAACATGCGCCGAATCGAAATATTCGTCGAGCCGCGCGATCTTGCCGTCCTCGACGCGGCAGACGATCGCGCAGGGCAACCGCACCGCGACGTCGTCGTGCACTCGCCGGCCCTTCAGCACATGCTGCTGGACGAAGCCGCCGGGAAAGACGTGGAGCTGGCGTTCGGCATAGGCGCGGTCCTTGATCCGCGCGACCATGCCGGTCAGCGTCGCGGCGGTCTGCTCGGGGGTGACGATCGCCTCGTCGCTGTTGTGCCAGATCTCGGCACCGGGGGTGAAGCTGGCCTTCATCGTCTCTATGTCGCCAGCCTCGATCGCGTCGAAAAAGCGCTGGGCCATCGCCCGGATATCGTCCTGTTCTGCCATCATCGTCTCCCGATCATTTCCTGAAAATAGGGTCACTCGGCGAAATCGCCCTCGAGGTGGCGGGCCATCGCATATTGCGCGACCCCCGCCGCGGCGGCGAAGGGCAGGATGCTCAGCAGCGCCCAGCGCAGGCTCTCGTCGCCATGCACCGCCTTCAGCGCGTCGCTGACCATGCCCACGAACAGCGGCCCGAGCCCCAGCCCGACGATGTTGAACATCAGCAGCAGCAGGGCCACCGACGTCGCGCGCGAACCCGGCGGGGTCAGGTTCTGGACCAGCGCCAGCGCGGGCGCCACATAGACGGTGCAGGCCGCCATCGGCAGCAGCATCAGCGCCAGCGACAGCCGCCAGTCGTCGACCAGCAGCGCCGCCGCCAGCGTGGGAACGAGGATCAGCGTCGCGAGCGCCGGGATCGTGCCATAGGCCCGCGTCGAGCGGCGCGCGAAGCGGCTGACCAGCCAGCCGCCGCCGAGGATGCCGATGCCGAAGGTGAGTCCCGCGGCGCTCGCATACCAGGTCGCCATCGCTTCGAGCGGCATCTTCTGCGTCCGCATCAGGAAGGCGGGAATCCAGTTGAGCATGCCATAGCTGACGAAGGCCGCGAGCCCGCTGCCGACCAGCACCATCCGCAGCGAAGGGCGGCGGACGAAGGCGGCGAAGCATTGGGCGAAGGTCGGGCTGGCGTCGGCGGCCGTCCCGGCGTCCGCCGGCACGCGCGCCGGCGCGTCCATCTGCCCGCGCGGCGGCTCGCGCACCAGCCAGACGAGCAGCGGGGCGACGACGAGCCCGACGAGCCCGACCGCGAAAAAGGCCTGGCGCCAGCCGATGTGCGCGGCCGCCCACGCGCCGAAGGCCGTGCCGAGAAAGACCCCGAACGGCCCGTTGAGGGTGAAGAGACCCGACACGAACGGCCGCTGCGCCGGCGGATAATAGTCGGCGAGCACCGACAGCGACGGCGCGGTCCCGCCCGCCTCTCCGGTGCCGACGCCGAAGCGCATCACCGCCAGTTGCCAGAAATTCGACACCATACCGCACGCGGCGGTGAAGACGCTCCATATCACGCAGGCGATGCCGACCAGCTTCACGCGGTTCCAGCGATCGGCGATCATCGCCACCGGCACGCCCATCGCGGCATAGAAGAGCGCGAAGGCAAGGCCGGTGAGCAGCCCGAACTGGGTGTCGCTGAACTGCATCTCGGCGCGGATCGGCTCGACGAGCACAGAGAGGAGCTGGCGGTCGAGGAAGTTGATCGTCCCGACGAGGAACAGCATCGCGAGCGCGACGGTCCGGCGAAGGCCGAGGCCGCGATCGGGCGGCGCGGCGCCTGCTTCCAGCGCGGTGGCTTGCGTCATGGCTCTCCCCGAAACGTGATTCTTGCTTCGCCGGAATGCTTAGGTATTTAAGTTTATCTGTCAACGCGCTTTACGGTCGACCGGGCGCGGCAGCGGGAGAGATATCATGGAGATCAAGGGAAAACGCGCGATCGTCACCGGGGCGGCGTCGGGCATAGGCCGCGCGACCGCGCTGATGCTCGCCGGGCGCGGCGCGGCGGAGATCGCGCTCGTCGACATCGACGGCGCGGGGCTGGAGGGCAGCGCGCGGCAGGTCGCGGCGCTGGGTGCGCGCGCGATTCCGCATCGACTCGACCTTGCCGACCTCGCGGCGGTCGAGGCGTGGTTCGATGCGCAGGGCGATGCCGACATCCTGCACAACAATGCCGGGGTCGTGTCGGGGCCCGACGCCTTTCCCGAAATGCCCGTCGACCGGATCGGCTGGATCGTCGACGTCAACCTGACCTCGCTGGTCGTCGCGACGCAGATCGCGGCGCGGGCGATGCGGGCGCGCGGCGGCGGGGTGATCGTCAACACCGTGTCGACCGTCGCGCTCGGCCCCGGCTTTCGCGATGCGATGTATGCGACGACCAAGGCGGGGGCGATGATGTTCACGCGCTGCTGCGCGGCGTTGAAGGCCGACTGGAACGTCCGCGTCATGGGGGTGCTCCCCGGTCTCACCGACACGCCGATCCTCCACACGACCGGCGGCGACCGCGCCGCCGACTGGATGGCCCCGATCCTCGCTAACAACGAACGCTGCCAGCCCGACGACATCGCCGCGGCGGTGATCGACCTGATTGAGGACGACGGTCTTGCCGGCGGCGACTGGGTCGCAGTGCGGCGCGAGCAGGGCGTCGTCACGCGGCAATGGGGGCATGAAATGCCGGCCGCCTAGAGTGTTTTCAAGTCAGGCGGAATCGCCTGACGAATGGGAAAACGCGGCAAAACAAAAATCTGGAGTGCTGGTTTTGATTCGATCAAAACCGGGACTCTATGGCCTGTGGGGATTCGGATTTCGGCACGGTTTGTCCCTTTCGTCACCCCGAACTTGTTTCAGCATCCACGGTCTGCCCTCGAATGAAAGACGGCGCAAAAGGGGAAGGTCCGGCCATGGATGCTGAAACAAGTTCAGCATGACGAACGGATGAGGCAGCTCGCCGAACGCCGAATCCCCACAGACCATGGAAAAACGGCCCCCTCCGCAGATGCGGAGGGGGCCGCCTTCACCCCAGGGACTGCCCCCTGTTTTAGAATTTCACTCCGGCCTCGATCGCGATGTTGCGCGGCGGTTCGACGAACAGGATCGAACGTTCCGAGGTGGTGATCGGGACCGGCAGGCGGAAGGCGCTGCCGGTGGTCAGCTTGTCGGTCAGGTTCTTGCCGACCAGCGCGATGTGCCAGCTGTCGTCCTGCGGCGCGAATTGCAGGCGCAGGTCGAGCTTCGCATAGCCGCCCTGATAGCCGTAGAGCGGGCTCTGGTCGTCGGAGTCGAAGAAACCCGAGCGGCCGCCGAGCACCGCCGTGCCGTCGAGCTTGTAGTCGCTGACGTCGACGCGGCCGTGGACCGCGACGTTGCCGGTGAACTTCGACGTATAGGGCAGGCGGCGCCCGCTGAGATCGCAGATCGGGCCCGTCATGCCGGCCAGGCAGGGGGCGTCCGGATAGCGATCATATTTGATGTCCTGATAGGCGGCCGACGCCGTGATGTCGAAATAGCGGCTCGGCGCGATGCGCAGCGAGGCCTCGACGCCCTTCGCCGTCGCCGACGCCGCGTTCTTGGTGATGTAGGACGAGGAATCGGGGTCGTAGCCCGAGGTCTGGAGGTTGGTGAACTTGGTATTGTAGACCGACATGTTCAGCGTCGCGCGGCCGTCCCACAGCGTCGACTTGATGCCCGCCTCCCAGTTGCGCGAGCGTTCGGGCTTGTAGACGAAGGTCGCGTCGGTGGTGCCGAAGGTGTTCGACACGAAGCCGCCCGACTTCGACCCGCGGCCATAGACCGCATAGACCATCAGGTCGCGCGACAGGTCGTACTGGACCGTGATCGATGGATCGGTGAGACCTTCGCTGATCGAACCGCTGGCCGTGGTCAGCGGCCGGAACATCTGGCCGTCGAGCAGCTTGCCGCTGAACGTCCCGTCCTTGTGCGTGTTGGTGTAGCGCAGGCTGCCGATGATCCGCATGCCTTCGACCGGACGCACGGTCGCCTGACCGAACACCGACAGGGTGCGTGATTTCTGGTGGAAATAGAGTTGGTTCAGCGAGACCAGATTATAGGCGCGCAGATCGTAGTAGAGAAAGGGATCCACATTGTAGCGCGCGGTGTCGTAATAGGCGCCCACGACATATTCGAGCGTGCCGCCGGTCGGCGACAGCAGGCGGAGTTCCTGCGAGAACTGGTGGAAATTCTCGGGATATTTGTTGGCGACCGAATTTTCGACGACCGGACCCGCGGGCGTCTGCTGGTCGAAATAGTTGGTGACGTCGCCGTTGAACCACGAATAGCCGGTGATCGAGGTCAGCGTGTGGTCGCCGACCTTGAGATTGGCGATGACCGAGCCGAGCACCGAGCGGTTGCTATAACCTTCCCGGCCGAGCGGATATTCCTCGGTATAGCGCTCCAGCTTCGGGCGCTGCCTGGTGTTGACGGGACTCGACACGCCGAGCCCGCCGATGCGGTCGTAGTTCGATATTTCGAGCTTCGCCGACATGTCGAAGCTGTCGCTGGGTTCCCACAGCGCGCTGACGCGGAACAGCTGCAGCTTGTTGCGCGGGTCGTCGCGGCCGGTCGCGACGTTCCGGATATAGCCTTCCTGATTCTGGAGCCGCGTCGCGACGCGCAGGCTCAGCGTGTCGCTGACCGGGCCGGAGACATAGCCGGTCAGGTCATAGCCTTCGAGGTCGAAATTATAGGTGCCGGTGACGCCGCCCTCGAACGACGAGGTCGGACCGGCGCTGACGACGCTGACCGCGCCCGCCGGCGTGTTCTTGCCATAGAGCGCACCCTGCGGCCCGCGCATCACCTCGACGCGCGCGACGTCGAAGAAGGGATTGAGCGCCTGGCGCATCTTGCCCGCATAGACGCCGTCCATATAGACGCTGACCGCCTGGTCGAACGAGAAATTCTGCGGCGGCGAGCCGAAGCCGCGGATATAGATTGTGTCGTTGCCGTTGGTCTGCTGCACGAAGACGTTGGGGACGTAATTCTGTACCGCCTTGAAATCGACGGCGGCAAAGTCGGCGATGCGTTCGCCGCTGACCACTTCCATCGAGATCGGCACATCCTGCAGATTCTGCGCGCGCTTCTGTGCGGTGACGATGATCTCGCTGCCGGTCGCGGCGGTGTCGGCGGCATCCGCGGCCTGCGCCATCGCCGGCGCCGCGCCTGCGGTCATCGCGGCCAGGGCCACGCCGGATAGCAGAATCGGATGAAGAAACTTCATGTGCACCCTCCCTTTTCGTTGTTTCGGCATCCCGATAGCCTTCGGGGTCCGTCAATCTGATTGACCCTTAGTATACTAATGGTTTTATACTGTCCATAGCTTTGGCAGGAGGATTCAGCATGACGCAGCAGGATAAGGCGCCGGTTCCGGCGGGACTCGAAAGCCGTCACCTGTGCACGGTGGAGTTCGATGTCGGCGGCGGCATCATCGCGATCGGGGCGTCGCCCTTTGGCGAGCAGCGCGTCGGCTATGTCACCGGCGGCCGCATCCTGGGGCCGCGAATCACCGGCGAAGTGCTGCCGGGCGGCGGCAACTGGCCGCGTTCGGGCCGGATCGGCGACGCGGCGGTGGGCACTTTCGACGCGCGCGCGGTGTGGAAGACGGACGAGGGCGACCTCATCTACCTGACCTATACGGGACGTAGCCTGATCCCCGACGACGTCCGGGCGCTGTTCGCCGACCCCGCGAAGCCGCCGGTCGATCCGTCGCGCTATTATCTGCGCATCGCCGCGGTGTTCGAGACCGCGAGCGAAACCTACGGCTGGCTCAACGGCACCCTCGCGGTCGGGGTGGGCGAGGTCACCAGCTTCGGCGTGCGGCACGTCTTCTACGAGATCGGGTGACGGTTCCGCCGTTCCGGAGCGTAGGGATTTTGAATGGACCCGCTTGCGTCATTGCGAGCGGAGCGAAGCAATCCAGGGCGGCATAAGTCCACTCTGGATTGCCGCGCGGCTCCGCCGCTCGCAATGACGGGTCGTTTGGGGACGCCTTATCCCTCGCTCCATTCGCGATGACGATGCGCTGGCGTCCTACCCCTCGCGCCCCAGCCAGCGTTCGAGCACCGCGTCGGTGTCCTGTCCGACCGCGACCGGGGCGGGGCGGCGGATGCCGCCCGGCGTCGCCGACAGCTTCGGAAAGACGCCCTGCATGGTGACAGTTCCGAACTCGGCGTCGGGCACCGTGACCAGCGCCTCGCGCGCGGCGAAATGCGGGTCGGCCATCATCTCCCCGGCATCGTAGATGCGCCCGGCGGGGACGCTCGCCTCGATCATCTTCGCTTCGAGTTCGGCGACGGTCAGCGTCGCGGTCCATGCGGCGATCAGCGCGTCGAGTTCCTCCTGATGCGCGCCGCGCGCGAGATGGGTCGCATAGCGCGGGTCGGCCGCAAGTTCGGGCCGCCCCATCGCTGCGGCGAGGCGGGCGAAGATGGCGTCGCCGTTGGCGCCGATCAGATATTCGCCGTCACGGCACGGATAGACGTTCGACGGCGCGATCCCCGGCAGGGTCGATCCGGTGCGCCGGCGCCGGGTGCCGCTGACCGAATAGTCGGACACGGTCGATTCCATCACCTGCAGCACGGCTTCGTAGAGCGCCGAATCGACGATCTGTCCCTCGCCCGTCCGCTCGCGGTGGTGGAGCGCGGCGAGTGCGCCCATGCAGCCGTAGGTCGCGGCGAGGGTGTCGCCGATCGAGACGCCCATGCGCGCGGGCGGCCGGTCGGGATAGCCGACGATGGCGCGCCACCCGCCCATCGCCTCGCCGATGCCGCCGAAGCCGGCGCGCGCCGCATAAGGGCCGGTCTGGCCATAACCCGACACGCGCACGACGATCAGCCGCGGGTTGGCGGCGCGCAGGTCGGCGGGGTCGAGATTCCATTTCTCGAGCGTGCCGGGCTTGAAATTCTCGATCAATATGTCGGCGCGCGCGGCGAGGTCGCGCGCGAGTTGCTGCCCCTCGTCCGACCGCAGGTCACAGGCGACCGAATATTTGTTGCGTGCGATCACGCGCCACCAGCTCGGCTTGTCGCCCTGGCCCCAATGACGCATCGGGTCGCCGGTCCCGGGGGGTTCGAGCTTGACGATCTCGGCCCCCATGTCGCCGAGCAGCTGGCCGCAGAAGGGACCCGCGATCAACTGTCCCATCTCGACGACGCGAATGCCGTCGAGCGGCCCCTTGCTCTTCCCCGTTGCAGTCATGATCTTCCTTTCGGCATCGATGTCGGTTCATGATAGGGCGCCGGACGCGATCCGTCGTCCCCCCTTGGCTTCGATATACTTAGAGTGCTATGTATTTTTCAACCGCCAATGGGATGGCGAATGCGGAAGGGCAGGCGATGACGGGGTTTCGCAAGATCGAGATGGTCGAGGTCGGGCCGCGCGACGGGCTGCAGAACGAGGCGGCGGTGGTCGCGACCGCCGACAAGGCCGAACTCGTCCGCCGCGCGCTGGCCTATGGGGTGCGGCGCATCGAGGTGACGAGCTTCGTCAACCCGAAGAAGGTGCCGCAGCTCGCCGACGCCGAGGAACTGGTGGCGCTGCTCCCCGACCGCGACGACGTCACCTACATCGGGCTGGTGCTCAACCGGCGCGGCGCCGAGCGCGCGCTGGCGACCGGGCGGATCGACGAGCTGGGTGCGGTGTGCGTGACGAGCGACACGTTCGGAATCCGCAATCAGGGGCAGAGTTCGGCCGAATCGCTGGCGGCGGCGACCGAGATCGTCGCGCTGGCGAAAGCGGCGGGGCGCGGCGGCCAGATCACCATCGCGACCGCCTTCGGCTGCCCGTTCGAGGGCGAGATCGCCGCGGCGCGCGTCGTCGAGATGGCGAAGCGCGCTGCCGACGCGGCGCCGCGCGAGGTCGCGCTCGCCGACACGATCGGCGTCGGCGTCCCGGCGCAGGTCGCCGAACTGGTGGGCCGGGTGCGCGAGGCGATCGCGCCGCTGCCGGTGCGCGTGCATTTCCACAATACGCGGGGATCGGGGCTCGCCAATGTCTGGGCGGCGGTCGGCGAGGGCGCGGCGAGCGTCGACGCGGCGCTCGGCGGACTCGGCGGCTGCCCCTTCGCGCCGGGCGCGGCGGGCAATGTCGCGACCGAGGATGTCGCTTACATGCTCGAACGCAGCGGCGTCGCGACCGGGCTCGCGCTGCCGGGAGCGGTCGAGGCGGCGGGCTGGTTCACCGGCGTGATGGGCCGGCCGCTGCCCGCGATGGTCAGCAAGGCGCCTGTCTTTCCGCCCCCCACCGCCTGAGCGCGGTGCGCGCTAGGACGGATCGACCTTGACGGCCCAGCCGCCGCGGCGCGACCGCTGGGGCGGCCCGAAGCGTGCCGATGCGCCGAGCCGGTCGCTGAGCGCCCCCAGCCGGTCGGCGATCGACCGCGCCGACGCGGCGGATGCCAGCCGGGGACTGCCCCGCACGCGCCGTCCCTCGTGGACGAGACCCTGGGCGTCGAGCTGGACCGGGACCAGCCGCGTCGCCGCGACCCGGCCATCGACAAGGTCGAGTTCGGCGATCGCCGATTGCCACGCCTCGGGGCCATAGGCGCCGTCGGGCTTTTCGGACTGGAATATGAAGGACGACAGCCCGTGGAACAGCGGCGCGCCGCGATGAAATTCCATGCCTTGCAGTTCGGGAACGCCGTGCGCGACGAAGGTCGCGGCACCCGCGTCGACGGCGCGCCGCGCCAGATCGCGCTGCCACGCCGGCGTGTCCGACTTGCGCGGCTCCCAATAATGATTGTGGAGATAGGCGATCACCGCCGCGCCGCCGGTCGCGGCGAAGCGGATGGCGCCGAGATAGCGTTCGACGTCGGCCGCGACCAGCGCCCCGTCCGGTTCGCGCCGGAGCTCGTTGACGCCTGGCCGCGTCGCGGTCGCGGCGGCGCCGTCGCGGATCGCGCCCGCCGCCGCCGCGACCAGCGCGACCCGCCCCGCGACGCCCGGCGCGCTGGCCTGCGCCAGGTCGCGGCCCGTCCCGGCAAAGGCCAGCCCGCGCGCCCGCAATGCCTCGATCGTCGACACGATGCCGCCGGTGTCGAGGTCCCAGGCATGGTTGTTCGACGTCGCGACGATATTGACGCCGATCGCCTGCAGGCAGTCGATCACCTCCGGTTCGGCGACATGGAGCACCTCGCTGTCCGCCGGGCGCGTCGACCGGCCGGCCAGCGGTCCGCCGATCACCGTTTCGAGGTCGGTGAAGACCAGATCGCGTCCCGCCAGTATCCGCCGGAATTCGCCCAGGCCCTGCCAGCCGATCCGACGCAGATCGGTCTTGATCAGCGATTGGCCGAGCAGGCTGATACGCAGTGGGCGACGCCCGGCTCCCGCCACGACCGGCAGGAATATCAGGGGAAAACCGGCCTTCAGCAGCCGCCGCCGCGTTGGCGTATCGAAACCGGTCGACCCCATGACTCATCCCCCTTTGATATCAGCCATACAAAGATTGTTTGGATCGGGGCAATCTCATGCGCTTTCGTTATGACTGCATCCGCGAGCGTCATAATATTTTTCGCCGCCGCGCTTCCTCCTAAGCCGATGCGCGAATCACAAACCTGGGGGACATCATGATCATCGCATCCGCTCGCTTCGCTCGGCGCCGTCATCTGGCCAAACTGGCCGCTGCCGCTGGAATCAGCCTCGGCGCTCTGGCCTGGCCGACGCTCGCGCAGGCGCAGGCATCGGGCGATGAAGCGGCCACGGCGTCGGGCGGCGGCGACATCATCGTCACCGGGTCGCGCATCGGGCGCAAGGATGCCGATTCGGTCGGGCCGATCCTGACGCTGACGTCGGAGGACATCATCAAGTCGGGCACCTCGTCGATCGGCGACCTGCTCCAGAAGCTGCCGTCGGCGGGGGTCAGCCTCAATTCGAACGGCACGCAGGGCACCTCCTACGGCGCAAGCTCGATCAACCTGCGCTATCTGGGCGGTGCCGAGGGCAGCGGCAATCGCGTCCTCGTGCTCGTCGACGGCCATCGCTGGGTCGACGGTGTCGGCCAGCGCGGATTCCGCGACTTCGTCGATCTCAACACCATGCCGCAGGGGATGATCGACGGCATCGAGATATTGAAGGACGGCGCCTCGGCGATCTACGGCGCCGACGCGATCGCGGGCGTCGTCAACATCAAGACGGTGCAGCCGTTCGACGGGTTGCGCGGGTCGGTCCGCGCCGGAATCACCAGCCATGGCGACGGCGCCGAACTGGGGGGCAAGCTGACGGTCGGCAAGACCTGGGACCGCGCCTCGATCATCCTGTCGGGCAGCTATTCGCGAACGCACGCGATCCGCACCGACGCGCGCCAACTGACGACGCGGACGCTGGTGCCACAGACCGCCGTCGGCACCAACCCCAACGGCCTGTTCATCCTGCCGGGCCTCGCGAACAACGGCTATTTCGGCACCGCGGCGGGCTTCGCCAGCTCGGCGAACCCGATCGTGCTCAATCCGGGCGCGACGATCGGTGCGGGCAATCTGGCCGACAACGCCTTTCACGTCGGCGCGCTGCCGGGCGACGCCTACAACACGCAGGCGCAGGGCATCTATTCGGCGGGGCCGTCGGAACGCTACGGCGTCTATGGCCGCTTCGACTATGAACTGGCCGACGACGTCACGATCCGGATCGATGGCGTCTACAACCGGCGCAAGTCGAACCAGCTTTTCTCGCCCGTCCTGCTCGACGTCGGCGGCACCGCGGGAACGGTGCGCGGCTTCGCGATCCCGAACAATCAGGCGTATAATCCCTTCGGCACCGCCAACGGCGTTCCGGCCGCCAATGCGCTCGCCTTCGGCGCCAACAGCGCGTGGCGCATTCGCAAGGTGATGACCGACGTCGGCAACCGCAACAATGTGCAGGATGTCGAAACGATCCGCCTGTCGGTCGGCGTCGACGGCAGCGTCACGATCGGCGGCGGCGAATGGCGCTGGGACGTCTTCGGTTCCTATGCGAAGAACAGCATCCACACGATGGCGGAAAACGGCATCAACTACGACAATCTGTTCCTCGGTCTCGGCTCGCCCGCGACCTGCGCCGCGACGGCGGGTTGCGTGCCGATCAACCTGTTCGCCCCGATGACCGAGGCGCAGGCGGCCTATATCCGCTATACGACGCGCGAGTATAATCGCACCGAGCTCTACAACGCCGCCTTCAACGTCACCGGCAACCTGTTCGACCTGCCCGCGGGGCCCGTCGCGCTCGCGGTCGGCTACGAATACCGCCAGAACCGCGGCTTCGACGCCCCCGACGCCTACGTCAACGCCGCGTCGCGTTTCCTGGCGTCGCAATATGCGACGACCACCTCGCAGACGCGCACCGCGACGGTCGGCAGTTACGACCTGCACGAGGCCTATGCCGAGCTCAACGTGCCGATCTTCCGCGACCAGCCCTTCGCCGAAAGCCTCGAGCTAAGCCTGGCCGGCCGCTATTCGGACTATTCGACCGTCGGCAACAAGGTGACGCTGAAGGCCGGTGTCGGCTATCGTCCGATCGAGGACATCCTGTTCCGCGGCACCTATTCGCAGGGCTTCCGCGCGCCGTCGATCCTCGAACTCTATCAGGGCGCGCGCCAGACGAGCTTTCAGGGCAACGATCCCTGCAACGGCGGCGCGGCGGCCAATCCGGGGCTCCCCGGCTGCGCGGGCGTGCCGGCGGGCTACAATCAGATCAACTATAATCTCAACGGTCTGATCCCCGGCGTCATCAGCGGCAACACCAGCCTGAAGCCCGAAACCGCCGATACGTTCAGCGCCGGGATCGCCATCTCGCCGCGCGGCGTGCGCGGGCTGTCGCTGACGGTCGATTACTACAAGATCAAGATCAAGGACGCGATCGCGTCGCAGACGCCGACCCAGATCATGCAGCTCTGCGCGGTGCGCGGCGGCGTCTTCTGCGATCTCGTCAGCCGCGACGCGGGAACCGGCGCGATCCTCGAACTGCTGCAGGGGGCGCAGAACCTCAACTCGATCACCACCGACGGGGTCGATGCGACGCTGCGCTACGATTTCAGCACCGGCATCGGGCGCATCTCGGCGGTGGTCGACGCCTCCTGGCTCCATTCGTTCAAGACGACCGCGCCCAATCCGGCGGGCGGCGCCCCGATCGTCGACGAACGCGCGGGGCGCGGCGATTCGCCGCGCGCGACCTATCCGCACTGGAAGGGACAGGCGTCGCTCGGCTGGACCGGCGACACCGCCGACGCGACGCTGCGCGCGCGCTACATCGGTCCGACCACCGACGTCGTGAACGCGATCAAGGATGCACGGACGCGGTCGATCATCTACACCGACCTCGAAATCGGCTTCGCCATCGCCGACGACGCGGCGCGGTTCAGCCTGGGGGTCAACAACCTGTTCGACAAGGCGCCGCCGGCTTCCTACGCCAATGCGCCGATCAACTACGACATCTATACCTATGACGCGCGTGGCCGCTTCCTCTACGCCAGCTTCTCGGTGAAGATGTGATCGGACGGCCGCGCCGGTACCCCGGCGCGGCCACCGGAACGGGATTGCGGGGCGGGTCGGCGATGCCAGCGAACAGCAAGACGCAGAAATGGCTCGACCGGGTCGAGCGCTGGGGCAATGCCCTTCCCGACCCGGTCTTCATCTTCCTCGGCCTGATCGCGCTGCTCGTCGCGGTGTCGGTCGCGGCGGCACAGCTGGGCTGGAGCGCGGTCCACCCGGTCACGGGCGCGACCCTGACCGCCAGCAGCCTGCTGTCGGCCGAAAATGTCCGCAAGCTGCTGACCCTGATGCCCGAGACGATGGCGGATTTCCCGCCGTTGGGGCTGATCCTGGTCGTCATGCTCGGCGCGGCGGTCGCCGAGCGGTCGGGGCTGTTCACCGCGCTGATGACGCGCGCGATGCGGGGCGTGTCGAACCGCTTCCTCAGCCCCGCCATCTTCCTGATCGGCCTGTTGTCGCATCAGGCGGCCGACGCGGCCTATGTCGTGCTGATCCCGCTCGCGGCGATCATCTTCGCGGCGGCGGGGCGGCATCCGTTCGCGGGCATCGCGATCGCCTATGCGGGCATTTCGGGCGCCTTCGCCGCCAATCTGCTGCCCGGACAGTTCGACGTGCTGATGCTGGGGATCACCAAATCGGCGGCGGCGCTGCTGGGCCCCGCCCCGATGCTCAATCCGCTCGGCAACTGGTATTTCACCGCGGCGCTCGGCCTGATCCTGATCCCGATCACCTGGCTGGTGAACGACCGCATCGTCGAACCGCGGCTCGGCGTCTGGACCGATCCGCCGCCCGAAGGCGACATGGAGGATATCGCCGACCCGGCGAGCCAGCGAAAGGGCTTGCGCCGCGCCGGGATCGCGGCGCTCGTCATCGTCCTTGCCTTCACGGTGCTGGCGTTATGGCCCGGTTATAGCCCGCTGATCGACGCGGGCGCGACGGGGCCCGCGCGCCTCGAACCCTTCTATTCCTCGCTCGTCGCGGGCTTCATGCTGCTCTTCCTCGTCTGCGGCTGGATCTATGGCGCCGCGGTCGGCACGGTCCGCTCGCACCGCGACGTCGTGAAGATGATGACCGAGGGGCTCGCGACGATGACCCCGTTCCTCGTCATCGCCTTCTTCGCCGCCCATTTCATCGCGATGTTCGCCTGGTCGAACCTCGGCCCGGTGATGGCGATCAACGGCGCCGACTGGCTGCGCGCGCAGCAGCTCGCGACACCGGTGATGCTGATCCTGCTGCTGCTGATGTCGTCGGTGTTCGACCTCGTCATCGGGTCGGCGTCGGCGAAGTGGAGCGCGATGGCGCCGATCGTCGTGCCGATGCTGATGCTGCTCGGCGTCTCGCCCGAGATGACGACCGCGGCCTACCGGATGGGCGATTCGATCTTCAACATCGTCACCCCCGTCGCGTCGAACTTCGTGCTGGTGCTGGTCCTCGCCCAGCGCTGGCGCGCCGATTTTGGCGTCGGGTCGCTGATCGCGCTGATGCTGCCCTTCTCGATCGCCATCGGGCTGACGGGCCTGTGTCTGGTCGGCCTGTGGACCGGCCTCGAACTGCCGGTCGGGCCGGGCGCGCCGGCCGCTTATGCGATGCCGCTTCCGTGACCGGCGTCCTCATTCCGAACGTCATGGTGCCGATGCGTGACGGCGTCCGTCTTGCCACCGACGTCTATCTTCCCGAGGGCGCAGCAGACATCCCGCTACCGGTGCTGCTCGAACGCACCCCCTATGACAAGCGCGGCACCAACCATGCCGACTTCTCCGTCGCCGACGAAGTGCCGCTTTCGAAGCCGGAGATCGCGCGGATCTTCGCGGCGAACGGCTATGCCTTCGTGCTTCAGGACTGCCGCGGCCGCTATGCCTCCGAAGGCATGTTCCGCAAATATCTGTCGGAGGCGGAGGACGGCGCCGACACGCTCGCGTGGATCATGCGCCAGCCGTGGTGCAACGGCCGGATCGGCACGCTCGGCCTGTCCTACAGCGCGCATGTCCAGGCGGCGCTCGCGACGCTCGACCCGCCCGGTCTCGCCGCGATGTTCCTCGATTCGGGCGGTTTTTCGAGCGCCTATCACAGCGGCATCCGTCAGGGCGGCGCCTATGAGCTCAAGCAGCTCACCTGGGCGCTGAAACACGCGCAGCTCGCGCCCGAGACGATGGCCGATCCCGCGCGCCGCGCGGCGCTCGAGGCCGTCGACATCCGCCGGTGGATCGGGGTCGAGAAATGGCGGCCCGGCCATTCGCCGATCAGCGCCGCCCCCGAATATGAGGATTTCATCCTCGAACAATGGAATGAGGAAGGGTTCTCCGACTTCTGGAAACAGCGCGGCATCTATGCCCGCGGCTGGTACGACGCCTTCGCCGACGTGCCGATGGTGCATATGTCGAGCTGGTACGATCCCTATGCGCTGACCGCGGTCGAGAATTTCGTCGGGCTGTCGCAGCGCAAGCGCGGCCCGGTGAAGCTGATCATGGGGCCGTGGACCCACGGCAAGCGCTCGCTCACCTGGTCCGGCGATGCCGATTTCGGCCCGCAATCGACGCTCGATCATCTGTTCGGCGACTATGTCGCGCTGCGCCGGCGCTGGTTCGACCGCCACCTGAAGCGCGAGGGCGCCGATCCGCTGCCCGAACCCGTCTATCTGTTCACCATGGGCGGCGGGTCGGGACGGCGGCTGCCGAGCGGGCGGCTCGACCACGGCGGGCGCTGGCGCATCGCGCCGGCATGGCCGCCGCCCGACATGGCGATGACGCCCTTCCACCTGCATCCCGACGGCGGCCTCCGCGCACAGCCTCCGGCCGCGCCGGGCCGCCGCAGCTTCGTCCACGACCCCCGACACCCGGTGCCGACGATCGGCGGCGCCATCGCGTCGGGCGCGCCGGTGATGGAGGCAGGCGGCTTCGATCAGCGCGAGGCGCCGGCCTTCTTCGGATCGCGGGCGCCCTGGCGGCCGCTCGCCGATCGGGCCGACCTGCTCGTCTTCGAAACCCCGGCGCTCGATGCCGACGTCGAACTGACGGGACAGGCGGTCGCCGATCTGTTCGTGAGCTCGACCGCCGCCGACACCGACATCACGATCAAAATCGTTGATGTTTATCCGCCGAGCGCCGACTATCCGGACGGCTATGCGCTCAATATCGCGCACGGCATCTTGCGGATGCGGTTCCGGGATTCGTTCGAGGCGCCCGAACCCATGGAGCCGGGGAAGGTCTATCGCGTGCGGATCGCCTCTTTTCCGATGAGCAACCTGTTCGCGAAGGGGCATCGCATCCGCGTCGAGATCGCGGGCAGCAATTTCCCGCATTTCGACATCAACCCCAATGTCGACTGGCGCGTGCCCGGCCTGCCGCCGGTCGCGGCCGAAAGCAGCGTGCATCTGGGACCGCGCGCGGGATCGCGCCTCCTGCTGCCCGTCGTTCCCGCAAGGGCGGGCTGAGGATGCGCAAGCCGCTGGCACCCGCGGGCGTCGAGCCCGACAAGGATGTCAGCTTCCGCGCGCTGCGCGTCTTTGCCGAGATCATGCGGACCGGCTCCGCGACCGCCGCCGGCAAGCGACTTTCGCTGTCGCAGCCCGCGGTCAGCCGCCTGATCGCGCAGCTCGAGGCGCAGGTGGGCTTCGACCTCTTCTATCGCGACCGCGGCAAGCTGGTCCCCACCGCCGACGGCGTCAAGCTGCTGCAGGAGGTCGAGCTGACGCTTGCCAGCCTCGACCGCTTCAACAGCCTGGTGCGCGATATCGCCGGCTATTCGGCCGGAACCGTCCGCATCGTCGCGCCGCCGAGCTTTGCCGAAGGGGTGCTGCCCGATATCGTCTCCCGCTTTCGCGAGCGCTTTCCGGGGGTCGAATTCAACATCGATTCGCGCAGCGTCGAAACCGCGCGGACGATGATCGCGATGCGCTACGTCGACTGCGGCTTCGTGAAGCTGCCGATCGACGAGAGCGATCTGGCGGTCGAGCGGATCGTGGCGAACGGTTCGGTGTGCGTGATGCGCCGCGATCATCCGCTGGCAGCGCTCGCCGCCGTCACGCCCGCCGACATCGGCCAGCATCCGCTGATCCTGCTCGGCGCCGGCCGCTATTGGCGCACGCAGGTCGATGCCGCCTTCGCGGCTTTCGGGCTGCGCCCGGTGGTCGCCATCGAAACGCACACCCACGGATCGGCGTGCGCGCTCGCGGCGCGCGGCAACGGCATGGCGATCCTGAATGCACTGCTCGTGAAGCCCTATCTGGACCCGGCACTGGTAACGCGCCCCTTCGATCCGCCGATCACGCACGAATATGCCTTCGCCGTGTCGAACGTATCGCGCCCGTCGCGCCTGACCGAGGAATTTAGAAAAGAGGTCCGCCGCTATTTCGATGGCCGCGCGTCACAGCCTGCAGGTTAAAGGCGGATTCCGCCATCGCGGCGATGCGTGCTGTTGGCCCCTGAAGAAGTGCGACAGCGGGGTGAGCATCTCAACTGCCGCGGGCAATCATTATCTTGCCGGCGGGCCTTTCTTCCAGTGCTTGATTGTTCGGCATTCGGCCATGTCTGTCGAGCCGATGCAATTTGTTCTGGGAATCAATGGCAAGTCGAACGTGCCCGGTCTGCTGCCCGGCAGAATATCAGAATTTCCACCGGCGGATATGTGCGCGGCGTGATCGGCGTGCCGATCGGCGGTGAGGTGGTATCGTCCGGCGGTCGATGACATGCCGGTGTGGCTGAGGCACATGAGCGACCCCTTCTATTGGTTCCCCGAAATATAGCCGGCCACGCGAACACCACGGACGGGCCACGGCTACGGGCCTGGGCTGGCCAGGTTACTGAGACCCAGGATTTCTGAAACTGACGCCGAACTGACATGGGTCGACGAGCAGATGTCAGCGGGACGGGTGCAATGGACCTTACGAGGGCGGGCGAGGTGGCCGCCTGTCGGAGGATCGGCGCCGCATGGGTCATGGCATTCGCATCGCGCTGCTTCTGTGGGCCGGGTCCGGCGCCATCGCGCCGGCGGCGGGGCAGGACGGCGGGGACGCTGGCAACCCGGTTTACGACCAGCGCTTCTTCGACGGGACGCAACCCTCGAACGCTTACGAGATGGTGGCGCTGCTTCCGGCTTTCACGATCGCCGAAGGCAATGCGGACGTGCGCGGCTATTCGGGCGTTGCGGGCAATGTCCTGATCGACGGACAGCGCCCCGCCGGAAAGACCGACACGCTCGAAGCGATCCTGAAGCGGCTTCCCGCGGCGCGCGTCGCCCGCATCGAACTGATACGCGCCGGGACGGCGGGCTACGACATGCAGGGCTATGCGCTGCTCGCCAACATCATCCTGGTGAAGACGGGCACGATCGGCGGGCGGATCGAGGCTGAGCAGGCGCTTTACCGGCACGGCCTGCGCGCGCCGCGCATTTCGGCGCAGGCGACGTTCGACGGGCGTGGGCGGGTGATCGACCTCTTCGCCACCGTCTATCGCGAGATCGACGACGAGCATGGTTTCGGCGTCCGCAACCGCTTTGCGAGCGACGGCACGCCGCTGCGCCTCGTCGATTATGCGCAGCCCGAGGGCGCCGACATCGCGCAGGCGACGCTCGCCTATCGCCAGCCGCTGCTCGGCGGGACGCTTCGTCTCAACGGGCTGATCCAGGACAAACGCAAATTCGCCGATATCGCCCATGCCGTCACTTTCCCCGCGCCCGATGCCATCGTCGGCAGCGAGCGCAAGCATGCGCGCACCTATGAAGCCGGCGTGCGCTACGAACGCGCGCTCGGTCCCGCAGACGATCTCGAACTGGTCGGAAGCTATCGGTCGGTGGCGACGGTCGGCCTCGATCGCGAATCGACCGCGTCGGAAAGCAGCGTCTCGGACGAGCGTTCGAACGCCAGCGAAGCGATCCTGCGCGCCGCGCTCCGCCACCACCGGGGCGGCGCGACGATCGAGCTCGGCGCCGAGGGCGCGGTCAACAGTCTCGATGGCCGGAATGCGTTGATAGAGGACGGCGAGCCGGTTCCGCTGCCCCAGGCCAACGTCCGGGTTGCCGAACGCCGCGCCGAATTGTTCGTGACCGCCAGCCGTCCGCTCGGCGCGCGGACCGTCGCGGAGTTCGGCATCAGATACGAAATCTCCCGCCTGTCGCAGACGGGCGACATCGACCTCGTCAAATCCTTCGCCTTCTGGAAACCGCGCGCGCGGCTCGTCTGGACGCCGACGCCGAACCGGACGTTTCGCCTGCTGGCCGAGCGCGCGGTCGGCCAGCTCGATTTCGACGATTTCGTGGGCGCCGCGTCCTTGACCAGCGGAACGATCAGCGCCGGCAATGCCGATCTGGAGCCCGACAGCCTCTGGCGCATCGAGCTGAGCTACGAGCGCCGCTTCGGCGCCGGATCCGTCACCGTTGCCGCGCGCCGCGAATGGATATCCGATCTGGTCGACCAGCTTCCCGTCGTCGTCGATGGAACTCTGTACGACGCGGTCGGCAATATCGGCGCGGCACGCCGCGATACCGTCGAAGCGTCGCTCAAATGGCCGCTGGACGCGTTCGGCGCCAGGGGGGTCGTGGTGACTGCCGATCTCCTCGCGCGGCGCGGCCGGGCGACCGATCCCGCGACGGGCGAGCGGCGGCCCATCTCGGGCGACCTTCCGGTCGAGGCGCGGCTGGCTTTGACCCATGACATTCCGGCGTGGAAGCTGCGCTGGGGCGGCGGCTATGCCTTCGCGCGCACCGAGACCGCGTTCAAGGTCGAGGAGGTCGAGGCCGATCGTCTGGCCGGGCGGCTCGATCTGTTCATCGAATATCGCCCCGATGCGCGCTGGACGCTCCGCCTGTTCGGCCGGAATCTGACCGACAGCGCCGCGACGCGGACGCGCGACATCTATGCCGGCGTCCGCGGCGACGCCGCGTTGCGCTATCGCGAACTGCGGGTGCTGCGCAGCGGGCGCTATGTCGGGTTGACCGTCCAGCGCAGCTTCGGCGGATAGGCCCTATCCGCGCGGCGCGGCGATCCGGGCGAAATCGCTCCAGCTGCATGCGGTCGCCTCGACCGAATGGCCGCACCCCGGAATGGGGAGATAGCGGCGGAACAGGGCATCGTCCGATCCCAGCGGTTCGAGGTTCCTCAACTGGTCCATCGTCTGCGCGCGATAGAAAGCGCGGACATAGCGGTCGCCCTTGGCATTGCTGACCAGTTCGAACCCCAGCGCGCTCCCGGGTGGAACTTCGTCGGCGGGATAGCTCGGCACCTGCCAGTGCAGGTCGAAGAAACCGCCGAGGTCGGCGACGTTGGTGTCGTGTCCGGCAAGCAACGTCAGCCGCGCCGGGCTCCGCTCATCGAGCGCCGTGACGATCTCGTGCACGATGGGCGCGGCAGCGGCAGCAGCGATATAGCCGGGACGGTTCGAATAACGGAACTTGAGCGGGTGGAAGCGCAGTAATTGCTCGATCTCGGCGCGGCTCACGCGGCCCCAGCCGACTTCGGCCATCGGCTTGCCCTCCAGATATTCGAGCAGCAGCGTCTGGCTGGCCGTCGATGCGACGGCGAGCGGGCCTTCGAGATCGGGGCGATCGTGCGGCTGCGCGACCAGCCGGCTGGGCTCGGCGACGAGCGGACAGGCCGGCACAGCGCAATTCAGCACTTTCGCGAGCAGCGTCAGTTCGCCGCGATGGCGTTCGGTCTCGGCGGCGAGTCCGCCTTCGGGCGCTTGCGCCAGCGCCGCGTCATAGGCGCGATTCCCGTCGAACGACGCCGGGCCGCTGTCGAGACCGTGAAAGATCGCGTCGTCGTCGGAACCGGCGGGGTGGGATATCGCCGCTGTGCAGCCGGGCATGAAGCCTGCCGACCAGCTTCGCGCCGTTTCGATCGTGCGCTCCTTGTAACTCGCCTTCAGGACGATCGTGCCGGGCGCGGGGCATCCGCCGGGGAACAGGCCGCGGGCGCCGAAATAGGCGCGGTCGCTTTCGCCGAGAAGCTTGACGCCCGCTGCACCGCGCGGCGTCAGCAGGCCGAAATCGACGGGCCAGCCGGACCATGTCTCGGACGAATAGCCCGGCGGGACGACGGCGGGCTTCGTTGGCGGACGGATGCCGTGCCGCATCAGCATCACGACCTTCTCCAGCTTCAGCGATGGCTGGCTGGCGGGCGGCGTATCGGCGCCCGGCCTGGGCGCGGCGCAGGCCGCCAGCAGTGCGGTGGATAACAGCAGGATGCGCTTCACGGGCCTCTCCATTGTGGAATAAATTTATCGACACTATATAAATGGGAAAATTTATTTCATCAATGCCATTTGCCAATCCGCCCCTGCGGCCGGTGATGTCAGCTTCCTATCAGCGGCCTTGTGGCAGGGAGGGCGTATGAAAAAGACACTTCTCCTTGCGGCCGCCGTGACCGCTCTTACCGTCCCCGTCGCGATCTCCGCAAAGGACAAGGATGACAAGGCCGACCAGCGCGCGGCGAGCGCCGCGCTGGCGCGCGGCGAAATCCTGCCGATCACCCGCGTCCTGGCGATCGCGACCGAGCGCGTCCCGGGCGACGTGCTCAAGGTCAAGCTGGAACGCGAATCCTTCGGGTTCAAATATGAGGTGAAAATCCTGACCGGCGGCGGCAGGGTGCGCGAGGTCGAAATCGACGCCAGGACCGGCCGGGTGATCAAGATCGAGGATGATTGATGCGCGCATTGGTGGTCGAGGACGACCCGGTCGTCGCTTCCGAACTCGTTCGCGGGATGACCGCGGCGGGCTTCGTCGTCGACCTTGCGGGTGACGGCCAGCAGGCGTGGTTCAACGGCGATGTCGAGGATTATGACGTCGCGATCGTCGACCTCGGCCTGCCGCGGCTCGACGGGCTGTCGGTGGTCCGGCGCTGGCGCGAGGCGGGACGGAATTTCCCGGTCCTGATCCTGTCGGCGCGGGGCGAATGGACCGACAAGGTTGCCGGGATCGAGGCGGGCGCCGACGATTATATGGCAAAGCCGTGGGCGATGGAGGAACTGGTGGCGCGCGTCCGCGGGCTGATCCGCCGCGCCGCCGGACGGTCGAGCCCGATGATCGAGGCGGGGCCGCTGCGGATCGATACCCACCGGATGACCGCGACGCTCGACGGCGCGCTCGTCAAGCTCTCGCCGCTTGAGTATCGGCTGCTCGACTATCTCGCCCATCATGCCGGCCGCGCTGTGCCCGCGACCGAACTTTCCGATCATCTCTATGGCGACGCCGATACCGAAAACGCCAACGCGATCGAGGCCCTGATCGCGCGACTGCGGCGCAAGCTCGGCGCCGACACCATCCAGACCCGGCGCGGCTTCGGTTACGTCCTGCCGGCCGCCGCCGCGTGACGCGACGCTCGCTCCGGCTTCGGTTGATCACGGGGGCCGGTGTGGCGATCGCCCTCGCGCTGATCGTCGCCTGGTTCGCGATGACCTGGCTGTTCAACGGCCATGTCGAGCGGCGCGTCGAGGACGAACTGCTGGTTCAGGTGCGGCCGCTCCTCGCCGATCTGCAATTGGCCCATGGTGTGCCGGTTGCGGGGTCCGAGCCTGCCGATCCGCGCTTCGCGGTTCCAGCCGGTGGTCTCTACTGGCAGGCGTCGACCGCTGCCGGCGCGATCCGCTCGATTTCGCTTTGGGACAGCCATCTGCCGACCACCGTGTCGGCGCCCGCCGACCGGTGGCGGATTCGCCGTGCTGACGGCCCCTTTGGCCAGCAGCTGCTGTTGATGGAACGCGCGATCCGCCTGCAACCGCAGGAATCGCCGGTGATCGTTCAACTCGGCTACGACCTCGCCAAGCTGGCTCCGGCGCAGCGCGAATTCGGGCGCGAGATGGCGCTGTTCCTCGCATTGCTGTGGACCGTCCTCGCGCTTGCGGCCTGGGCGCAGGTTGGGCTGGGCCTTCGTCCGCTGCGGCGCGTCGGACAGGAGGTCGAGCGGCTGCGTCGCGATGCCGGGGCGCGTCTGGGCGGCGCCTATCCCCGTGAGCTGGCGCCGCTCACCGAATCGATCGACGCGCTGGCCGACGCGCGCGAAGCCGATCTGGTGCGCGCCCGTCGCCGCGCCGCCGACCTTGCGCACGGACTCAAGACGCCGCTCGCCGCGCTTGCCGCGCAAAGCGCAAGGGTGCGCGAGAGCGGAGCGACGGCGATGGCGGACGGTCTCGATTCGTCGATCGCGGCGATGCGCGCGGCGATCGGCGGCGAACTGGCGCGGACGCGGATCAGCCTCGTTCCCGAAGGGCGCAGCACGATCGCGCTGCCGCTGATCGAGCGGCTCGTCGCGGTGATCGAGCAGACCGAGGCAGGCGAGCGCGTGGCGTTTTCGCTGGCCTGTGACGAAAGCGCGACGTTGCCGCTCGCGAGCGACGATGCCGCCGAACTGCTCGGTCCCCTGCTTGAGAATGCCGCGCGCCATGCGCGCCGCCTCGTCCGTGTCGCGGTCGAAACTACCGGCGAGCGGCGGATGCTGGTCGTCGGCGACGACGGACCCGGTCTTGATGATGCGCAGCGCGAGGAAGCGATCCTGCGCGGCGCGCGCCTCGATTCGGGCGACGAGGGTCATGGGCTCGGCCTCGCCATCGCGCGTGAACTGGCCGAGGCGTCGGGCGGCGACCTGGCTCTCGCGCGCTCGCCGCTCGGCGGGCTTGAAGTCCGCGTCGGCTGGGCGCTATCCGCCTGATCCTTCCGTCAGCCCGGTGTCAGATCGCGCGCCGCGCCGCCCGTTGCCGCGCGTCTCCGCAAGCTATTGTGCAAGATATATTCTATTTGTCTTGCAATATAGAATAATTGTGCCATTATGCCGCCCGAACGAGCGCGGCAGGGAGCCGTGCCGGGGGAGGAGAGTCCATAATGACACGGCGGTTCGGACGGGCGCTTTTGATCACGACATGTCTGGTGGTTCCGATGGCGAGTGCCTGGGCCCAGGATGCGTCGGATGCGGCGGAGCAGGGCGATGCGATCGTCGTCACCGGCCGACGCGCCGCTGACCGCGCGGCGCTAGAAACGAAGCGAAACACCGACACGCAGGTCGACGAAGTCCGCGCCGACGACGTCGGACGGTTGCCTGACCAGAATGTCGCCGAAACGCTGCGCCGCCTGCCGGGCCTCAGCGTCGCGAACGACATGGGCGAAGGGCGCTATTTGACCGTCCGCGGCGTGTCGCCCGACCTGCTCAACGTGACCTTGAACGGTCAGACCGCCGCCGCTCCCGAACCCGACTCGCGTCAGGTGAAGCTCGACGACATCCCGTCGGCGCTGATCGGCGCAGTGACGGTGTCGAAGACGCTGACCCCCGACATGGACGCCAATGCGATCGCGGGCGCCGCCAATATCGAGACGGTGACCGCCTTCGACCGGTCGGGCACCTTCGGCAGCCTGCGCGCCGCCTATGGCAAATATGATCTCAACGGCAAGCATCCCTATGAATTTGATGCGTCGATCGGGTCACGCTTCGGCCCCGACCGTCAGTTCGGCTTTGTCTTCGCGCTCAACTATTCGAACCGCGAGTTCGAGGCGCAGAACATCCAGTCGGGCGGCAAATGGGAAGAGGTGGGCGGTGAATTCGTGCCGCTGCGCCAGACGCTGCGCGACTATCACACCCGCCGTCAGCGCTATGGCGCGGTCGCCAATTTCGACTGGCGCCCGACCGACGAGGTGAAGGTCTTCGCGCGCTTCCTCTATTCCAAATATAAGGACAAGGAATCGCGTCCGGGCTTCCAGGTCGACCTCGACGAGGACGAGATCACCAACCAGACCGCGACCAGCGGCGATTTCGCCGCCGCCAAGGCCAAGCGTGCGCTGCGCTCGCGCGAGGAAAATTCGGACACATTCACCTCGTCGTTCGGCGGTGAATTCGATCTCGGCCCGAGTTGGCTGCGCGTCGAGGGCAGCTATACCCAGGCCAACAAGCGCGACCCGCATCGCGACGAGATCATCTTCGCGGCCAAGAAGATGACCGGGTCGTACGACCTGTCGGGATCGATCCCGCTCTATCAATCCGATCCGCCGGCGTTCGACCCGACCAAGTATAAATTCGACGAAACAAGCTATGAACATCGCCGCGCGCGCGAGGATCTTTATCAGGCGCGCGCCGATTTCCGCACTCCGATCGGTATCGGCGACGACAGCACGATCCAGATCGGTGCCAAATATACGCAGCGACGCAAGACCAACGATGAAGAATCAGTCATTTATGGCGGCTATGACGATGACTTCACGCTCGACCAGGTTGAGGGCGCGCCGATCGACAGCATCTTCAAGGGTCGCTATCCGTTCGGCGCAACGATCAGCCGGCCGAGCGCCGACAGCTTCTTCCAGTCGAACCTCGCCGGGTTCGAGCTGGATGAGGAAGGCACCGTCGGCGACAGCCTTGCCGGCGACTATCTGATCCGCGAAAAGATCTTCGCCGCCTATGCGATGGCGACGATGAAGTTCGGCACCTTCACCGCGATCCCCGGCGTCCGCATGGAAAAGACGAAGAGCAATTATGCGGCGAAGGACATTCTCGACACGACGACCGTTGCTGACCTCGGCAAGGATTACGACAGCTTCGGGTCGCAGAGCTACACCGATTTCTTCCCGGGTCTCAACCTGCGCTGGAATGCGACGCCGTCGCTCGTCCTGCGTGCCGCGGTGACGCGCGCGATCGGGCGGGCGAACTATGAACAGCTCGCGCCGACGACGGTCGTTAACACCAGCGACAATGAAGTCTCGATGGGCAATCCGAACCTGAAGCCGCTTACCTCGACCAACTACGACCTCGCGGGCGAATATTATATCGGGCGCAAGGGCATCGTCAGCATCGCCGGCTTCTACAAGACGATCCAGAATCCGATCTATTCGGCGACCACCGAGCAGAGCGGCACCTTTGCCGGACAGGCGCTCGTCGATGCGCAGGTGACGATGCCGGTCAACGCCGACAGCGCGTTCGTGAAGGGGGTCGAGATCAACGCCCAGACCGAGCTCAGCTTCCTGCCCGCGCCGCTCGACGGCTTCAGTATCGGCGGCAGCATCACCTTCGTGAAGTCGCGCGCGAAGGGTATCCCCGGCCGCGGCAACGAGCGGTTGCCGCTCGCCAGCCAGTCGAACCGGGTGGCATCGGCTTTCCTCTCCTATGAGAAGGGCGGGCTGTCGGCGCGCATCGCTTATACCCACCGCTCGGCCTATCTGCTCGAACCCGGCGAGGATACCGACACCGATCTGTATGTCGGCTCGTTCAACCAGTGGGACGCGCGCATCGGCTACGACATCGTCAAGAATGTGACGATCTTCCTCGAAGGATCGAACCTCAACGACGAACCCTATCGCGTCTTCCAGGGCATTTCGTCGCGAACCGACGAAGTCGAACGCTACGGCTATTCGGTCAAGACGGGCGTCCAGTTCAAATTCTGATCCCTGCAGGGAGCACTGGACCTGGGGCCGGGGAAACCCGGCCCCTTTCTTTTGAGCGGCTTCGCATATTTCGGTGACGCGGGCTTTGGAGTGGGAAACGGTCGTCTGAGCCATGCACCGGTCTCCCCTCCCGCCTGCGGGAGGGGAGACAATGGCGCCTTCCGGGCGAAACCCGGCATTCCAGAAAATCCGCACAGAGGCGCTGACGGGGCAGCTGTGGATCGATTGCTGCCTGCCAGCGAACTACAATAGCACCCGTTCCCCCGTCCGCGCCGACTGCGCCGCCGCTTCGGCTAGCGCCAGCGCCGCGACGCCGTCGCGGAAATCGACGAGCGGTACGGCGCCGTCGAGGATGTCGGCGAAATGATCGGTCTCACGCGCGTAGGCGACCGCGTAGCGATCGAGGAAGAAATTCTGGAAGCGGTCGGCGGCGGCGCCCTCTTCGCCCCACGTCTCGACCGTCGTTTCGAGCTGATTCTGCGCCCGGATCATGCCCTTCGATCCGAAGGCCTCGATCCGCTGGTCATAGCCATAGCCGCTGCGGCGGCTCGACGAGATCATGCAGAGCCGGCCCGACGCCGTGCGCAGGATCGTCTTCGCGGTATCGGTATCGCCCGCCTCGCCGATCGCGGGATCGACGAGCACGGACGCGCTGGCAAAGACTTCCGTCACGTCCTCGCCGAGCAGCCAGCGCGCCATGTCGAAATCGTGAATGACCATGTCCTTGAAGATGCCGCCCGACACTTTGACATAGTCGACCGGCGGCGGTGCGGGGTCGTGGCTGATGATGTGCAGCGTTTCGAGCGCACCGACCGCGCCGGCAGAAAGCCGCGCCTGCAATGCCGAGAAGTTCGGATCGAAGCGGCGGTTGAATGCAAGGAACAACCGCGCGTCCAGCGCCGCGAACCGCGTCGCCGATTCGCGCGCGGTGGCCAGATCCTGATCGAGTGGCTTTTCGCAGAAGATTGCCTTGCCGGCCTCGGCAGCGGCAAGGCTGTAAGGAAGATGAGTGTCGGTCGAACTCGCGACGACGACCCCCGCAACCGCCGGATCGGCCAGCGCTTCCTCGATTGTCGAGACGCGCGCGTCATACTGCGCCGCGATCGCCGCCGCCGCCTCTGGAAAGGGATCGACGACCCGCGTCAGCCGCAGGCGCGGGTTGGCGGCCAGGTTCGCCGCATGGATTTTGCCGATCCTGCCGGCGCCGATCAGTGCGATGTCGTGCATTCTATCCTCTTCCGGTTGAAACCATATTCCATGTCTATATGGTATGGAATACATATTCCATAGCGTGGAACGGGCCACAGGGCGACAGTTGCGTTACAAGTTTTGAACAGATATTCCGTTTTTCCGGATGAATGGGGGAGAATATATTTGACCGACGTCCCGACTGCCCCCGCCTCGGCGGAGGAATTGCGCGCCGAGATCGTGAGCCGCTACGAGACGCTCAGCAAGCGGCTCAAGCAGATCGCGCGCTATATCCTCGACGAACCCAACGACATTGCGCTCGAAACGCTTGCGGTGATCGCCGACCGTTGCGGCGTCCAGCCCTCGGCGATCGTGCGTTTTGCCAAGAGCTTCGGGTTCGAGGGCGCGAGCCAGATGCAGCGGCTGTTCCGTGACGGTCTGCTCAGCAACAACGCCGCGCTCGGCTATTCGGAGCGCGTCCGCCAGCTCGATCAGGCAACCAGTGCCAGCGATATCGAGCCCGCGAACCTTCTCTCCGAATTTGTCGAGGGCAACAGTCTCGCGATCCAAAATTTGTTGCAGACGGTCAGCGGCGCCGACATGCGCGCGGCGGTCGATTTGCTGATGGCGGCCGATACCGTGCATGTCGCGGGCTTTCGCCGCTCCTTCCCTGTCGCCTCCTATATCGCCTATTCGCTGCTCCAGGCGGGCAAGCGCGCGGTGTTCATCGACGGAGTCGGAGGTCTCGGGCTTCAGCAGGTGCATGCGATGGGCCCCGACGACCTGCTGATCGCGATCAGCTTTCACCCCTATTCGGAAGAGACGATCGCCGTCGTTAATGCCGCCCGGGCGAGCGGCGGCCGCGTTCTCGCGATCAGCGACAGTCTGGTAAGCCCGGTCGCCAAGCCCGCAGAGCAGGTTCTTCAGATTCGTGAGGCAGAGGTGCGGAAATTCCGTTCGCTGTCCGCGTCGATGTGTCTCGCGCAGGCGCTCGTCATCAATTTTGCCTTCGAGGCGACACGCGCCGACGGCAAGGCACGCGAGGACGGCTCGGCATAGCCGTTTCATTTCCGGCGCCGTGTGAAACATATGTTGCAAACATTCTAAAAGTGGAATAAGCGTTTCAGGCCAAGGAAGGATGGTCTCGAAAACGATGGCGCAACAAGGGCAGGAACGGGGCAGAGAGGACCGGCTGGACGTCGTCACGCTGGGGCGCGCGGGGATCGACCTTTACGGCGAGCAGATCGGCGGGCGGCTCGAAGATATGGCGAGCTTCGCCAAATATATCGGCGGCAGTCCCACCAATACCGCGGTCGGCGCGGCGCGTCTCGGTCTTCGCGCCGGGCTGATCACCCGCGTCGGCGCGGATCATTTCGGCCGCTTCATCGTCGAGGAACTGAACCGCGAGGGCGTGGTGACGGACGGCGTCCGCATCGACCCCGACCGACTGACCGCGCTTGCGATCCTCGGCATTCGCGATCCCGACACCTTTCCGTTGATCTTTTACCGTGAAAATTGTGCCGACATGGCGCTTTGCGCCGGCGACATCGATCCCGACTTCGTCGCTTCGGCGGGTGCGCTGCTGATCAATGGCACCCATCTGTCGCAGCCGGGCGTGTTCGATGCGAGCATCAAGGCCGCGACGGTGATGAAGGCCGCCGGGGGGCGCGTCGTCTTCGACATCGATTACCGCCCGGTGCTCTGGGGGCTTGCCGGCAAGGACAATGGCGAGGATCGCTTTGTCGCCGACCAGGGCGTCACCGAAGCGTTGCAGCGTGTCCTGCCGCTCTGTGACCTGATCGTCGGCACCGAAGAGGAAATCCATATCCTTGGCGGCTCGACCGACACGCTCGCGGCGCTCCGCGCGATCCGCGCGAACAGTTCCGCGCTGCTGGTCTGCAAGCGCGGCGCACAGGGATGCGTCGCCTTTCCCGATGCCGTTCCCGCGTCGCTCGATGCCGGGATCGTTGGTCGCGGCTTTCCGATCGAGGTGTTCAACGTGCTCGGCGCGGGGGATGCCTTTATGGCGGGTTTCCTGCGCGGCTGGCTTAAGGACATGCCACTCGAAAAATGCTGCGAAATCGCCAATGCGTGCGGTGCGCTCGTCGTGTCGCGGCACGGCTGCGCCCCGGCGATGGCGTCCTGGGACGAGCTTCGGCATTTCCTCGGTGGGCAATGGCCGCACCGCCTGCGCGAGAGTGCAGAGCTCGAACAACTGCACTGGTCGACCAACCGCCACGGCGAGCGCGACGAACTGACCGTGCTCGCGATCGATCACCGCAGCCAGTTCGACGACCTGCTCGCCGAGCTCGGCGAAAGCGACGAGGCGCGGGTCCATCATTTCAAGAATCTCGCGCTCGAGGCGCTTCATCGGATGGGGGCTGGCGATCCCAATTATGGCGTTCTGCTCGACGGCCGCTTCGGCGCACGCGCGCTGGAGGCGGCGGCCGATCATCCCTATTGGATCGGGCGGCCGATCGAGGTGCCGGGATCGCGCCCGCTGCTCTTCGAGGGATCGCCCGACGTCGGCATGACGCTGCGCGACTGGCCGACGAACCACGTCGTCAAATGCCTCGTTTTCTATCATCCGGACGATGATGCCGAAATGCGCGCACGGCAGGATCGGCAGTTGCTGCGCCTCTTCGATGCCTGCCGTCGCACACGCCACGAATTTCTGCTTGAAATCATCGCGTCGAAGCACGGTCCGGTCGACAGCGGCACGATCGCTTCGGTGATCGATCATGTCTATTCGCTCGGCATCTATCCCGACTGGTGGAAGCTCGAACCGACGACCGACGCCGCGGCCTGGGCCGCGAGCGAGGCGGCGATATTGCGCCACGATCCGCTCTGCCGCGGCATCGTCCTGCTCGGCCTGTCGGCGCCGCGGGACGAGGTGCTCGCGGGGATCGTCGCGGCGGCGCCCTTTCCGCTGGTCAAGGGCTTCGCGGTGGGACGCACCATCTTTCACGATGTCGCGCAGCAATGGCTGACGGGAGCGATCGACGACGAGGCCGCCATGACCGCGCTCGGTGAAAATCTGCGCGTTCTCGCCGATGGCTGGCGCGCTGCGCGCCGTGCTAGGGTGGCGGCATGAGCGGGCATGTACGATTGACGATGGCGCAGGCGCTGACGCGCTGGCTTGCGATGCAGCGGGTCGAGGTGGACGGCGTCGAGCTGCCCTATTTCGCCGGCATGTGGGCAATCTTCGGCCATGGTAATGTTGCGGGGATGGGCGAAGCGCTCGCCGGGATGGAAGACGCGCTTCCGACGTATCGTGCGCATAACGAGCAGGGCATGGCGCATGCCGCGATCGCCTTTGCCAAGGCGAGCCGCCGCCGCCGCGCGATGGCGTGCACGACCTCGATCGGTCCCGGCGCGACGAACATGGTGACCGCGGCGGCGCTCGCGCACGTCAACCGGTTGCCGGTGCTTTTCCTGCCGGGCGACGTCTACGCGAGCCGCCGTCCCGACCCGGTGCTTCAGCAGATCGAGGATTTCGCCGACGGGGCGGTGAACGCCAACGACTGTTTCCGTCCGGTGTCGCGCTATTTCGACCGCATAACGCGGCCCGAACAGATCATCGACGCGCTGCCGCGCGCGATGGCGGTGCTGACCGATCCGGCGCTCTGCGGGCCGGTGACTCTCGCGCTCTGTCAGGATGTGCAGGCCGAGGCCTATGATTATCCCGAGGGCTTCTTCGCCCCCCGAATCTGGCGTTCGCGCCGGCCGCGTCCCGACCGTGCCGAACTGAATAGTCTCGTCGAAGCGATCCGCACCGCGAAAACGCCGTTGATCATCGCGGGCGGCGGTATCCTCTATTCGGAGGCCGAAAGAGTCCTCACCGACCTCGCCGCACGGACCGGTATCCCGATCGCCGAGACGCAGGCGGGGAAGGGCGCGCTCGTCTGGGATCATCCGCAGGCACTCGGCAGTATCGGCGTGACCGGGACGAGCGCGGCGAACGCCGCCGCCGAAGCCGCCGACCTGATCGTCGGGGTCGGAACCCGGCTGCAGGATTTCACCACCGGGTCGCGCACGCTTTTCGCGGGCAAGCGGTTGGTGCAGATCAACATAGCGGCGCCCGACGCGATCAAGCAGGGCGCCGAAGCGGTCGTCGGCGATGCGCGTGAGACACTCGAAGCCTTGGCGGAGGCGCTGGCCGACTGGCAGGTCGATGATAGGTGGCGCGCCGCGAACCGCGCCGCGGTCGCTGAATGGAACGCCGCCTGGGACGCCGCGACAGCGCCAGTCAATGCGCTTCCCTCCGACGCGCAAGTGATCGGCGCGGTGTGGCGGCAGGCGGGGGACGACGCGACCGTCGTCTGCGCCGCGGGCGGCCTGCCCGGCGAACTCCACAAGCTTTGGCGGACCCACCGCCCCGGCGGCTATCATGTCGAATATGGCTTCTCGTGCATGGGCTATGAGGTCGCGGGCGGACTAGGGGTCAAGATGGCCGATCCGGCGCGTGACGTTTATGTGATGGTCGGCGACGGCAGCTATCTGATGCTCAATTCGGAGCTGGCGACCTCGGTGATGCTCGGGCGCAAGATCACCGTCATCCTGCTCGACAATCGTGGCTATGGCTGCATCAACCGACTGCAGCAGGGGACGGGCGGGCGCCCGTTCAACAATCTGCTCGCTGATGCGGCGCACGAAATCCTGCCTGACATAGACTTTGCGGCCCACGCCCGCAGTCTCGGCGCTACTACGGAGAAGGTCGGCGGCATCGCCGAACTCGAAGCCGCGCTCGATCGTGCGAAGCAATCGCCGAAAAGCTATGTGATCGTCATCGACACCGATCCCGCGATCACCACCGAGGCGGGCGGCCATTGGTGGGACGTCGCGGTCCCCGAAGTGTCGGCGCGCGCCGAAGTGCAGGCCGCGCGCCGCGACTATGAAAATCGAATCGACGGAGGCAGGACATGACGATCCGCTGGGGCGTGAGCCCGATCGCCTGGTGCAACGACGACATGCGCGAACTGGGCGGCGACACGACGCTCGACGAGTTGCTCACCGATGTCCGCGACATCGGCTTCGACGGGGTCGAACTCGGCAACAAGTTCCCGCGCGATCCGGAGTTGCTTGCGCCGATCATGGCGAACTACGGCCTCGACATCGTCAGCGGCTGGTATTCGTCGAACCTGCTCGTGCGCGATGCCGATGCCGAAATCGAGGCGCTGTCGAAGCATCTTGCCTTGCTCGAATATATGGATTCGAGCGTCTTCATCCTCGCGGAAACGTCGAATGCGGTGCATTGCGACCGCTACGGCAGCCGGCTCGATACGCACCCGGTGCTTCCCGCCGCCGACTGGAAGCGGTTCGGCGAGCGGCTGGATACCGTCGCGCGCTTCATCAACGATCGTGGGCTGCGCTTCGCCTATCACCATCATCTCGGCACGGTCGTCGAGACGAAGGATGAACTCGAACGCTTCTTCGACGCGACCGGCGACCATGTCGGTCTGGTGCTCGACACGGGGCATGCGCTGTTCGGCGGGATCGAGCCCGTCGACGTGATCAAGGCGCGCCCGGAGCGCGTCGCGCACGTCCATTGCAAGGACGTCCGCACCGCCAAGTATGACGAATTCCGCGCGAGCGGCACCAGCTTCCTCAACGGTGTCGTCGGCGGCATGTTCACCGCACCCGGCGACGGCGATTACGACTATGCGCCGTTTATGCGTGCGCTTGCCGACATGCACTATTCGGGCTGGATCGTGATCGAGGCCGAACAGGATCCGGCGATCGCCAACCCCCGCGAATATAGCCAGCTCGGCCTCGACACGCTGAAGCGGCTGGCGCGTGCGGAGGCGCTGGTCTGATGTCGCTTCTCGTCCATCCCCATCCGCCTGCAGGCGACGGCACGGTGCTCGACATCACGCCCGAAAGCGCGGGTTGGAAATATGTCGGCTTTCGCGTGGTCCGCCTTGCGGCGGGGGCAAGCTACAATCGCGTCGAAGACGGCCGCGAGGCGTGCGTGGTCGTGCTTACGGGGACCGTCTCGATCATGGCGGGCGGCGAGAGCTTCGAGAATATCGGCGGTCGCCAGACGGTGTTCGACGGCGCGGCGACCTCGGTCTACGTGCCCGCGGGCCATCGCTACAGGATCGAGGCCGTGTCCGATGCGGAAATCGCGATCTGCACGGCGCCGGGAACCGGGGCGGGCGCGGTGCGCCTGATCCGCTCCGATGTGGTCGAGGTGCGCGGCCAGGGCACGAACACGCGGCATGTCCGGAACATCCTGTCCGATGCCGATACCGCCGAAAGCCTGCTTGTCGTCGAGGTGATCACGCCCGGGGGGCACTGGTCGAGCTACCCGCCGCACAAGCACGACCGCGACGCCTACCCCGAGGAGACTTTCCTTGAGGAGACCTATTACCACCGCCTCTCGCCATCGCAGGGTTTTGCCTTCCAGCGGGTCTATACCGACGAGCGCGACATCGACGAGACGATGGCGGTCGAGGATGGCGATGTCGTGATGGTGCCGCGTGGCTATCATCCGGTCGGCGCGCCGCATGGCTATGATCTTTATTATCTGAACGTGATGGCGGGGCCCCGGCGCAACTGGGTGTTCCGCAACGACCCCGCGCACGAGTGGATCGTGCGCCAGTAAGGAAGAGCGATGAGACAGATTGACCCCTTCATCGCCGGCGATGCCGCCGGCGGCGGTTCCGTGCGCCCGGAAAACGGACGCGCCGGCGATGTGTTCAACCCGAGCACCGGACAGGTCCAGGCACGCGTCGCTTTCTCCACCGCCGCCGATCTCGACCGCGCGGTCGTCGCGGCCGCCGCGGCGCAGCCCGGTTGGGCGGCGACCAATCCGCAGCGCCGCGCGCGCGTCCTGTTCCGTTTCCGCGAACTGCTCGAGGCGAACATGCAGGATCTCGCGGAACTGCTGGCGAGCGAGCATGGCAAGGTCGTCGCCGACGCGCGGGGCGACGTTCTGCGCGGGCTGGAAGTGATCGAATTTTCGTGCGGCATCCCGCATGCGATGAAGGGCGAATATACGCAGGGTGCCGGACCGGGAATCGACGTCTATGCCATGCGTCAGCCCCTCGGCGTGGTCGCGGGTATCACGCCATTCAACTTTCCCGCGATGATCCCGATGTGGATGTTCGGCCCCGCGATCGCGGCAGGCAACGCCTTCATCCTCAAGCCCAGCGAACGCGACCCGTCGGTGCCGGTGCGCCTCGCCGAACTGATGCTTGAGGCCGGGCTGCCCGAAGGCATCCTCCAGGTCGTCCACGGCGACAAGGAAATGGTCGACGCAATCCTGGATCATCCGGCGATTTCGGCGGTCAGCTTCGTGGGATCCTCCGACATCGCGCACTATGTCTATGGGCGCGGTGCCGCTGCCGGCAAGCGTGTGCAGGCGATGGGCGGCGCCAAGAATCACGGCATCGTCATGCCCGACGCCGACCTCGACCAGGTGGTGCACGATCTGTGCGGCGCCGCCTTCGGTTCGGCGGGCGAGCGCTGCATGGCGCTGCCCGTCGTGGTGCCGGTCGGCGACGCGACCGCCGACGCGCTTCGCGAGCGACTGATCCCGGCGATGGCCGCGCTCAAGGTCGGCGTGTCGACCGATCCCGATGCGCATTATGGCCCGGTCGTCAACGCCGCGCACAAGGCGCGTATCGAGGACTGGATCCAGACCGGGGTCGATGAAGGCGCCGAACTGGTCGTCGACGGCCGCGGTCTGGCCCTGCAGGGACATGAGCACGGATTCTTCGTCGGCCCAACGCTGTTCGACCGCGTGACGACTGCCATGCGCGCCTATCGCGAGGAAATTTTCGGTCCCGTGCTGCAGATCGTCCGCGCTCCCGATTTCGAGACCGCTTTGCGCCTGCCCAGCGCACACCAATATGGCAATGGCGTGTCGATTTTCACGCGCAATGGTCACGCCGCGCGCGAATTCGCGCAGCGCGTTAATGTCGGCATGGTCGGCATCAACGTGCCGATCCCGGTGCCGGTCGCCTATCATAGCTTCGGCGGCTGGAAGCGCTCGGGTTTCGGCGACACCAATCAATATGGGATGGAGGGCGTGCGCTTCTGGACGAAGGTCAAGACGGTAACTCAGCGCTGGCCCGATGGCGGCGAAGGGGAAAACGCCTTTCTCATTCCCACCTCCTGAGCAAAAACGAAACAAATCTTCCATTTCTATATAAAATGAAATATCATCATGCTCCGGACACCCGAAACAACAGGGGCGCCGGATGCGGGAGAGAGGCGATGCTCAGATATTTCGCGACGGGTCCGGACCTGCCCGTCAGAACCGACGACGGCGTCGACGGCGCGTTCCGGCGCTATCGGATGCGGATCATCATGGCGATCACGCTTGCTTATGCCGTCAGCTATACGTGCCGGCTCGCGATCAATATCGTCAAGAAGCCGCTGATCGATCAGGGCATCTTCACCCCGCTCGAACTCGGCATGATCGGCTCGGCGCTCTTTTATACCTATGCCGCCGGCAAGCTGATCAACGGCTTCGTCGCCGACCACAGCAATGTGAAGCGGCTGTTCGCGGCCGGGATGATCCTGTCGGCGCTGTGCAACATCGCGATGGGTTTTTCGACGCTGTTCTGGGCGACGCTACTGATCTGGGGGCTCAACGGCTGGTTCCAGAGCTATGGCGCGCCGGCGTGCGTCGTCGCGCTGGCCAGCTGGTTCTCGAACCGGGAGCGCGGACGCTATTACGGCATCTGGTCGACCGCGCATTCGATCGGCGAGGGGCTGACCTTTGCGATCGTCTCGGCGGTCGTCGCGATCGGCGGCTGGCGGTGGGGTTTCTGGGGTCCGGGCGTCGCGGCGGTGCTCGCGGGCGTCGCGGCTTATTACGCGATGGCCGATCGGCCCCGCGCGCTCGGCTTGCCGACCGTCGCCGACTGGCGGAACGACCATTATGCCCCGCCCGCGGAGGATGTGCCTGAGCGCGGGGTGTTCGCCACCCAGCTATCGATCCTGAAAATACCGGCGGTCTGGATTCTCGCGCTGGCGAGCGCAGCCAACTATGTGACGCGCTACGCGATCAACAGCTGGGGAATCCTCTATTTGCAGGAGGCGCGTGCCTATTCGCTGGCGGAAGCGGGTGCGATGCTCACCGCCAGCACGCTGGCGGGGGTTGCGGGCGCGGTCGCATTCGGCTTCGTCTCGGACAAATTCTTCGGCGCGCGCCGTCCGCCCGCCAATCTGCTCTTCGGGGTCATCGAACTCGTCGGGCTTCTTCTGCTGTTCTTCGGTCCCAACAATCCGGTCATCGTCTTCATCGCGGTGATCCTGTTCGGGCTCGGCATGACCGGCCTCGTCACCTCGCTTGGCGGGCTGTTCGCGATCGATATCTGCCCGAAGCGCGTCGCCGGCGCCGCACTCGGTCTGGTCGGCGTGTTCAGCTATATCGGCGCGGCGGTGCAGGAACAGGTGTCGGGGGCGCTGATCGACGCCAACATGCATATGATAAATGGCACGAACATCTATGATTTCGGACCGGTGATCTGGTTCTGGATCGGTAGTTCGGTGCTGGCGACGTTGCTGGCGACGACGCTATGGAACACGAAGCTCCGCGACTGATGGAAAAGACGATGCATCGCCGCAATCTTCTGCGCGGGGGCGCTGCCCTTGCTTTTCTCGCAGCGCTGCCGCGCCGGCTCTATGCCGCCGCGGTCGGCTATCCACGCTTGCTCGACGGACCGATGATCGGCGCGACGACGCCGGATAGCTTCACCGTCTGGTCGCGCGCGAGCGGGGCGTTCGGGGTCGCGGTCGAATATGCGACGCGCCGCGACTTCGCCGATGCGAAAATAACCGTGCCGGTGGCCGCGACGCAGGACAACGACCTGTGCACGGTGGTCGAGGTTACCGGCCTAAAGCCCGACACCGACTATTATTATCGCATCAAGACCGATGGAATCGACGACCGCCACCAGCCGCTTGCCTTTCGTACCCGCACCGCGCCCGACCGGCCGCGCCCGATCCGGATCGCCTTCGGCTCGTGCGCGCGTGTCCAGCTCTATCCCGAGCAGCCGGTGTTCGAGGCGATCGCCGCGATGGAACCCGATCTCTTCCTCTGGCTCGGCGACAATATCTATGCCGACAGCGACAGCGAGACCGCCTATTCGGCGCTTTATTCGCGCCAGCGGGGCGTGTCGGCGCTCGTTCCGCTGCTCCGCTCGGTGCCGCAACTCGCGATCTGGGACGATCATGATTTCGGCTATAATGACTCGGATCGTCACAACGGCGTGAAGGCGATGACCCGCCGCCTGTTCGACCGCTGGTGGGCGAATCCCGCTTCCGGCCTGCCCGACACGCCTGGAATTTTCTTCCGTCACAGCTTTGGTCCCGTTGACATCTTCATGCTCGACGGGCGCTACCACCGCGATCCACCATCGGCCCCCGACGGCCCCCAAAAGACGATGCTCGGTGCCGGGCAGAAGGCGTGGCTGAAGCGCGAGCTCAAGGCATCGAAAGCGGCATTCAAGATTCTTGCCTCGGGCACCGGCTGGTCGCTCGCCGAAAAGGGCGGCGACAGCTGGGCCGCCTATCTCCACGAGCGCAACGAGATCCTCGATTTCATCCGTGACGAGGGGATCGGCGGTTGCTTCGGCATTTCGGGCGACGTCCATCAGGGCGAAGTCAACTGCGTGCCCTGGTCCGAACGGGGCGGCTATGATTTCTATGATCTGGTGAGTTCGGGGCTGGCGCAATATCTGGCCCCCAAATTCGTCGACCAGCATCCCGAGGTGCGATTGCGCGCGCCGTGGGTGCGCAGCACCAATTTCGGGCTGCTCGAATTCAGTTTCGATCCCGAACCGCGCGTCGAACTCAGCGTTCGCGACGTGATCGGGGCATCGGCGTCGGGCAAGCCCGTCCGTCTTCGCGCCGCCGACCTCGTCAATGGCAAGCAGAGCTGGCGCGCCGTGATCGACCCGGATGAACTCGAGCGGCGCGAGCGTGTCGAGCGCGGCGGCAGCTATTATGGGGAGTAAATAGGATGCGCTTCGGGATGGCGACGACCGCGCGCGCGACGGGCTCGTGGCGATGAAGGCGCGACTGCCGCGTGCGATGCCGGAGGAGGCGGTCGGGACCCACCGGATCGGCCAGAACGACGGGCGCAAGCTGCGCGGCGGCCAGCCGGTCAAGCGTCAGGCGATCGAACGGCGGTGCGAACGCCGTCGACAGGTTGTCGGGGCGTGACGCGGCCCGCGCTCAATATCGCACTGATCGGCAGCGGCTTCATGGGCCGCGCGCATGCCCTCGCCTTTGCGGCGGCTGACCGTACCTTCGACTTGCCGCGCGCGCCGCACGTCGCGCTCCTTGCCGACCGTGACCTGCCGAAAGCGACCGCCGCCGCGGCATCGCTCGGAATAGCGCGGGCGAGTGGCGACTGGCGCGAGGCGATCGACGATGCGGGCATCGACCTGGTCGCCATCGCGACCCCGAACATGCTTCACGCCCCGATCGCCATCGCCGCTCTCGAGGCGGGCAAGGCGGTCTATTGCGAAAAGCCGCTGGCGACGACGATCGCCGAGTCCGAGGCGATGACTGCGGCGGCCGCGGCATCGGGGCTGCCCACCGCGGTCGGCTTCACCTATCTTTACAATTCGATGATCGTCCTTGCGCGCGAGTTGATCGCGGGCGGAGAGATTGGGGAGGTAACCGCCTTTCGCGGCATTCACGCGGAGGATTTCATGGCTTCGGCCGACGCGCCGTTCAATTGGCGATGCGAGCCCGATCAGGCGGGCGGCGCGCTCGCCGACATCGGCAGCCATATCATTGCGATGGCGCGCCATCTGGTGGGCGATATCGCCGTCGTGTCGGGCCGCCTTCATACCGCCTATCCGACGCGCCGCGATGCGCAGGGCACCGACCGCGCGGTGACGGTCGACGATCAGATGGATGCCGTGATCGAATTCGCCAGCGGTGCGACGGGGACGCTCGCGGCGAGCTGGATCGCGAGCGGGCACAAGATGGGGCTGGCGTTCGAGGTCAGCGGGACACGCGGCTCGATTGCCTTCACGCAGGAGCGGTTCAACGAACTCAGGCTCTATCGCTCCGGACCAGGGCGCACCAATGGCTTCACGACGATCTGCGCGGGGCCGGAGCATGGCGACTATGGCGCCTTCTGTCCGGCGCCCGGGCATCAGATCGGCTACAACGACCTGAAGACGATCGAGGTCAAGGCCGTCGTGGAGGCGGCCGCAGGCTTGCCGTCGGCCGCGAAGAGCTTCGCCGACGCGCTGGCGGTCGAGCGGGTCGCCGACGCAATCCGCCGGTCGCATCGCGAAGGATGCTGGATCGAACTTCAGACGGCGTAGGCCGGCGCCAGCGCCGCCAGCATTTCCTCATGAATTGCGGGCGTCGATGCCAGCACGGTTCCGTTCATCAGGTCGAGCGCGTTGCCGCGCGTATCGGTCACGACGCCGCCCGCCTCGCGGACGATCACGACCCCGGCCGCCATGTCCCAGGCGCTGACGCTCTGCTCCCAATAGGCGTCGTGGCGGCCGCAGGCGACCCAGGCCATGTCGATTGCTCCCGCCCCAAGGCGGCGGATGCCCGTGACACGCGGGGTCAGCCGTTCCATCTCGGCATAGAATTGTTCGTGGTTCGGCTTGGTCGCAAAGGGAATGCCGACGCCCAGCACCGATTCCTCAATCGTCGTGCGCGTCGAGATATGGATGCGACGTTCGCCGAGCCATGCGCCGCTGCCGGTCTCCGCCCAGAACAGTTCGTCCATCGCGGGGATATAAGTGACCCCTGCGACGACCTCCCCCTGCTTCGCCAGCGCGACGTTGACCGCGAAGAGTGGGGATCCTGTCAGGAAGTTGGTCGTACCGTCGAGCGGATCGACCACCCACACATGGTCGGTGTCGCTGCCGGGCGTCAGCCCGCCTTCCTCACCGAGGAAGCCATAGTCGGGGGCATGGGCCATCAGTCGTTCACGGACGGTCGCCTCGGCCTTCAGGTCGGCCTCGGTAAACATGTCGGCGGCGCCGGCCTTGCTATGGATCGTGAGCGTGGCGATGCGCTCGCGATCGGCGATCAAACCTTCGCCGGCGGCGTGAGCGGCGGCGATCATGGCGGAAATAAGGGGTGACATCGGCATGGAATGAATATACGTTCTGTTTTGTGGAAAAGATAGAAAAATTATTCTGAAATGATGTTGCGGGCTGCTTTGCGGCCGTTGTCGGACGATCGGGTATCCGCCGATCACGATCTCGAAGAGAAAAGGGAGGGGTGAGTGAAAACGAGTCTATTTGCAATCGCCGTCGGGCTGACCGCTATTCCGGCAGGTGTCATGGCACAGCAGGCTGCTTCGGTTCCGGTCGTCGCCGCCTCCGCCGAGACGCAGGCAACCGACGGATCCGGTGCCGATGGCGCCGTGGTCGTCGTCGACCCCGCCGATGCATCGCGCTTGTTGATTCTCGCGGGCGCCGAATCCGCCGGAATCGATGTCTTCGATCTGGCCGGGAAACGCGTGGGAACGCACAAGGTCGGCAATATTCGCGCGCTCGATCTGCGCTCCGATGCCGCGCCGGGCGGGGGACCGTTGCTGGCCGCGCTCGATGGCAAGGATAATGCGCCCAAACTCTTTCGTGTGATGGCCGGTGGTGTCCCGGCGCCGCTCGCGCTGACCGGAATAGCGCCTGGGATGACGGTCGCGGGGCTCTGCTTCTCGCGCAGCCATCGCGACGATACCCTTTATCTGTTCCTCGTCGGTGACAAGGGAGAGATCGAGCAGTGGGGATTGTCGTCCGAAGCGTCGGGCGCCATCAACGGGCGGATTGCGCGGCGCTGGTCGCTCGGGTCGGAAATCGGCTATTGCGCCGCCGACGACCGCGGATCGGTCTATTTCTCCCAGGAGGCCGTGGGAGTATGGCGCTTCGCCGCCGAACCCGAGGCCGAGATCGCACCCGAGATCGTCGATATCGTCCGCCTCGGCCACATCACCGAAGAAGCGAAGGGTGTCGGCATCGCCGCCGACGGCCGCCTGCTTGTTTCGGACGCGTCGGCCAATCGGCTGAACATTTACGATCCCCTCGATGGCTATGCCTATCTTGGCTCGGTGGCGCTCGCGGCGGGTACCGACCAGGTCGAGGATGGCGGCAGCGTCACGGTGGCAGGGCCGGTCGTGGTGGTCGCCGACGACGATAATTCGCCTGAGGAACCGAATTTCAAGATTGCGGGTTGGCAGGCGATCCTCGCCGCGGCGGGGCTTCCCGAACGGCCGGCGGTGCCGGCGCCCGAGACGATGCCGCTCGCGCGCCCGACAGTCGAGACAGTGCCGGTGGAGACCGGCGGCGATGCCGCAGACGATCCGGCGATCTGGATCAATCCCGCCGACCCCGCGCAAAGCGTCGTGATCGGAACGCAAAAGCAATCGGGACTCTATGTGTATGATCTGGAAGGGAAAGTCATTCAGTTCCTTCCCGACGGGCGCATGAACAATGTCGATTTGCGAAGCGGCTTCCGTCTCGGCGGCCGCGACGTGACGCTCGTGACGGCCAGCAATCGCACGACCAAAGGCATCTCGATCTATGTCCTTGATCCCGCGACGCGCAAGCTGACCGACGTTGCGGACGGGTTGCAGGATACCGGTTTCAAGGATCCCTATGGCCTCTGCATGTATCGCAGCGCGAAGACGAAAAAGACCTATGTTTTCGTCAATCAGAGCGACGGCAAGATGCGCCAGTGGGAGTTGATCGCGACGCCCGCCGGCAAGGTGCGGGCGAAACTCGTGCGCGACCTGCCTTTCGAAACGCAGGTCGAGGGCTGTGTCGCCGATGACGAGACCGGCATGCTCTATACAGGCGAAGAGGATGTCGGCATCTGGCGCGAGGGCGCCGAGCCGCGCGGTGGTCCCGCACGCACGACGCTGGCGAGAGTCACCGACAACCCGGCGCTCAAGGACGATATGGAGGGGATCGGACTCTATGCCATGGCCGGCGGCAGGGGCTATCTCGTCGTATCGAGCCAGGGCAACGACAGCTATGCGGTGTTCCGCCGTGAAGGCGACAATGCCTATGTCGGCTCGTTCCGCATTGGCGCCGACATGGCGGCGGGGATCGACGGTGTATCCGAAACCGACGGCCTCGACGTCACCAGCATGGCCGCGGGGCCGGCCTTTCCCCACGGCCTGATGGTCGCGCAGGATGGCCGAAATGTTTCGCCTCCCGAGAATCAGAATTTCAAGCTGGTACCGTGGGAGCGTGTGGCAAAGGCGCTCGGTCTCGAAACCGGCCAATAGCGCTACCTTGCAGAAGTATGATCGCTGATGTGGGGAAGCGATGTCCGCATGGCTCTGCGGGCGCGCTCGGTCAGCAGATCATGCGCGGCTGCAGAATAGCCAACACAGCGCGGTGGCCGCCGCCGGGGGGGGGGGGGGGAGAGGTAGGGGCAGCGCGGCGAGCGACGGGTACAACTCGCTGTGATCGCGATAAGACGACCAGCGTGCCTGATGATCGTTCGGTAGCGGCGCTCTCGGCCTTGTCGATCGGCCGCGCAGCTCCTGCTCGTTGGGCCGAGGATAGCGGGCGAGCAGATTTTTAGTCTCATTCGTCCTCTGTGACGCTTCCTGCAAGCGGGGAATGGATGACTGGCAGCCATCCTGGGTATCGACCCGCCAACATCATACAGGCTCAGCCTAAGGTCGGGCAGCTCCTGTAAGCCGCGCGCCGTTGGAACCGGCCTCGCGAGGTCATCAACAGCGAGCTTGGGAGTTGCTGAGCGCCGCTCCGCGACGCTTTCGGACTGCTCCCGCTTCGTCTTAACGCAGCGCGTCCGCGATCTCGCCTAGGCTGTGGAAGGCCGCGTCGTCCTGCTCTGTCAGCCAATCCAGCAGCCGCTCAAGCGCGTCGATCCTGTAAGGCAGACCCATGATATAGGGCGTGACGTTCAGCGGTAACATGCGGCTGGCGCCGAGCGTCGAGGCTTCGCCGTGCAGCAGCGTATAGGCGTCCATGATCTGCTCGACATAGGAATCGGCCGATTGCTGCTGGACGGTCACGATCTGTCGGTCGGAAAGCTCGTGGTTGACCGGCACGTTGACGATGGCGCCTGCGCCGGTCTCGAACCGATAGGGCAATTCGTCATTCACCCAATCCGCCATATAGGCCAGTCCCGCCTCGGCGAGCAGGCGCGGCGTGTTGAACGATTGCGAACGCGCGATCGACATCCAGCCGCGCGGGCGCGTGCCCGCGGCCTGTTCCAACGCGTCGAGCGCGGCCGCGATCAGCGCGCGTTCCTCGTCCTCGGGCAGGCCCGATGCGATGGTGCCGTTCATGTCGGTCGAATGCGCGACGATCTCGTGCCCCGCGGACAGGATATCGGTGATAATCCGCGGATAGCGTTCGGCGATCGCGCTATTGATCGCGACCGATACCCGCGCATCCACCTTCGCGAACGCATCGAGCATCCGGTAGAAGCCGATCCGCGTACCATATTCGCGCGCGGTATAGTGCCGGTAATCGGGATAAGGGGTGACCATATGTCCCGGCGCACGGAACGGCTTGTCCGCGGGCAGGATCGGAAACCATTCGAGATTGACGACGATCGCCACCGCGACGGCCTTGCCCGAAGGCCAGGCGATCGGTGGCCGTTCGAACAGGTTGGAATAGGGATAATAATCATGATCCATGCCCCGCTTGCGCTGAGGATAGTCGAGATAGGCCGGGTCGAGACTCACGCTGCCACCTGCTGCATGTAATGATCGGCAATGTCGCCGCTTCGGGTGATCCAGGCGCGGCCGTCGGCGGCGATGTGCTTCAGCACCTCTTCGAACGGACCGATGCGATGCGGCTGGCCGATCAGATAGGCGTGCAGCGGGATGCACATCACCGTGCCGCCTTCGTCCGCCAGCCGCTGATATTGACGGATCAGCGTGTCGGCATAGGCGCGCGGCGACATGTTGTAGACGAAGAAGCCGTAATGGTCGTTGACCTCCAGGCTGTAGGGCATCGAGATCAACCGGCCCGACTTCACATGAACCTCGCCCGGCTGGTCGTCGTGATAGAGGTCGCAGGTATAGGACAGGCCATAGTCGGCGATCAGGTCGAGCGTACGCGGCGTATGGGTCAGCGCGGGGGCGAGCCAGCCCTTGATCGTCTGGCCGGTCGCCTCGCGCACGGTGCGGATCGAATCCTCGATCAGCGCGCGCTCCTGCGCCTCGTCCATGCCATAGCTGTAGCGCGTGTTGTAGATGCCGTGGCTGAAGAACTCCCAGCCGCGCGCGGCGGCATCGGCCACCACTTCGGGCAGATGCTGGCACATCGCCACCGACAGGCTGACCGATCCCGGGAAGCCGTGCCGCGACATCGCCTCTGCCAGCCGCCAGTGACCGACGCGGTTTCCGTAATCGCGGTGACCATAGCCGACCACGTCCGGATGCGGCTTGGGCCAGCTCTTGCGGTGGGGATTGGCGGGCGGATCGAGTTCGTAGAATTCGATATTGGGCGACACCCAGACCGCGACCTGCTTGCCCCCGGGCCATTCCAGCTTCGGACGGCCGCGATAGGGGCGGAAGTCGTAGAGGCCAGGGTCCTTCTCGCCCTCACGCATCGGCCTGCGCCTCCAGCCAGTCGATCACGGTCCGCACCGGTTCGACATCCGCATATTTCAGCTGAAGGTCGGTCAAATTGGCGAAGTGATAGCTCTCGTGCTTGTCCGCGCAGGTCTCGACCGGCACGATCGTGCGATAGCCGCGGCTGAGGCTGTCCACCGCGGCGGCGCGGACACATCCCGATGTGGAGCCGCCGGTGATCACTACCGTGTCCACCTTGTGCCAGACCAGCAGGCTCTGGAGCGGGGTCTCGAAGAAGGGCGAAGGCATGCGCTTGGTGTAGATCGTGTCGCCCGGAGCGATCGCGCAGCGCTCGTCAAAGGCGTGGCGGTCGCTGTCGTACTTGATGTTCTGCAGGCTGTCCGGCGTATCGGTCCGCGCGCCCCATACGCCCGCGTCGCTGGCATCCTCGGCATAGGCGACACGGGTCCAGATCACCGGCATTCCCCTAGCACGGGCGAGGGCCGAGATGGTGTTGACATGCTCGATCTGGCGCGGGTCGGTTTCGTAGGCGGTCCTGTACCGGTCGATCCGCGTATAGGCGTTCTGGAGATCGACATTGACGATGGCGAGCTTACTGCCGAAGCCGAACTTGGCGCGGGCCGGATTGGCCATCACCTCTTCGAAGATCTGACGCGCGGTTTTGCCGTCGCTGACCATCCGGGTTCCGACGATTTCACTCATCATACGATCTCCAGGGCATGGGCGGACCTGAAGCCCAGCGGCAGTTTCGCATCGGGCAGGAAGCCGTACATCTCTTCGTCCGGCAGCGCCGCGGTGACGATCTCGCGAACCGCCAGCAGCCGGTCGATATCGATGCCGGTGCGCAGGCCCATCGCCTCGAGCATGAACACCAGATCCTCGGTCACGATATTGCCGCTGGCACCGGGGGCGAACGGGCACCCGCCCAGGCCGCCCAGCGACGCATCGAGCGTGGTCAGCCCGCATTCGAGCGCGGCGAGCGCGTTGGCGAGGCCAAGGCCGCGCGTGTTGTGCAGATGGATACCGGTCAGCGCACCGTCGCCGACCACGCCGCGCACCAGTCCGATCAGATGCTTCACCGCGCGCGGGTCGGCATAGCCCGTCGTGTCCGACAGCCCGACCTCGTCACAGCCCGCATCCATCAGCGCGGCGGCGAGCCGGGCGATCTGGGCGTCGGGGATCGCGCCCTCCAGCGTGCAGCCGAACGCGGTCGACAGGCTGCCCTCGAAATGCGGCCGATCAGCCGCGGGCAGTGCGCGGATCAGAGTGGCGATGGCGATCGCCTCGTCGATCACCTGTTCGTGCGAGCGGCGCAGGTTGGCGAGGCTGTGCGTTTCGGAAACGGAAAGCGGCAGGGTGATCTTGTGCGCGCGGGCGCGAATCGCTGCCTCCGCGCCTTTGGCGTTGGGCACCAGTACCGCGACGCTGAGGCCCGGGATGGTGCGGGCATGTTCGACCAGCTCGGCTGTGTCGGCGAGCTGCGGGAGCAGCTTGGCGGGGACGAAGCTGCCCACCTCGATCTCGCGGACGCCGGCGGCGGCCTCGGCGTCGATCCACGCCTTCTTGGCCTCCAGCGACATGACGGTGGCGATGCTCTGAAGCCCGTCGCGCGGACCGACCTCGCTTACCAATATGTCGATATCGCCCATCGGATCGGCCACGGCTGACGCCCTATATTTGTACTACTCTTATAACAAATAGCCGAAGCGCATGGAATGGCAAGGGTGTCGGTTCAATTTTTTGCGCGCGGCTCAGATTTCGGCGTGGAGCGTGCTCGACTGGAGGTCGAAGCGCATCTGATACCGGTCAGCGCGATAATAGGCCTGGGTCAGCAGCATCGGCTCGCCCCCCTTGTCGCGAAACGCGCGGGTGATTCGCAGCAACGGCGCCATCGAGTCGATCTTGAGCGCGGCCGCCATCGCTGGATCCGCCGAAACCGCCGCGATCGTCTGCGCCGCACCGCCAAACTCTCGGCCCGATTGCTGGACGAGGTTGAGGATCGGGGTCCGCCTCAGGCTCTTTTCGGTGATCATGAAGCTGAGCGGCTCCGGCACATGGGCAATCGTCACCCCCAGCGGCTCGCCGTCGAGCCAGCGCAGGCGCACCGCGCGCATGACACGCGTTCCCGGCGGGACCCCCAGCAGCGCCGCGACCGGGTCCTGCACCTCCTCGCGCGTCAGTTCGAGCACAGTCACCTTGGTCTTGCGGCCGAAGGTCACCAGCGAATCGACGGCTTTGCCGATATCGGCCTCGATGGGCCGCACCGGCAGGTCATAAATGACGCGGGTACCGACGCGACGCTTGCGCTCGACGAAATGCTGCAGCGCCAACTCGTCCAGCGCGCGGCGCGCGGTGATCCGCGATACCCCGAAGGTGTCCGATAACTCCTGTTCGGTCGGCACAAGCGAGCCGTGCGGGCGGCTGCCTGAAACTATTTCGTCGCGCAACTGCACGAAAATCTGATGATACAGCGGAACGGCGGTCTTGCGATCGACGCTGGATAGTTCCTGCTTGCCGCTAATCATCCAATCCCTCTCCGCGCGACTGAAGGCGCATATATGGCCGGGTGCCCGTCGGGCATCGCGGCTGTTCCTATAACTTGGCAGTTCGGCGCGTGGAAAGCTGTTTACCGGGCCGAATGTGAAATTTGCTATAAAGTTATAAGTCTATAACAAATAACTTGCCGCCCCGTCATCCCGGCGTATATCCCGTCCGGCACGAGGGGAGACGACGATGGCGACCGGCGGCACGACAGGCGATCTTCACGCAGCGGCGCCCGGCACCGCCGGTTGGACCCCGATTCAGGTCACCGTGGTCGCAATCTGCGCGGTGATCAACATGCTCGATGGCATGGACGTGCTCATAATCTCCTACATCGCTCCGGCAATGGCCAAGGACTGGGGAGTCAGTTTCGAGGTGCTGGGGGTGATCTTCAGCGCGGGACTGGTCGGCATGATGCTCGGTTCGATCGTGATCGCGCCGCTGGCCGACGGAATCGGGAGGCGTCCGGTCGTGCTCGGCGCGCTGATGGTGATCACGGCCGGCGCGTTCGGTACCGGTCTGGCCCAGACGATTCCAGCCTTTGTGGGGTTCCGCTTTCTGACTGGCCTCGGCATCGGCACCTTGCTCGCCAGCGTCGCCGCTTTGGCGAGCGAATATGCGCCGCCGTGCAAGCGTAGCATCGCGATCGGCTGGTTCCAGGCAGGCTATCCGATCGGCGCGGTGCTGACCGGCCTGGTATCGATCTGGTCGATCCCCCAATTTGGCTGGCAAACGACGTTGCTGGGCACCGCGGTGGTCAGCGCGGCGGTGTTGCCGTTCGCCTTCATACTCCTGCCCGAGTCGCTGGACTTCCTCCAGAACCGCCAGCCCGCTGGCGCGCTGGCGAAGATCAATGCGCTGCGCCTCCGCCTCAACCTGCCGCAGCTCGACAACCTGCCGCCGCCGCGCAGCCGCGGTGCCGTTCCCAAGCTGGGGCACCTGTTCGCAGGCGGACTGTGGAAATCGACGCTCACTCTGTGGCTGTCGATCTTCCTTGGCTATCTGGTGCTCTATTTCGTGACGAGCTGGATCCCGCGCCTGGCGTCGGAAGCGGGATTGAGTGCCGCCAATTCGCTCTGGGCCGGCTCGGTCTTCAATGTCGGCGGGATTATCGGCACGACCAGCATCGGCTGGCTGGCGACCAAACGCGACATCGGCTGGCTGATCCGCGGTTATATGCTGGTCGGCGCGGTGCTGCTGGTGGTGTTCAGCCAGCCGATGCCGCTGGTGGCGGTGCTGGGGGTCGCGGTCGGCATGGGGCTCGCGGTGCAGGGCGGCTTTAGCGGCTTCTATTCGCTGGCGGCGCAGATCTACCCGACCGAAGTCCGCAGTTCGGGCATCGGCTGGGCGATCGGCATCGGTCGCGGCGGATCGGTGATCGGGCCGCTGCTCGGCGGTTTCCTGCTCGGACAGCACTTGCCGCTATGGATCGTCTTCCTGTGCTTCGCCATCCCGCTCGCACTGTCGGGCATGCTTGCCGCGCTTGTCCGTGGGCGGGCCGATTTGGCCTGATTTCGCGCTGTGCCGCGCACAAACCTTGCGAGCCAAGTCACCGAAATGACGCTTTCAACCACTCAATCATCATAAATCTATAACAAATCACTTGCCGATCCGGCCAACTCATGATTTGATATGAATGCATAACAAATGAGATCAGGCAGCTCCCGCGAGTCGCGGCCTGACCTCAAAGCATAACAGACGCTCCGCGCGCAGAGTCGGGGAACGATTGGCCGATTGGGCCACAGGGATAATGAGGGGGGGTCATCATGACGCATCTGTCCAAGCCTACAGCACGCGCAATCCTGCTTGCTGCACTTCTGGGTTCCGCCGCGATGGCCGGGCCCGCCTGGGCTCAGGAGGCATCGGACAGTCAGGCGACCGAAGCCACGACCGCCGACGAATCGCGGAATGCCGGTAGCGGAGAGATCGTCGTCACCGCCGAGCGCTATGGCGGCACGGTGCGGACCACTCCCATCTCGGTGACGGCGCTGGGCGAGGGTGCGCTGGAAGAGCGGCAGGTTCGCGACGTTCGCGACATCGCCAACCAGGTCCCCGGCATCACGCTGTCGCAGGCGACGGCGGGTTCGTCCCAGATGAAGATCGTCGTGCGCGGCGCCGGTACGGAGACGGGCGGTATCCGCGCGAACGGCACCGTCGGCGTCTATATCGACAACGTCATCCAGCCCCGGCCCAACGGCGCCTTCTTCGATTTCTTCGATGTCGAGCGGGTCGAGTTCCTGCGCGGTCCGCAAGGAACGCTCTATGGGCGCAACACCTCGGGCGGTGCGATCAAGTTGGTGACCAAGCGGCCTTCCTATGACTGGACCGGCGCGGGGCAGCTGGGGATCGGCAACTATGAGGCGTTCGAAGCCAAGGGTTATCTCAGCGGTCCGATCATCGACGATGTGCTGTCGTTCGCGGTGAGCGGCATCTATCGCAAGCGTGACGGCTTCGTCTACGGCATCGAGCATGGCGAGCGGATCGGCGATCTCGACCGTTCCGCCCAGCGCATCAAGCTCCTGTTCGAGCCGACCCCCGACCTGACCTTCGAGCTTTCGGGCTATGCGATGCAGGACCGTTCGGACTCCAACATCCCCATTCCGCTGATCGCGCCGCTCGGCGTGACCGATCCCTATGCGGTTCCGGACCGCGACCTGTCGGTCAACGAAGTATACGCCAACCTCTATCAGCGGATCTATCAGCGCGGCTTCAGCCTCAACGCGACCTATGCGATCACCGACAATCTCGAGATCGGCTCGATCACCGGCTATGGCCGGCTGAACCAGGAGAGCCTCGGCAATGACAGCTTCCTGTCGCCGGCGCGTATCGCCGCCAATGGCGGGCGACTGGTCGTCGCCAACCCCAACCGCGTGCAGTTCGACAGCGAATGGTGGACCCAGGAAGTCAACCTCATCTACACGAGCGACAGGTTGAAGGCTGTCGCCGGTGTCTATTATTTCACCGAAAAAGGCACCCAGCAGGGCGCAGCGGGCACCGCGCAGACCGACGATGCCTCCAACAAGGTAGAAGCGCCCGCAGTCTTCGCCCAGGCGACCTACACGATCGGCGGCGGTGTCAGCGTGCTGGGCGGCCTGCGCTACACCCGCGAGACGACGGACTATTATGCGCTGACGATCGGGTCGGCGGCCGGCTCGCAGGTGGGCCACTCCACCTTCTCCTCGCTCACGCCCAAGCTGGGCCTGAACTGGGAGGTCAACGAGAATCTGTTCACCTATATCTCATGGACGAAGGGTACGCGCAGCGGCGGCTTCAACTCGCGCGATCCGATCACCGCGCAGCTCGTGCCGACTCCGTTCGGTGCGGAGTTCGTCGACAGCTATGAGCTGGGCGCCAAGATGAACTTCCCGAGCATCGGGTTCAGGCTCAATGCGACCGGATATGTGGCGGATTACAGCGATCTGCAGCTGAGCACGATCATTCCCGGTGCCGCGTTCATCGTGACGCTCAACGCTGGCGCCGCGCGCGTCTGGGGTCTCGAACTGGAACCGAACTGGAAGGTGACCGACGATCTTGAACTCTATGGCAACATGGCGTTCAACGACGGCAAATATACCAAGAGCTTCTCCTGCGCGAACCAGTTCGGCGTCTGGGTCGATTGTACCGCCAACGAGATCAAGGGACTGCCCAAGGCGAAGATCGGCCTTGGCTTCCGCTACTCACCGACGCTGGCCGATGGCTGGGGCTCGCTGACGATCGGCGGCAACTGGGACCACACGTCCAAGGTGTACAATACTATTTCCAACCAGACCGACCTGGTTCAGACCGCACCGCTGGATCTGTTCAACGGCTCGATCGGATGGCGTAGCGACGATCGCACCTGGAGTTTTTCGATTGAGGGGCGCAACCTCGCCAATAAGCGTTATCTGGTGGCGGGGTTGCTGAGCGCCAATGCGACGCGGCCTGCGGTGACCGGCTATCCCGGAGAGCCGCGCCAGGTCTTGTTCCGCGTCGGGTTCTCCTTCTGATGCGGGCGGCGGGCCGAGCGGGAGCGACCGGCGGCGCGGCTTCGCGTGGTGTCGCGTTGCGGACGATCCTGCCGGCCTGTTGTGCCGCTATGGCCTTGTTGCCCGCCGCGGCCCGGACGGAGGGGCCGCCTTCCACCGATCAGGCGCCGCCCTTCGCGGTGCCTGACGACGGCTATGCGGTCGAGGGCCGCCCGGGGCCGCCTGGCTCCGGGTTCGTCCTCCATTACGACACGACCAAGGTGGCGTGGCAGCCCTTTGTCGCACCGGGCATTCCCGAGGGGCTGCAGCGCCGTCAGTTGAGCGAGTCGCCCAGCATGGGCGCCGTGGCGCAGATCACCTATGTGCCCGCGGGCTGGAGCCAGCCGATCGGATATGACGAGGTCGACAACGAAATCCTGGTGCTCGACGGCGATCTGTCCATTGGCGACGAAAAGCTGGGCAAATATTCCTACAGCTACGTCCCCGCGGGCGTGGTGCGCGGGCCGGTGCGGTCACGGCAAGGCGCGGTGCTGCTGCAATGGTTCAAGGGGTCGCCCAAATTCGTCGCCGCGACCAGGAGCAAGAAGGGCGCCCGGGAAAATGCCCGTGTTCGCGACTGGAATCATTTCTCGGCCGCCTGGTACATCGACAAGCCTTTTCCGGATTATCGCACCGGCGGAAACTTTCCCGGCGCGCTCCATAAGCTGCTGCGTCAGGATCCCGATTCCGGCGAGATGACGTGGATGACCTTCGGCGCGAGCATCCCGGCGGCGCCCAGCGGAAAGCCGGGCAATTTCGGCGGGGGCTACGAAGTGCATCCCAGCTTCGAGGAATATTATTTCCTCGAAAAGACTCATGACACCGTCATTGGCGAGTGCCTCGAACAGGGCGAAACACCGGTCACCTATGGCAACGGCACCTATTGGTGGCGCCCCGGCGGCGTCGCGCATGGCGGTTCGCATGGCACGTCGCCCGGAACGCCCGGCTACACGATATCGTTGGTGCGGACGGGGACGTCGCTCTGGGCCACCTATGTCACCGACTGCACCTATGAAACCGGGCTCGAATACACCCGGAAAGGCTGGAAAAAATACGATTACAATGTGCCGCGATACCGGCCGAAGCCGTAGCGCGGCGCCCATGACGCCTAACGTCTGACGACATCGAAACCAGGGGAGCTAACAATGCCGACAAGCAAAAGACTGCGAACGGGCCTGTCACTGTGCGGCGCGTTGCTGCTCGGAACCGGAGCGCTGGCTCAGGACATCCGCATCCCCCAGTCGCGCGATCGATCGAGCGAATTTGTCGGCTTCGTCGCGCCGCGCAACCTGCACCTGCGCCCGCTGATCTTCGCGGGCCTGCCGCCGGTCGAATTCAAGCAGCTGAGCTTCGATGAAAAGACCGGCGCGCGGACGCTGCTCGTCACGCTGCCGGCCGGCTGGAAGCAGCCCTCCGGCTATCATGGCGCCGATCTGGAGATGTTCGTGGTCGAAGGCGGGATCAGCATCGGCGACAAGCCGATGGGCCGCTATGCCTATGCCTATTACCCGGCCGGCACCGCGCACAGCTTCGGCACCAAGGAAGGCGCGACCGTCCTGTTCTTCTGGAACGGAGCGCCGGATTATATCGCGAGCGCGACGTCGCGCCCCGGGGCCAAGCCGGGTGCGATTGATGGGCTTGCCTATCACGACGTGCCCACCGCCACGCCGAACGTCCTGCCCAAGTTCCGCGACGAGCCGATCATGAAGAATTCGCCGGTGCATGTGAAACTGCTCCGGTCCGATCCGGCTACCGGCGAGGTGACCTGGATCGCGACCTCGCCCGGCGGTTATCCGGTCATGAGCGGCGAAGGTGACCTGCCGCTTTGGGCGACCAGCAAGAGTTGGGAAGAGGGCTATATGCTCGCCGGCGACATGACGATCGCCGAATGCCTGCCCGAGGGGCAGGTGGCTGGGACCTATGCTCCGAACGGCTATTTCTTCCGCCCCGCCGGTATCGCGCATGGCGGCTTGAGCCAGTTTTCCGACAGCTATTCCGTGTGGCTTTACCGCAGGGGACCCGGCTCATGGAAAACCTATGGCAATGCGTGCGCCGAGCCTTCGGCCCAGGCGAAGTGAGGGGGAGGATACCATGTCGCGCAAAACGCATCTGACCTTGGCTTTGTCGGCCGGTCTCGCCGCCGTGGCGGTCCCCGCGCTCGCCCAGTCCTATGGCCCGCCAACGGTCAGCCAGGCGCCGCCCTTTCCGGTGCCCGACAAGGGCTATGAGGTCGAAGGGCGTCCGGGGCTGATGCACAACATCCCCAACATCGAGTTCGTGGATTGGAAACCCTTCGACGCGCCGGGCTTCTCCCCGGGCCTGTATCGTCGCCTGCTGAGCGAGTCGCCCAGCATGGATGCGGTGGCGCAGATCACCTATGTTCCCGCAGGCTGGAGCCTTCCCCCCGGCTATGACGAGGTCGATAACGAGATCGTCGTCCTCGATGGCGACCTGAGCATCGGCGACGAGAAGCTGACCAAATATTCCTACAGTTATATCCCGGCCGGCGTGTTTCGCGGCCAGGTCAAGTCGCGTCAGGGCGCGGTGCTGCTGCAATGGTTCAAGGGGTCGCCGAAGTTTGTCGCCGCGGCCAAGGGCAAGGCCGGCGCACGCACCCACGCGCGTGTCCGCGACTGGAACCGTTACAAGGAGCCCTGGTATATCGACGAGCCGTTCCCGGCCTATCGCACCGGCGGCAACTTCCCCGGCTATCTGCACAATCTGATGCGCAAGGATCCGGACACCGGCGAGATGACCTGGATGACCTTCGTGTCCAGCATTCCCGCCCCGCCGAGCTCGAAGCCCGGCAATTTCGGCGGCGGCGCCGAGGTGCACCCCAGTTTCGAGGAATATTACATCCCCGAGGGCACCCGCGTTGCCACCAGTGACGAACGCGGTCCCACCCGCGCCGTCTATGGCGGGGAATGCGTCGAGCAGGGCATTTCCACCTACAAACGCGGGACGCGCGGCTATTTCTGGCGCGCCGCCGGCGTGGCGCACGGTACCGTGGCCCAAGCACCCCCAGGCGAACGTGACGGTGACGGGAACCTCAAAAAGGGCAATGGCGAACCCAGTTGGGGCTGGACGCTGGTGCGTACCGGCACGCGGCTCTGGGCGACCTATGTCACCGATTGCAGCTACAAGACCGGCATCGAATATATCAACGGCGAGTGGCGCAAATATGATTATGACGTGCCGCGATACGAGCCGCACGACTAGGCTCGCAAGGGCCGTCATTGCCTGCCGCGAAACTTCGGTTTGCTTCGGCGGCCCGCCTTCTTTTAGAGATAGGCCCAGGGGCGCCGGTTGCGGTCGGCTTCTCGAAAGCGCGCAATCTCGGCGGCGCGGGTCAGGGTCATGTCGATTGCGTCAAGTCCGCCTATCAGCATTGCCTTGGCCTCCGCGTCGATCGAGAAGACGATTTCCCGTCCCGATGCGCTTGTCAGCGTCTGCCGCGGCAGGTTGATCGTGATCGGCCCGTCGGCGTCGACCAGCGTCGCGTCGATCTCCACCGGGACGACGCCGTTGCGCACGCAATTGCTGCGAAAGATCGGATTGAATGACACCGCGACGATTGCCCGGAAGCCATATTCCGCGAGCGCCCAGACGGCATGTTCGCGGCTCGACCCGCAGCCGACATTGGCCCCGGCGAGCAGAATCTGCGCCCCGGCATAGCGTGGATCGTTGAGTATGAACGACGGGTCGGGGTCGCGCGATCCGATCGCGGTGTAGCGCCATCCGGCGAATAGCCCGTCGGCGAGTCCGGTCTTTCCAACCGACTTCATCTCGCGCGAGGGGATGATCGCGTCGGTATCGATATTATCGCGGATCAGCGGCGCGGCGATCGCAGTGAGGGTGGTGAACGGGGTCATGCGCCGATCCGGCGCGGATCGGCGATACGGCCTGCAACGGCCGAAGCGGCGACGGTTTCGGGCGAAGCGAGATGGGTGCGCGTGCCGGGGCCCTGGCGGCTCTCGAAATTGCGGTTGGTCGAACTGATCACGCGCTCCTGCATCCCAAAGCTCTCGCCGCCCGCAAAGAAACACATCGAACAGCCCGACTCGCGCCATTCGAATCCCGCGTCGCGGAAGATGCGGTCGAGCCCCTCCGCCTCGGCCGCGGCTTTGACCATGGTCGATCCTGGCACGCAGATCGCCCTGACGCCATCGGCGACACGGCGGCCCTTCAGGATCGCCGCGGCGCGGCGCAGGTCGGACAGGCGACTGTTGGTGCAGGATCCGATAAACGCCGCATCGATCGCCAGCCCCTCGATCGCCTGGCCAGCCTTCAGTCCCATATAGTCGAGTGCGCGGTCATAAGCTTCACGCGTGTCGCGCCCCGCGATTGCGTCGTGATCCGGCACCGGCCGACCCAGTGGTACCGCTTGTTGCGGGCTGGTGCCCCAGCTTACCATTGGGGCGACATCGGCGGCATCGATCGTCAACTCTGCGTCGAACACCGCGCCCGCATCGGTAACGAGCCCGCGCCAATTCTCGACGGCGCGATCCCATTCCACGCCCTCCGGGGCATAGGCGCGGCCCCTCAGGTAGTCGAACGTCACCTCGTCGGGGGCGATAAAGGCGCTGAATGCCGAGAATTCGGTCGCCATGTTGCACAAGGTCAGCCGCGCCTCGATATCGAGCGCGCGGACGGCTTCACCGGCATATTCGACGACATGACCCTTCGCGCCGGAAGAGCCGAACCGGTCGAGCAGATGCAGCGCCAGGTCCTTGGCGGTGACTCCTGCGTCCAGCCGGCCGGTGATGGTGACCCGCATCGTCTTCGGTTTGCCGACGCGTAGCGTATTGGTCGCCAGCGCATGTTCTGCCTCGGTCGAACCGATGCCCCAGGCGAGCGCGCCGAGCGCGCCCTGGCTGCAGGTGTGGCTGTCGGGACACACCAGGGTGAGCCCGGGCAGGACGATCGCCAGTTCGGGCGAGATGACATGGACGATCCCCTGGCGGGGGTCGTCCAGATCGAACAGCGTCAGCCCCGCGGTGTGGGCGGCGGCGCGGGTTGCCGCGATGAACCGGGTGCCCGTGGGCATCATGGTGGTGTCGGTGCGCCCCGGCCGCGTATCAACGACATGATCCATCGTCGCGAAGACCTGCGTCGGCGCCGCCACGGTACGACCCGCCTCGGCCAGGCCGTTCAGCGCGACGCCGCCGGTGCGTTCGTGCAAAAGAATGCGATCGATCAGCAGCAGCCCGGTATCATCGCCGAGATCCGCCACCAGATGGTCGGCCCAGATTTTCTCGAAAGTGGTTCGCGGTGTCATCCGGCGACGGCGATGCGTGTCAGTTCGGCGATATCCTCTTCGTCAAATCCGATTTCGCGCAGAATATCCACCCCATCCTGATCGATCGCCGGGATGTCGTGACGCAGCGCAGGGCGTTCGTCGTCGAACGCGATCGGTAGCGCGGGAAGGCGCGTCGCCTCGCCCCCCGGGATAGTGACGTCGACCAGCCCGTTGCTGGCGATCAGGTGCGGGTCGTCGAACAGATCCTCGGGCCGCACGATCGCGGCGAAAGGCAGGCCGATCATTTCGAGCTTCGCGACCAGATCCGCCCGGGACATCGTTTCGAACAGCGCGCGCACCGGGGGCAGCAGCGTGTCGCGCGCCATCACCCGCTGATTGTTCGTCGCATAGGCCGGCTCGACAGCGAGTGCGTCGAACCCGAACGCACGGCAAAAGGCCTGCCACTGGCTGTCGCTGACCACCCCGACGAAGAGCTGTTCGTCGGCATTGGCGGTTTCGAACACGTCGTAGATCGCCCACGCCGAAATCCGCACCGGCATCGGCGCGGCCGCCTTACCGGTGACCGCCTTTTGCGCCATATGCTGGCCGACGAGGAAGGCGGTGGTCTCGTAGAGCGAGCATTTGACCTCGCCTCCCTGGCCGGTGCGGTGGCGGCGCTCGAGCGCGGCGAGGATGCCGATCACCCCGAACATGCCGCCGGTGATGTCGATTACCGACGATCCGGCGCGCAACGGCCGGCCCGGCGGCCCCGTCATATAGGCGAGACCGCCCATCATCTGGGTGACCTCATCCAGTGCGGTCCGATTCTCATAGGGACCGGGGAGAAAGCCCTTGGCCGAGCAATAGATCAGCCGTTCGTTGATCGCGCGCAGCGCTTCATAGCCCAGGCCGAGCCGGTCAAGCGTACCGGGGCGAAAATTCTCGATCACGATATCCGCCTTCTCCGCCAGACGGCGCGCGGCATCGACCCCCTTGGCGCTTTTCAGATCAAGACAGATGCTCCGCTTGTTCCGGTTGAACATCGGGAAATAGCCCGCGCCCGACCCCAGCAGGCGCCGCGTCTGATCGCCGCCGATCGGCTCGACCTTGATCACGTCCGCACCCAGATCGGCGAGGATCACACCGACGGCCGGACCCATGACCATGTGCGAAAATTCAACGATCCTGATGCCGGCAAGCGGTAGCTCCTGTTCGTCCATATATCTTCGAATCCCGCCTCGTCCTCAAATGCAAGCTTGGGATTTGATATAGATATATAACAAAAATGCCAAGAGGTTTTGCGCGGGTTGAACACGCCTCTGAGCGCCATCGCGTCGTTGAAACTGTAGGTCTGAAGTTCACTAGCATTGGCGAGCGACGCCCCCATGAAAGGCAGTTGTTGGGCTCATCAAGGGACCGACTGAATGATCGATTAGGGGCGCGAAGTTGTCGTTCGGAGATGTCATAGCTATCACCTCGAGGAGCAGTGAGCATTCAAGATGCCGCATGATGTGAATGTGCGATTGAGACAGGGGGATAATATTTTTTCACTGCGTCGACGCACTGCAAGCGACGCCATGGAGCGACAGGAGGCGCCAGACCTCGATTCTAAAGCTACACAACGATGCCTACGTCCTCGCGAGATACGACTGGATTGTCGTTATGAACCTAGGAGAGCCTAGCGACTGTCAGTAATGGAGTGTGTCATCCCCATGCCTGCCCCATTTTCGGAACGTAACCTGCGCCATCGCGGAGGAAGTCGAGATGGTCCGGCCAGTGCTGCATCATACGAACACACTTATCCTCAATACTCGTTGCGTGTGTAGGCTCGGCGCACGACGTTGTTGCCGCAATAGGCAAGCTACTGCTCGCGCCGCAAGGCGGTGTTGATTGTGTACTCCGACATGGGCCGATCGACTGACCGCGACGACGGAAAGAGGTAGCGGTTGTAATCCCCGTCGTACTCGATCGTTTCGAGGATGGCGAGCGCCTCTCCGGACGGAGCAATGCCGGGCGAGGCGCATCTTAGTCTTATGCGGCGCGATCGTCCGCATTTTTTCCTTGCTGAGGTAGCGATATTTTATTCGCCAATAGCGTCCGCCATTGTTGAGTTTATAGGGCATTGCGCGAGTCTTCGCGTTAGAGATAAGCGCTATAGTCGCATCTCCCATCAGGGATGATCGCGCTGTCGTCAATATACTATCAGAATAATGGCGCCCGGCCGCTCCATACGGGACGCCTATGCCAAGAAAAAACGCATAAATAGCCTGTTAAGGCATCTTCAGAAAACTCTCCGCGAGAGGATTTTGGTGACCCCTACGGGAATCGAACCCGTGTTTCAGCCGTGAGAGGGCCGCGTCCTGACCGCTAGACGAAGGGGCCATGGCATGGCCGGGCGGGTCTCTACCCTGCTTCCGCGGCGCAGGCAAGAGCCGGTCGCTTTTCCGCCCGCTGACGCAGACAGCCTTGTCGTTGCGGCGATCAGCGGCGCGGCGCGGGCGAGGTCGCCGCGGGGATTTCGATTTCCATTCCGGCCTTCACCCGGTCGAGCGCGATCAGGCTGCGGAAGCTCTTCACCGATTCGTTCTGAGCGAACAGCCGGCGCGTCGAGGCTTCGTAGGCGGCCATGTCGGGCACGACGATCACCAGCACCAGACTGATCCCGCCGGTCACATAATAGCATTGCTGCACTTCGGGCGCGGCGCGGAACAGCGCCTTGGCCCTGTCGACGGTCGGCAGTTTCTCGTCGGTCAGATGCACTTCGACGATCGCGGTGATCGCCATACGGACCGCGGCGGGATCGACGATCGCCACGTTCCGATCGATGATACCCGCATCCTCCATGGCGGCAATGCGGCGCTGCACCGCCGCCGCCGACAGGCCGACCGCCTCGGCGATCAATCGCTGCGGCTTCTTCGCGTCGCGCTGCACGATGCGCAAGATGGCGCGATCGAAATCGTCGAGTTCGCTGCGTCTGGTGGAGCGGGCCGGCATCACGAAGCGAGTTTTTGTTGCATTTTACACTCGAATCAAGAGCACAATTCCCGTTTTGACGGTGATATTTCCCGGCAATCGTCACCAAGGACAGCGTCATGATCCCAGATACCGCCGGACCGCATGCGTCGCGCCGCACAATGCTGGGGATCGCGTGCGGGATGGGGGCGGGGGCGCTATGGGGGCTGGTGTTCCTCGCGCCGGCACTCGCGCATGATTTCAGCCCGATCCAGCTCACGATCGGCCGCTATGTCTTCTACGGCCTTTTTTCCGCGGTGATCATGGCGCCGCGCTGGCGCCGCACCGTCGCGCAGGCGACGCGCAGCGACTGGCTGGCGCTCGGCTGGCTGGGGCTTTGCGGCAACATTTTCTATTATATCCTGCTGTCCGGCGCGGTGCAGCTTGGCGGGATCGCGATGACGTCGCTCGTCATCGGCTTCCTTCCGGTGGCAGTCACCCTAGTCGGAAGCCGCGATCATGGCGCGGTTCCGCTCGTCCGGCTATGGCCGTCGCTGTTGCTGTCGGTCGCCGGCGTGCTGTGCATCGGCTGGCAGGCGGTCGCGGCGCCCGCGGCGGGATCGGCGGGGCGACAGCTCATCGGGCTCGCATGCGCCGGCGGCGCGCTGCTCAGCTGGGTCGTGTTCGCGGTGGGGAACAGCCGCGCGCTGAACCGCCTCGGCCATATCGGCGCGCACGACTGGAACCTGCTGATGGGAATCGTCACCGGTTCGCTGTCGCTGCTGCTGGTCCCCTGGTCGCTGGCATTCGACGGCGAACCGCATGCGATGCTCGACTGGGCGCGGCTCGCCGGCGTGTCGATGGGCGTCGCGCTGCTCGCGTCGATCCTCGGCAACCTGCTGTGGAACCGGATGAGCCGGCTGCTGCCGCTGACCCTCGTCGGGCAGATGATCCTCTTCGAGACGCTGTTCGCTCTCCTATACGGTTTCCTGTGGGAAGCACGCCTGCCGACCGGGCTTGAGGCGGCCGCTTTCGTACTGGTCGTCGCCAGCGTGCTGTCGTGCATCGCCGCGCACAGGGGCCCGGCGGCGCCCGAAGCGATCCAGCCGGCTTGACCGGAGCGGGCGGGGGTCTGCCCGCGCGCGCCGCGCCGCACCCTTGTCGAACGGACCGGGCGATCCTAACCTTGCCGCCGAGCTACCGATTCAACGGCGCGCAGGATGATGGAGAGATGTCTCGTGGCGAATGATCCGACCGGCGAACCCGTGGTACCCCTCGACCCCAGCTGGCCGAAGATGTCGCTGGCCGATGCGACCGCGGCGCTGACCGCGCCGGGGGCGCCCTTCGAGATGGAAGTGGTGCCGGTCCGCGGCATTCCGACGCGGGTATGGAAGAATGCGCCGCACGATCTGGGCGAACTGCTCGACCTGTCGCGCACGCACGACGGGCGGCTGTTCACTATCCTCGACGACGAACGAATCAGCTATGCGGCGAACTGGCGTGCGACCGCGGCCTTCGCGCGGGCGCTGCAGGCGATGGGCGTCGGACCGGGCGACCGGGTCGCCTTCGCGATGCGCAACCTGCCCGAATGGCCGATGGTCTTTTTCGCCATCACCACGATCGGCGCGATCGCGGTTCCGCTCAACGCCTGGTGGACCGGCGCCGAACTGGCCTATGGCATTCGCGATTCGGGATCGAAGATCGTGATCGTCGATGGCGAGCGCTACGAGCGGCTGCGCGAGCATCGCGCGATGCTGCCCGACGTCGAACGGTGGATCGTCGCGCGCGGTGCGGGGGCGGTCGCGGATACGACGGCGCTGGAGGAGATCGTCGGCGCGCCGGCAAGCTGGGCCGCTCTGCCCGGCGACGATCGCCCGCGCGTCGCGATCGACAGCGACGATGCGGCGGCGATCTTCTATACCAGCGGCACGACGGGGCAGCCCAAGGGAGCGCTCGGCACGCATCGCAACATGATGACCAACATCCTCTCGGGCGGTTTTTCGGGAGCGCGCAGCTTCCTGCGCCGCGGAGAGCCGGTGCCGGAGCCCCAACCGCGCACGATATTGACGGTGATCCCGATGTTCCACGTCACCGCTTGTTCGGCGATGCTGATGGGCGCGATGGCGGGGGGCAACACGACCATCTTCATGCGCAAATGGGACGCGGTGCGCGCGATGGAGATCATCGAGCGCGAGCAGGTCAACGTCACCGGCGGCGTCCCGACGATCGCCTGGCAGCTCATCGAGCATCCCGACCGCGCGAATTACGATCTCTCGTCGCTCGAGGCGATCGCCTATGGCGGCGCGCCGTCGGCGCCCGAGCTGGTGCGGCGCATCTATGAGGAGTTCGGCGCGCTGCCCGGCAACGGCTGGGGAATGACCGAGACGATGGCGACGGTGACCTCGCATTCGTCGGAGGATTATCTGAACCGCCCGACGAGTGCGGGGCCGCCGGTCGCGGTCGCCGACCTCGAAATCCGCGCCGAAGACGGCGTTACGGTGCTGCCGGTCGGCACGGTCGGCGAGTTGTGGGCGCGCGGGCCGATGATCGTGATGGGGTATTGGAACAAGCCCGAGGCAACCGCCGAGACCTTCGTCGACGGCTGGGTGCGCACCGGCGACCTCGCGCGGCTCGACGAGGAGGGCTTCCTCTATATCGTCGACCGCGCGAAGGACATGGTGCTGCGCGGCGGCGAGAATATCTATTCGTCGGAGGTCGAGAATGTGCTGTACGACCATCCGGCGGTGACCGACTGCGCGGTGATCGGCATTCCGCACCGTACGCTGGGCGAGGAGCCCGCGGCGATCGTGCATCTCGCGCCCGGCACGACGGCGACCGAGGCCGAACTGCAGGATTGGGTGCGCGCGCGCCTTGCCGCGTTCAAGGTGCCGGTCGCGATCCGCTTCGCCGCCGACACGCTGCCGCGCAACGCCAACGGCAAGATATTGAAGAAGGATTTGAAAGCGCTGTTCGCCGACCGCGAGAGCGCTGCTGCCTGAGCCGCCGTCGGTCCGGCGCTTCAGAACAATCCGGGCAGTTCGCGCTGCGCCGTGGTCGGCCGGAATGGGGCGAGCATCTCGGTCGGTTCGCGCACCGCGGCGATGCTGCGCGTCGTCGATGCGCTGAGCCCGGCGATCGGCGCGCCGCAGCTTCGCCCGGCCAGGAAATCGATCGCTGCGCGGACCGACGCCTCGCGCGGGTCGCCGAGCGGCAGGTCGAGATCGTCCGTGGCCGCGCAGCTGTTCGCGATCCGGGGCGCCAGCCCGCCGAAATAATCGCCGGCCCCCGCCGCATTACCGGTCGCGAAGGCGATCACGCGCAAGCGGTCGTCGCACTCGGGGCGGTCGAGCGCGATCTGCCCGACCGGCTTGCCATAGGTGTTGCCGCCGACCAGCGTCATGTTGGTGCCGAGCCACGGCAGCATGCCGTTGATGACGAGTTCGCTCGCCGAAGCGGTCGACCCGGTGCCGATGAAGGCGACGCGCGTCGACGCAATCGCCTGGGCCTGCGCGGTGAAGAAATGCCGTTCGTCTTTCGATGTCTTTTCCGGCCGGAACCGCGTCTGCGAGAAAATCTCGCTCGCGTTGCGGTTGCGGCCCAGCAGGTCGCCGAACAGTTCGGCGGTCGAAACCAGCCCGCCGCCGTTGTAGCGCAGGTCGACGACGATATCGGTCACGCCCCGGTCGCGGAAGGTCTGGAACGCGTCGCGAAGCTGCTGGTCGGCCGAGCGGATGAAGGTGCGCAGATTGACGTAGCCATAGCTGCGCCCGCCCTCGCTGATGACCTTGGCGCCATAGCGGTCGGACACCGGGTCGATGTCATATTCGGCCTTGGTCACGCGCACGTCGCGCGTGCCGGAGGTGTCGGTGACGCGCAGCACGCGCGTCACGCCGGCTTCGTCGGGACCGAGCGCGGCAATGATCGCGTCGGTGCCGCCCGCGGCGGCGAGCGACGACAGCGTGCGCATCGAATCGGCGCTGGTGCCGATCGCCGATATGCGCGCGCCCCGGTCGATTCCCGCCGCCAGCGCCGGCGCACCCTCATAGGCTTCGGCGATGACGATGCGCTGCGCATAGGGATCGTAGGCGAGCCGCAATCCGAATCCCGCGCTCGCGCCGCGCGCGTAGAAGGCCGTCTCCTCGGCGATCGAGGTAATGTAGGTGAAATAGCGATCCTTGCCGAGCGCGCGCGCCGGCGCGGTGAGTGCGTCGATATAGGATTGGACGTCGGCGTACCGCGTCGGATCGGCGTTGCGCGCCATGTCGCCGGGGAACAGATACCATTCGTCGAGCACCGCCTTTGCGAACCCTTGGCGCGCCGAAAGGGTGCAACTCGTGGTCGGCGCCGGGGTGGGCGATGGTGTCGGCGTCACCGTGACCGGCGGTGCGCCGGTTCCGCCGCCACCTCCGCCGCCGCACGCGGCCAGCATCAGCGCCGCCAGCACGACCGAAGCCCCCGATGCCCCTATCCGCTTCATGCCGTCCCCCCGCCTTCGTTCAAGGCATCTCGTCTTCGCTTGCCCCGGCGCCTTCCCGGCCCTTGAAGCCCTGTGCGACGACATAGAGTTCGGGCGATCCCTTGCGGCTGGCCGGCGGCTTGGCGTGCTTCACCGTGGCGAAATTCCGTTTGAGGATGGTCAGCAGCTCGCGGTCGGCGCCGCCCGCGAACACTTTCGCGACGAAGGCGCCGCCGGGCCGCAGCGTCTGCACCGCGAAATCGGCCGCGGTCTCGGCGAGCGCGATCGTACGCAGATGATCGGTCTGGGGATGGCCGACGGTGTTCGCCGCCATGTCCGAGATGACGAGATCGGGGGCGCTGCCCAGCGCCTCGATCAGTGCGTCTGGGGCGGCGTCGTCCATGAAATCCATCTCGAGGATCGCGACCCCCTCGATGGGCTCGCAGGCGAGCAGGTCGATCCCGACAACGTGTGCGCGCGGGTTGGTCTTGCGCACGACCTGCGACCAGCCGCCCGGCGTGATGCCGAGGTCGACGACCGCGCGTGCCTTTTTCAGGAAGCCGAATTTCTCGTCGAGCTCGATCAGCTTGTAGGCGGCGCGCGAGCGATAACCCTCCGCCTGCGCGCGGCGGACATAGGGGTCGTTGAGCTGGCGCTGCAGCCAGCGCGTCGACGATGCGGTGCGCCGCCGCGCGGTCTTCACCCGCTCGTGCAGGCCGCCGCGTCCGCTGCCGCCGGCGCCCCCGCCTTTGCGATGCGGGCCGCTCACCGGCGATGCTCGCGGCGCGTCACCGGCACGTCGCGGCCCTGCACCGCCAGCGTGCGCAATATCCCCTCGCGGATGCCGCGGTCGGCGACGCCGACACGCGCGGCGGGCCACAGGTCGATGATGCTTTCGAGGATCGCGCAGCCCGCTACGACCAGGTCGGCGCGCTCGCGCCCGATGCAGGCGATCTCCGCCCGGTCGGCAAGGCTCGCCTCGGCGAGGCGGTGGCTGATGTCGCGCATCGATTTGGTGGGGACGATCAGCCCGTCGACCGCACGCCGGTCGTAGCGCGGCAGGTCGAGAAAGACGCTGGCGAGCGTCGTCACGGTGCCGCTGGTACCGAGCAGACGCAGCGGCTGGCCCACGAATCGCTGCGCGCGATCGGCGAAGGCGGCGAAGGCGGCGCGCGTTACCTCGCGCATCTGCGCATAGCTTGCGCGCCGCGCCGACAGGTCGTCGGTCGTCGCCGCGGCATGCTCGGTCAGCGACACGACGCCCCACGGCACGCTCACCCAGTCGTGGATCGCGACGTCGTGACCGTTCACCTCGACCTGCATCAATTCGGTCGATCCGCCGCCGATGTCGAAGATCAGCGCCGGCCCGTCGCCGGGCTCCATCAGATTGTGGCAGCCGAGCACCGCGAGCCGCGCCTCTTCGGCGGCCGAGATCACGTCGAGCACGATGCCCGTCTCGCGCCGCACCCGGTCGACCAGTTCGTCGCAATTGGATGCGCGGCGGCAGGCTTCGGTCGCGACGGCGCGCGACAGCGCGACATGGCGGCGGCGCAGCTTGTCGGCGCAGACGGCGAGCGCCGCGACCGCGCGGTCGATCGCCGCCGCGCTGATCCGCCCGCTGCCGTGCAGGCCCTCGCCCAGCCGCACGATCCGTGAAAAGGCATCGATGACGACAAGTTCACCGTCCTGCGGCCGTGCGATCAGCAGGCGGCAGTTGTTGGTGCCGAGGTCGATGGCGCCATAGCTTTTCGGTCGCGTGAATGCGAAGGGGCGGGGTAGGGAACCGCCCTTTCGTCTGTCCGTCGCCACCGCTGCTCCGGGCCGCGGCGGCTGCCCTGTTGGCGCTGCCATTTGCCGCATGGCTATGATTACCTGTCTCAATTCACGCGCCCGCAGGACCGCGGACGTGCACTTGGCGTCGAGACTAGGCGCGCCCTGCGGCGATGGCAAGCCGCATCGCCCCGCTTCCCCATCCCCATTCGGCGCAAGCAAAACCCCGCCCGGCGCAAACCGGACGGGGCAGGAGGGAAGAGCATTTTCGTTGGGGGTCGGGTCTGCCTTCTTAACGGCAGCCGTCATTCCCCTTGTCGATCGCGCGGCCCGCGATGGCGCCGACGGCGCCGCCGATGATCGCGCCGACGGTGCGGTCGCCGCGGCCGGCGATCTCGTGGCCGGCGAGGCCGCCAGCGATGGCGCCGATCACCGTGCCGCCGGTGCCGTTGTCGCACTGGCGATAATTGCGACGGTCATAGCGCTGGTTGTAATAGCGCCGGTCGTTCCGATAATCGCGGCGGTCCGAGCGATCGTAGCGCCGGTCGTAGCGGCGGTTATCGCGATGGCCCGCATAATAGGTCGAATAGCCGTCGCGGTCGTAATAGCCGGTCTGCGCCGCGGCCGGCGTCGCCAGGCCCAGGGTCGCAGTGGACATCAGGGCGGCGAGGGAGAGCGTCATCATCTTTTTCATCTCTTGTCTCCTTCTTTCGTCTTGGGCCCTTGCCGGGCGGTGGGTCGATGATGCGGTTTTGCCCGATTCGGTTTGAGCCAAGCCTGAACATGGCTGTCGGCTGGCGTTCAGCTTCGATGCGCGGCTTTCCTTTCCCGCGTCGCGGCCCTACGCCCGGCGGCGATGCGCCGCCGCCTGCTCTTCGTCCTGCTGATCTTCCTTGCCGTCGGCCCCGTTCCGGGGACGGCCTTTCGCTTTCCAGTCGATAACTTCACCCAAAGCGTCGTCGCGCGCCCGCTCGATGTCGCGCCGGGTCGGACCGGGGCGCTCCGCTTCGTGCGTGGCTGGCATCTGGTCAGCCCGAACAGCCGCTTCGGCGGCTTCTCCGCGCTCGCCCGGGTGGGGCTGGGCCGCTTCCAACTCGTCAGCGACGCCGGCGGCTGGACACGCCTGACGCTGCACCCCGACGGCCGCGTGACCAATGTGCGCATCGGTCTGTTGCCGACGCCGGAGGGCGGATCGGGGCGCAAGTCGCTGGTCGATGCCGAGGCGATGGCGATCGATCCGGCAAGCGGCGCGAGCTGGATTGCATTCGAGGGCATCAACGAGATCCGGCGATACGATTCGGCGCTGTCGCGGATCGAATCGCGCCGGACGCTGCCGCAGCCCGCCTGGCCGGGCAATGGCGGGCCGGAAGCGATGGCGCGGCTGGCCGACGGACGTACTATCGTCTTTTCGGAAGATGCCGACGATGGTCCACGCGGCCGCGAGGCGCTGCTCTACGCCACCGATCCGGCGGCGCCGGGCCCGCCGCCGCTGCGCTTCTTCTACGATGCACAGGGCAAGGGATCGGTCAGTGATGCCGCGCCGCTTCCCGACGGGCGCATCCTGCTCGTCCATCGCCGGCTGGGCCTGTTGCCGGTCTTCACGACGATCCTCGCCATCGTCGATCCCGCCGACATCGGCCCCGATACGGTCGTCCGGTCGCGTGCCATCGGCCGCGTGCCGCGCACGCTCGCCGACAATTTCGAAGGCGCGGCGGCTTCGATCGAGCGCGGGCGCACCTATGTCTGGCTGGTGTCCGACGACAATTTCACCAGCTGGCAGCGCAGCCTGTTGCTGCAATTCGAACTCGTCGGGTTGCCGCCGCGCACTGCGGACAGCAAAAAGGCGGCGCCGTAACCGGGGCCGCCCAATTGCGTCGGCGATAGAAAGGCGGTCAAGCGGCCGTTTCGGCCAGCTTCTTCGCCACTTCCTTCTTCACCTTGCGGGCGTTGGCCGAAAGCTGGTCGTCGCCGGTCTTCATCAGCCAGTTGTCGAGGCCGCCATTGTGCTCGACCGAGCGCAGGCCGTGCGTCGAGACGCGCAGCTTGACGCCGCGACCCAGCGCTTCCGACAACAGCGTCACATTCTGCAGATTGGGCAGGAAGGTGCGCTTGGTCTTGTTGTTGGCGTGGCTGACATTGTGGCCCACCTGGCGGCCCTTGCCGGTCAGTTCGCAAATGCGCGACATCGTCTTCGTCCTCACAAAATCTGGGCGGCGCGCCGGTTGGCGCGACAAGCGCCAGGGAAACCGGATCGGCCGGGAAAGGCGCGCGCTTATCCGCTTGCCGGAGATTCGTCAAGCGATTAGCGGGAAAGTCATGGTCCGTTTCCCGCTTCCTGACCCGATGCGCCGCGCGCTCGATCTGGCGCGAATCGCCGCCGAATGGGGCGAGGTGCCGGTCGGCGCCGTCATCGTCAAGGGCGGCGCGATCATCGCCGAAGGACACAACCGTCCGCGCGAATCGCACGATCCCACCGCGCATGCCGAAATCGTCGCGATTCGCGCCGCGGCGGCCAAGCTCGGCAACGAGCGGCTCGACGGCTGCGACCTCTATGTGACGCTGGAGCCATGCGCGATGTGCGCAGGCGCGATCGCCCACGCGCGGATCGCGCGGCTCTATTACGGCGCCGACGATGCGAAGGGCGGCGCGGTCGCGCACGGCGCGCGCGTCTTTTCGCAGCCGACGGTCCATCACCGCCCCGAAATCTACGAAGGCATCGGCGCGGGCGAGGCGGCGGCGCTGCTCCGCGATTTTTTCGCCGCGCGCCGCTGAAAGGCGCGCGGAGGCTCCGGCTCAGACCCCCAGCATCCGGTCGACCCATGTCGGCACCAGCCGCGTCGCCGGACCGTGCCGCGCCTCGGCGAACCAATGGCTGCCCTCGCTCGGCTCCATGTTGAGTTCGAGCGTGCGCGCGCCCGACTGGCGCGCTTCGCGGACGAAGCCGGCGGCGGGATAGACCGCGCCCGAGGTGCCGATCGATACGAACAGGTCGGCCCGGTTCAGCGCGCGATAGATGTCGTCCATCCGATAGGGCATCTCGCCGAACCATACGACGTCGGGGCGCAGATGGCCGGCCACGCCGCATGCGGGGCAGGGGGGCCGGTCGATCAGCGGCCCGGTCCAGCGGCTGCGCGTGTCGCATGCGGTGCACCAGGCATACAGATGCTCGCCGTGCATGTGGACCAGCCGCCGGGCGCCGGCGCGTTCGTGCAGGTCGTCGACATTCTGGGTGACGATCAGCAGGTCGCCGGGCCAGTAGGCGTCGAGCCGTGCCAGCGCCTCGTGCGCCGCGTTCGGGACCCTGGTCTGGATCGCCTCGCGCCGCGCGTCGTAGAAGCGGTGGACGAGGTCGGGGTCGCGCGCGAAGGCTTCGGGCGTCGCGACGTCCTCGACGCGGTGCTGCTCCCACAACCCGCCCGCGTCGCGGAAGGTGTCGATGCCGCTTTCGGCCGAAACCCCGGCGCCGGTCAGGATCACGATATTCTGGATGGGAGTCATGTTATCCTTGCTTCGTCCCCCCGAACGTGATTCGGGGTCCATTCTCGCTACGCGGGTGCGAATGGATGCTGAACCGGGTTTCAGCATGACGGGGACGGGAAAGGCAAGGCATGACCAGCATCGGGATCGTCGGCAGCCAGGGGCGGATGGGCGTCGCGCTCGCCGCCGCAGCGGCGGAAGCGGGGCATGGACATTGCGGCATCGACAAGGGCGGCAATATCGTGAAGCTGGCGGCGAGCGCCGACGTGCTCGTCGATTTCTCCTCGCCCGCTGCGCTCGAAGCGACGCTCGATGCCTGCGTGGCGGCAAAGAAGCCGATCGTCATCGGCACGACGGGGCTCGAGGAGCGGCATCATTATCTGATCGACGACGCAGCGCGCGATATCGCGGTGCTCCAGACCGGCAATACGTCGCTCGGCGTCACCCTGCTCGCGCATCTGGTGCGCGAGGCGGCGGCACGACTCGACCCCGAATGGGATATCGAGATTCTCGAAATGCATCATCGGAACAAGGTCGACGCGCCGAGCGGTACCGCGCTGCTGCTCGGGCAAGCGGCGGCCGAGGGGCGTCGCATCGATCTCGTCCGCTGCTCGGAGCGCGGCCGCGACGGCGTCACCGGCGCGCGCGGGCACGGCAAGATCGGTTTCGCCAGCCTGCGCGGCGGCACCGTCGCCGGCGACCATGACGTCATCTTCGCGGGTCCCGAGGAGATGTTCACCCTGTCGCACCGCGCCGAGAATCGCATGATCTTCGCGCGCGGCGCGGTGAAGGCAGCGCTGTGGCTGATCCACCAGAAGCCCGGGCGCTACACGATGCCGCAGGTGATCGGGCTGTCCTGACCCGCGATGACGAAAGCCGACATCTTCGAATTCTTCCGCCGCCTGGCCGAACTCAACCCCGACCCGCAGACCGAGCTGGCGTTCGGTAACACCTATCAGCTGCTCGTCGCCGTCGTGCTCTCGGCGCAGGCGACTGACGTCGGGGTGAACAAAGCGACGCGGGGGCTGTTCGAGACGGTGAAGACGCCGCAGCAGATGCTCGACCTCGGCGAAGTCGGGCTGAAGCGGCACATCCGCACGATCGGGTTGTTCAATGCCAAGGCGAAGAATGTCATCGCCCTGTCCGAAATCCTCGTCCGCGACCATGGCGGCGAGGTGCCTGCCGACCGCGATGCGCTGGTCGCGCTTCCGGGAGTCGGGCGCAAGACCGCCAATGTCGTGATGAACTGCGCGTTCGGTGCGGAAACCTTCGCAGTCGACACGCACATCTTCCGCGTCGGCAACCGCACCGGGCTCGCGCCGGGCAAGACGGTGCTCGCGGTCGAAAAGCAGCTCGAACGCAAGGTGCCGGCGCCGTTCCGCGTCGGCGCGCACCACTGGCTGATCCTGCACGGCCGCTATATCTGCAAGGCGCGAACGCCCGAATGCTGGCGCTGCCCGGTCGCTGACCTGTGCCGCTACAAGCCGAAGACGCCGGCGCCGAAAGCGAAGAAGGCCGCCTGACCCGAAAATTCCGCTCGTCATGAACTTGTCGAAGGCTCGTTCTTCCGTCAGCATGGCGGCCGGGACCGGGCTTTTACAGGCTGGGCCCGAACGAATCAGAATAGCTCGCAAAAGGGGTCGATCACATGCGTTTTGCTTCCATCTTTCTGGCCTCCGCCGCCCTGCTGGCCGCGGCGCCCGTCCACGCCAGGCCCGCCGATCCCGCGGCGGCGAAGACGATCCTGAAGGACAGCATCGCGATTCCGACCGTCGCGGGACGCGGCAAAGTTCCCGAACTGGCGGCCTATTATGCCGGAGTGCTCAAGGCGGCGGGCTTTGCCGACGGCGATATCGTCATCACCCCGATGGGCGAGTCCGCGACCTTCGCCGCGACGCTGAAGGGCACGACCGACGCGAAACCCATCCTGCTGCTCGGCCATATGGACGTCGTCGAGGCCGATCCCAAGGACTGGGTGCGCGACCCCTTCGTGCCGGTGGAGGAAGGCGGCTATATCTTCGGGCGCGGGTCGGAGGACAACAAGTTCGACGTTGCGATGATGGTCGCGACGCTCGCGCAGCTCAAGAAGGACGGGTTCCGGCCGAAGCGCTCGATCATCCTGCTGCTGTCGGGTGACGAGGAAACCGCGATGGACACGACGCGCGCGCTCGCCGCGGCCTACAAGGGGGCGGAGTTCGCGCTCAACGGCGACGCCGGCGGCGGGTTGATCGGAGAGGACGGCAAGGCCCGATATTACGGTCTGCAGGCGGGCGAGAAGACCTATGCCGACTATGTGCTCGAAGTGACCAATCCCGGCGGGCACAGCTCGCGCCCCGGCGCGGTCAACGCGATCGTCCAGTTGTCCGAAGCGCTGACGAAGATCGGCGCCTATCGCTTCGCGCCGCAGCAGAACGAACTGACGAAAGCGGGGATGCCGATCGTCGCCGACCAGGTCGGCGGCGCCATCGGTGCGGCGCTCAAGGCCTTCGCCGCCAACCCTGCCGATGCCGGGGCGGTCGCGGCGATCCGCGCCGACCCCGAATATGTCGGCCAGATCGGCACGACCTGCGTGCCGACCCTGATCAAGGGTGGCCACGCCGAGAATGCGCTGCCGCAAAGAGCGACGGCGAACGTCAATTGCCGCATCTTTCCGGGCGTGAGCATCGAGGCGGTGCGTGCCGAACTGGAAAAGGTCGTCGCCGATCCCGCGATCAAGGTGAACACCGACCCCGACGCCACCGCGAGCGACGCCTCGCAGCTGCGGCCCGAAGTCGTGGCGGCGGTGACGAAGGCGGTGCACGCGCGCTACCCCGGGCTGCCGATCATCCCGTCGATGAGCGCGGGCGCGACCGACAGCCTGCATTTCCGCGCGCAGGGCGTCCCGAGCTATGGCGTCGCGGGGCTGTTCAGCAAGGCGAGCGACAGCTTCGCGCACGGCCTTGACGAGCGCGCGCCGGTCGATGCAATCCCCGGCGCGCTGGCGCATTGGGATAGCCTGTTGCGCGATCTGTCGAAATAGAGCGTGATCACCTTGGATTGAAAATGCCGGATACTTCCGTACTGGCGGGAGCCCGGAGCGGGAAGAGCCGAGGTCGGCACCGGTCCGCTCTGGGTTCCGGCCTAGGGGCCGATCGGCAACTATCTCTTTCCGGCAAGGGCCGTTCCCCGGCGAAAGCCGGGGTCCAGATGGCGTAGCCTGCCCCGCGCGGACCCCGGCTTTCGCCGGGGAATGGGACCTTACCTGAGGAGCATATACGCTGGGGGCCCTTCGCTCGCCGTCGGGCGGGCGAAGAGCGGGTGGCAAATCTCCGTCGTCGGGTCCAATATGGGGCGAAGGGGCGGCAGCGGCTGGAGCGAAGATGGGCGAGAGGCTTTCCACCGTGATTGTCGGCGGCGGTCCGGCCGGCATGGTCGCCGGGCTGCTGCTCGCGCGCGCCGGCGTTCGCGTGACGGTGCTCGAAAAGCATCGGGATTTTCTGCGCGACTTCCGCGGCGACACGGTGCATCCGTCGACGCTCGACCTGTTCCGCCAGATCGGGCTGCTCGACGAGTTGCTTGCCCTGCCGCATGCGCGGTTCGACACCGCGACGCTCGACCTGCTCGGCCGCCGCTATACGATCGCGACCCTCCGGCATCTGCCGGTCGCGGCGCCCTATATCGCGATGATGCCGCAATGGGACCTGCTCGATTTCATCGCGCGGCAGGCGCGGCGTTATCCGACCTTCGACCTGCGGATGACCACCGAAGCGGTCGCGCCGGTGCTCGATTCCGCGGGCCGCGTCGCGGGGGTGACGCTGGCGAGCGGCGAGACGCTGCCTGCGCGGCTCGTCATCGCCGCCGACGGCCGCCGCTCGGTGCTGCGCGAGACAGCCGGCCTGCCGCGCGAAGACCTCGGCGCGCCGATGGACGTGCTCTGGTTCCGCGTCCCGATGCCCGAAGGCGGCGCATTCGCCGACGTTCCGCTCGGCTCGATCTGCCGGCGCGGCATGGTCGTCGCCATCCCGCGGACCGGCTATTGGCAATGCGCGCGGATCATCGAGAAGGACGGTTTTCCGGCAATCGCGGCGCGGGGGATCGACGCCTTCCGCGCCGACGTGGTCGCGCTTGCGCCGGGACTGGCCGCCGGAATCGAAGCCATCGCCGGCTTCGACGACGTCAAGCTGCTGTCGGTCGCGCTCGATCGCCTCACCCGCTGGTCGCGGCCGGGCCTGCTCGCGATCGGCGACGCCGCGCATGCGATGTCGCCGGTCGGCGGCGTCGGCATCAATCTCGCGGTACAGGATGCGGTCGCTGCGGCGAATGTCCTGGCCGCCCCGCTGGCACGTGGTGACGACCCCGACCCGCTGCTGCCGCGCGTGCAGGCGCGGCGCTGGACGCCGACCGTGCGGATGCAGGCGATCCAGCGTATCGCGCACGACCGCGTGATCCTGCCGGTGCTGCGCGGCGAGGTCGACCATGTGCCCTTTGCCGTGAAGCTGCTCGACCGCGTCCCGCTGCTGCGCCGCATTCCCGGCCGCATCCTCGGTCTCGGCTTCGGGCGCGAGCGTGTCGAATCGCCGCTGGCCGGGGCCGGGCGATGACGGCACCCTATGATGCGCTGATCATCGGCGCCGGGCACAACGGCCTCGTCTGCGCCTTCTATCTGGCGCGCGCAGGATTGAAGGTGCGGATCGTCGAGGCGCGCGACATCGTCGGCGGTGCCGCGGTGACGGAGGAATTCGCGCCGGGCTTCCGCAACTCGGTCGCGAGCTATACGGTCAGCCTGCTCCAGCCGAAGGTGATCGCCGACATGGCGCTGGTCGAGCACGGCTATCGCGTGATCGAGCGTCCGATCAGCAATTTCCTGCCGCAGCCGGACGGCGGCTATCTGAAGCTCGGCGGCGGGATCGAGCGCACGCAGGCCGAATTCCGCAAGTTCAGTTCGCGCGATGCCGACGCTCTGCCTGCCTATTATGCCGCGCTCGAACGGGTCGCCGACCTGCTCCGCGACCTTGCGCTGCGCGCGCCGCCCAATGTCGGCGAAGGGATGCGGACGTGGCTCGACGGGGTGCGGCAGGGGCGGCGTTTCGCTCGCCTCGACCTCGAAACGCAGCGCGACGTGCTCGACCTGTTCGCGCGGTCGGCGCGCACCGTCCTCGACGGCTGGTTCGAGAGCGAGGCGGTGAAGGCGGCCCTCGGCTTCGACGCGGTGGTCGGTAACTATGCCTCGCCTGACACGCCCGGCAGCGCCTATGTCCTGCTTCACCATGTCTTCGGCGAAGTGAACGGGCGGAAGGGGGCATGGGGCCACAGCGTCGGCGGCATGGGCGCGATCACGCAGATCATGGCTCAGGTCTGTCGCGCCGCGGGGGTCGAGATCAGCCTCGAAAGCCCGGTCGCGCGGGTGCTGGTCGACGGGGAGCGGGCGGTCGGGGTGCGGCTGGTGGGCGGCGAGGAGATTGCTGCCGACCGCGTCGTCGCCAATGTCGGGCCGAAGCTGCTCTACGATCGCCTGATCGACGCCGCCGACCTTCCAGCCGATTTCCGGCGGCGGATCAGGGCGTTCAAAGTAGGAAGCGGCACCTTCCGGATGAATGTTGCGCTGACCGGACTGCCGAAATTCACCTGTCTTCCCGAACCCGGCGAGCATCACCAGTCGGGAATTATTCTGGCCCCAACGCTCGATTACATGGACCGCGCCTTCCTCGATGCGAAGCGCTACGGCTGGTCGAAGGCGCCGATCGTCGAGATGCTGATTCCCTCGACCGTCGACGACGGCCTCGCGCCGCCGGGCTGCCATGTCGCTAGCCTGTTCTGCCAGCAGTTCGCGCCCGAACTGCCGGACGGACGCGACTGGGATGTAGAGGAAGGCGCGGCGGCCGACGCGATCCTCGACACAGTCGAGGCGCACGCTCCCGGCTTTCGCGCCAGCATCGTCGCCCAGACGCGGCTCAGCCCCAAGGGGCTCGAGCGCCGGTTCGGGCTGGTCGGCGGTGACATCATGCACGGCGCGATGAGCCTCGACCAGCTATGGGCGGCGCGGCCGGTGCTCGGTCACGGCGGCTATCGCGGGCCGGTGCGGGGACTCTATATGTGCGGTGCGGGCACCCACCCCGGCGGCGGCGTCACCGGCGCGCCGGGGCATAATGCCGCGCACGTCATCCTGCGCGACCGCGGTCTGTTCGCGCCGCGCTGGCGCTGAGCGGGCGCGTTCAGCCCTTCGCCCGCGCCTTGGCGATCGCCTGCTTGAGCGCGGCGAAGCCGACCTGCCCCTGGAACAACTGATCGCCGACGACCCAGGTCGGGGTGGCGTTGAGCTGGAGTTGGCTGGCGATGGCGAGGTTGCTGTCGAGTTCGCGCTGGAACAATGCCTCGTTCGCGGTCGCGTCGGCGCTGCCGTCGGTGACCACCCCCGCCCTGGACGCCGCCTCGGCGATCGCCGCAGGGGATAGCGAGGAGGCGGCGAACATCGCGTGGTGGAAGGCGTCGTAGCGCCCCTGCCGCGCCGCGGCGAGCGCCATCAGCGCGGCGTCGCGGCTCTGCGGCGCGATGATCGGCAGTTCGCGGAACACGACCTTCAGCCTCTTGTCCTCGCGGATCAGCCGGTCGACGTCTGGCACGCTCGCGCGGCAGAAGCCGCAGGCATAGTCGGTGAAGACGACCAGCGTGACGTCGCCGTCGGCGTGCCCCGCCCAGGCGCCGGCATAGGGCTTTTCGAGCGCGGGGCGGATCGCGTCGATCGCTTTGGCGATCTCCTTGTCACGCTGCGCCTCCAGCGCCTGCGGGATGATCTGGGGATTGGCGTGGATATAATCGGCGACGATCGTCTCAACCTCGCCCTTGCTGACGCCGCCGCCGAAGCGCCCGCCGAGCCAGAAAGCCGCGGCAAGCAGCACGATCGCGGCGATGCCGCCCGCCAGCCATGCCCGTGTCGATCCGCCGTTCATTCCCGCTCCCCCGATATGCGGCATCGGCCCGGCCGCTGGCGCGCGCGGGGGCGGCGGCGAACGGTCGTCCACCTCGGCGACCGCGCCGGATTTCGTCTTCTTCGGCGCCGGCGCGACCGCAGGCTCGCCGGCGAACAGCGGCAGGTCGGGTGCCGCCGGTTTCGCCTCGGCGGCCTCGCGTGCGAGGAGCTGTTCGAGCCCCGAAGGCGGCGGAGCAGGCTCCTCGGGCGGGGCGGGGCGCAATTTGGTCGCGGCCTCGCCGATCCCCTCCTTGCCTGCCTTTGCGACCGATTCGAGTCCGGCGCGCGTCCGGTCCGCGACCTCGCCGAGCCCGTGTCCGGCCTTGCTCGACAGCTTCGCGACCCTGTCGCCGAGCGCGAGGCCGGCCCAGGCCGCGCCGCCCGCCTTCGTGGCAGCGCGTCCGGCGCCCGCGGCTCCGCGGCCCACGGCGCGCGCCGCGCGGGCCGAGAGGGCGCCGCCCTGCCGCGCGAGCGTGCGGCTGCGGCGCGGAATCTCCATCGCCTCGACCTTCGCGGGAATGTCGGCGCGCTCGCCGACCGCGATCGTCCAGTCGGCAAAGGCCTCGGCGCCCGTACGCAGCCGTTGCCACGCGCCCTGCGCGCCCGCGCGTATCCGGTCGGGCTTCACCAGCGGCGCACGCGGCCGTTCCTCCGCCGCGGGATAGCGCGACAGGTCGATGCCGACCGGCGGCGACTCCTTCGGCTTGGCGAGCCCGCCGTCGTCGAGTCCCCCGCCGGCGCGTGGTGCGCCTTGCGGACCCGGCACCGGCCCCGGATCACGAAGCCAGGGCTGGTAATAATCTTCCTTGTTGTCCGTCACTTGCTGCCCTTGTGCATCACAGGATCGCGATGCCGTCCCGTCGTTTGCGCGAATCTAGCGCCGTTTACGCGTTCGTTCCACCTCGGCGCGGGCGACCAGCGAAATATCCTGCGCCCGTATCCAGTCGGGCGACCCTTGCGGCAGGCCCTGCATCGCAGTTTCGGCATTACGCAGCGCAAGCGATGCCTGTCCACCCTCGAGACTGTATCGCTCCGCCGAGGCGAGCGCGGCGCGCGCCTGATCGCCCTTGCTCGCATAGACGATGCCGAGCTGGTACCAGGCGAAGGGATTTTCATTGTCGAGCGCGACCGCGGTCTTCAGCACCTTTTCGGCCTCGGGATAATTGGCCGGATCCTCGGTCGCGATCAGCGCATGGCCGAGCAGCGCGGCGATCAGCGGCTGCGACCGCGAATTGGCGACCGCCTTGCGCAGCGCCGGGATCGCGTCGCGCGGGCGCCCCGATTCGAGCAGGATCTGGCCTTCGAGTTCGAGGAAATAGGGATCCTCGGGATCGGCGGCGATCAGTCCCTCGACTTCGGCGAGCGCCTTTTGCGGATAGGCGCTCTTGTGCCAGGCATAGGCGCGGGCATAGCGCGCGGGGACGCTGGTGTTGCTTTCGGGATAGAGGCGCAGCGTCTTCGCCGGTTCCGCGACGAATCCCACCAGTTTCGCCTTCACCCGCTCGAAACGCCGTTCGATCTGCGGGTCCGACGGCTTGTCCCACGCCGGATCGACGACATAGACTTCGCGCAGCGCCTGGATGCGGTCGCCCGACAGCGGGTGGGTGCGGCCATAGGCCTGGTCGTCGTCCTGCTTGATCGCATAGCGGAATTCGATGTTCTGCAGCCGCTTGAAGAAGGCGAGGCTGCCCTTGCCGCTGATCCCCGCCTTCGACAGATATTGCGCGCCCGCGGCGTCGGCGGTCGCCTCCTGCACGCGGCTGAAGGCGAGGAATTTGCCGAGCGCCGCCTGCTGGCCCGCCATCAATATTCCCATGCCCGCCTCGCCGCCGCCCGCGGCGATCGCCGCGGCGCCGAGCAGCAAGCTGACCAGCGAAATGCCGGTCGCGGCCTTGATGCCGTCGTTGGTACGGATCGCGTGGCCGCCCATGACATGGCCCAGTTCGTGCGCGAGCACGCCCTGCACCTCGTTGGCGCTGCCGGCCGCCTCGATCAGCCCACTGAAGACATAGATGTCCTGGCTGCCCGCGACGAAGGCGTTGATGCCGGGATCGCCGAGCATGTGGACGCGCACCTGGCCCGGGCGCAATCCCGCCGCGACGAGCAGCGGGTCCATCATGTCCTTCAGCAATGCCTCGGTCTCGGCATCGCGCAGGATCGATTGCGCCATCGCCGGCCGCACCGCGACCGCGAGCATCGCCAGCAGCACGAGCAGGGCGCGCAGCAAGGAGCGCGGGCCGGCGGCCCGGTGCGTGGCGTGCGGCGGGGTCATCGCTGCCTTCGTGGCGCCTCGCGCCTGAACATCGACTGAAGCCATGCAGGACTTATTGGGGCGCGGCGTCCGGCGGCGCAAGATGCGCCGCGCCGATTCTGCGGCCGGGGCGGAATCGGCGTTGCGAGGAAGGCGGCGCCGATACGCCCGACGAAAGCCGGGTGCCGGACGAGGACGCGCCAGAGCATGATGACTTTGGTTCGACCCGCTTCGTCATTACGATCCCGGACCTGAGCGGCGTTTATACCCCTGAGACAGGGACGCTGGTGATCCCCGGCGAAAGCCGGGGTCCATGCGAGGCAGGCGCACGTAGCTGGTCCCCGGCTTTCGCCGGGGAACGGTTACCTGTCGAAAAGGGGTAATTGCCAGCGTGATCCGGGGGAAGTCATCCAGGACGGTTTGCACTGCTCTGGATTGCTTCCCCCGGATCAGGTCCGGGGTCGCAAGGACAAGTCCAGCCGATATCATCACGCTTGTGAAACAGCCCCCGACTTTCGCCGGGGACCGCGCGGCGCCGCGCGGTCCGGCGTGGATCAGTTGCCGAAGGTGCGCTGCCACCAGCCGCGACGCGGCTCGCCCGTGGCTTCGTCGAGCGCGCCTTCGTCGAGCGCGCCCTCGTCGGCGACGGTCGCCGGCTCGGCCTCGCGTTCGGGAGCCTCGGCGGTTTCCGCGGGGGTGGCTTCGGCGGCGGCGACAGCCTTCTTGCTGCGGCTCGCGCGCTTTTTCGGCGCGGGCTTGGCTTCGGCTTCTACCGGCGGCGTCGCTTCGGGCGCGGCGGCGGGGGCTTCGGCGGCTTCGGTTTCGGCGGGGGCTTCGGCCGGAGCAGCCTTGGGCTTGCGCGGCGCGCGCTTGCGCTTCGGCTTCTCTTCGGCGGCCGGCGCTTCGGCCTCGATCTCGGCTTCGACGGCGACGGGCTCGGGCGCTTCGGCTTCGGGAGCTTCCGCTTCGACCGGCGCGGCTTCGGTCACGCCCTCGTCGGCGGCCTCGGCCTTCTTGCGGCCGCGTCCGCCGCGGCGACGGCGCGGCTTGGCTTCCGCTTCGTCGGCCGGAGCCTCGGCTTCCGCCGGCTCGACGTCAGCCGATTCGGCCGCCGTTTCGGTGTCCGCTTCCGCGTCGGTATCGGTATCGCCGGCGTCGCCATTCTCGCCGCTTTCGCCATTCTCGTCGTCGCGACGTCCGCGGCGCCCGCGGCGGCGGCGGCGGCGGCGCTTGCGGCCGTCGCCATCGCCTTCGTCGTGCGGACGATCGGCGCGTTCCTCCTCGTCCTCCTCGGCGGTCTCATCTTCGAAGCTCTCGTCTTCCTCCTCCTCGATCTCGACAATCGGGGCGAAGCTGCGCTGCTGCGTGGGCGGCGGACCGCCGACCTCGACCACCATCCGCGCGCCCTCGGTCTCGCCGTCGGGCAGGATTTCGACCGAGACGCCGTAGAGTTCCTCGATCTCGCGCAGTTCGCGGCGCTTTTCGTTGAGCAGGTAGAAGGTCGCTTCCTGGCTCGCGCGCAGCGTGATCCGGCTGCCCTTGCCGCGCGCCGCTTCCTCCTCGATCAGCCGCAGCGCCGACAGGCCGGCCGAGCTGGCGGTGCGGACCAGCCCGGTGCCCTCGCAATGCGGGCAGGGGCGCGTCGAGGCTTCGAGCACGCCGGTGCGCAGGCGCTGGCGGCTCATCTCCATCAGCCCGAAGCCCGAGATGCGGCCGATCTGGATGCGGGCGCGGTCGTTCTTCAGCGCGTCCTTCATCGCACGCTCGACCTTGCGGACGTTCGAGCCGTGATCCATGTCGATGAAGTCGATGACGATCAGCCCCGCCATGTCGCGCAGGCGAAGCTGGCGCGCGATCTCGTGCGCGGCCTCCAAGTTGGTGTTGAGCGCGGTCTGCTCGATATTATGCTCGCGCGTCGAACGGCCCGAGTTGATGTCGATCGACACCAGCGCCTCGGTCGGGTTGATGACCAGATAGCCGCCCGACTTGAGCTGGACGACGGGATTGAGCATCCCGGCGAGCTGATCCTCGACGCCGTAGCGCTGATAGAGCGACACCGGGTCGGCATATTGCTTCACGCGCCGCGCGTGGCTGGGCATCAGCAGCTTCATGAACTGCTTCGCGGCCTTGTAGCCCTCGTCGCCCTCGACGAGCACTTCCTCGATATCCTTGTGATAGATGTCGCGGATCGCGCGCTTGACCAGGTCGCTGTCCGAATGGACCAGTGCCGGGGCGCTCGACGCCAGCGTCTTTTCGCGAATCTCGTCCCACAGGCGGGCCAGATAGTCGAAGTCGCGCTTGATCTCGGTCTTGGTGCGGCTCATCCCCGCGGTCCGGACGATGCAGCCCATCGTCGGCGGCAGATTGAGATCATCGATCATCGCCTTGAGCTTGCGACGGTCGGCGCCGTTCGAGATCTTGCGGCTGATGCCGCCGCCGTGCATCGTGTTCGGCATCAGCACGCAATAGCGGCCGGCGAGCGACAGATAGGTGGTCAGCGCGGCGCCCTTGTTGCCGCGCTCCTCCTTGACGACCTGAACCAGCATCACCTGGCGGCGGCGGATGACGTCCTGGATCTTGTAGCGGCGGCGCAGCGACATGCGGCTTTCGCCGTCGTCGTCGCCGTTCCGGCCGCGCCCGCGACCCTTGCGGCCACCGCGCGCCCGTCCGCGCCCGCGGCGCCCGCCGCGGTCGTCCTTCGATTCCTCGGCGTCGCCATTGTCCGCATCGGATTCGCCGTCGCCATCGCCGGCCTCGGCGTCCATGTCATCGTCGCTGTCCTCGCCGACCGTCACCGGCGCCGGGGCGTCGCCATTCTCGTCGTCGTCATGTCCCTCGACCTCGGCGACGTCGCCTTCCAGCTCGTCGAGATCCTCTTCGGCGCGCATCGCCGCCTCGGCGGCATGCTCGGCCTCTTCGCGGAGCAGCGCTTCGCGGTCTTCCTTCGGAATCTGGTAATAATCGGGGTGGATTTCGCTGAAGGCCAGGAAGCCGTGACGGTTGCCGCCATATTCGACGAACGCCGCCTGCAGCGACGGTTCGACGCGGGTGACCTTGGCCAGATAGATATTGCCCTTGAGCTGCTTGTGCTCGGCGGACTCGAAATCAAACTCCTCGATGCGGTTTCCCTTGGTGACGGCGACCCGGGTTTCTTCCCGGTGCCGCGCGTCGATCAACATGCGCGTGGTCATTGTAAACACTCCAAGCGCGCCGCGGCGCGCCAACAGAAAATCCCGCGGACGCGCCCGATCGGCGGCCGCGGCGGATAAGGGTGAAACGGAAAAAGACGTTATTGCCGCGCGGGCCCCGCGTCCGATCGTGGACGCGCATGCGGTCTTCCGCCGCGACGACCGCGGGCGCGAAGACGCCTGCGTCGCGGGAAGAAGAGGGCATGGCAAGCCTCATGCGGCATCAACCTGGTTATCGGGGCGACCGGATCGGCTGGGCGACACCTGAAGGATCGCGTCGGCCGCCCGGTCATCCGGGTGGACTGGCGGCGGGTCGTCCTTCCCCGCGTGTCCGGCGCCGGGGCGGCCGCGATCCGCGATTCGCGCGGGTCGGGCCCTTCCCCTCGAAAGGCCGGACGGCGCCGGGAACGACACCGCCAGTGCGGGGGGTGCTAGCATCGGCATCGCCGGACGGCAACCTCCACCGCCCGATAAAGATGGGAAGGCGCCCGTGCGTTGCAAGATTGCCGCACCGGGGCGCACCGGCGAATCGTGCTGAATCGCCGGTTAACCCTGCCGGTTGACGCCCGTTTGAGGTGCGATGGCTAATGGACGGTTCACGACTTTCCGCCGCCGGGGGCCTCGATGTTCTGGAATAAGCGCTGGACCACTGCCTGTCAGGGACGGCATAATCGCCCGATGGGCCTGCTGTTCGTCCTCCTGACGCTGCTGTGGAATCCGCCGGCGGTGCTCGCGGGGCAGATCGGTGCGATCGAGATCGGCGATTCCGAAATCACCCTGCGCTTCGACGATCTCGTCGCGGGCGCCTCGACGCTGCTGCTCGCGGGGCCGGACCGCATCGCGCTCGACATCGCGGGAGCGCAGGCGGGGCGGTCGCCCGGCGGGGCGGGGATCGTCCGCGCGGTGCGCCAGGGGCAGCGCGACCCCGCGACCGCGCGCGTGGTGCTCGACCTCGCGCAGCCGGCGCTGGTCTCCGACGCGCGCTTCGCCGCCGACGGCCGCAGCCTCAGCCTGCGCCTGCGGCCGGTCTCGGCCGACGCATTCGAACGCGCCGCGCGCGGCCCGCGCCTCGAATTGCAGCCGCCCGTGCAATTCCGCGCCAAGCCGCCGCAGAAGCGCTACAGCGTCTCGGTGCCGATCGGCAAGCCGAAGCCCGCGCTGCCGCTGCCGCGGATCGAGGGCCCCGACAACCCGCGCCTGCCGCTCGTCGTCATCGACGCCGGGCATGGCGGGCACGATCCCGGCGCCATCTCTCCGCACAGCGGCAAGCGCGAGAAGGACATCACGCTGGCGATCGCCCGCGCGACGCGCGACGAGCTGCTTGCGTCGGGCCGGGTGCGCGTCGCGCTGACCCGCGCCGACGACCGCTATCTGGTGCTCGAAGAGCGCTTCGGCATCGCCCGGCGCCTGAAGGCCGACCTGTTCATCTCGATCCACGCCGACGCGGCCGAGAATGAACAGGCGAACGGCGCGTCGGTCTATACGCTGTCCGAGGTCGCGTCGGACCGCGAGGCCGCGAAGCTCGCGGCGCGCGAGAACAAGGCGAACATCATCAACGGCGTCGACCTCGGCGCGCACAGCAGCGAGGTGTCGTCGATCCTGCTCGACCTGACCCAGCGCGAGACGATGAACGTCGCCTCCGACTTCGCGCGGCTGCTCCAGCGCGAGGCCGCCGATGCCGTGCATTTCCGCACCACCGCGCATCGCTTCGCCTCCTTCGTCGTGCTCAAGGCGCCCGACACGCCGTCGGTCCTGTTCGAAACTGGCTTCATCTCGAACAAGGAGGACGCCGATTTCCTGAGCTCGGCGACGGGGCAGAAGAAGGTGGCGCGCGGGGTTCGCGACGCGGTGCAGGTGCATTTCGCGCGGCAGATCGCGGCGCGCTGACGCTTCGCCTTGATTTCGGCGGCGCCCGGCGCCAGCCTCGGGTCCTTCTCCATTCGAGGCAAGAAGGCGACGCATGGCCGACGATCTCTCCCTCCACGCGCATCTCATTGGCCGCCAGGGCTCGCGCGCCGACCTCAACACCCCGGTGCTGGTGCTCGATGTGGACGCGCTCGACCGCAACATCGCGGCGATGGCGGCAACGGCCGCGCGGCACGGCGTTGCGCTGCGCCCGCATGCCAAGACGCACAAGAGCGTCGACATCGCGCGGCGCCAGATCGCCGCCGGGGCGGTCGGTGTCTGCTGCGCGAAGATCGGCGAGGCCGAGGCGCTGACCGGGGGTGGCATCGCGGGCATTCTGATCACCTCGCCCGTCGCCGCGCCGCGCGCGATCGAGCGGCTGGCGAAGCTGGCGGCGCACGCCGACGGGCTGATCGCGGTGGTCGACCACCCCGACGTCGCGGCGCGGATCGACGCCGCGCTCGCCGCGGAGGACGCGCGGCTCGACGTGCTGATCGACATCGACCCCGGCATCGCGCGCACCGGCGTCGCGTCGCCCGAGGCGGCGGTCGCGCTGGCGCGGACGATCGCCGCGCTGCCGGGCCTCGCTCTGCGCGGCGTGCAATTTTATTGCGGGTCGCAGCAGCATATCGCCGACCATGCCGAGCGCGCCGCCGCGATCGAGGAGCGCACCCGCTATCTGGAAAGCGTGATCGCGGCGCTGGCCGGCGCGGGCTTCGCGCCCGGCATCGTCAGCGGATCGGGGACGGGCACCCACCGCATCGACATGGACCTGGGCATCTTCACCGAATGTCAGGCGGGCAGCTATGTCTTCATGGACAAGCAGTATCTCGATTGCGACCTGACCGGCGACGGCGCCTGCCCCTTCAAGGTCGCGCTCGGCGTCGATGCGCGCGTGGTCAGCGCCAACCACGAGCGGCTGGTGACGATCGATGCGGGCTTCAAGGCGCTGTCGACCGACGGCGGGGTGGCGGTCGTGCGGCGCGGCGCGCCCGAAAGCGCGCAGTTCGCCTTCATGGGTGATGAGCATGCCGCGCTCGTCGCGCCGGGCATCGGGGCGATGCTCGCGCCCGGCGATCCGGTGACGCTGGCCGTGCCGCATTGCGACCCCACCGTGAATCTCTACGACCATTATCATGTCGTGTCGGGCGACACGCTCGTCGCCATCTGGCCGGTCAGCGCGCGGGGCCGGGCGCGATAGCGCGCCTTCGCGGGGCCCGGGCGGGCCCGGCGGTCCGCCGCAAGCCCGCTTCCCTTTCGACGATGCAGGCTTTAGAGGCTGTGCGCATATGGCTTCCGACACCGCGTCCCATTTCCGCCTGCGCCTGCGCCGCGACAGCAATGCCGTCATCGCCTGGCTGCGCGAGATGTGGGCACGCCGCTGGTTCCGCTGGCTCGGCTCGCTCGCGGTGGCCGGGCTGGTGGCGTTCCTGCTGGCCTGGACAATCTTCGCGCGCGACCTGCCGTCGGTCGACCAGCTGCGCGATTACGAACCGCCGCTGCCCACCCTGGTCCGCGACGGCGAAGGCAAACCGGTGCATGCCTATGCCCGCGAACGGCGCGTCCAGCTCGAATACAGCGAATATCCGCAGCTGCTGGTCCGCGCCTATCTGGCGGCGGAGGACCGTACCTTCTTCGAACATGGCGGCATCGACTATCCGGGCGTCGTCTCCGCGATCCTCACCAACCTGAAGAGCGACGGCCGCCCGGTCGGCGCCTCGACGATCACGCAGCAGGTCGCGAAGAACCTGCTCCTCTCCAACGAGGTCAGCTACACGCGCAAGATTCGCGAGGCGATCCTCGCCAAGCGCATCGAGGCAGCGCTGAGCAAGGAGCAGATCCTCGAACTCTACCTCAACGAAATCCCGCTCGGCCGCCGCGCCTTCGGCGTGCAGGCGGCTGCGCGCGCCTATTTCGACAAGGACGTCGACCAACTCGCGCTGCACGAGATGGCGTTCCTCGCCATCCTGCCCAAGGCGCCCGAAACCTATGGCCGCGCGCGCAACGCCGACAAGGCGCTGGCGCGGCGCAACTTCGTTCTCGGCCAGATGCAGCGCAACGGCTGGATCACCGCAGCGCAGCGCGACGCGGCGCAGGCGATGCCGCTCGGCCTGACCGACGCCGGCAACCGGGCGGTCGCGCAGGTCGGCGGTTATTATATGGAAGAGGTGCGGCGCCAGCTGATCGACGCGTTCGGCGAAACCGCCGAGGACGGACCGCACAGCGTCTATGCCGGCGGCCTGTGGGTGCGCACCGGCTATGATGGCGCGATGCAGACGGCGACGACCGCCGCGCTGCGCCGCGGCCTGATCCGCTACGACGCGGGCAAGGGCTGGTCGGGGCCGATCGCGACGATCGAGGCCGACGACCAATGGGCGAGCCGGCTCGCATCGAGCTTCATCGGCATCGATTACGACGGCTGGCGCGTCGCCGCGGTGCTGTCGAAATCGGCGGGCGAGGCGCGGATCGGTTTCGCCGACGGGTCGACCGGGCGGTTGCCGGCGGGCGCCGCGGGCATCGGCTATCGCAAGACCGGCGGCAGCGCCTTTTCGGCGCTGCGCCCCGGCTATCTGATCGCGGTCAAGGCGACCGCGCCCGGCGTCTATGCGCTGAAGAACATTCCCGAGGTGTCGGGGGGCATGGTGGTCGAAAGCCCGCATTCGGGCCGCATCTATGCGATGCAGGGCGGTTTCGACGTCCGCCTGTCGCCGTTCAACCGCGCAACGCAGGCCGAACGGCAGCCGGGATCGACGATCAAGCCCTTCGTATATGCGACCGCGCTCGACAACGGCATGACCCCGGCGACGATGATCGTCGACGGACCCTTCTGCGTCTATCAGGGGGCGAATCTCGGCAACAAATGCTTCCGCAACTTCGGCGGCGGCGGCGGGTCGGGCGAGCACACGATGCGCTGGGGCCTCGAACAGTCGCGCAACCTGATGACGGTGCGCACCGCAAGCCAGATCGGCATGGAGCCGATCGTCGAAACGATCAAGACGATGGGCATCGGCCAGCACGAACCCTATCTGTCGACCGCGCTCGGCGCCGGGACGACGACGGTCGAGAAGCTGGTCAACGCCTATGCGATGCTCGCCAACCACGGTCGCGAGCTCAAGCCGCGCGTCATCGACTATGTGCAGGACCGCCGCGGCAAGGTGATCCTGCCGAAGAACTGGAAGCCATGCGAGGGCTGCAACGCGTCCGACTGGAACGGCCGGCCGATGCCGCGCTTCGCGCCGTCGGGCAAGCAGCTGATGGACCCGATGACCGCCTATCAGACCGTCCACATGCTGGAAGGCGTCGTCCAGCGCGGCACCGCGGTGCGGCTGCGCGACCTCGGCGTGCCGCTGTTCGGCAAGACGGGGACGACCTCCGGGCCGAAGGACGTGTGGTTCGTGGGCGGCACCCCCGATGTGATCGCGGGTGTCTATATTGGCTTCGACCAGCCGCGGAACATGGGCGGCTATGCGCAGGGCGGCAGCCTCGCAGCGCCGATCTTCAAGGATTTTTTCCTCGCCGCGCTGACCGACGCGCCGCCGGTGCCCTTCACGGCGCCGAAGGGCGTCCGCATGGTCCGCATCGACCGCCAGTCGGGCCGCCGCGTCTATGGCAGCTGGCCGGGCAGCGACCCCAAGGCGTCGGTGATCTGGGAAGCTTTCAAGCCCGAAAGCGAGCCGCGGCGGACGATCCGCGAGGAAGAGATCAAGCCGTCGAAGCCCGCGGCGCGCCCCGACGCCCCGGTCCAGCAGGGACCGAACCGCCGCAGCGACAGCGATTTCCTCGACGATCGCGGCGGGATTATCTGACGCGCGGCGGCTTTTCCTCCGGCGCGCAAGCCTCTATGGCCGGCCCGACTTGATTCAGGAGCAAGACCATGCGCGCCGAAGCGCAGGACCATATCGACACGATCAACGCCGCGCTCGCGCTGGTGCGCCGCTTTCTCGACTGGGACCGCGCGCTGCGCCGTCTCGACGAACTCAATGCGAAGGTCGAGGACCCGACGCTGTGGGACAATCCCAAGGCGGCACAGGAGGTGATGCGCGAGCGTCGCCGCCTCGACGAAGCGATCGGCGCGACGCGCGCGATCGAGACCGAGATGGCCGACACCGCCGAGCTGATCGAACTGGCCGAGGCGGAGGGCGACGACGCGCTGGTCGACGATGCGGTCGCCAGCCTCGCCGCGCTGGCCGCGCGCGCCGAGGAGGACAAGGTCCGGGCGCTGCTGGCGGGCGAAGCCGACGGCTATGACTGCTATATCGAGGTGCATGCGGGCGCCGGCGGCACCGAGAGCCAGGACTGGGCCGAGATGCTGCAGCGCATGTACATGCGCTGGGCCGAGAAGCGCGGCATGAAGGTCGAACTGATCGAATATCAGGCCGGCGAGCAGGCGGGCATCAAGTCGGCGACGATGCTGGTCAAGGGCGAGAACGCTTATGGCTATGCCAAGACCGAAAGCGGCGTCCACCGGCTCGTCCGCATATCGCCCTACGACAGCTCGGCGCGGCGCCACACCAGTTTCTCCAGCGTCTGGGTCTATCCGGTGATCGACGACAATATCGAGATCGAGATCAAGGAAAGCGACCTCAAGATCGACACCTACCGCGCGAGCGGAGCGGGCGGTCAGCACGTCAACACGACCGATTCGGCGGTGCGCATCACCCACGTGCCGACCGGCATCATCGTCGCCTCGCAGATCGACCGGTCGCAGCACAAGAACCGCGCGACCGCGATGAACATGCTGAAGGCGCGCCTCTACGAAGCCGAGTTGCAGAAGCGCGAGGCCGAAGCGTCAGGCGAATATCAGGCGAAAACCGAGATCGGCTGGGGGCACCAGATCCGTTCCTATGTCCTTCAGCCCTATCAGCTGGTGAAGGACCTGCGCACCGGCGTCACCTCGACCGCGCCGCAGGACGTGCTCGACGGGGCGCTCGATCCGTTCATGGCGGCGGCGCTGTCGCAGAAGGTGACGGGCGAGACGGTCGAGGTGGAGGACATCGACTGATGGCCTTCGCGGGCGTCCGCCCGGCGGCCGCCGCGCTGGCGCTGCTCGCCGCGCCGCTGGCGCTCGCCGGCTGCGACGCGCCGTGGAGCGACGATAGCGACCGCGTCGAGACCGCGCGCGAATTTCCGCCCGCCGACCGCCCCGTCGCGCCGATTACCTCGACCAAATGGTCGACCGAGGAGGCGCGCGACCGCGTCAACGAGGCAGAGGACGTCATGGATTCGGCCGATGTCCGTCCCGGCATGACGGTCGCCGACATCGGCGCGGGCGACGGCTATTACACCGTCCGCCTTGCCCAGCGGGTCGGCCCGGGCGGCCGCGTCCTCGCGCAGGACATCCAGCCCGAGGTGATCGAGCGGCTCGCCGACCGCGTTGCGCGCGAACGGCTCGACAATGTCTCGCTGAAGCTCGGCGCGGTCGACGACCCGCGGCTTCCCGCCGCCAGTTTCGACCGCGTCTTCATGGTGCACATGTATCACGAGATCGGCGAACCCTACGCCTTCCTCTGGCGGCTGCGCCCGGCGCTGCGCCGGAACGGGCAGGTGATCGTCGTCGACGGCGACCGGCCGATCGCGCAGCACGGCACCCCGTTCCGCCTGCTCGTCTGCGAATTCCAGGCGGTCGGCTACAAGCTGCTCTCCTACAACGACAAGCAGCACGCCGGCGGATATCTCGCGCGCTTCGTCCCCAGCGGCCAGCGTCCGCGCCCCGACGCGATCAGGGTGTGCAAGAATCCATAGGGCACGTGACGACATCGAATGGCCTCGTCATCGCTTCTCCCGGATCGGGTCGGCAATTATCCCTTTTCGACAAATAACCGTTCCCCGGCGAAGGCCGGGGTCCAGATGGCACAGCACTACCCCGCGTGGACCCCGGCTTTCGCCGGGGAACAGCGCCTTACTTGCCTGAAGACTTATGTGCCGATCGGGTCCGGGGTGGTAATGACGAAGTGCGTCAGTAAACGACCAGCGAATCCCCCGGTTCCAGCCCGGCGAGGAAGCTGACGAGTCCGCCCGCCCGCGCTTGCGGCACCAGCTCGCCCGCGGTGGTGCCGGTCAGCGCCAGCCCCGACTGGCAGACAATCAGCGCGACGTCCGACGCGGCCGCTTCCTCGACCATCTGCGCGAGCGTCGGCTGACCTGCGGCGCGGCGCGTCGCGTCGCCGGCGAAACACACGGGCGCGCGTAGCAGGGCCGCCGCATCGCCTTGCAGGAACAGGCGTGCAGGCCGCCCGAGCGCCGCCGAAGCCATCGCCGTTTCGAGCGCCGCATAGAGGCGCCGCGCGTCGTCGGCCGCCACGATGATGCTCAGCCCCGGCATGTCGGGCAATCCGGGTCCTTGGCGACCTCGACCTCGCGCCAGCGCCGGTCGAGCATGTCGACGATCGCCAGCCGGCCGGTCAGCGGCCGTCCCCAGCCGGTCAGCGCGCGCACAGTCTCGAGCGCCGCCATCGTCCCGATCATGCCCGGCAGCGCGCCCATCACGCCCTGCTCGGCGCAGTTGATGCCGGGGCGGTCGGGGTCGTCGCCGACCAGGCAAGCATAGCAGGGGCCGTCGGCGCGCCATCCCTCATAGAGCGCGACCTGCCCGTCGAACACCCCGATCGCGGCGCTGAGCAAGGGGATCTGCCGCGCGACCGCGGTGCGGTTGACCGCGAGCCGGGTGGCGAAATTGTCGCAGCCGTCGAGGATCAGGCTCGCGCCCGCCAGCAGCACGTCCGCATTGTCCGCGCCGAGCCGCTCGACCGCCGGCACCGCCTCGACATGCGGGTTGATCCGCCGCGCGGCCCGGGCAGCGCACTCGGCCTTGGGGGCGCCGATGTCGGCGTCGGTGAACAGCGGCTGGCGGTGGAGGTTCGACCGTTCGACACGGTCATGGTCGATGATGGTCAGCCGGCCCACGCCCGCCGCAGCCAGATAGGCGGCGGCGGGACAGCCGATCCCGCCCGCGCCGATCAGCGCGACATGCGCATCCTTCAGCTTCGCCTGGCCCGCGCCGCCGAACTGCGGCACGATGATCTGGCGCGCGTAGCGGTCGAGTTCGGCGTCGGACAGCAAGCGATCAGTCGCCCGGACGCCGCATCTTCATCGCGGACAGCGACCCGACGTCGCGCGGCTTCTGCTCGTCGCCCGCGCCGCCCGCGATGCCGGTCGACCCGAAGCCGCCCGCGCCGCGTGCGGTCTCGTCGAGCGTCTCGACCTCGGCAAAGGCCGCGCGCTGGACGGGGGCGGGGACGAGCTGGGCGATGCGGTCGCCGCGCTTCACCTCGAACGGCTCGTCGGACAGGTTGGCGAGGATCACCTTCACCTCGCCGCGATAATCGCTGTCGATCGTTCCCGGCGTGTTGAGGCAGGTGATGCCATGCTTGAGCGCGAGCCCCGAACGCGGACGCACCTGCACTTCGTATCCGGCGGGAATCGCCATCGCGAAGCCGGTCGCGACGGCGTGGCGGGTGCCGGGACGCAGCGTCAGCGTCTCGGCGGCGACGACGTCCATCCCCGCCGCGCCCGCGCTGGCATAGGCGGGCAGCGGGAGGCCGCCGCCGTTGGGCAGGCGCTGGATGGCGATCTCAATCGTGGGGAAGGGGAATGCGGGTGTCGAGCTCATCGGCGATCTTTTCCATCAATTTGCGGGCGACCGCCTCCTTGGGCAATCTCTCCCAACTGTCCACGCCGTTCTTGCCGACGATGTGAACGCGGTTCGTCTCGCCGCCCATCGGGTCGGCGGCGACGTCGTTGGCGACGATCCAGTCGCAGCCCTTGCGGGCGAGCTTGGCCTCGGCGTGGGCGATCACGTCGTTGGTCTCCGCCGCGAAGCCGACCAGCAGCGGGGGGCGCCGCGGGCTCTTCGCGAGGCTGGCGAGGATGTCGGGATTCTCGGCCAGTGCGAGCGGCGGAACCCGGCCGCTGCCGTCCTTCTTGATCTTTTGCGCCGAGGTGTCGGCGGCGCGCCAGTCGGCGACCGCCGCGACCATGATCGCGGCGTCGGCGGGCAGGCCCGCCTCGACCTCGGCCGCCATCTCGCGCGCGGTCTCGACATCGACGCGAATCACCCCCGGCGGGGTGGGCAGCGGCACCGGCCCCGCGATCAGCAGCACTTCGGCCCCCGCCTCGGCGGCGGCGGCGGCGATCGCGAACCCCTGCTTGCCGCTCGACCGGTTAGCGATGTAGCGCACCGGGTCGATCGGCTCGTGCGTCGGTCCCGCGGTGATCAGGATACGGCGGCCGAACAATGGACGGTGGTTCGCGGGGGCGAAGTCGGGCTGGCCGTCGATGCCTCCCGTCCCGCCGGCGGGCGAGGAAAGAAGCGCCGCGTCGATGGCTTCCATGATCGCGGCTGGCTCGGGAAGCCGGCCCGGCCCATATTCGCCGCACGCCATCTCGCCCTCATCGGGATCGAGGATCGTCACGCCGTCGCGGCGCAGCGTCGCGACGTTGCGCTGCGTCGCGGGGTGCAGCCACATGCGCACGTTCATCGCGGGCGCGGCGAGCACCGGCTTGTCGGTGGCGAGCAGCAGCGTCGTCGCCAGATCGTCGGCGACGCCCGCCGCCATCCTGGCGAGCAGATCGGCGGTCGCCGGGGCGACGACGACCAGGTCGGCCTGCCGACTGAGCTGGATATGCCCCATCTCGACCTCGTCCTTCAGGTCGAAGAGGCTGGTATAGACCTTGTCCTCGCTGAGCGCGGCGAGCGTGAGCGGGGTCACGAACTGCTCGCCGGCGCGGGTGAGGACGCAGCGCACGCCATGCCCCGCCTTCCGCAACAGGCGCACGAGTTCGATGCTCTTGTAAGCGGCGATGCCGCCGCCGACGATCAGCAGGATGCGCTTCGCGGCCATCGTTCAATATCCCGTCAGAAGTACGTCGAGTGCGCCGACGATGGTAAAATGCTCGCTCTCCAGATTGGCCACCGGCCGCTGAAGCCGCTCGCGCGGTATAGCGAAGATCAACTGGGTCGCCATGACCAGTCGTGCGCCGTTTATGGCAAAGACGGGGTTGAGACGCGGCACCGGGTCGAATCCAGCGACAGGCATAAGCGGAACGACGACACGCGTGACCAGATCATCGAGCAGATCGCTTTGGCAATCGAGCAGGAAACCCAATCCCCGCGACCCCGGATAGACGTCGTAGCGTGCCATCAAAACTGCCGATATTGGTCATACGGCATGCCATTTTTGCGGATATAATCGTTCCAGCTTTCGATTGCGGCGCGATTCTCTTCCTTCCACGCGGCTTCGCGCGCCTTCTTCACCTCGGCGGCGAGTCCGGTCTGGCACGCTTCGCTGACATTGATTCCCAGCCGCCTGGCCTCTTCGACCAGCTCGGCGCTCAGCGACACGTTGGTGGCTTTCTTGGGACCTTCGAAGCGCGCGGGGCGGTTCATCGCCATCTCCTTTGCGCATAAGATATGCGCATATCGGACCTGCTTCAACCCAGCCAGTGCAGCACGCCCGCGCCCACCGCCGCGCCCGTCAGCGCGGTCAGCGCGTAGCGCCAGCCGATGCGCTTGCCGTTCCGCTCCCACATCAGCGGAATTTCGGGCAGCGGGGGAGCGGGCGGGGCGGCGCCCTTGCGCGGAAGCTGGTCGTCGAGACGGCGGATGATGTCGGGGATCAGCGCCAGCGTCCGGCCCTGTTCGCGGATGCCGTCGGCCAGCGCCGCCTCCGGCCCCAGCTCGTCGCGGATCCATTCCTTCACGAAGGGGCCGGAGACGTCCCACATGTTGATTTTGGGGTCGAGCATCGTCGCGACGCCCTCGACCATCACCATCGTCTTTTGCAGCAACAGCAGGTGCGGCTGCGTCTGCATGTCGAAATCGCGCGTGATCGCGAACAGCCCGTCGAGCATCTGCCCGACCGACAGCTCGCTCACCGGCTTGCCGCGCATCGGCTCGCCCACGGCGCGCAGCGCCGTCGCGAACTCCTCGACGCTGTGATAGGCGGGCACATATTGCGCCTCGAAATGGATTTCGGCGACGCGGCGGTAATTGCCCGTGGTCAGCCCATAGAGGATTTCGGCGAGCCAGTAGCGCGCCTGGCGGTTGATCCGCCCCATGATGCCGAAATCGACCGCGGCGATCGTCCCGTCCGCCTTCACGAACAAATTGCCCTGGTGCATGTCGGCGTGGAAGAAACCCTCGGCGATCGCCTGGCGCAGGAAGGCGTGGACGAGATTCGCAGCCAGCGCCTCCATATCGTGCCCGGCGGCGATCAGGGCGTCGCGGTGCGAAATCTTGATGCCGTCGATCCAGTCGAGCGTCATCACGCGCGTCGCCGTGCGGTCCCAGTCGATCGCCGGCACCTGATAGGTCGGCACCGCCGCCATCGCGTCGGCGAGTTCGGACGCCGACGCCGCCTCGCGCCGCAGGTCGAGTTCGCGCAGCGTCCAGCGGCGGAAATTGGCGATCACCTGCCGCGGGCGCAGCCGCGCCGCCTCGCCCCCGAATGCCTCGAGATGCGCGGCCGCCCATTCATAGGTCTCGATATCGCGCGCGAACTGCTTGTCGATGCCGGGGCGGCGGACCTTGACCGCGACCTGGCGTCCGTCGGTGGTCACCGCCCGGTGCACCTGCGCGATCGAGGCCGATCCGACCGGATCGGGATCGAATTCGGAATAAAGGCTGTCCAGCGGCGCCTCGAACGCCGTCTCGATTTCGCGGCGGATCGCGTCGAAGCCGACCGGCGCCAGCGCGTCCTGAAGCGTCAGCAGGTTGCGCGCCGCCTCTTCGCCGACGAGGTCGGGGCGTGTCGCGAGCGTCTGCCCCAGCTTGACCGCGGCGGGGCCGATCGCCTGGAAGGCGGCGGCATAGTCGGGCACCTTCGGCTGGATCGTACCCAGCCGTGCGACGCGGCAAAGGCGCTTGACGCCAGCGGGCGTCGTCGGCGCACTCTCGATTCCGCGCAGCGCGCCGTGGCGCGCCAGGATGCGCCCCCATTTGAGCAGGCGCAGGATATGGGTGACGGGGCGGGTCATCTCGGTTCCCCCCCCGCAAGCGGGAGGCGCCGAGGGTGGGCCGGCGGCGTTGCATCTGCCCACCCCGCTGCGGCTGGCGAACGAGTTCGCGAGTCTCGCCGCCCCTCCCGCTTGCGGGAGGGGAATAACGGCGGTGGGACGATCACGCCTTCCACCCGCTGTGGATCGCGACGAGGCCGCCGAGGATCGGTTCGACCTTCACCGCGGTAAAGCCCGCGTCGCGAATCATCTGCGCGAAGGCGGGCATCGGCGGAAAGCGCCGAATCGATTCGATCAGATAACGATAGCTGTCTTCGTCGTCGGCGATCAGCTTGCCGAGCCGCGGCACCAGATGGTGCGAATAGGCGTCATAGGCCTGCGCGAAGCCCGGCCATTCGTTGGTCGAGAATTCGAGGCAGAAGAAGCGCCCGCCATAGCGCAGCATGCGGTGCGCCTCGGCGAGCGCGGCGGGAATGTCGGTGACGTTGCGGATGCCGAAGGCGATCGTATAGGCGTCGAAGAAGCGGTCGGGAAAGGACAGGCTTTCGGCGTTCTGCTCGCTCCATACGAGGCTGTCGATGCCGCGCGCCGCCGCGCGCTCCATGCCGACGGCCAGCATATCGGGATTGATGTCGGCGACGGTGATGCTGGCGCCCGACGGCTCCATGCGAAAGGCGATGTCGCCGGTCCCCCCCGCCATGTCGAGGATCGCCTCGCCGGCGCGCGGCTTGACGCGGCGCACGAAGCGGTCCTTCCACAACCGGTGGAGACCGCCCGACATCGCGTCGTTCATGATGTCGTATTTGCGCGCGACGCGGCTGAACACCTCGCCGACCATTGCGGTCTTCCGGCCCGCTGGAACCTGTTCGTAACCGAAGCTGACGGTGTCGGGCGTAGCCATGGAGTCGCGCCTTTGCGGGATGGGGGAGAGAAGTCTGACCGGCCTTTAGCCGGGCCTTGCCGCCCGCGCAAATGCCAGTTACCGCGCGGAGGAAATGCCCGAACTTCCCGAAGTCGAAACCACCGTCCGCGGTCTGGCGCCCTTTCTCGAAGGGCAGCGGCTGGCGACGGTGACGACCTTTCGTCCCGACCTGCGCCGCCCCTTCCCGGCCGACCTCGCGCAGCGATTGACCGGCGCGACGGTGACGGGCCTGTCGCGGCGCGCCAAATACGGCATCGTGTCGACCGATCGCGACGACCACATGATCTTCCATCTCGGCATGTCCGGACGCTGGCGCACCGAGGGCGGCGAGGCGGGCAAGCACGACCATCTGCTCCTCGAAACCGGTGCGGGGCAGCGGTTGTTCCTTCACGATCCGCGCCGGTTCGGTTCGGTCGACCTGGTGGCGGGCGACCCGCTGACGCGCTTTCCGGCCTTCGTCACGCTGGGCCCGGAACCGCTGTCCGACGCGTTCGATGCCGCCTGTCTCGCCAAGGCGCTCGCGGGACGCCGGACACCGATCAAGGCGATGCTGCTCGACCAGACGGTCGTTGCCGGCCTCGGCAACATCTATGTCTGCGAGGCGCTCAACATGGCGCGGATCGCGCCGACGCGCGCCGCGGCCGACGTGCCCAAGGCGAAGCTCGCCGCGCTCGTGCCCGCGATCAAGGCGGTGCTCCTCGCCGCCATCGCGGCGGGCGGCTCCACGCTGCGCGATTTCCTGAGCCCCGACGGCGATCTCGGTTATTTCGCGAAGGACTGGCGCGTCTATGGGCGTGAGGGCGAGCGATGCGAATGCGGCGGCACGATCGCGCGCATCGTGCAGAGCGGCCGGTCGACCTTTCATTGCCCGAAATGCCAGCGCTGATGCGGTCTTTTCCCGCGAAGAGCATTGACCGGGACGCCCTTCATGGCTATGGGCGCACCCTTCGAGCAGGGTCCGGTCTTCCGGAACCGGCCGCATCCGGACATTGATTCGCCGCACCCGCGCGATTCGGCTGCTCCGCTTTCGGCTGTGCTCCGACCGTTGAACCGATTGGAAGTTTGAGGAATTTATGGCCAATACGCCGCAGGCAAAGAAGCGCATCCGCCGGAACCAGGCGCGCGCCAGCGTCAACAAGAACCGCGTTTCGCGCATCCGCACGCTGGTGAAGAAGGTCGAAGCCGCCGTCGCCGCGGGCGACAAGGACGCGGCGCAGGCTGCGCTCAAGGTGGCGCAGCCCGAAATGGCGCGCGGCGTCGCCAAGGGCGTGCTGCACAAGAACACGGTCGCGCGCAAATATTCGCGCCTGACCAAGAGCGTGAACGCGATCGCCTAATCCGTCGTCCCGAAAGGGGACAAGAGGGCCCGCCGGATATCCTCCGGCGGGCTCTTTTTTGTGCCCGCGATCATGACGCATCGATGACCATGCTGTTGCATCGCGGTAAGTCGCGGATTTGCCGCGATTCGTTGCCGGCGCCCCGTTGGCGACTGCCTATAATACTGAAAAATAAGAAAAAAACAGGCATTTGACGATTTTCCGAGGGGTCCGGTGAGTCAAGGTTTTTATTTCAGTATTTTTACAGGTCGCGCCCTTGATCGACTCGCCCGAGCCTGACTAGACAAGGGCGTCGCTGGCCATCGCCGACGGCCGTCACTCGACATGATTCGATTCCCCTTCGGGCCGCGCGCCCGGGGTCGGATGCATGCGCCCGGCTGGAAACGCCGGGTCGGGACGGACAGGCGCGGCGGCGGACGGGGGCGACCGGAACTCAAAGGGGGCGGGACGGCGTGACAGGGAGTGGCGATCGGCATGACGGCAATGCGGACCTTGGAGCGATGAGCGGCGATGCCGCAGCGCTCTGGCCGCGCGTTGCCGAAGGGCTGCGCCGCGATCTGGGCGCCCGCACCTTCGATCATTGGCTGAAGCCCGTGCGCTTCGCCGATTACTGCACCCTGTCGGCGGTCGTCACGCTCGAAACCGCGAGCCGCTTTTCGGCCAACTGGATCAACGACCGCTTCGGCGAGCGGCTGCTGCTGGCATGGCGCCAGTATCTGCCGGCGGTGCGCAGCGTCACCGTGCGCGGCGGCGCGGCGGCGAGCGATCGCGCCGCGACGCTGGCGACCGCCCCGCTTCCCGCCTTCGACGCGACACCGGTCCCGGCCGTACAGGCCGTGCCGTCGCCGTTCGACGCGCGGCTATGCTTCGACCGCTTCGTGGTGGCGCGCAGCAATATCCTCGCCGCCAACGCCGCGCGGCGCATGGCGATGGCCGAGGCGCCGCAGTTCAACCCGCTCTATCTCTGCTCGGGCACCGGGCAGGGCAAGACGCACCTGCTGCACGCGATCGCGCAAGCCTATGCGGCGATCCGGCCGACCGCGAACATCATTCTGATGTCGGCGGAGAAATTCATGCTCGAATTCGTCGGCGCGATGCGCGGCGGCGACATGATGGCGTTCAAAGCGCGGCTGCGCGCCGCCGACCTGCTGCTGCTCGACGATCTGCAGTTCGTGATCGGCAAGAATTCGACGCAGGAAGAGCTGTTGCACACGATCGACGACCTGATGTGCTCGGGCAAGCGGCTCGTCGTCACTGCCGACCGCCCGCCGGCGATGCTCGACGGGGTCGAGGCGCGCCTGCTGTCGCGCCTGTCGGGCGGGCTGGTCGCCGACATCGAGGCGCCCGAGGACGACCTGCGCGAGCGGATCATCCGCCAGCGGCTCGCCGCGATGCCGATGGTCGCGGTGCCCGACGACGTCGTCGCCTATCTGGTCCGCCATTTCACGCGCAACATCCGCGAGCTCGAGGGCGCGCTCAACAAGCTGCTCGCCTATGCCGCGCTGACCGGCGTCGATGTCGACCTCGCGCTTGCCGAGGACCGGCTGGCGGAGAATGTGCGCAGCGCCCGCCCGCGAATCACGATCGACGAGATCCAGCGCGCGGTCTGCGCGCACTACCGGCTCGACAAGGCGGAGATGGCGTCGAAGCGCCGCGTGCGCGCGATCGCGCGTCCGCGCCAGGTCGCCATGTATCTGGCGAAGGAACTGACGCCCCGCTCCTATCCCGAGATCGGGCGCCGCTTCGGCGGGCGCGACCACTCCACGGTGATCCACGCGGTGCGCACGGTCGAGGCGCTGCGCGTCACCGACAGCGAACTCGACGCCGAGATCGCGGCGATCCGGCGCAGCCTCAACAATTAGGCTTTTCCCCTTTCGGCGCGGCGCGCGCCGGAGAAGGACGGGGGTCGCGTGCGCTTACCGCTTTTCGGGCGGGGCCACCGTGATGCGGACCCGCTCGCCCGAATTGCCGGGGAAGCCGGTGAACATCGCCTCGACGAGATTCGGCACCAGCTGCTGAAGATCGTTGCTGCGCGATTGCGCCTGCGCGTGACCCTCGAACAGGCGATGGCCGTCGGCCGCGCGGTCGATCTGCAGGTCGAGGCCGCTGGTGTAGACGGTATAGCTCTGAACGTCGTTATAGCCCCAGCCGGGCCCGAAACCGCCCCAATACCAGGGATCGTACCAGCCGTGGACATAGCGCCGGCCGTTGGGGCCGCGTATCACCATCGGGCGATAGAAGCCGCGGTTGAACCCGTAGCCGCCATACCAGGGATCGCCGAAACCGGGGCTCGACACGACGCGTTCGCGGCCCTTGTCGATGCCATAGTCCATGCGCACGACGAGGTTGGCCTTCTCGCCCGGCGCGGCGGGGCGATAGCCATAGCGGGTCAGCTCGCCGGCGACGAGGCTGGCATACTGGCTGAACTCGATGCCGCCCTGCAGGGCCGGATTGGCCGCCTCGATGGCGAAGCTCTGCCCCTGCGGTGCCGGAAGCTGCGTCTGGAAGCGCGCGACGTCGGCGCGGAACGGGGTCGCGCAGCCGGCGAGCGCCAGCGCCGCCCCTGTCATGGCAGCGAGACCCAGCCGCCGGAGATTCGTCTTGCTCATTGTCATGCTCCGTATTCGGTGCGCGGATGACTCCACGCTTTACCCCATGACTATGCCAATGCGACTTAACCTTGGTTGAACCCGGCTCGCCGCGATTTCGTTCCGAAAAATCCCCGGACCTTACCGGCAAAGCCCCAATACGTGATATGTGGCGTCGAGCGTCGGCTTTGCAAGGGCGCGCGCCTTTGCCGCGCCGCGCTCGAGAATCGCGTCGAGCGCCGCGACATCGTCCTTCAGCGCGACGAAGCGCGCGTTGATCGGCGCGAGCTTTTCGACCAGCAGTTCGCCAAGCGCGGGCTTGAAGGCGCCGAAGCCCCGGCCGCCGAAATCGCGCAGCACGGCGTCGACGCCGACGTCGGCCAGCGTCGCATAGATGCCGACGAGGTTGCGGGCCTCCGCCCGCCCTTCCAGCCCGGCCGCCTCCGACGGCAGCGGCTCGGGATCGGTCTTCGCCTTCTTCACCTTCTGCATCATCGCGTCGGCATCGTCGGTCAGGTTGATCCGGCTCATATCCGACGGGTCGGATTTCGACATCTTCGCGCTGCCGTCGCGCAGGCTCATGATCCGCGCGGCATCGGCGGGGATGATCGGTTCGGGCAGGGTGAAGACCGGCGCCTCCTCGCTGGCATAATCATTGTTGAACTTCTGCGCGATGTCGCGCGCCAGTTCGAGATGCTGCTTCTGGTCCTCGCCGACCGGGACGTGCGTCGCCTGATAGAGCAGCACGTCGGCCGCCTGGAGCACCGGATAGGTGTAGAGCGCCGCCGAGGCGCTTTCGCGATTCTTGCCCGACTTGTCCTTGAACTGCGTCATCCGGTTGAGCCAGCCGAGCCGCGCGGTCCCGTTGAGCAGCCATTGGAGTTCGGCATGCGCGGGGACGCGCGCCTGGTTGAACAGGGTCGACCGGTCGGGGGCGATCCCGCAGGCGACGAGCGCCGCGGTCATCGCGCGCGTGTTCGCGGTGAGTTCGGCGGGCACATGCGGCATCGAGATCGCATGGAGGTCGGCAAGGAAGAAGAGACAGTCGCCGCCTTGCGCCGCCGCGTCGTCCTGCATCCGCACCCAGTTACGGATCGCGCCCAGATAGTTGCCGAGGTGCAAATTTCCGGTGGGCTGGATGCCCGAAACGATCCGCATGTCCTATTCCTTCGTGGTCGCCGCTCCAGTGCGGCGGCGCCGCGTCAACATGGCGAGCAGCTCCTTGTCAAGCGCGCCGACCAGGAAAGCGGCGGCGAAGAAGACCGCGCCGCCGGCGACGACGAGCGCGCTCAGCGACCAGACGCGCTCGAACGCGCTGCCCGCATAATGAGGCGCGAGGCGCGGCATCATCCACCACAGCAGCGCCGCCATCGCCGCGACCGCGACGATCTGGCGCGCGATCCGGCTCGCAAGCCGCGCGGTGAAATGGAACCAGCCGCGCCGGTGGAGAACGATGTAGAGGAGCAGGCAGTTGAGGCTGGCCGAGGCCGCGGTCGCGCCCGCCAGCCCGACGATGCCGAAGCGGCGCACGACATAGAGGTTGATCGCGATGTTGACAATCAGCGAGGCGAGCGCGGTCCACACCGGCGTCCGCGTATCCTCGCGCGCGAAGAAGCCGGGGTTCAATATCTTGACGATGACATAGGCGGGCAGGCCGGCGACGAGCGCGACGACGATGTTCGCCATGATCGCCCCGTCGGCATCGGTGAACTTGCCGCCGACGAAGAAGGCGGCGGTGAAGGCGGGCGCACAGATGGCGAGCGCGGCGGCGGCGGGCAGGGTGAGCAGCGTCGCCATCTCGAAGGCGTTGCTTTGCAGGCGCTGCGCCTCTGCCGCGTCGCCCGCGTGGATGTGGCGTGCGAGCATCGGCAGGATTGCAGTGCCGAGCGCGATGCCGACGATGCCGAGCGGCATCTGGTTGAGCCGATCGGCGAGTTTGAGCAGCGTGAGCGAGCCCTGCGGGAGCGAGGTGGCGAAGAATGTGTCGACGAACTGGCTGATCTGATAGATGCCGGCGCCGAAGGTCGCGGGCAGGATCAGCATGCCGAGCCGCCGCACCTCGGGCGTCAGCTTCGGCAGCCGCAGGTGCAGGCGCAGGCCGGCGCGGCGCACCGCCCACCACAGATAGGCGAATTGCGCGAGCCCCGCGACGCTGACCGATATGGCGAGCGCGAGCGCGACGATGCGGTCGTCGCCGCTGTCGCCGCGCAGTTTCCAGCCGGCGACGATCCCGGCGATCAGCACGATGTTGAGCAGCACCGGTGCGAAGGCCCCCGGTGCAAAGCGCGCGCGCGCGTTGAGCACTCCCGACAGCATCGCGACGAGGCTGATGAAGCCGAGATAGGGGAAGGTGATGCGGCTCAGCAGCACCGCGAGCTCGAACTTTCCGGGCACGTCCTGATAATCGCGCGCGAGAATCCAGACGATGGCCGGCATCGCGATCATCGCGACCGCCGAAAAGACCAGCAGCACCCACAGAAACACCGCGAGCACATCGTCGGCGAAGCGCGCCGCCGCAGCCTCTCCGCCGCCCTCGCTCTCGCTGCCGTGCAGCGCGCGGCTGTACATCGGCACGAAGGCGACCGAGAAGGCGCCCTCGGCGAACAGCCGGCGGAAGGTGTTAGGCAGGGTGAAGGCGAGCTGATAGGCATCGGCCGCCAGCCCGGCGCCGAGCACGCGCGCGAGCAGCATGTCGCGCACGAAGCCGAAGATGCGGCTGACCAGCGTCAGCCCGCCGATCGTCCCGACGCTTCGGACGAGGCTGCTCATCCTGAAACCCCTTTCCCGTCAGGGAAGGGGTCGAGGCGATTTACCGCGTCGCGCAAGGTCGAGGGTCGCACCCCGCTGCGCCCCGTCGGTCGGGTCAGGCCTGGCCGACCGGCGTGGGGATGTCGCCCTGGCCCTCGGCCTGCGCCTGTTGCAGGAACAGGCCGTGGAAATCGATCGGTTCGAGCAGCAGCGGCGGGAAGCCGCCGTCGCGCACCGCATCGGCGACCACGCGGCGCGCGAAGGGGAAGAGGATGCGCGGCGCCTCGGCGAGGAAGAAGGGCTGGAGCTGGTCCTCGGGGACGTTGCGCACCCCGAACAGGCCGGCATATTTGAGCTCGATGACGAAGGCGGTTCCCTCGTCGGCCTTCGAGGTGACGTCGATCTTCAGCGTCACCTCGAACAGATTCTCGCCGACGCCGTCGGCGCCGATGTTGAACTGGACGTCGATCTGCGGCGCGGCCTGCCATTGATAGACGGCGGGCGCGTTCGGATTTTCGAACGACAGATCCTTCACATATTGCGAGATCAGGCCGATCGCCGGACTGTTGTCCTCGCCGTTGGGCAGGGTTTCGGGGGTGAAGTCGCTGCTGGTCTCGTCGGCCATGTCCAAAATGCCTTCATTCTCTGGTCGGGAAGGGTCCGGTCCCCTGTCCCGGGGGGCAGGCGGCGGACGGTTGCCGGGCGCTTAGCAGCGGCGGGCGGCGAGCACAATGGGCGCCGGACCGGCTTTTGCGGCGGGCGAATCGTTGACCTGCCGCGCGGCTGCGGCCATGGAGATTTGAAACATGGCGGCGTATCGCCTATGTTGGAATCGAGACTTTCCCCACCGTCCGCATCGGATATCTGCCTGTGACCGCTTTTTCGATCGTCCTGCTCGCCATGATCGCCGCCTTTCTGGGCATGCGGCTCTATTCGGTCCTCGGCAAGCGCACGGGGCATGAACAGGAGCCGGTGCTGCCGCGCCGCGACGAGCGCACGGCGCGCACACCCGTGCGCCTCGACGAAAGCGACGCGCAGCCCGCGCCGCAGCCGGGCGCGCCGGCGACTTCGGGCCTCGTCTACGAACCCGCGGCCGAAGCGGGGCTGCGCGCGCTGCTCGCCGCCGATCGGAATTTCGACGCCGGGCGCTTCATGGAGGGCGCCGAGGCGGCGTATCGCATGATCCTCGAGGCCTATTGGGCGGGCGACCGCGACACGCTGCGCGACCTGTGCGACGATGACAGCTACGAAGCCTTCGTCGCGGCGATCGATGCGCGCGCGGCGCGCGGCGAAACGCTGGAGAACCGCCTGATCGGCATCGATTCGGCGAAGATCACCGCGGTCGAGATGAACCGCAGCGAGGCGCGCATCACGGTGCGCTATCAGGCCGACATCAGCGCCATCACACGCGACGCCGACGGGCGGATGATCGCCGGGTCGATGAGCGACGCGGCGCAGACCAACGATCTGTGGACCTTCCGCCGCGCGATCGGCGCCAGCGATCCCAACTGGCTGCTCGACGAAGCCGAGGCGGCCTGACCCGCATGCCGCGTGGCCGGCGGGGGGCAGGCGACGGGACGGCTGCCGTCCGGACCGCCGTGCGTGCGAAGCGTGGGAAAAGCCATCGACCGAGGGTGTCGCGTATCGGCCGCTATGCGTTGCTCGCCGCGCTGCCGCTGCTGTCGGCCTGCGCGTCGGTGATCCCCGAGGCCGGCGGCGCACGCCCCGGCACCGCGCCGCCATCCGCTCCGTCGACAGCGCCACAGCCGCCGCCCGCGCCGAGCGGGCCGACGCGTCCCTATCAGCCGCGCCCGTCGACGCCCCCCGGCGGCGCCGCCAAGCCGATCCCCGCGACGCCGCGCCCGCCGCTCGCCGCGCCGGCGGTGCCGGCGACCGCGACCAGCGCCGCCGAGGCGGGCGTCGTGCTGGGCCCCGAATATACCGAACTGGGCATCGCGCCCGACCAGGCGACCGCCGCGCTCAAGGCCTTCCGCCTGAGCTGCCCCTCGGTGCAGCGCCGTGCCGACGCGAGCGGCCTCACGCAGAATGGCGAATGGACCGAAAGCTGCCAGGCTGTCGCGGGCTGGCCCGACCGCGACGCCGGCAATTTCTTCAGCCGCTATTTCGGCACCGTGCAGGTCGGCGCGGGCACCGCCTTCGTCACCGGCTATTTCGAGCCCGAGATCGCGGCATCGCGCGACCGGCGTCCGGGCTATGACGTGCCGATCTATCGCCGCCCGCCCGATCTGATCGACGTCGATCTCGGTCTCTTTTCCGACGCGCTGCAGGGAAAGAAGATCCGCGGCCGCGTCGACGGCAACGCCTTCGTTCCCTATTACGACCGCACGGCGATCGAGCGCGGCGCGCTGGGCGGACGCGGGCTCGAAATCGCCTGGGCGGCCGACGCCGCCGAATTCTTCTTCCTGCAGGTGCAGGGATCGGGGCGGCTGCGCCTGCCCGACGGGTCGATCATGCGCATCGGTTACGACAGCCAGAACGGGCGCGACTATGTCGGCATCGGCAAGCTGCTGCTCGATCGCGGCGAGCTTCAGCCGGGGCAGGCGTCGATGCAGGGCATCCTCGATTATCTGCGCGCCGATCCGGTGCGCGGCGCCGCGGTGATGAACGAGAATCCGAGCTGGGTCTTCTTTCGCGAACTGACCGGCCCCGGCCCGCTGGGCGCGCTCGGCGTGCCGGTGACGGGGCGCAGCAGCGTCGCCGCCGATCCCAAATATGTGCCGCTCGGTGCTCCCGTTATCCTGTCGCTCGACCGGGCCGAACCGAATGGGCTGTGGATCGCGCAGGACACCGGCGGTGCGATCAAGGGCGCCAACCGCTTCGACAGCTTCTGGGGCGCGGGCGATCAGGCGCGCGCGATCGCGGGCGGCATGGCGGCGCGCGGGTCGGCGCTGATCTTGCTGCCGCGCGCCGCCGTGGCGCGGCTGACCGCGCGGCGCTGACCGCGATGCCGCGGCGGCTCGCCCCGGAGGAAAGCGCGCTCTGGAAAAAGGTCGCCGCGACGGTCGAACCGCTCCGCAAGCCGGTCCCTTCGCTCGAGCCCAAGGCCCCGCCCACCGTCCGGCCGCCGAAACCCGCGCCGCGGAGCGTCGCGCCGCCGGCCGCGCGGACTCCCCCGCCGTCTCCGCTGCCGCCGTCGCGCCGCACCCACGCCGCGGCGACGCTCGACAGCCATTGGGACCGGCGGCTGCGCAAGGGGCAGGTCCGCCCCGACAGCAGCATCGACCTCCACGGCCACAGTCTTGCCTCGGCGCAGGCGCTGCTCGACACGGCGATCGGCCACGCTCTGCAGCGCGGCGCGCGGGTGCTGCTCGTCGTTGCGGGGCGGATGCGGCCGGGCGCCGACCGCCTGCCGCAGATGCATGGCGGGCCGCGCCCGCGCGGCGCGATCCGCGCCTCGCTCGCCGACTGGCTCGCCGCCTCGCCGCACGCCGACCGAATCGTCGCGCTGCGCCCCGCGCACGTCAGCCACGGCGGGGCGGGCGCGGTCTATGTGATCCTGCGCCGGGGGCGCGAGGGATAGAGTCAGGCGCCGAACGCGCGCATCAATATGCCGCGATAGATGGCGGCGAGCGTTTGCAGATCCGCGACTGCGACCGCTTCGTCGAGCTTGTGCATCGTCGCGTTGATAAGGCCGAATTCGACCACCGGGCAGAGCGTGTGGAGAAAGCGCGCGTCGGAGGTGCCGCCGGTGGTCGACAATTCTGGTGTCAGGCCCGTTTCGGCGTGGATCGCGTCGGAAACCAGCGCCGACAGCGCGCCCGGCGGGGTCAGGAAGGCCTCGCCCGAGATCTTGCCGACGACCTTGGCATTCGGTTCGACATCCTGCGCGATGCGCTCGACCATCTGGATCAGCTCGGCGCCGCGCTGCTGGTCGTTGAAGCGGATCGACAGCCGCGCCCGCGCCGAGGCGGGAATGACGTTGGTCGCACCGTTGCCGACCTCGATATCGGTGAATTCGATGTTCGAGCGCTGGAACCAGCGCGTGCCCTCGTCAAGCGTCACCGTGTCGATGGCGGCGAGGATGCGCACCAGTTTCGGGATCGGATTGTCGGCGAGGTGCGGATAGGCGACGTGCCCCTGCGTCCCCGGTACGTCGATCCAGATGTTGACCGAGCCGCGCCGCCCGATCTTCACCATGTCGCCGAGTCGCTGCATCGAGGTCGGCTCGCCGACGACGATCAGGTCGGGTTTCAGCGCGCGCGCGTCCATATGCTCGATCAGCGCGCGGGTGCCGAAGACCGCCGGGCCTTCCTCGTCGCCGGTGACGATCAGGCTGATCGTGCCCGCTTCGGGCGGGGTCGCCGCCGCTGCGGCGACGAAGGCGGCGATCGCTCCCTTCATGTCGACCGCGCCGCGGCCGTAGAGCAGGTCGCCGCGGACCTGCGGGTCGAAGGCGTCGCCGGTCCAGCCGACGCCGGGCGGCACGACGTCGAGATGCCCGGCAAAGCCGAAATGCCGCGGCCCCGCGCCCTTGCGGACGGCGAGCAGATTCTCGACCGGCCCGTCGGGCTCGATCCCGTCGATGAAGCGCTCGACCGTGAAGCCGAGCGGCGCGAGCGCCGCTTCGAGCACGTCGAACACGGCGCCGGTGGCGGGGGTCACGCTGGGCGCGGCGATCAGCGCCTTGGCGAGGTCGACGGGGTCGATGGTCATCATCGCCGGCTTTTAACCGTTCGGGCGGAGCGAAGTCGAGACACCAATCGTCGGGGGCGCCGTGCCGGGGAGCATCTCGACTTCGCGCGGCGCGGGCGGCAAGAAGGGGGCAGGAGGACCGCCATGCCCAAGCTCGACCTCGACGCGATCCCGCAGACCAACGCGACCGGCTATCCCGCGCCCTACGATGCGCCGGTTCAGGGCCGCTGGTATCGCCGGCTCGCGCCGCCCACCGGGCTCACTGATTTCGCCGCGAGCCACGTCGTGCTGAAACCCGGCGCCTGGTCGTCGCAGCGCCACTGGCACGACGGCGAGGACGAGATGCTGGTGATGATCGCCGGCGAGGCGGTGCTCGTCGAGGACGACGACCGCTGGCCGATGCGGCCGGGCGATATCGCCGTGTGGCCCAAGGGCAGCACCAACGGCCACCATCTGATCAACGAATCGGACGCCGACTGCGTGTTCGTCGCGCTGGGCGGCGGCAAGCGGTGCGACACCGGCGGCGGCTATTCGGACATCGACATGCTGTTCACGCCCGACGGCTATTTCCACAAGGACGGGACGCCCTATCCGACGAAGCGCATCCCCTGATTCGCCGGGGGACCGCGACGGGCGTCAGCCCTCCGCCGGCCCCTCGAACTGTTCGATCACCCAATCCTCGGCCTGCGCGCCGCCGATCCATTCCTGCATGTGCGGGTGGCTGACCACCGCCTGGCAATAGGGAACAGCGAAGCGCGGCAGCGGGATCGAATAGGTGATGAGGCGCGTCACTACCGGCGCGAACATCATGTCGGCCGCCGACCATTCGCCGAACAGATAATCGCCCTCGCCGCCGAAGCGCGCGCGGGCCTCGGCCCAGATCTGCATGATGCGCACGACATCGGCCTGCACCTCGGGCAGCAGATCGGCGGAAGGGTAGATGCGGCGGATATTCATACTGTGGTGGCGGCGCAGCGCCGCGAAGCCCGAGTGCATTTCGGCCGCCATCGACCGCGCCATCGCGCGCGCCGCCCAATCCTCCGGCCAATAGCCGCGCGCGCCATCGGTCTTTTCATTGAGATAGTCGATGATCGCCAGACTGTCCCAGACGACGATGTCCGCGCCGTCCCACAGGATCGGCACCTTGCCGCCCGACGGCGCGAACTCGTCGCCCTCGCGGCGGTTCGACCAGTCCTCGTCATAGAGCGGGACGTTGACCTCCTCGAACGCGAGGCCGCTCTGCCGCACCGCCAGCCAGCCGCGCAGGCTCCAGCTCGAATAGGCCTTGTTGCCGATGACCAGTTTCATGCGTCACTCTCATTCCCCGCCCGCTTGCGGGAGGGGTTAGGGATGGGGCGAGCCGCAGGCGAGCGGCGGCGGTTGCAGCCTTCATGCCCACCCCCGACCCCTCCCGCAAGCGGGAGGGGGGAATTTATGACTCCACCGCCTCCAGCACCGCGGTGCGCAGGTCGGCGATTCCCATGCCCTTTTCGCTGCTCGTCACGATCACCTCCGGATGCGCTGCGGGGTGTTTGCGCGCCTCGGCCTCGGTCGCGGCGTGGACGGCGGCAAGGTCGCTCGCCTTCACCTTGTCGGCCTTGGTGAGGACGAGGCGATAGCTGACCGCCGCGACGTCGAGCATCGCCAGCACCTCGCGGTCGACGTCCTTGATGCCGTGGCGGCTGTCGATCAGCACCAGTGTGCGCTTGAGTACCGCGCGACCGCGCAGATAGTCGTTGACCAGGAAGCGCCATTTCCGGACCACGTCCTTCGGCGCCTTGGCGAAACCGTAACCGGGCATGTCGACGAGGCGGAAGACCAGCGGGTTGCCGACGTCGAAATAGTTGAGTTCCTGCGTCCGCCCCGGAGTCACCGAGGTGCGTGCAAGGCCGTTCCGTCCCGTCAGCGCGTTGAGCAGCGACGACTTGCCGACGTTCGAGCGGCCCGCGAAGGCGATCTCGGGCACGCCCGGCGCCGGCAGATGCTGGAGCGCGGGCGCCGATTTCAGGAAGGCGATCGGGCCCGCGAACAGCTTGCGCGCGCGTTCGCTCCTGTCGTCGGCACCATCCGTCACTTCGCCACCGCGGTCCTGAGCTGCGGGAACTTGCGATACATCCACTGCTGCTGCGCGATCGACAGCACGTTGTTGGTGATCCAGTAGAGCAGCAGCCCCGCCGCGAAGGGCGCCATGATGAACATGAACAGCCACGGCATGATCTTGAACACCTGCTGCTGCACCGGGTCGGTCGCCTGCGGGTTCAGGCGGAACTGCAGGAACATGGTGATGCCCAGCATCAGCGCGAGCGGCCCGAGCGCCAGCAGCGACGGCGGGGTGAAGGGCAGCAGGCCGAACAGGTTCAGGAAATGCAGCGGGTCGGGCGCCGACAGATCCTTGATCCACAGCGCGAAGGGCTGGTGCCGCATCTCGATCGTCAGCATTAGCACCTTGTAGAGCGCGTAGAAGATCGGGATCTGGATGACGATCGGCAGGCAGCCGGCGAGCGGATTGATCTTCTCGTCCTTGTAGAGCTTCATCAGCTCCTGCTGCATCTTCGGCTTGTCGTCCTTGAAGCGCTCCTGCAGCGCCTTCATCTTCGGCTGGACGAGGCGCATCTGCGCCATCGAGTGGAACTGGCGCTGCGCGATCGGGAACATCGCGCCGCGGATGATCAGCGTCAGCACCATGATCGCGACGCCGAAATTGCCGATCTGGCGGAACAGCCAGTCGAGCAGCTTGAAGATCGGCACCGCGAAGAATTCGAACCAGCCCCAGTCGATCGCGTTCGACAGGCGGGTGATGCCCTGGTCGTCCTGATAGGCCGACAGCGTCCGCACCTCCTTTGCGCCCGCGAAGATGCGGCTGGTCGTCGAGACCTGGGTGCCGGGGGCGATCTGGCGGAAATCGCGCGCGAACAGGGTCTGGTAATTGTCGGGCGCGGGGGCGCTCATCGACGCGGTGACGCGCTCGCCCTTTGCCGGGATGATCGCGGCGAGCCAATATTTGTCGGTGAAGCCGAGCCACGCCGCCGAATCATATTTGACCGCGCCGTCCTTATCGAGGTCCTTGTAGTCGACGTCGAACACCGACTTGCCGCCCAGATAGCCGGTCGGGCCGACGTGGATCGTCCAGCTGTCCTGTTCGTGCGGGTCGGTCGGCTTGCCGAGGCGGTCGATCAGCGCATAGCTGCTGACCGTCACCGGCGCGGTGCCGGTGTTGGCGATCGTCTGTTTCGCGGTGATCAGATAATTGGCGTCGATGCTGTATTCGATGCGGAAGGTCTGGCCGGTCGGGTTCGCCCAGCTCAGCGTCACCGGCGTCGTCGGCGTCAGCTTCGCGCCCGACGCGGTCCACACGCTTGCGGGGCCGGGAACCTCGATCCCCTGCGCCGACCAGCCGACGCTCGCGAAATAGGCAGCCCTGGTGTTCGCCGGCGCGAACAGGCGCACCGGCGGCGCATTCTTCTCGATCGTCTGGCGGTAGCGGGTCAGCGTGATGTCGTCGATGCGCGCGCCGACGAGGTTGATCGAACCTGATAGCGCCGGGGTCTCGATCGCCACGCGGTTGTCCGCGGCGAGCGCCGCCTCGACCGGGACGGTCGCCTTGGCGGTGGGCGCGACCTGCGCCGGGGGCGTGGGCAGGCCGCTTGGCTGACCCTGCGGCGTCGCGGCGGGCGCGCCGTTCGCGTCGGTCCCGGCGACCGTGGTGGTCACGTCGGGTTTGGCGGGGGTCGGGAAGAATTTCTCCGCGACGAAGTTCCAGCCCAGCAGGATGGCGACCGACAGTAAAATCGCCGCGATCAGGTTCCGCTTGTCATCCACGCTTTTCGGTCTCTCTTCATCTCAACAAATGTCGGGAAATGCCTGTCTCATGGCACCGGGTCGTAACCGTGTCCGCCCCAAGGGTGGCAGCGCAATAGCCGCTTTGTCGCCAGCCAGCCACCCTTGATCGCACCGTGACGCTTCAGCGCGATGATCGCATATTCGCTGCACGACGGCGCATAGCGGCACGTCGGCGGCAGGATGCGCGACGGACCGAGCTGCCAGCCGCGCGCGATCAGGATCAGCAGCCGGGCGATCATGCGGAACGCCCCGGAAACCGCCGAACTTCACGCGCGATTCGCATGTTCGATACGGGCAGGGCCATGTTCATGCCGAAATATTATGCCAGCGAAGCAATGCAGGACAGCCTCTCATTGCGCCAGCTTCTTCGCGGCGCGCTTCAGCGCCGAATCGAGGTGTCCGGCCAGCTCGGCGAAGGCGATGGCGTTGCCGCCGGGGCGACCGATCAGCACATGGTCGGCGCCCGCGATCCCCGATTCGGGCAGGGCGGCGCGGGCGAGGGCGCGCAGGCGGCGCTTCATCCGGTTGCGCACGACCGCGTTGCCGACCTTCTTGCTGACCGTGAAGCCGATACCCGGCGCGTCGTCGCCGTCGCCGCGCGGGCGGACGAGCAGGACGAAGCCGGGCATGGGAAAGCGAAGGCCGCGATTCGCGGCCAGAAACTCGCTGCGTCTGGAGAGCGTTCGCACCAGCCCAGATCCTTCCAGGCTCGGCGGCGAAGCGACGGCGCTTAGGCCGACAGCTTCTTGCGGCCGCGGGCGCGGCGGGCGGCGAGGACCTTGCGGCCGCCGACGGTGGCCTTGCGGGCGCGGAAGCCGTGGCGGCGCTTGCGCACGAGGCGGCTCGGTTGATAGGTGCGCTTCATCGCGAAATCCCCAAAATCTCTTCAATCGTTGCAACGAAAAAGGGCCGCCAAACGCGGGCGGCCGCCAGTGGGGGCGCGGATAGGCGAGAGTCGGCGCAAAGTCAATCGCCATCGAGCCGGTCGAGCGCGGCGCGCGCGCGCCGCCGCGCCGCGCTGACCCGCCGCATCAGCCGGTCGGCCCAGTCGCCGTAGCGCGGGTGGCGCATCTTGAACCGGACATAGCGGCGCTTTGCCCACAGGCTGTTCTGCAGCGCGAGCATCAGCCCGATCGGGAAGAGGATGACGAAGCCGGGACCGGGCAGCGGCCCGATCAGCGCCGCGACGATCATCAGCAGCACGCCGGTCACGAACAGCGCGTAGCGCACCTGCGCATTCGCCCGCAACCGCTGGTAGAGATTCGGCTTCGCCATGCCCGGCGATGTGGGAAGGCGGGCGGCGTGTTGCAAGGATAGGGCACGTCGGCCGGGTGCGCCGACACGACGGCTCGCTATGCGGCGGCGGGGTCAGTCGAGCGCGACGAAGCGGGCCATGTCGGCGCGCGTCAGGGTGCGGACGGTGTCGAACGGCGTGCTGTTGGTCAGCGCATAGAAGGCGCGCGCCCTGGCATCGTCCATCCCCAGTTCGCGATAGAGCCCCAGATATTCGGCGTGGACGGGATCGTCGGCGGGATAGTCGTTCGCCTCGCGCCCTTCTTCGTCGATCCAGCTGTGGACGCCGAATTCGGCGTCGGGCGCGGCGCGGCGGACGGCGCCGGCGAGCCACAGCTCGACCGCGCCCGAGCGCACCGATCCGCCGCTCGGCACGACGGTTTCCAGCCCCGCGCGGCGAATTGCGCGGGCGAGGATCAGGTTCGCCTCTTCGTCGAGGCTGCCGGGGCAGTCGATCATCTCGATTCGCCGCAGCGCCGGAAAGGCCGCGAGCATCGCCGCGAACTGGCGCGGCGTCGCCGCGGTGACGTCGCCCGCCATGCGCGCGGTGCCGGCGTCGACCACCGCGAAGGGACCGAAGCGCGCCTTCGCGGGACCGAGGGTCGCGAGCGTCGCGGCGGGCGCATAACGCCGCGTCGCGCCGAGGTCGGTCGCATCGGCGAGCGCCGCATCGTCGAGCAGCGCCGCGTCTTCGTCGAGGGCGGTCCGGTCGAGAATGGCGGCCGGACCGTCCACCTCTTCATAGGTCCAGTCGATCGTGGTGGTGATGGTCACCACCGTCTGCGCCTGCGCGGGGGCGAAGGCGAGCGCCGCCGCCAGCAGGGCGACGATCGCGGAACGCAGCAGCGCGGGCGGCAAGGCGGGCGGGCGGATCATAACGCCGCTCTCGCGCGCGGGCGCCTACCAGAGCGTCAAGCCATGCGGTCAGCGCGGCGTTAACCGCGTTTCGGGACGTTCCGTCAGGCGGCTTCGCACAGCGCCTTGAGCTGTTCGGCGACGACGGTCCAGCCAGCGGTGAAGCCCATGTCCTGATGCTGCTGGCGCGCCTCATCGCTCCAGTGGCGCGCCCAGCCGGTGAAGCGGGTGCCGGCGCCGTCGGGCGCGATCTCCCAGCCGCCGATCATGAACGGATCGCGCGGCGCGATGCGGCCGTCGGCGCCGCGCACCACCGCATCGGTGGTCACGAAGCGCACCCCCGGCACGACCTCGAGGAACAGGCCGTCGGTCGGCTGCACTTCGCCGTCGGGGCCGCGCATCGTCATCGCGCAGCGTCCGCCGGGGCGCAGGTCGACGTCGTCGAGCGTGACGGTCCACGGCTTCGGACACCACCATTCGGCCATCCGCTCGGTCATCACCCGCCAGACCGCGTCGGGCGGCGCGGCGATGCGGATCGAGATCGACAGTTCGCGGGGATCGTCGGACATGCTGTTTCTCCTTTGCGGGTCAGTCGCGATCGGGGGCGCCGAGCGGGAAGAAGGGGCGATAGGGCCGCGCATCCTCGACGCAGCGGCGGACCGACGGATGCGCGAGCAGCCGCGCGCGATAGGCGCGCAGATTGGCGTAGGTGGGCGCGATTTCGTGCACCCAGTCGGCATAGAAGAGCGAGGGCGCCGCCGCGCAATCGGCGAGGGTGAAGCCATGGGGGGTCGCCCAGCCGCCGCCGGCCAACTCGGTATCGAGCCAGCGGTAGACGGTCTCGAGCGACTCCTTCGCCTTGTCGACGATGATCTGGAGATGATGTTCCGGCCCGCGCAGCGCGTCGGCCACCACCTCCTGCATCGGGGTCATCACATGATTGTCGAACACCCGGTCGAGCAGCCGGACGCGCAGCGCCGCGTCGCGGTCCGCCGGGATCAGGCGCGGCTCGGGGGCGAGCGCGTCGAGATGCTCGATGATGATGGAAGCCTCGAACAGTGCGGTGTCGCCGTCGACGAGCAGCGGGAACTTGCCGACCGGCCAGCGCGCGCGCAACTCGTCGCCATGCTGCGGCGTGTCGGGGCCGATCACGCGGTAATCGAAGGGAAGCTCCTTCTCGTAGAGCGCGATCAGCGCCTTCCAAGTGTAGGAGGAGAAGGGGTGGCCGTAATAGATTAGCATCAGCGAGCCTCCGGACGCGCGAACAGCCATGCGAGCGGCAGTCCGACGAAAAATATGTGGGGAAAGAGCGCGACCGCGCCCTTGAACAGGTCGGCGGGCGGAAAGGGCGTGCCGAAGCGCAGCGGCAGCACGATGCCGTTCATCACGCCGTAGAGGATCAGGCCATAGACAAGGCCGACCCATCCCCACGGCCAGCGGCGCAGCCCCGCCCAATGGCGCGCGAGCAGGACGAAGGCCGCGACCATCGCGCCCATGATCGCATAGTGGGTGACGAGGCCGAGCAGCGCGCCGCCGAGACCCCAGTCGCCCGCGGCGTCGCCGAACGGCCCCTTGGCGACCCCGCGCAGCATGCCGCCGACGGTGCCGCCCGCCGACAGGCTCCAGAGCGCGGCATAGACGATATCGAGCGTGCCGCAGAGCAGCCAGGCGGACAGGGGCGAGGGGGAGAGGCGGCGGCGCGTCACCCCGGCTCTCCCCGCACCGCGGTCTCAATCGCCGCGACGTCGATCTTCTTCATCGTCATCATCGCCTCGAACGCGCGTTTCGCCGCCGCCTTGTCGTCGCCCATCACGGCATCGGTCAGGGCGCGCGGGGTGATCTGCCAGTTGAGGCCCCATTTGTCCTTGCACCAGCCGCACATGCTTTCCTGGCCGCCGTTGCCGACGATCGCGTTCCAGTAGCGGTCGGTTTCCTCCTGCGTCCCGGTATGGATCTGGAAGGAAAAGGCCTCGCTGTGCGGAAAGGCGGGGCCGCCGTTGAGGCCGACGCACGGGATGCCGAGCACGGTGAAATCGACGGTCAGCACGTCGCCCTCTCTGCCGCTCGGGTTGTCGCCGGGGGCGCGGTGGACCGCGCCGACGCGGCTGTCGGGGAAGGTGGCGGCATAGAAAGCCGCGGCCTCCTCGGCATCCTTATCGTACCACAGGCACAGCGTGACGGGATCGCGGGTCATCCTTCCTCTCCTTGCAGCGGGGTGCCGAGCGACCAGAGGTGGCCGAACGGGTCGCGCACCTGCGCATAGCGGTCGCCCCAGAACATGTTTTCGGGCGCCATCACGCTTTCGGCGCCGGCGGCAACGGCGCGGTCGTACCAGATGTCGGTGTCGTCGACCTGCAGGTGCAGCACGACGCTGGCCGGCGCGGGTGCCGGACCGCCCGTATATTCGGGGAAATCGTCGTGGATCATCAGCGAGGCGCCGTTGAGATGCAGGTGTGCGTGCATCAGCCGCACGCCGTCGTCGGCGGGGACGCGCACGACCTCGCTCGCGCCGAAGGCGGCGGTGTAGAAGGTGATCGCTTCGACCGCGCGCCTGTCGCGGATCGTCAGGTGCGGGGTCAGGCCGCCGGTCGGCGCCTGGTTGGCGGGGATGGTCATGGTTTCTCTCCTCTTCCAACGCCCCTCCCCTTCGGGGGAGGGACTTGTCTGTCAGCGCCGCGGCCCCACCAGCCCGAAGGCGGCGCCCTGCGGGTCGATGCCGTTCATCGCATATTCGCCGCCGGGGATTTCCATCGGGCCGTTGGTCACCGTGCCGCCGGCCGCCGCGACCGCCGCCGCGGCGCGGTCGATGTCGTCGACCCCGATGTAGAAGGTCCAGGCCGGCGCCGGGGTTTCGGGCATCAGCGGCATTACCGCGCCGATGCCGACGTCGCCGACCTGGAGGAAGCGGTAGGCGCCCAGCGCGCCCATATCCATCGCACCTTCCTGACCCCAGCCGAAATGCCTGCGGTAGAAGGCGATCGCGGCGTCGGGATCGCTCGTCATCAGTTCGTTCCAGCGGACATGCTGCGCCTCGGTGACCGAGAAGGCGTCGCTGTCCATGTCCTCCTGCCCCGCGGGCGGGATCGGGTTCATGACGTAGAAGGGCGCGCCCTGCGGGTCCGCCAGCATCGCGATGCGCCCGACGGGCAGGTCGGTCGGCGGCATGTGGACGCTGCCGCCGTCGGCCCCGATCGCCGCGACCGTGGCGTCGACATCGGGGGTATAGAGATAGCCGAGCCACGCCGGCCGCGCGCCGCCCGCCAGCATGTCGGCGTTCAGCGCCAGCACGCCGCCGGCCTGGCCGCCGTCGCTGCGGCCGATCATGCGATAATCGACGCCGCCGGCCGCGGGGTCGCCGTGCGCCGCGATCGTCCAGCCGACGACGGCGCCGTAGAAGCGCGCCCCGCCGTCGGGGTCGCTCGTCATCAGCTCGTACCAGATGAAGCTGCCCTTGGGATTCGTCATCGTCCTTCTCCTTGTGCGTCCCGGCGGTGGGGATGTCAGGCGTCGACGATCGGGACGAAGCCGCCATAGATCATGCGCGCGCCGTCGAAGCTCTGATCGTTCGGATCGTGCCGCATCCGCTCGTCGGCCATGACCTTTTCCCAGCCCGCGACGCGCGCCGCCTTGTCGGGCCATTCGATCCAGCTGAAGGCGGGAGTCTCGCCGGGCTTTGCATGCGTCGCGCGCCGATAGTCGGTGACCTTGCCGTCGGGCACGTCGTCGCCCCAGCATTCGAGGACGCGCGTCGCGCCATGATCGAGGAAGACGAGCGAAGCCCGGGCGGCGAGCGCGCGATAGGCCTCCTTATTGGCGTCGGGCACCGCGAACACGAAGCCGTCGGTATAACCCATCGATCCGCCGAGCCCTTCCTCGACGATCGGCGCGAAGCCGCCGACGATCATGCGCTGGCCGTCGCCGGGCATGTCGGTGCCCATCTCCGCCATGCGCGGATCGGTGCGAATCTTCTCGTTCGCGGTATCACGCGTCGCGCGGTCGGGATATTCGAACCAGCTGAAGACGACCGTCTCGCCGTCCTTCGCCTGCACGGCGGTACGGAAGTCGTTGAGCTTGCCGACGGGGATGTCGTCGCCCCAACATTCGACGTGGCGGCGCACGCCGAATTCCTTGAACAGCGGCACCGATCGGGCGGCAAGGTCGCGATATCTGTCCTGCTCGGCGGTCGGGACCGCAAGCACGAAGCCTTCGACATAGGTCATCATCTCTCTCCTGCTCTGTCTTCTCCCTCCTTGTGAAGAGGAGGGGCTTACACACTCATCTTTCTGCCGGTCCCGCCACTTCGCGGAAGGCGGCGAGTTGCGCCTTGAGCGCGCGGTCGAAGGCGGGACGTTCGAGGCAGCGGGCAAGATAAGCCTCGAGCCGCGGATGCTCGGCGACCGCGCCCGATTCGATACCCTCGCGCAGCACCGTCGCCATCGCGATGTCGGCGACGCTGAAATCGCCCGCGAGATACGGCCGGTCGCCCAGCGCCTCTGCGAGCCTGCCGAAGCGGGTATGGATGAAGTCCATCAGGCCGGGCCGGCGCAGCTTCGCCCACGGCTCGCCCGCCGCGAACAGGTCGACGGTCGACAATTCGAACATCGCCGGTTCGACGCTGTTGTAGGCGGCGAACAGCCAGCTGGTCACGGTCGCGCGGCCTTGCGGGTCGCGCGGCAGCAGCCGCTCGTCCTTCTCCGCCAGATGCAGCAGGATGGCGCCGCTTTCGAACAGATGCACGTTGCCGTCGCGCAGCACCGGCACCTGGCCCCATGGCTGGTCGCGGAAATATTCGGGCGGGCGGTCGACCGCGCTGATCAGCCGCTCGGCATAGTCGAGCCCGATCTCCTCGCACGCCCAGCGCGGGCGCAGGTCGCGGACGAAACCGCGCGCGAAATCGGGCACCCAGTCGAAGGCGGCGATCTCGATCGTGGCGGCGGGGTTCACGGGCATGATGCCGCTCCTTTCGTTGCCTCAGGCGGCGGGAGGGGGCGCGTCGCCGTTCGCGACCGCCGGGTCCATCCAGAATGGTTCCCAGACATGGCCGTCGGGATCCAGAATGTCGCGGCCGTACATGAAGCCATGTTCCTGCACCGGGTTGACGTCGGCGGTGCCGCCGTGGGCGGCGGCGGCCGCGACCATCGCATCGACCGCCTCGCGGCTGTCGAGGGCCAGCGCGAGCATCGCCTCGCTCGATGTCGTCGGCGGGATCGGCCGGTCGGTGAAGCTGCGCCATTTGTCGTGCGTCAGGATCATCACGAAGATCGCGTCGGACCAGACCATGCAGGCGGCGGTCTCGTCGGTGAAGCGCGGCTCGTTGGCGAAGCCGAGCGCCTCGTAGAAGGCGATCGATCGGCCGAGGTCGCGGACCGGCAGGTTGACGAAGATCATCCTGGGGGTGGGCATCGGAAATTCCTCTCTCGTCGGAAGGCTTCAGGGGAAGGCTTCAGGGGATGGTTTCGCGGCGGTCACGTCCGTCCGAACAGCATGCGGACATAACGCGTCAGATGGGCGACGCTTTCCCTGGCAATCGCCGGATCGTTGGTGGTTTTCGCCAGAACGAAGCCGCCCTGCAGCACCGACTGGATATGCCGCGCGAGATCGATCGCGGTCATACCGTCGGGCGCGCCATATTGCGCCATCGTCGCCTCGATGTCGGGGGAGAGCGCTTCGCAATAGGCGGCGATGCTCGCTTCGCAGGCAAGGCGGATTGGCTCGCTGGTCGCATAGGCGTCCTGCACCATCGTGCCGATGAAGCAGGTGAAGCCGTCGACCGGGCCGTGCAGCAGCGAAAAGCGGAAATCAATATGGCCGAGCAGCCGGTCGAGCGGGTCCTCCAGCTTCGTGTGCGGCAGCATGTCGAACATCGGCCGCGCGCGCTCGGTCCACGCTTCGGCGGCGGCGACCGCCAACGCCTCCTTCGATTCGAAATGGTGGAAGAAGGCGCCCTTGGTCACCCCGGCGGCGGTACAGATCTGGTCGACCGTGGTCGCGGCATAGCCGTGCCGCCGCACCTCCTGATGCGCGGCGGCGATCAGCTTCGCCCGCGCGCTGCCCCGCGGTGCGCGGCGATGCGGTGTCGGAGGAGGGGAGGGGTGAGTCGGCGTCATAGATATTGCATACCAACCAGTTGGTATGTTGTCAAATCGGACGGCGACGACGGTTTTGGGACAGGATTTCGCGCAGAGACGCAGAGGTCGCAGAGATTTTGTTCACGCGGAGATGCGGAGGTGCGGAGAAGAAAGAAGAAAATGGCGACTTTGCCGCCTTCCCCTTTTCTCTGCGGACTCTGCGCCTCTGCGCGAAATTTCTCCCTTTTTCTCTCCATCGATTCCCGCGCGATTCCTGTCCCCCGACAAAAAGGGACTCGACGCCCGGCCCCTCCCGCCTATGAAGGATGGGGAACAAATGGGGGCCGGCTGCAAGGGGGTATCATTGGTCGCGATCGTTTCGACCGTCGCCTATCTCGGGCTCGAGGCGCGCGGGGTCGAGGTGCAGTGCCAGATCGCGCCCGGGGTGCCCGCCTTCGCGGTCGTCGGTCTGCCCGACAAGGCGGTCGCCGAAAGCCGCGAGCGGGTGCGCGCGGCGCTGTCGGCGATCGGCCTCGCGCTGCCGCCGAAGCGGATCACGGTCAACCTGTCGCCCGCCGACCTGCCCAAGGAAGGCTCGCACTACGACCTGCCGATCGCGCTCGCGCTGCTCGGCGCGATGGGGGTCGTCGATCCCGAAACGCTTGCCGCCTATGTCGTCGTCGGCGAGCTCGGCCTCGACGGGCGCGTCGCGCCGTCGCCGGGCGTGCTGCTCGCCGCGCTGCACGCGGGCAGCGTCGAGCGCGGGCTCGTCTGCCCCGCCGCGCAGGGGCCGGAGGCGGCGTGGGCGGGGCATGTCGAGGTGCTCGCGGCGCCCGACCTCCTGTCGCTGCTCGGGCATTTCAAGGGCGCTGCGCTGCTGCCCGCGCCGGTGCCGGGCGAGGTCGCGGCGCCGGTGCGCACCGCCGATCTGGCGCAGGTGAAGGGGCAGGAAACGGCGAAGCGCGCGCTCGAAATCGCGGCGGCGGGCGGCCACAACCTGCTGATGGTCGGGCCGCCGGGGGCGGGCAAGTCGCTGATGGCCGCCTGCCTGCCCGGCATCCTGCCCGAACTGACCCCCGCAGAAGCGCTGGAGGTATCGATGATCGCCTCGGTCGCCGGTGGGCTGGAGGGCGGGCGGCTGGTCCGCGCGCGGCCATTCCGCAGCCCGCATCATTCGGCGTCGATGCCGGCGCTGATCGGCGGCGGGCTGCGCGTGCGCCCGGGCGAGGTCAGCCTCGCGCATCTGGGGGTTCTGTTCCTCGACGAGCTGCCCGAATTCCAGCGCGGGGTGCTCGACAGTCTGCGCCAGCCGCTGGAGACGGGCGAGGTCAGCGTCGCGCGCGCCAATGCGCACGTCACCTTTCCGGCGCGGGTGCAACTGATCGCCGCGATGAATCCGTGCCGTTGCGGCCATCTCGGCGATCCGGCGCTCGCGTGCAGCCGCGCGCCGCGCTGCGCAGCCGACTATCAGGCGAAGCTGTCGGGGCCGCTGCTCGACCGTATCGACCTGCATGTCGAGGTGCGCGCGGTGAGCGCCGCCGACCTCGTCCTGCCGCCGCCCGCCGAGGGCAGCGCCGAGGTCACGGCGCGCGTCGCCGCGGCGCGTGCGGTCCAGACGGCGCGCTATGCCAGGCACAAGGCGCGCACCAATGCCGAGATCGACGGCGAGCTGCTCGAAGCCGTCGCCACCCCCGACGAGCCGGGGCGCCATCTGCTCGCGCAGGCGGCCGAGGCGATGCGGCTGTCGGCGCGCGGCTATACGCGGATGCTGCGCGTGGCGCGGACGATCGCGGACCTTGCCGGGGCAGAGACGATCGGCCGCATCCATATCGCCGAGGCGCTGAGCTATCGCCGGCAGGCACCGCGGAACTGAGGGCGGGTTCCGCGCTTTCCGGCAAGCCCCTGGGCCCCGGCTACCGCCCGGAAGCAGACAGGAGCAGACCCCGCTTTATGCGATTGCGGTCGGCTCCGATCCGCCTATCTTCGCCGGATCGGATGCGGGAGGAGGGTTCCATGTCCAAGCCAATCACCGGATCGTGCCTGTGCGGGGCGGTGGCGTTCGCGATCGAGGGAAAGATTGGCCCGGCCGGGCAGTGCCATTGCTCGAAATGCTGCAAGGTGTCGGGGACCGACGGCAATGCCGTCTTCTATACAGCTGTGGGCAGTTTCCGCTGGCTGCGCGGCGAGGCCGAGGTCGCGCGCTTCGTGGTGCCGGAAAGCGACGGCTGGACGTCGAGCTTCTGCCGGACATGCGGGAGCCCCGCGCCGCATGCCGACCCCGGCGGCAAGATCTATTTCGTGCCGGCGGGCCTGCTCGGCGACGATCCGGGGTTCCGGGGCTATGCGGCCCATATCTTCGTCGAATCGAAGGCGCCGTGGGTGCGGATCACCGACGACGCCCCGCAATATACCGAGGGTTTCGGCTCGCCGCTGGTGCGGGACGGAAAGCCGCACCCCGATGGAACGGCCGGGCGCAGCGGCGCGTAGGGGCGAAGCAGGAGAAAGGCCATGCTCGACATGATCGACAGCGCGGACGATGTGATCGCGCTCAAGGTATCGGACCGGATCAGCGGCAGCGAACTCGATGCGATCATGGACCGCCTCGACGGCGCGATGGCGCGTCATGACAAGGTCCACGTCTTCGTCGAGACGCAGGCGATCGACAGCATCGAGATCGCGGGACTGGGCGCCTATATGAAGCGCGCGCTGCCGCTGTTCGGCAAGCTGGATCGCTTCGGCCGCGTCGCGGTGGTCGCTGATCAGGGCTGGATCCGCGCGGCGACGAAGATCGAGAGCGCGCTGCTGCCGCACATTAGCTACCGCGTCTTCGAACCCGACGCGCGCGACGAAGCGCTGGCGTGGGTCATCGGCGGCGCTTGACCGCGCGCGCCGTTACGCGGTGCGGGTCTCGACGATTTCCAGCGGCGGCGGCGCCTTGGCCGCACCCGGCGCCGCGGCGCCGTGGCGGCGGTGCGACAGCTTGCCGTCGACCCGGCCGCCATTCTCGATCGTGATCGTTTCGTAAGTCACGTCACCGGTGATCCGCGCGGTCGCGTGGACGATCAGCGTCTTCGCTTCGATCGAGCCGTCGACCAGCCCAGCGATCTTCGCGGTTTCGGCAGCCACGGCACCCTTGATCTCGCTCGCCTCGCCCTGGACGAGGTTGGCGCATTTCAGGTCGCCCTCGATCTTGCCATCGACGTGCAGATCGACGCTGGCCGACACGTTGCCGGTGACGACGACATCCGATCCGAGGATCGAGAAGGTCGTATGGCGCGCGCCGGTCGCCATCCTAGCGGGCGCCCCGGCCGGTGGCGGCGGAAGCGAGGGCGCCGACTCGCTGTCGCGCGTCGTCTTTGACTTCAAGAACATCGGCTTTGGCCTCCAGGAACCGGCGCGGGTTGACCGCGACGCCGTTCAGACGGACTTCGAAATGCAGGTGGCTGCCGGTCGAACGCCCGGTCGAGCCCATCTTGGCGATCTGCTGCCCGGCGGCGACCTGCGCGCCCGCCCGCGTCGTGAAACCCGACAGGTGGGCATAGCGGGTCATGATCCCCTGGCCGTGATCGACCTCGATGACATTGCCATAGCCCGCGCGCTGGCCGACGTACACCACCTTGCCCGGCGCCGCGGCAAGGATCGGGGTGCCGAGCGGACCGGGGAAATCGAGCCCCGAATGCATCGCGCTCGCGCCGGTGAAGGGATCGCTGCGATAGCCGTAGCTCGACGAGAGCATCAGCACATGCGCGGGCTGGCCCGAAGGGATGGCGACGAGCGTGCGTTCGAGCACCTCCATGCGGAACAGCGCGCCTTCGAGCGCCGCGAAACTCTTGCCCAGCGCGCCTGCGGCGCCGATGCGGCCGCGGAAGGGGATGAAGGGACCGCCGCGGCCGGCCGCGGCGTTGCGGACCAGCGACGCGGGGTCGAGCCCCAGCTTCGCCACCGCGCCCTCGGCCTTTGCGGCGCGCGCGCCGACCGCGGCGAGCAGCCGCGCCGAAAAGGCCTCCTGCCGCGCCTCGATGCGTGCGAGCGCCTGCGCCTCGGGTGGCAGGCGCGGATCGACCGCGCTCGTCTCGACCGGCTTGTCCGCGGCGGCCCCGGTCTTGTCGTCATCGGCGGCGGCGGGCAGCGCCTCGGCGCCGAAATAGGTCTTCTGCCACTCCTCGAGCTGCGCCTGACGCTCATCAAGGTCGGCGGCGATTTCGCCGACGCGGTCGCGATACTGGGCGATGCGCGCCTCTGCGGCGGTCGCGGCGGCCTGCTTGCGCGCGACCTCGGCCCGTTCGTCGGCGGAAAGAAGCTGGTTGACAAAAATCGCGATGGTGACCGCCGCCCAGGCGAGCAGTACCGCCGCGGCGATCAGCGCGACACGCTTTTGCCAGACCGCGCTGACCCGCACGAACCGGACATGGCCGTGAGTGCGGATGAAGATTTCATGGTCCTGAAACAGCGCATTCCAGCGCTGGCGCCATGGGCGCAGGCCCGTCGATTGGGAAGACAAGTCACGACCCCGTCTTGTTGTTCTGCTTGGAGCCCTCCGCCCCCGACTGGAACGGCGCCTTACCAGCGACTCCCCGCCAGCGCGAATCCGCACGCCGCGAGTCGGGCTGAATCGAACCGATGGCACGATGAACGGTGGAAAACGGCCAAAATGGTTGTTTTCTGGCGTGGCAAGGGCGCGCGACTCGCCCGCATCGTTGACGGCTTGCTTACCATTTCGGACTAGGGGAAAAGCGTGACCGCCATGTCCGATCTTCCGCTCTCCCCCGCGACCGGCGCCGCGGCCGAAAACGCGCCCGCCGCCGATTCGCGGCCGCGTTCGGCGGTCAGCGCCGGGGTCGGCATCGTCGGTATCGCCGGACTCTTCGCCTACCTGCTGATCGCGCGCCACGCGCCGCAGATCGCGACCGTGCTCGGCATCGACTGGGGTACGCGCGGCCCGATGGACGGTCCCAATTCGGCGATCGCCAGCGTGCTCGCCTGCGGCATCCCGATGGTGCTGTGGTCGCTGTTCGTCGACAAGGTGCATCGCAACCCCTCGACCGGCATCGACTGGTCGCAGCGCCGGCCGTGGCGCGAAACGGTCGACATCAGCCTGACCAAGATCGCCGGCCTGTGGGCGACCTGGGGGCTGATCGCGCTCTTCTATGCGACGATGCGCTATTATTGGGAGGGCAATTATGCCTTCGCGATGGACCTGCTGGAGCGGGTGGTGCCGTGGCTGCTGCTCGTCTCCGTGCCCTATATGCTGTGGCTCGACCGCCGCATGGTCGAACCGCGCGACGGCTGCTACCAGTTCGGCCGCTGGCTGATTGCTCCCGGCCAACCCGTCGACGGCCGCGCGATCGGCCATCATTTCCGCGCCTGGGCGGTGAAAGGCTTCTTCACCGCCTTCATGCTGTCGATCGTGCCGGGCAATTTCGCGGCGCTGGTCACCGTGCCGGTGAGCGAGGCGCTCGCCAATCCCTACATGATCGCGCTGTGGACGATCAATCTGCTCTATCTGGTCGACGTCCATGTCGCGACGGTCGGCTATATCCTGACGCTAAAGCCGCTCGACTCGCACATCCGCACCGCCAACCCCTATGGCATGGCGTGGGTCGCGGCGCTCGTCTGCTACCCACCCTTCATCCTGATGAACGGCGGGCCGCTCGACTATACGGTGAACGGGTCCGACTGGGGCTATTGGCTGGAGGGGCACGAGACGCTGATGATGCTGTGGGGTGTCGTGCTCGTCGCGCTGGTCGCGGTCTATGCCTGGGCGACGATGGCGTTCGGCATCCGCTTTTCGAACCTCACGCATCGCGGCGTCATCACCCACGGTCCCTATGCGCTGACCCGCCACCCCGCCTATGTGTCCAAGAATCTGAGCTGGTGGGTCGGCTCGCTGCCCTTTCTGGTCACCGCCGGCGGCTGGGTCGAAGGCGCGCGCAACATGGTCATTCTCGGGCTGGTCAGCGGTGTCTATTACTGGCGCGCCAAGACAGAGGAAAAGCATCTGCTCGCCGATCCCGCCTATGTCGCCTATTGGAACTGGGCCCAGCGGCACGCGCTGGTGCCGCGCCTGTTCACGCGGCTGATGGGTCGGGCGCGCCCGCTGATCCGCCTGGAGCCCGACCCGCGGGTGGGGCCGGTGGCGTGACAGCATTTTCGGTCGAGAGCCGACATTTCCATCGCCGCCATCCCGGGTCAAGGCCGGGGTGACGAAGGGAAGCGAGTGGCGATTCCGCTATCCCGAATGCGTGTCTTTCAGAAGCTAAGTTCGTCGTAGATGTGCGACAGGTCGCGGCCCCATGCGCCTTCGTAGCGGTCGAGCAGGTCGTGCGCAGGCGACTTGCCGCTCTTGGCGATCTGCCGCAGCGGTTCGAGGAAGCCGACCTCGTTGTCGCCCATCGAATTGACCTCGTCGCGCGCCGTCAGCCCCTGCGCCGCGATGTCGAGAACGCGGTGCGTGAGGTCGCCGACGGTGCCGCCGCCCGGCGCCGCGGCGCACAGCCCCTCGCGCGGCACCGCGTCGCGCAGCGCCTGCTGGTCGGCGATGCTCCAGTCCTTGACGAGGTCCCACGCCGCGTCGAGCGCGCCCTGGTCGTAGAGCAGCCCGACCCACAGCGCGGGCAGCGCGCAGATGCGGTTCCACGGTCCCCCGTCGGCGCCGCGCATTTCGAGGAAGCTCTTGAGCCGCACCTCGGGAAAGGCGGTCGACAGATGATCGGCCCAGTCGGAAAGGCGCGGCAACTCGCCGGGCAGCGCCGGAAGCCGGCCCTTCAGGAAATCGCGGAAGCTTTGTCCCGCCGCGTCGATGTAACGCCCGTCGCGGAACACGAAATACATCGGCACGTCGAGCATATAGTCGACATAGCGGTCGTAGCCGAAGCCGTCCTCGAACACGAAGGGCAGCATGCCGGTGCGCGCGGGGTCGGTGTCGGTCCAGATATGGCTGCGATAGGACAGATAGCCGTTGGGCCGGCCATCGGTGAAGGGCGACGCCGCGAACAGCGCGGTCGCCAGCGGCTGGAGCGCGAGCGAGACGCGGAATTTCTGCACCATGTCGGCCTCGCTCGCATAGTCGAGGTTGGTCTGGATGGTGCAGGTGCGCAGCATCATGTCGAGCCCCATGCCGCCGACGCGCGGCATGTGGTCGAGCATGATCGCATAGCGTCCCTTCGGCATGCGCGGCAGTTCGTCGCGCGTCTTGTCGGGCCACATGCCGAGGCCGAGGAAACCGAGGCCGAGTTCGGCGCCGACCTCCTTCACCTGCTTCAGGTGGCGGCCGGTTTCGGCGCAGGTCTGGTGGAGATTCTCGAGCGGCGCGCCCGACAGTTCGAGCTGCCCCGCCGGTTCGAGGCTGATCGCGCCGTCGCTGCCCGACAGGGCGATGACGTTCCCCCCCTCCTCGACCGGCTCCCAGCCATAGCGGGTCAGCGCGGTCAGCAGGTCGCGGATGCCGCCCGGCTCGTCATAGGAGGGCGCGCGATGATCGGCGGTGCGATAGACGAATTTCTCGTGCTCGGTGCCGATTCGCCAGCGGTCCTTCGGCTTCTCGCCCTTGATCATGGGCGCCGCGAGCTGGTCGCGGCTCTCGATGATGGGATCGTTTCGATCTGAAACCGTACGCGTGCTCATCGCGCCGCTTTAGGCAGGCGCCGCGGCTTGCACCAGCAAAAAGGAAGGGCCCCGCGCAGGGGGTGAAGGAAGGGACAGGTTGACCGCGAATTAACCTTTCGCTGCCACAAGCGCGGGCATGACCAGGGACCAGATTGCGTCGCGGGCCGGTGGGTGGCGGACCGCGAGCCCACCGCCATGCGCCTCGTCGATGCGAGCCCGCGCGCGGCGCGTCTTCCGCCCGCTGCTAGCCTGTTTCGCGTTGCTGATGGCGTTGCTGCTCGCCGCCGCGCCGGCGCATGCCCAAAGCTGCGCCCCCGCGACGAGCCAGGGGACCGCGCCCGCGGGATGGGAGACCTATTGCTGGCTCGACCTCAGCCAATATAGCGACGCGACCGCGCGCAGCGCGGCGGGCCAGAATATGAGCTTCACGCTGACCGACGGTTCGGTCCTGCGCTTCAACCTGCGCGTGACGCCGACATCGGGCAGCGCCTTCTCCGCCGTCGCCGCGCCGTCGTGGACCGGCGCCGCGGTCGGCAACTCGGCCTTCCTCGGGATACCGGGCCGCCCGGTGCTCTATTCGACGGCATCGGGAACACGCACCGTCACGATCGGCGGCATCGCGATCACCCCGCCCGCGGGGGCGGCCGCCTCCGCCTATTCCTTCGTCGTCGCCGACGCCGAATCGTCGAACGAGACGGAATCGCTGGTGTTCACGACCAACGGCGGCGCGTGGCAGCTGCTCGACCAGGTGCCGCCGACCAGCGGAACGACCTATCCGTCCCGATCGGGCATCGGCACCTCGACCGTCACCGTCACCGGCACCGCCGGGACGGTCGGCGCCTATATCGTCGGGTCGAACAGCCCGACGACCGTCACCGCCCAGATCACCTCGGGCGGGTTGCAGGGCATCATGCTTGCGGTGCGCTTCGCCTCGGTCCGGCTGTCGAAGCAGATCGCGGGGGCGCGGATCGACGCCAGCGACCAGTTCCTCTTCCGCATCCGCGCGGCGAGCGGCGGCGCGCTGCTGGGGCAGGGGACGACGAGCGGCAGCGGCAACGGCCCGTTCAACGCGATGCCCGTCAGCCTCGCTTCCAGCCTGTCGGTGACGCTGAGCGAGGAGATGGCGGCGGGCAGCGCCAGCGCGCTCTCCGCCTATCGCTCGACGATCAGCTGCACCAACGGCAACAGCGGATCGGCGACGCCGCTGCCCGTCGGGGTGGTCGCGACATCGTTCACCCTGCCGCCGCTGCAATTCGGCGATGCGATCACCTGCACCTTCACCAACACCCCCTATCCGCACCTGCGCCTCCGCAAGGCGCTGGGCAGCGGGGGGCGGCGCTACAGCGGCGACCAGTTCACCGTCCGCATTCTCGATGGCGCGGTGGCGGTGGCGAGCGCGACCACCAGCGGCACCGGCACCACGGTCGGCGGCGGCGACACCGGCATGGTGCGGCTGACCCCCGGCACCGCCTATACGCTCGACGAGATCGCGGCGGGGACCGCCGACCTCGCGCGCTACGATGCGGTGCTTGGCTGCACCAACGCCGCCGCCGGCTCCTCGACCGTGCTGCCGGGTGCGGCGCCGGGAACGATCACGCCGCAGCTCGGCGACGTCGTCACCTGCATCGTCACCAACACGCGCGCGACCGGCGGCGTGCTGGTCATCGCGAAAAGCTCGACGCCGATTTCGGACCCTGTCAACGGCACGACCAATCCCAAGCTGATCCCCGGCGCGATCGTCGAATATGCGATCACCGTGACCAGCATCGGAACCGGAAGCAACAGCAACCGGGCGAATGCGATCGTGCTCGTCGATCCGCTGCCGCCGGGCGTCACCTTCCAGACCGGCTCGGTCAGTTTCAGCAACGGATCGCCGGCGAGCGGCCTGGGATTCAGCGCGTCGAACGTCGGCTATTCGAACCAGCCGGGCGGCGGCGCACCCTACAGCTACACGCCGACGGGGACCTATGACCCGGCGGTGCGGGGGCTGCGGATCGCGCCCTCGGGCAATATGAGCCACGCGACCAGCGCGACGAGCCGCCCCAGCTTCACCATCCGCTTCCGCGCCCGCGTCGACTGATCGTCACGCTTCGGGGGAGACCGTGCCGGCCGCTGTCCCCCAGTCGCCGTGCTGCGCCATCCACAGGGCGGTCGCGGCGACGGCGGCGGTCTCGGCGCGCAGGATGCGCGGGCCGAGCGCGATACGGCGGACGGCGGGGCAGGCGAGCAGCGCGGCGCGCTCGCGCTCGGTGAAGCCGCCCTCGGGGCCGGTCAGGATCGCGGCGGGCGCGGGCGCATCGACCGTTCCGAACGACGCACCCCCCGCTTCGTCGGCGAACAGCAGCGCGCGGCTCTGTGGCCAGTCGCGCAGCAGCGCGGGCAGCTTCACCGGCTCGGCCAGCGTCGGCAGCGCGGTGCGGCCGCATTGCTCGCACGCCTCGACGATCTGCGCCTCCAGCCGCTCGCGCTTGACGCGCTCGACGATCGTGCGCTCGGTGATGACCGGCTGCAGCCGCGCGACGCCCAGTTCGGTCGCCTTCTCGATGATCCAGTCGAGCCGCGCCTTCTTGACCGGCGCGAAGCACAGCCAGAGGTCGGGCACCGCCTCGATCGCGCGCATCCGGCGCTCGATGCGGACGGTCAGCGCGCGCTTGCCCGCGTCGGCGACCGTGGCGAGCCACTCGCCGCTGCGATTGTCGAACAGCAGCAACGGGTCGCCGGACTTCAACCGCATGACGTGCAGCAGATAATGCGCCGCCGCGCCGTCGACGACCGGTGCGGCGTCGGGGCCGAGCGGCGTGTCGACGAACAGGCGGGGCGTGCTGGCGGGCGGCCAGGCGGGAGTTGCGGGCATCGCGGGGCCATAGCATGGGCGGCGGCGTCACGCACCCGCGCGCATCCCTGCGCGCGGACTGTCCCGTTGCGGGGCAGGAGGCGCGGTTTTCCGGGCCATGCGGGCAGTGCGGCTTAGCATTTTGGTAAGCAGTTTTCCGATAGAGGCAGGATACCCGCCGCGCATCTGTGGGGCGTACGCGGGTCGATCGAGGGGTTTGAGACCATGGGTGGGACCGACATCCGACATATCGGGCGCCGTCTTGGGTGCCGCCTCCGGCAGGGCGCCGGACGCCTGATCCGCGACCAGCGCGGCAACGCGCTGATGCTGACCGCGGCCGCGATCGTGCCGGTGATCGGCATCGTCGGGTCGGCGGTCGACATCGGCCGCGCCTATATGACGCAGCTTCGCCTGCAACAGGCGTGCGACGCCGGCGTGCTGGCGGGGCGGCGCGCAATGGCGGCGGGCGTCTATGGCGACGACCACAAGGCCGAGGCGAACAAGATGTTCGCCTTCAACTTTCCGAACGGCATCTATGGCAGCGAGGCAGTGAATTTTTCCTCGCAGTCGACGAGCGCCGCCGATGTCGTCGGCACCGCCAGCGTCAAGCTGCCGACGGCGATCATGTACATCTTCGGCAAGGACAAGTTCGACCTCGGCGTGAACTGCACCGCCAAGCTCGAAATCTCGAACGTCGACGTGATGCTGGTGCTCGACGTCACCGGGTCGATGGCGCGCAAGGCCTCCTCTTCGGACGACGACACCAAGATCGAGGCGCTGCGCAAGGCGGCGGTCGATTTCTTCGACACGCTGACCAACGCCGACATCGGCGACGGACGGCTGCGCTTCGGCGTCGTTCCCTACAGCTCGTCGGTCAATGTCGGCCAGATTCTGGTGGCGAAGAATTCCAACTGGCTCGCCGACACCGTCTGGCTCCCGTCCCGCAAGCCGGTGACCAAGGAGGTCTGGGGCGACGCCCGGACGGTGGTGTCCGACGATTATACCGCGACCGATCCCGTTTCCGACAAGAAGAAGAACGGGCAGGAGGATTGGAAGAGCGCGGGGACGGCGGACAAGACCAGAGACGAATGCACGACCTGGGACGACAGCGCCTCGGCCAAGATGATCGAGAGCAAGGATCAGAATGTCTCGAATCCGGTTGTCGACGGCACTACGCGCATCACCACATCCGATTCGAAGCGGACCTACGAATATTACAGCTACAAGGGGACATGGAGTTCCAGGAGTTGCAAGATCGACAGGCTCCGCTGGACGTTCACGCGCACCTACAAGGTGACGAAGACCGAGACGCTGACCACGGTCTTCGACGGCAAATACACCTATTTCGACCGCAAGTTCGACACCGGCCCGTTGAAGAGCGGATCGACGATCGAGACCGACACCGGCTATCAGGGGACGACGGTCACGACCAGTTGGGCGGGGTGCATCATCGAGCGGGCGACGACGCAATTCGGGTCGAGCCAGTCCGCGCCGTCGGACGCTTATGACATGGACATCGACATGGTCCCGTCCGCCAGCGATGCCGACACGCAATGGAAGATGTTCCTGCCCGACGTCACCTACGACCGCGAGCGGGTGACCGAGCGCACCGGGGTGACGACCAATTACCAGAATTTCGTCGACAAGGGCGGCGACTATGCCGCCTGTCCGGTCGCGGCGATGAACCTGACGACGATGACCAAGGCGGATCACGACGACTTCGACAAATATATCAAGACGCTGCAACCCAAGGGCTATACCTATCACGACGCCGGCATGGCGTGGGGCGCGCGCCTGATCTCTCCGACCGGACTGTTCGCGGCCGACAACGGTCCCTATAACGGACGGCCGGTCAGCCGCCACATCGTGTTCATGACCGACGGCGACATGATGACGCCGCGCGCCAACCTGTCGCACCAGGGACAGGAGCGGTCGATGCCGCGCATCGGCGCGACCAGCGACAATGATGCGATCGACCGGCACAACAACCGTTTCCGGCAGCTGTGCGAAAGCGCGAAGCGCAAGGGCCTGACGATCTGGGTGATCTCGTTCGGCGTCGGCAGCAACAGCAACCTCAACAGCTGCGCCTCGACGGGGCAGGCGTTCGAGGCCGACAATGCGGCACAGCTCAACGCGCAGTTCCAGGCGATCGCCCGCCAGATCTCGAAGCTCAGGCTGTCGCAATGAGCCGCCGCCGCGCCCTGATCCGCCGGCTTCGCAGCGACCGCCGCGGCGTCGCGCTGGTCGAATTCGCTCTCACCGCGCCGCTGTTCCTGCTGATCCTGATGGGGATCTTCGATTTCTGCTGGCAGATGTACGCGCAGCAGGTCCTGCAAGGCGCCGTCGCCAAGGCGGGACGCGATTCGACGCTGGAGCTTTATTCCAGCGACCAATCGGCGCTCGACGCCCGCGTCAAGGAGCAGGTCCAGCAGGTGTTCGCGGGCGCCGATGTGAAATTCACGCGGCGCGCCTATGACGAGTTCAGCAAGCTCAACGTCCCCCGGCGCTATTATGATACGAACAAGAACGGCTATCTGGATGCCGAGGATTGTTTCGAGGATGGCGGCAAGGCCGGCAACGGCGGCGCCGACGACGTCATCCTCTATACGGTGACGATGCGCTTCGACCGCGTGCTGCCGGTGTGGAAGATGCTGGGGCAGTCCCCCTATTCGACGCTGTCGGCGGTAACGATCCTGCGCAACCAGCCCTTTGCGAACGGTAGCGACATTACACCGGATAGCTGCCTGAAATGATGCTTCTTTCCCGCCCTCGCCGCCGCCTGGCGATCACCGCGCGGCGCCTGGCGCGCAACATTCGCGCCACGGTGCTGATCGAGATGGCTTTCGCCATTCCCTTTCTGGTGCTGGTGGGATTCGCCGGACTGGAGATCGCGAACCTCGCGCTGACTCACACGCGGATCAGCCAGATCGGCCTCAACACCGCCGACAACGCCTCGCGCATCGCGGCGGGCAGCAATCTGTCGCTGCCGCCGATCCGCGAGATCGATATCAACGAGTTGTTCATCGGGGCGGAAAAGCAGGCCGACGCGCTCGATTTCAAGCGGCACGGGCGGATCATCCTGTCGAGCCTCGAACGCAACAAGGATGGCGGCCAGTGGATTCACTGGCAGCGCTGCTATGGCGATCTCGCGGTGTCCTCGGCCTATGGCGCGCAGGGCACCGGCAAGACCGGAACCAGTTTTCCGGGCATGGGGCTGAAAGGCAAGGAGGTCACGGCCGCGGCGGGGACGGCGGTGATGTTCGTCGAGATCAGCTACGACTATCAGCCGCTGCTCTACGGCAAATGGCTGGGGCCGAGGCGAATCTCCACGACGGCGGCCTTCAACATCCGCGAGCCGCGCGATCTGGATGGGCCGAAGGACGGCGACGGCGTCTACAACCCCTCTCCGGCGGCCACCAAGTCCGCCTGCTGATCGGCGCACGCCGCGCCCGGTCCGGCATTTATCTCGTCGGCGCGCTCTGCTATCGCCCCGGCACGCATGACCACCGCCCCTCCCCCCGACAGCCAGCTTCGCGGCTTCCTGGCGTTCCTGCCCGCGGGGTTGCGCCCCTATGCGCTGCTCGCACGGTTCGACCGGCCGATCGGCTGGTGGCTGCTTTATTGGCCCTGCGCGTGGGGGATCGCGCTGGCGGGCGGCGCGCGCGATCACTGGCCGCTGTTCCTGTGGATGCTCGCCGGCGCGATCGCGATGCGCGGCGCCGGCTGCGTCTATAACGACATCGTCGACCGCGACCTCGACGCGAAGGTCGCGCGCACCGCGTCGCGCCCTGTCGCCAGCGGCGCGGTTTCGGTGCGCGGCGCGGCGCTGTGGATGCTCGCGCTGTCGCTCGTCGGGCTGGTCGTGCTGGTACAACTGCCGCTGCGCGCGCAGGTCGTCGCGGTCGCGAGCCTGCTGCTCGTTGCCGCCTATCCGTTCATGAAGCGCATCACCTGGTGGCCGCAGGCGTGGCTGGGGCTGGTCTTTTCGTGGGGGGCGCTCGTCGGCTGGATCGCGGCCGGGGGCAGCGACGGCCTCGCGCTGCCGTTGCTCTATGCCGGCTGCATCGCCTGGGTGATCGGCTACGACACCATCTATGCGCTCCAGGACATCGAGGACGACGCGCTGGTCGGCGTCAAGTCGAGCGCGCGCGCGCTGGGCGACCAGGTGCGCGGCGGCGTCGGCCTGTGCTATGCGACCGCGCTCGCGCTGTGGGCGGGGGCGCTGTGGGTCGTGCGGCCCGACCCGCTGGTCTTCGTTGCGCTGGTGCCGGTGGCGGTGCATCTGGCGGGGCAGGTGGCGACGCTCGACCCCGCGAACGGCGCCGACGCGCTCGCCAAATTCCGCAGCAACCGCTTCGCCGGGCTGCTCGTCTTCGCCGCGATGCTGGTAGTGGGCAGCGCGCCCTGACCGATCGACCTATTCGGCCGCGAGCAGTTCCTCGGCGCCGCCGAGGTCGACCGAGACGAGGCGGCTGACCCCGCGTTCGATCATCGTCACCCCGAACAGCCGGTGCATGCGCGCCATCGTCACCGCATTGTGGGTGACGATCAGGTAACGCGTGTCGGTCTCGCGGCTCATCCGGTCGAGCAGGTCGCAGAAGCGCTCGATATTCGCGTCGTCGAGCGGCGCGTCGACCTCGTCGAGAACGCAGATCGGCGCCGGGTTGGTGAGAAAAAGGCCGAAGATCAGCGCCACGGCGGTCAGCGCCTGCTCGCCCCCCGACAGCAGGGTCAGCGTGCCGAGCCGCTTGCCCGGCGGCTGCGCCATGATCTCGAGCCCCGCTTCGAGCGGATCGTCCGAATCGACGAGTTCGAGATGCGCCTGGCCGCCGTTGAACAGGGTCGTGAACAGGCGCTGGAAATGCGCGTTCACCGCCTCAAACGCCGCGAGCAGGCGGACGCGGCCCTCGCGGTTGAGGTTGCCGATCGAGCCACGCAGTCGGTTCACTGCCTGTTGCAGTTCCTCGATCTCGGCGACGCTCCGCTCGCGCTCGGCGTCGAGCTCGGCGAGTTCGTCGGCGGCGACGAGGTTGACCGGTCCCAGCCGCTCGCGATCGGCGGTCAGCCGGTCGTGCGCCGCGGACTCGGCGGCCGCGTCGCCAACCGCAGCGCTGTCGAAACCGGTCTTTTGCGGCAGCAGCGGCGGCGGGCATTCGAAACGCTCGCCCGACAGGCGGCCCATCTCGACGCGGCGCAGCTCGGCGTTTTCCGAGCGCGCGACCGCGCCGGCGCGCGTTTCGCGCGCCGCGGCAACGCGCTCGCGGATCGTCGTCAGCGCCGCCTCTGCCTCGCGCAGCGCTGCTTCGGCCGCCCGCTCGCGCGTCTCGGCCTCGTTGAGTTTCTCGCGCAGTTCGGCCTGCCGCGCCTCGGCGACGGCGCGGTCGGCGGCGAGCCGTTCAGGCAGGTCGGCGAGCTTCGTGGCTTCGGCGGCGAGCGCATCGGCGCGCTTGTCCATGTCGGTGACGCGCCGTGCGGCCTCGCCCGCTCGCGCCTTCCAGCTCCGAATCTCGGCGCCGACCACCGCCTGCCGCTCGCTCAGCGCGGCGAGAGTGCGCTCATGCGCGGCGAGCGTGCCTTGCGCGTCGGTTGCGGCGGTGCGGGCGCGATCGGCGGCCTGCTCCCCGGCATCGAGCGCTACGCGCGCCAGCCGCTCGTCGGGCAGCGCGGTGAGCGCGGCTTCCTGTGCTGCGAGCTGTTCGGCGGCGTCCTTCGCCGCACCGGCGATCTCGGCGCGCCGGCGTTCGAACAGCGCGGCGGCGGCGTGGTGGCGGTCGAGCGCGCCCTGCGCCTGGTCGGCGGCGCGCAAGGCAGCGCGGCGCGCCTCGTCGGCGTCGGCGAGCAGCTTGCGCGCGGCGGCGGCCGCCTCGGTCCGCGCGGCGAGCGTCGCCGCCGCGGCCTCGCGGCGATCGCGCAATTCCTGCACCCCCAGCTCGACCTGCGGGCGCTGCGCGGCAAGCGCGTCGAGGCGGTTCTGACGCATCAGTCGCTCGCTCGCGGTCGCACCGTCGCCGCGCGTCAAGAAACCGTCCCAGCGGCGCATCACCCCGCCCATCGTCACCAGCCGCTGCCCGACCGCGAGCGGCTGGCCGGCATCGTCGTCGGCGACCGCGACCTGCGCGAGACGGCGCGACAGTGCGGCGGGCGCCTCGACGAGATCGGCGAGCGCGCGGGTGCCGGCGGGAAGCGCGGGATCGTCGGCGCGCGCGTCGGCGCCGCGCCAGCTTCGCGCTGCGTCGCCGTCGGTGCCGGCGTCGAGATCGTCGCCGAGCGCCGCGGCGAGCGCGGCCTCGTAGCCCGGCGCGACCCTGATGCGGTCGAGGATGCGCATCGCATCGCTGCGCGCCGCGGCGAGCGCGCGTTCGAGCGTCGCCGCCTCACCTTCGAGCGCGGCGAGCGCCGCGCGTGCCTCGGCGAGCGCGGCATCGACCGCCGCGAGGTCGGCCGTCGCCGCCTCGCGGTCGGCTTCGGCGTCGCCGATCGCGGTTTCGGCCGCGGCGATCGCGGCCTCCGCCTGCTCGGCGGCCGCCGCGCTCTCCGCGACCGTCCGGGCCAGCGCCGTGCTGTCGCCGAGTGCGGCAACCTCGGCTTCGAGACGCTGTTGCTCGCCCGCGATACGGCGCACCGCGGTTTCGGCGCCGTCGCGCGCGCTGAGCGCGATGCGGCGGTCAGCGGCTTCGCTTGCGGCGCGCGCGCGCGCCTGTGCCAGCGCCACTTCGGCATCGCGCAGCCGTGCCTGCGCCGCCTGATTCGCCTCGACGAGCGCCGCCTTGCCATTGTCATGCGCGCCGATCTGCTGCGCGAGTTGCTTCGCCTCGGTGTCGAGCGCGGTCAGCGCGGCGTGGGCGTCGCGTGCCAGATCGCCCTCGCGCGCGCGATCCTCGGCGAGCCGCGCTTGCTGCGTGCCCAGGTCGTCGAGGCGCTGACGTGCCGCACGCTCTTCGCCGGCAAGGCGGACCTGCGTTGCGGTCGCTTCGGCAAGCGCATCGCGCTGCGCCTGCGCGTCGCTGCGCGCATCGGCGACGCGCGCGGCGACCTCTGTCTGCGCGTTCGACACGGTTTCAAGTTCGTCCTGCGCCGCCTTCACCGCGGCCTCGGCCGCGTCGGCGTCGCGGCGTGCCTGATCGGCGGCGGCGGCGGCGTCGCGCCAGCGGGCATAGATCAGCCGCGCCTCGGCAACGCGGATCTCTTCGCTCAGCCGCTGGTATTTCTCCGCCGCGCGCGCCTGTCGGCGCAGCGCGTTGGCGCGCACCTCCATGTCGGCGACGATCTCCGACAGGCGGGTCAGGTTGGTCTCGGTCGCGCGCAGCTTCTGCTCGGCGTCCTTGCGGCGGACGTGAAGGCCGGCGATGCCCGCCGCCTCCTCCAGCATTGCGCGGCGGTCGGTCGGCTTGGCGGCGATGACGTTCGCGATCTTGCCCTGGCTGACCAGCGCCGGGCTGTGTGCCCCGGTCGCGGCATCGGCGAAGATCAGCGCGACGTCCTTGGCGCGTACGTCGCGGCCGTTGGCGCGATAGGCGCTTCCCGCGCCGCGCTCGATGCGGCGGATCACCTCCAGTTCGTGCCCGTCGGTCGCGTCGGAAAGCCCGGCGACCACCGCGCCGCCCGTATCGCAATGGATCGCGACCTCGGCGAAATCGCGCGGCGGGCGCGACGCGGTGCCGGCGAAGATGACGTCCTCCATCCCGCCGCCGCGCATCGATTTGGGGCTCGATTCGCCCATCACCCAGCGGATCGCCTCGAGCAGGTTCGACTTGCCGCAGCCGTTCGGACCGACGACGCCGGTCAGCCCCGGCTCGATGCGCAGCTCGGTGGGTTCGACGAAGCTCTTGAAACCGGTCAGGCGCAGCCGCTTTATCTGCACGGGCGGTCCCCGTGCAGTCGGTCGAATCGCAGGCTGTGCAACGCTTGGGTCACATATCCCCCTTGCCCGCCGTCATGCCGCGCGGGCGGGGGAGTCGCAAGGGGGACGATTCCGGCCGCGCCGCCGGTCGCGGGGCGGGAAGCGCGACGGTCAGCGCACGCCCATCGTGCGCAGTCGGTCGCGCAGCGGCCCCCAGGCCGCGATGCCCTCGGCCAGCTGGCCGTTGATGATGAAGCTGGGGGTACCCGAGATCCGATAGGTCTCCATCGCGGCATTGGTGCTCTGTTCGAGCTTTTCGATGTTGGGAAGGTTCGACAGGCAGGCGTTGACCTGGTCGGCGGTCATGCCGCGCGACTGGAAGAAGGTGTCGAGCTTCCACGCCTTGGCGAGCGCCGGAAAACGCTGCGCGGGGGGCAGCGACATCGCCTTTTCGCCGCCGTCGGGATTGGCCTGCGCGCCCGCGAACAGATCGGCCTGCGAGGCGAAGACGTTCGCCATCAGCGGGAAATAGCGTTCGGTCGGCGCGCAGCGGATGATCGCCGCGGCCGATGCGTCGAGCGGATCGCGGATGAAGTTGCGCAGTTCCAGGCTGACGCGGCCGGTGTCGATGAAATCGCGCTTCAGTTCCTCGTGGCTTTCCTCCGAGAAATCGGCGCAGTGCGAGCAGGTGAGCGAGGCGAATTCGATGACCTTCACCGGCGCGTCGGGATTGCCCATCAGATAGCCGCCGTCGGGGGTGACGGTGACGGTGTCGGACCAGCTCTTGCCCGCGGGCGCGGCGACCTTCGCGATCACCGCCTGCTCCTGATTCTGGTCGGTCTTGCTTTCGCCGCAGCCGGCGAGCGCGAGCGCGCCGAGCGAACAGAGCAGGGCGATGCGCAGCGGGGGAAGGGTCATCCTTTGGTCTCCGAAAAATCGTGTCGAGGCGTTCTTAAGCGCCCTTGAGCGCGAGGTCGAGGCGCGTTTTGAGCTTCGGCCAATCGCTGACCTCCGCATTCTTGCCGTTGATGAAGAAGCTTGGGGTTGCGGCGACGCGGTCGGCGTTCTGGCCGATATTGGTCATCCCCAATATCTCGGCCGACGCGACGTCGCTGTCGAGGCAGGCGTCGATCTGTGCTTTGGTGTAACCGCGGCCGCGCATCAGCGTGTCGAGCCCGGTATCGGCGGCAATGCGCCGGGTGCGTTCGCCTTCGCTGCCCTGATACCAGGGCGCGAGCTGCTCCTTGGTCATCTTCGCCGCCTTGCCGAGCCAGGTGGGCTGCGCGAGCATGATCGCCTGATGATTGCCGACGAACGCCCTGGCGCCGCCGCACCGTGCGAGCAGCGCGGCGGTCAGGTCGAGCGGATCGCGCACCAGATTGCGATATTCGAACTGCACCAGTCCGGTGTCGATGTAGAGCGTCTTCAGCGGCACCGCCGACTGTTTCGCGAAGTCGGCGCAATGGCTGCACGTATAGCTGAAATATTCGACAAGCTTCACCTTGGCGCCGGGCTTGCCGACCAGATGCGCGCCGATCGGGCTGGTCGAGATGGTCGCCGACCAGCGCTCAGCGGCCGGTTTCGCGGGCGCCGCCGCGACCAGCGCGGTCAGGGCGACGCCGGCGAGCGTTCCGATCGCGAGGCGGCGGGTCGGCAGGGACGGGATATGTCTGGGCATGGGCGGCCGGTCCTTCGTTCAACTGATGCGGGGAAGCTTCGGCGGCGCGGCCAGCCCTGCCGCCATGCGTTCGAGCACGGTGCGCAGTTCCGGGTCGCCGATGTCGCGCAGGCTGTCCCCCAGTTCGGCGGGTACGGGCTTCAGCATGGCTGGCGGCTGAACGGGCGGCGCGGCGGGCGCGACCTGTCCGTGCGTCATCCGCACCTGCGCGATCGCGGCATAGCCGAAGAAGCGGTTGACCGCGCCGATGATGTCGGGCGCGACATGCTGGAGCATCGGGGCGTGCGCGCCGTTGATCGTCAGATGCAGCGTGCCCCCCGCCTTCTGCCCGGCGGGAAAGCGGATCATCGCAGGCTGGGTGACGTCGGCGAGCCGGTCGCCGACGATCTCGCGCCAGCGGCTGACGACCGACGACTGGATGAAGCCGAACTTGCGGAAGGCGGTGCGGCCGATTTCGGGGACGAGGTCGGCGATCGCGCGCGCTTCCCCGCCGCGCGGACGCTCGTAGCTGCGGGCAGGCGTCTTCTTCGCCTTTGCGTCCTTCGCCTTTCGGGCGGGCGTTTCTCCGCTCTGTGCTTTCGCCATGCGCGCCGCCATGCCATAGGCGGGGGGTGAGCGTCCAGACTTCCGACAGAACCGATCGCGACAAGACTGAAGCCGCGCCCGTCGATTTCGCCGCGCGCCTGCTCGGCTGGTACGACCGCTCGGCGCGGGTGCTGCCGTGGCGCGTGCCGCCGGGGAGCAGCGTGGTGCCCGATCCCTATCGCGTCTGGCTCGCCGAGGTCATGCTCCAGCAGACGACGGTCGCGGCGGTGGCAGGCTATTTCGAGCGCTTCACCACGCGCTGGCCGACGGTCGCCGATCTGGCCGCCGCCGCCGACGCCGACGTCATGGCGGCGTGGGCGGGGCTCGGCTATTATGCGCGGGCGCGCAACCTGCTCGCCTGCGCGCGCGCGGTGGTCGCCGAGCACGGCGGGCGATTTCCCGACTGCGAAGCCGACCTGCGCACGCTTCCCGGCATCGGCGACTATACGGCGGCGTCGGTCGCGGCGATCGCCTTCGGGCGGCGCGCGGTGGTGATCGACGCCAATATCGAGCGGGTGATCGCGCGCCATCGGCTGATCGAGACCCCGCTGCCCGCCGCCAAGCGCGCCATCCGCGCCGCGCTCGAACCACTGGTGCCCGCCGACCGGCCGGGCGACTTCGCGCAGGCGCTGATGGACCTGGGCGCGGGCATCTGCACGCCGCGCGGCCCCGCCTGCGCGATCTGCCCGCTGATGGCCGATTGCCGCGCGCGCGGCCGCGCCGACATCGAGCGGCTGCCGGTCAAGCCCGCGAAGAAGGCGAAGCCGCAGCGCTACGGTCTCGCGCGCTGGATCGAGCAGGGCGGGCGCGTCTGGCTCGTCCGGCGCCCCGAAAAGGGCATGCTCGGCGGCATGCGCGCGCTGCCCGGCGGCGAATGGAGCGCGATACCGCCCGCCGAGTCGGGGGTCGCCGAGGTCGACCATGGCTTCACCCATTTCGATCTGCGGCTGACGCTGGTGCGCGGCGAAGCCCCGCTTGCCGCAGCGGAAGGCGAATGGTGGCCGCTTTCGGCGCTTGACGAGGCCGGGCTGCCGACGCTCTATCGCAAGCTCGTCGACCAGATGCGGGAGAAGGACGGATGAACATGATGGTGTCGCGCCGGGCGCTGCTCGGCGGCCTGGCGTTCGGCGGCGCGGCGACGCTGCTGCCGCGCAGCGCCTTCGCGTGGAAGGCCGACGGGGCGGCGCTCTATCCCGCGACCGACGCCTTCGTCACGGGCTTCGTTGAGCGCGGCCAGCTCGCCGGCACGCTCGCCTGCATAGGCAAGGGGCAGGCGGCGGCGGTCAGCTTCGGCGCCGGGCGGCAGGCGATGGATTCGAGCAAGGCGGTCGGTCCCGACACGCTGTGGCGCCTCTATTCGATGACCAAACCGGTCACCGCGATGGCGGCGATGCTGCTGATCGAGGAAGGCCGGCTCGGCCTCGACCAGCCGATCGCTGACGTGCTGCCCGCCTTCGCGAACATGACGGTGCAGAACACGCCCGACGGCTCGATCACCGACGTGCGCCCGGCCAAGGGGCCGATCACGGTGCGCCAGCTGCTCACCCACACCGCCGGGCTGGGCTACAACATCATCCAGAAGGGGCCGCTGCGCGACGCCTATAACGAGGCCGGACTGGTCGGCGGACAGGTCAGCCGCCTGACGATCCCCGGTTTTCCGGAGATCACGCCCGCGCCCAGCCTCGCGGCCTTCGCCGATCGGCTCGCGAAGCTGCCGCTCGTCTACGAACCCGGCACGCGCTGGAGCTATTCGGTCGGGCTCGACCTGATGGGGCGGGTGATCGAGGTGGCGGCGGGCCAGCCCTTCGATGCCTTTCTGAAGGCGCGGCTGTTTGACCCGCTGGGGATGACCAGCACCTTTTTCCAGGTGCCGGCGAGCGAGGTTGGACGGCTGTCGACCAATTATTTCCCGATGGGTCCGGTGCTGCTGCCGGTCGACCCGGCGACCAGCTCGATCTACCTCGATCCGCCGCCGATGCCCTATGGCGGCGGCGGCCTGGTTTCGAGCGCACGCGATTACGACCGCTTCCTCGCCATGCTGCTCGGCGAGGGCGAGACCGGCGGGGTGCGGATCATGAAGCCCGAAACCGCGCGGCTGGCGATGTCGAATCTGCTGACCGACTCGGTCGACCGCAAGGGCACGTTCATCGAGGGCGAAGGCTTCGGCGCGGGCGGGCGCGTCTCGCTCGCTGATTCGCCCACCGGCGAGGGCGTCTATGGCTGGGGCGGCGCGGCGGGGACGATCGGCTTCGTCGACCGCGCCCGCGGCTACCGCGTCGGTGGCTACACCCAATATATGCCGGCCGAGGCGCTGCCCTTTCAGGCGAAGTTCGGCGAGGCTTTCTACAAGGACGCGCTGCGCTGATGCCGGCGCCGCTCGGCTTCACCGGGGCGTGGCTCGACCGCGCCGACCAGCTTCGCACCGACCCGGAGGCCTTCGCGGCCGCGACCGCCGACCCGCGCGCGCGCTGCCTGACGCTCGACGGCATCGATTTCGTGCCCGGCGACGACGGCACCGGCCTGCGCTGGGAACTGCTCGACCCCGCCGACGAGCGCGCACCGATGCTGCTGGGGCGCGACGAGCGCGGCATTCCCTATTTCGTCCGCGAACCGCACCCGGCGCAGCGCATCGACGCGCGCTCACGCACCGTGATGCGGCTGCTGCCGCTGCTCAGCGCGCAGGATCTCGCGCTTTACGGCGGCGCTCGCAGCCTCGTCGACTGGCACGCGCGGCACCGCTTCTGCGCCACCTGCGGGTCGCCGACCGAGCTGTTCCGTGCCGGCTGGGGGCGCCGCTGCGGCCAGTGCCGCGCCGAGCATTTCCCGCGCGTCGACCCGGTGGTGATCATGCTCGCCGAATATGACGGGCGCGTGCTCGTCGGGCGCCAGCGGCAGTTCGCGCCGGGGATGTTCTCGGCGCTCGCGGGATTCGTCGAGCCCGGCGAATCGCTTGAGGAAGCGGTCGCGCGCGAATTGTTCGAGGAAGCGGGAATCCGCGTGTCGGACGTCGCCTATGTGGCGAGCCAGCCCTGGCCTTTCCCATCGTCGCTGATGATCGGATGCCGCGCGCGCGCCGAGGGCAGCGCGCTGACGCTCGACGAGACGGAGATAGAGGCGGCGATCTGGGTCGATCGCGCCGAGGTGCGCGCGGCGCTGGCGGGCGACATGGACGCGCCCTTCCTCGCGCCGCCGCCGCTGGCGATCGCGCGCCACCTGCTGGAGGACTGGGCGGCGTAGGAAGCGCGCGTCGGGGCTAGACTCTGATGACTTTAGATTGACCCACTTCGTCATTGCGAGCGGAGCGAAGCAATCCAGGGCGGTTTGCGCACACTCTGGATTGCCGCGTCGCTTCGCTCCTCGCAATGACGATTCCAACGCATGGCATCATGCTCTCGGTCGTAGTTTCACCGCGTTTTCCGAGTCGTCAGGCGGTTCCGCCCGACTTGAAAACGCTCTATGCGCCCGGTGCCCAGCCGCTCGCGGCGAGGAAGGCGGCGGGGTCGCGCATCTCGATGATCTCGCGCAGCGCCTGCGACTTGTCGGGCGCGCGGTCGTAATAGGCCCGGACGATGCGGTAACCCGCCCAATAGCCGAGGTCGCCGGGCCAGTCGCCATCGCCCTGCTGGTTGTAGAGCCAGCGCGAACCGAGCGCCTTTTCATCCTTTTCGGCGAGGAAAGCGGTTTCGAGCTCCGCCGTTCGCGCCGCCGCCCATTGGTGGAGCAGCGGATAGGCGACCGATCCGGTCATCCGCTCGGTGACGAATTCGGCGGCACCCTCGACCAGCGCGGCATGGAGGACGGTGGCGTTCTCGTCATCGACCTGCGCGAGCGGCTGCTGCACATGCGCATATTCGTGCGCGATGACGTGCACCATGCGATCCTCGTCGTCGGCCTCGATGAATTTCGCCGCGCACAGCATTTCGAGGCCGATATAGAGCCCCTTCGCATTCGCGGTCCCCGCGCTCGACGCGCGGCCGATGGCGATGGTGATCGGCGGGAAGACCGCCTTCGGATAGAGCGCCGCGAGCCGGTCGGTCGCCGCGACCAGACGGCCGCGAACCTTGTCCAGTTTCGCCGCGCAGCCGCGCGCGTCGCGATAGACGGCGGGCTTGGCGTGCAGCGCCTCCGCCAGCCGGTCGGGCGTGATCCGGCGCAGCGCCATGAATTCGACGAGACCGGGCGAAGGCGTGGCGAGGTAGCGCGCCGCGAGCGCATCGGGGTCCGCCGCCAGCGCCGGGTCGTCATAGAGCGCGAAGAAGCGGTCAACGTCGCTCGTCACGATGGCGACGCGCGAGCTGTCCTGCGCTTCCTGCGCCATCGCGCCGCCGCCGGCCGCGGCGAACATAGCCGCGGCCAGCAGGGCGAGGCGGCGCATCACGCCTTCGTCTCCGCGATATATTCGTCGACATTCTGCGCGAGCACGTCGAGCGGGACATTTCCGCCTTCGAGCACGACATTGTCGAAGTCGCGCAGGTCGTAGCGCGGGCCGAGCGCGGCCTGCGCGCGGTCGCGCTGGCGGTTGATCTCGCTGTGCCCGACCTTGTAGCCGCACGCCTGCCCGACCCAGCTGCAATAACGATCGACCTCGCTCGCGACCTCGAGCGGGTTCGACCCGTTACGCTCGACGAAGAACTGCACCCCCTGCTCGCGCGTCCAGCGCTTGGTGTGGATGCCGGTATCGACGACGAGGCGGCAAGCGCGGAAAGCGATCGACTGGAGATAGCCGAGGCGCCCGACCGGGAAATCGTCGTAGAGGCCGAGTTCGTCGGCGAGCTGTTCGGCATAGAGACCCCAGCCTTCCGAATAGGCGTTGAAGGCGAGCATCGAACGGATCAGCGGCATCTGGTTCGCATATTCGCCCTGCCACGCATGGCCGGGAATCGCCTCGTGCATCGCGAGGTCGGGCAGCGAATATTTGCTGTGCAGGTCGGTCGTGCGCAGGTTGATCCACATCCGCCCCGGCGTCGAACCGTCGATCGACCCCGCGCCGCCATAGGCGGCGGGCGCGCCGGGCTCTTCCTCGGGCGGCAGACGCTTCACCTCGACATTGCCCTTGGCAAGAGTGCGGAAGGCGCGCGGCAGTTCGGCGCGAATCCGGTCGAGCCACGTCTGGATATAGGCGACGACCTCGGCGCGGCCCGCGTCGTTGTCGGGGAATTTATACGCCGGGTCTTTCGCGAGCGCGTTCATCCGGTCGCCGACCGAACCCTGCGTATAGCCGAGCTGCTTGAGAATGGGGTCCATCCGCCCGTGCAGCTCGGCGAGCTGCTCGACCCCCATGCGGTGGATCTCCTCGGGCGTCATCCGCGTCGTCGTCGAAGCGCGCAGTGCCCAGGCATAGAATTCGTCGCCGCCGGGACGCGCCCAGATGCCCGCATCCATCGTCGCCTTTGTGCGCTGCGCCTGCAATTCGGCAAGCTGGCGTTCGAGCGCGGTGACGACCGGCCCGGTGGCGATGGCCCCGGCGCGTCGGCCCCAGTCGCCCGCGATCTTCGCCTCCGCGGTGCGGCGGACAAGGCTGTCGACCAGCCCGCCGCCGCCGCGCGCACCGGCGAGGCTCGCCTCCATCTGCCTGATCGCCTTGTCCAGCAGGAAGGCGGGGGCGATCACGCCTTGCGCGCCCGTGGCCTTCAGCCGCTCGGTCTCTGCATCGAGGATCGCGGGATAGGCGTTGAGGCGCGCCAGATAGGCCTCTGCGTCGGCGGCGTTCTTCACCGGATGATCGCTGTCGAGGAATTTCGGGATGTCGAGATAGGCGCCGACATTCTGGATCACGACATAGGGGGTGTTGCGCCAGCCGCCGACCGACACGTCGCCATAGGGCAACGCGAAGCCGTCGAGCGCGACGCCATAGGCGCTTTCGATCACCGCCAGGCTGGTGCGCGTGCCATGGTCGAGCTTGCTCCGGTCGACCGCGCGGACGCGCGCGAGATCGGCCTTGAGCGTGTCGGCGAGCGCCTGTTGTCCCGCCGCCGAGCGATCGGCGAGCTGCGCGCGCAGCGCGGCACGCGCGCCGGTGTCGATGCCGAGGCTCGTCGCGCTTTCGGGCGATCGGGCGAGCAGATTGTCGGCAATCGATTCGAGCAGCGCCTGCGCGCCGTCCTGCTGCGGAGCGGCCGCCGCCAGCGCAGGCGCGCGCGCGGCCAGCGCGAGGCTCGCGGTTCCGGCGCCGAGCGCGGCGAGCGTCCGGCGGCGGCTGATCGAAGTGGACAGTCTGTCGTGCACGTGCGGGCTCCCCGTTTGTTTCCTGTGAAACCTGTCTGGAGCCGCGGCGCGCGGGGGTCAATGAAAAGGGGCCGGGAACGGTGCTGCGTCCCGGCCCCTCGTCGAAGAATATCGACCGTCCGTCAGTCGGTCAGGTCGGCGGGCACCTTGCCGCCGTTCGCGGCGAGCTCGCGCATCACCGCCTTGTGCAGCCAGATGTTCATCTCGGCGCTGCCGTTGAGTTCGCCGGTATAGCCGAGCTCCTGCGCAAGCGCCTTGCGGTTGTCGAGGCTCGAATCGATGCCGAGCAGTTTCATCAGGTCGACGATCGAGGTGCGCCAGTTGAGCGGCTGGCCCGCCTTCGCGGCCTCGGCCGACAGGATCGCCTCGACATCGACCTCGCTGACGGCGGTCGATGCGGCGGCCATGGCGCTCGACGCGGCCTCGACCGCCGCGCCGATCGGAAGCGCCGACGGGGTGGCGGGAGCGGGCTCGGCCGCCTCCGCCTTCTTGCCGAAAATCGCGTCCTTGATGCTGCTGAAAATACCCATTTTTCAATGCTCCCACTCGTTGAGGCGGCCGAACCCCGCGGCCGGGGCAGTCGCAGGGCCGCAGGATAGAATTAGGCACGGCGAAATGACAGCAGAATGAACGGCTCGCCCCACGCCGGTGCGCTGCTATAAGAACCCGCATCGGCGCTTTTCGATCCGCGCCTTGTGGGAGATTGACGACATGAACCTCAGCGACATCCTCGGCCAGGCCGGCGGCATCGAATCGATGGCGAAGGAACTGGGCGTTTCGCCCGCGATCGCGCAGCAGGGCGCCGAAGCGCTGCTCCCCGCGATCCTCGGCGGCTTCCAGAAGCAGGCGCAGGGCGGCGGCGAGGGACTGGGCGGGTTGATCGCCGGGCTGGGCGGCGGCGGCCTGCTTGACGCGGTGCTCGGGTCACAGCCGACCCCGGTCGGGCAGGGCAACGACATTTTGGGCCAGATCTTCGGGTCGAAGGACGTCAGCCGCACCGTCGCCGGGCACGCAGCCGGGCAGACCGGGATCGATGCCGGGCTGCTCAAGAAGATGCTGCCGCTGCTCGCGATGCTGGTCGCCGGCGCGATGGCGAAGCAGGGCGGCGCCAAGGGCGGCGGCGGAGTCGTCGGCGGTGGTCTGGGCGACCTGATCGGCGGCGCGCTGGGCGGCGCTGCGGGCGGATCGGGCGGCGGCGGGCTGGGTGGCCTGTTGGGCGGCATGCTCGGCGGTGGCGGCGGATCGGGCGCGCTGGGCAGCCTCGGCAAGCTGATCGACCGCAACGGCGACGGCAACCCGCTCGACGACATTCTCGGCATGGCCGGCAAGCTGAAGGGGTAGCGCCGTGCGGTCCGTCTCTCGTCGGGCGCGATCATCTTTGGATGAACCATGCCCCGTGTCCCCGCGAAGGCGGGGACACGGAGTCATGCGACGCCGATCCTGGTTCTATCCGCTCCGGGCTCCCGCCTGCGCGGGAGCACCCGGCATATTTTCGCCCGGTTCCAATCCGTTCGGCTCGATGAAATGCCTCTATCGCGGTCCGGGCGAAGGCAGCGGCTCTTCGTTCGGATCGTTCGGGGTCGGTGCTGCGGGCGCGGGCGCGACGCCGCTGGCCTGGCGTTCGAGCTCCTCGGCGGCGCGCTGGCGTTCCTCGAGCGCCTTTTCCTCCGCGACGACCGCCGCCTCGACCTCGTCCGCCGCGGCGTCGATGCCGGCGATGCGCTTGGCGCGTTCGTCGGCGATCATCGTCTGCCAGTCGGTCTTGTCGGCGGCGCGGCGCTCGGCCTTGGCGCCGGCGACGAGCTGCTGGGTGCAGCCGGTGAAGCCGCCGAGGCCGGTGGGGGAGCAGCTGTCGGTGCCGAAACGGCCGACGCGTTCGAGCGCGACCACCTTGTTCGCCCACGCCTCGTTGCGCGGGTCGAGCGGGCTGCCGCCGCGGAAGATCTGCGGGACGCGATAGCGCTCGGTTTCGGGCAGGCGGCTGCACACGACGATCTCGTCGGGGCTGCTCTGCTCGCACTTGTCGTCGCCATAGACGATGACCTGGTTGATCTTTTCGCCGTCGACGACGGTTTCCTGCGCCTGCGCGGGCGCCGCGGCCGCGCCGGCGGCAAGGATCAGCGCGAAGAGGGGGAGGCGGGTCATCGGTTTTCCTTCATCTGTCCGGACGGACTGCCATGGATAGCCTGCATGCGGCCTGAACGCCACCGCCGGGCGCCGCGTCAGATGCGCTTCGCCAGCGCGATGGCGGCGCGGCAGCCGGCGCGGATCGCGAAGCTGAGCAGCGGATAGCCCGGCGCGCTTTCGGCGCCCGCAGCGAGCGCGGCGTCGCGGTGCTCCAGCTCCTCGGCACGGAACTCGGCGACCGCGTCGCCCAGTTCGGGGTCGCTGTTGCCCAGCTCGGCGATCTGTTCGCGATAGTGGCGGTCGATCTCGGTCTCCACCGCCGCGGTGCACGCCATCGCCGCGCGCGGCCCCATCGCGGCGGTCGCGGCGCCGAGCGCGAAGCCCGCGACGTTCCACAGCGGCTGAAGCGCGGTCGGCCGCACGCCGCGGCGCGCGATCAGTCCGTCGAAGAAAGCGCGGTGCCGCTCCTCCTGCTCCGCCATGTGCGCGATCTCGCGTGCCATCGGATGCCGGTCGCCCATCACCGCGAGCTGGCCGACGTAGATGCGCGTCGCACCATATTCGCCCGCCTGGTCGACCCGGATCATCGACGCCGTCTTTCGGTCCGCCTTCATCATCCTGCCGATGTGGGCCGGCGGCGCAGCAAGGTCAAGACGAGCGCGGCGGCGGCGAAGGAGAAGATCGCGTTGAACCCCGCGAGCGAGACGCCGAACAGCGTCCATTGCGGCACGTCGCAGCGGGTGATCGGCGCCGCCAGGATGCTGTCGAGCGAGACGGGGCCGGTCGCCGCGGTGCTGCACGTCGTCAGCCCTTCCCACAGGCCGTATTCGACCCCGGCGTGGAAGACGCCGATCGCGCCGCTGACCGCGATGGCGACGGCGGAAAGCAGCGTCAGCGCGTGCATCGCGGCGTCGCTGCGGCGCAGCAGCAGCGCGAGCGCCGCCAGCACCATCGCCACCTGGTGCGGCCAGCGCTGCCAATAGCACATCTCGCACGGGTGGAGGCCGAAGCCATATTGCGACACCAGCGCGCCGCCATAGAGGAGCAGTGGCGCGATCAGCGCGAGGAGCGGCGAGGCGTAGCGGTTGTTCGGCATGGCTGGCCCCCCCCGACTGCGGATCAGTTGCGCCGCGCCGGCCGGGCGGCGGGCGCCTTGCCCTGCGCCATCTGCGGCGTCGCCGGGCCGATGCGGCCGATCGTCTGCAGCGCATAGTGGAGCTGATAATCCTCGATGCCCTTCGCCTTCAGCTCCTCGGCGGTCGCGGCGAAGCGCGGATCGTCCTTTTCGTCCTTTTCGAGCAGGCCATCGTCGACCTTCTTCTCGTTGATCAGGTGGCGGCGCAGGTCGCTTTCGCGGAAGCGCGGGCGGTTCTTGTAATCGGGGTCCGAAAGCTGCGGCACGCGGATGTCGGGCTCGATGCCGCCTTCCTGCACGCTGCGCCCCGACGGCGTGTAATAGCGCGCGGTGGTCAGGCGCAGCGCGGTGGTGTCGGTCAGCGGCAGCACCGTCTGCACCGATCCCTTGCCGAAGCTGCGCTCGCCCATGACGAGCGCGCGGTGCTGGTCCTGCAGCGCGCCCGCGACGATCTCCGACGCCGAGGCCGACCCCGCGTCGATCAGCACGATCACCGGCGCGCCCTGCGCGAGGTCGCCCGGCTCGGCGAAATAGCGTTCGATGTCGCTCTTCTTGCGGCCGCGCTGCGACACGATCTCGCCGCGTTCGAGGAAGATGTCGCTGATCCCGACCGCCTCGTCGAGCAGCCCGCCGGGGTTCGAGCGCAGGTCGAGCACCCAGCCGCGCGGCTTGCGGCCCAGCGATTTCTCGACCGCGAGCATCGCCGCCTTGAGGTCGCGGGTCGCATCGGCCGAGAAGTTGGTGACGGTCAGCACCCCGACATCGTCCTTCACCTCCCACTTCACGGGTTTCAGGTCGATGATCTCGCGCGTCAGCGTCAGCTCCATCGGCTTGTCCTGCCCCTCGCGCACCACGGTGATCTCGATCTGGGTGCCGGGGCGGCCGCGCATCTGTTCGACCGCCTCGTCGAGCGTCAGGCCGAAGATCAGTTCCTTGTTGATGTGCGTGATATAGTCGCCGGCCTTGATCCCGGCACGCGCGGCGGGCGTATCGGCGGTCGGCGCGATCACCTTCACCACGCCGTCCTCCATCGTCACCGACAGACCGAGGCCGCCATATTCGCCATCGGTCTGGGTGCGAAGGTTGGAGAAGCCGCGCGCATCGAGATAGCCCGAGTGCGGATCGAGGCTGGCGAGCATGCCGTTGATCGCACCCTCGATCAGCTTGTCGTCGCTGACCGGCTCGACATAGTTGGATTTCACTTCGAGGAAGACGTCCATGAAGCGGGCAATCTCTTCCTGCGTCGAGGCGTCGACGCTCGCCATCGCGCCGGTGGCGAGCGGGACGAGCGCCAGCGTGCTGAGCGCGGCCGCCCCCTGCCACAGGGCGAAGCGGCGCCGGGGGGAGGGAGAAGGCTTGGTCGATTCGGTCATGGTCGTCTTTCAATCGCGCAGGCGTGACTTTGCCTTATAATGGCCGCGGCGCCATCCGCCTATGCCTTTCTGGAGGCGACGCGCGGTCACCCGATCATCGCGACGATGTCCACCGGGCGCCCGGCGCGGCGCAACTCCACGGTGATGCGGGCGTCGTCGGACCCGGCGCGGCCGACCGGCGCCCCGGCGCCCAGCGTATCGCCGACGCCGACCGACAGCGCGATCATCCCGGTGATCAGCGAGGTCCAGCCGCCGCCGTGATCGATGATGACGATCTTGCCATAGCCCTTGTAGTCGCCGGCGAAGCCGACATGCCCCGCGGCGGGCGCGACGACCTGTCCGCCGGGCTGCGCCGCGATGGTCAGCCCGCGCGAGCGGACGCCGCTGTCATTGACCTCGCCCAGCCCCGCAACGATGCGGCCGACGACGGGCAGGCGATAAGCGCCGTCGCTCAGCGAGGCATCGCTGGCAGGCGGCGGTGCGGCGGCCGGAGCGGCGCTTGCCGGGTCGCGCGGACGCGGCAGGGGGCCGGCCAACTGCGCCAGCTCGGCGCGCACCAGCCCGTCGGCTTCGAGCGCGTCCATCAGTTCGACGATGTCGCGTGCCTTCTCGCCCAACCCGAGCGCGCGGTCGGCCTCCAGCCGTGCACTGCTCATCAGGTCGCGCGCGTGAAGCCGGCCCTCGTTCTCGAGCCGGGTCAGTTCGTCGCGGCGCGTCGCGAGCTGCGCCCGGCTTTCGGAAAGCGCGTCGAGCGCGATGCGCTGCTGGCGCCGCGTCGTCTGAAGCTCCGCCAGTTCGTGCCGCACCCCGGCGGTGCGGCGGCGGATCACCGGCATCACCGCGTCGAGCACCGCGCGCGCGTGGACCATGTCGGTCAGCGATCCGGGCTGCGCGAGCACGCTCACCGGCGGCTGGCGCGAAAGCTGCTGCAAGGTGGCGGCGAGTTCGAGCAGCGGCTGCTGCTGCTCGGCGAGCCGGGCCTGTCGCTCCGCGAGGCGGCGGCCGACAAGCGCGACGCGCGCTTCGCCGGCGCTGATGTCGGCCTCTGCCGACTGGATGCGCGCGGCGAGCGCCGCGCTGCGCTTCTTCAGGCGGTCGGCCTCGCTCCGCGCAGCGCGTGCCTGCGCCTCGAGCGCGTTGCTGCGCGCCATCGCGTCGGCCGATTGCTGCTTCGCGGTCACGAGCTGCTGCCGCTCGTGCGCGACGAGCGCCTGCGGATCGAAGACATCGCCCTGCGCGAGAGCCAGCGCGCCTCCCGCGAGCGCGGCGCAGCCTGCGGCCAGCGCGATCGTCCGCCTCATTGCCGGCCCTCGCGATGATAGGGGTGGCCCGCGACGATGCTGGTCGCGCGCCACAATTGCTCGGCGAGCATCGCGCGCGCCATCAGGTGCGGCCAGGTCGCGCGGCCGAAGGCGATCACCCTGTCGGCGCCCTGCCGCTCCGCGGGCGTGAAGCCGTCGGCGGCGCCGAGGCAGAAGCGCGCCTCGCGCACCCCGCCGTCGCGCCATGTTTCGAGCAGCCGGGCGAATTCGAGCGACGCCATCTGTTCGCCGCCCTCGTCGAGCAGCACGATGCGGCTGCCCGCGGCGGCGGCGGGCATGCGGCCGCCGGTGTCTGGCAGTTCCGAAATCCGGTGCGGCCAGGTCAGGCGCTTCATGTAACGCTCGACCAGTTCGGCCTCGGGCCCGCGCCCGATGCGCCCGCGCGCGATGATGTGCAGCAGCATGGCGTTATCGTTCACCTTCGGTGAAAGCGGCACCAGCCCGCTCCCCTCCCGGCCTCCCTGACGATCAAGGCCCATGGGAGGCCGGGAGGGGGAGCGGGCTGGTGCCGCCCCCGTTCGGACTTTAGGCCGAACGGAACAAAAGGGTCAATTCGCGGCGGCGGCGGGTGGGGCGTCGCCGAACGACCACATGCGTTCGAGGTTGTAGAAGCTCCGCACCTCCGGCCGGAACAGGTGGACGATCACGTCGCCGGCGTCGATCAGCACCCAGTCGGCGTTGGGCAGCCCCTCGACGCGGACGGTGCGGCCCGCTTCCTGCTTGATGCGCTGCGCCAGCTTGTCGGCGATCGCCGAGACGTGGCGCGTCGAACGGCCGCTGGCGATCACCATATGGTCGGCGATGCTGCTCTTACCGGCAAGCGGGATGGAGATGGTGTCCTGGGCCTGATCCTCTTCGAGCTGGTGGAGGATCAGGGCGTGGAGTGCGTCCACGCTGTCGCCCGAAGGCTGGGGAGCGGGTGCGGCGCCGGGCGCGGCATCCTTGCTGGCGGCTATCAAGCGGTTCCTTTCCTTTCGGAGGCCCCGAGGCGCGAACGGGTGATCGGGTCGCGCGGGGCGCGGCCTTCATGACGTTCGAACCAGCGGGGGTCGGCCTGCCGTATCGCAGTTGCGGATCGCACATCGGGCGAAAATCGCAGGAACACGAGGGCAGGCGGTCTCCAGTCCGTCCAATGAAGCTTCTGGCCTGCGGGCCGGACGAAGCGCCGCAGCCAGCCCATCGCCTGCGCGGCGTGGGTACGGCCATTATAGCCCGGGCGCGCGACCACCGCAATCGGCATCAGTCGCGCGATGTCGCGCCAGTCGCGCCAGCGGGGCAACTGGGCCAGATTGTCGGCCCCCATGATCCAGATGAAGCGCCGGTTCGGATAGCGGCGGACGAGCTTTCGGAGCGTGTCGACGGTGTAGCGCGTGCCAAGTTCGGCCTCGATCGCGGTGGCGCGGATCGGCGAGCGGCGGGCCATGCGCTGCGCCGAGGCGAGGCGGGCTGGAAGCGGCGCCATGCCCTTCGCGTCCTTCAGCGGATTGCCGGGCGACACCAGCCACCACAGGTCGTCGAGCCCGAGCGCGTCGATCGCGTTCAGGCTGATCGCGCGATGCCCGCCGTGCGCGGGATTGAAGCTGCCGCCGAGAAGGCCGGTGCGGATCATGCCAGCGACTGCCAGTCACTGCGATTGTGGACGATGCGAAGCAGCAGGATCGCGTCTTCGCGAACCATGTAAAGGATCAGGCAGGGCGTGCCGGCGATCGGCCATTTGCGGATGCGGCTGCTGTCGATGGCGGGGCCGACCCGAGGATGCGCCTGCAATTGTTCGGTTGCGGCGACGGCGCCGCGCAGCAGGGCGGTTTCGGAGCCGGGATCGCCGGTCGATTCGGCCAGCCGGAAAAGGTCTTCGCGGGCGTGCGGCGTCCAGTGAAGGCGCATCAGGCCGCTTTGCGCGCGGCCAGTCTGGCCTTGATGTCGGCCATCACCTCTTCATGGGGAATCAGGCGGCCGGCGGCCACATCCTCGAGCGCCGGTTCGACCAGTTCGACATACTCCAGCTCGTGCGCTACCGCTTGCTGCAGCAGGCGCGCAATCACCCAGGCCCGGCTGCGGTCGTGAAAGGCCGCGATCCGGTCGAGGTCATCCAGCATCGCCTCGTCAACGCGCGCGGAAATGACGGTCTGTCTGGTCATGGTACCGATGTATCATTTGTATACAAATGATTCAAGGCCGCGTCTGGCCGCTCCCTCGCACCAGCCATTTATAGGTAGTGAGGCCTTCGAGCGCCACCGGGCCCCTTGCGTGCAGCCGCCCCGTCGCGATGCCGATTTCGGCGCCGAGGCCGAATTCGCCGCCGTCGGCGAACTGGGTCGAGGCATTGTGCATGACGATCGCGCTGTCGACTGCGGACAGGAAGCGCTCGGCCGTCGCCGCATCCTCGGTGACGATCGCGTCGGTATGATGGCTCGAATGCGCGTCGATATGCGCGAGCGCGCCGTCGAGGCCGTCGACTTGTCCGATTGAGACGATCGCGTCGAGATATTCGCAGTCCCAGTCGCTGTCCCCTGCGCGCGCAATATGCGGGCTGAGCGCCGCGATGCTGGCGTCGCCGCGCACCTCGCAGCCCGCGCGGACCAGCGCGTCGACGATGGCGAGCGGCGCCGGATAGGCGCGGTCGATCAGGATCGTCTCGGTCGCGCCGCAGATGCCGGTGCGGCGCATCTTGGCGTTGACCGCCAGCTCGACCGCCTGCGCCGGATCGGCGGCGGCATCGATGTAGAGATGGTTGATCCCGTCGAGGTGGGCGAGGACCGGGACGCGCGCCTCGTCCTGCACCCGCGCGACGAGCCCCTTGCCGCCGCGCGGGATGATGATGTCGATCAGCCCCTGCGCGCGCAGCAGCGCGCCGACCGCCGCACGGTCCTGCGTCGGGACGAGTTGCACCGCGTCTTCGGGCAGGCCGCTTTCGGAAAGGCCAGCGGCGAGCGCCGCATGAATTGCGCGGTTCGAATGTGCCGCCTCGCTGCCGCCGCGCAGGATCACGGCATTGCCCGCCATCAGGCCGAGCGCGGCGGCGTCGGCGGTGACGTTGGGGCGGCTTTCATAGATGATGCCGACGACTCCCAGCGGTACGCGCACCCGGCTGAGCACCAGCCCGTTGGGTCGCTCGGTGCGGTCGATCTCGGCGCCGACCGGGTCGGGCAGCGCGGCCACCGCCTCGACCGCGTCGGCGATTGCGCCGAGCCGCGTGGCATCGAGCCGCAGCCGGTCGAGCATTGCCGGGCCGAGACCGCCCGCCGCGCCCGCCGCCATGTCGCGCGCATTGGCGTCGAGGATCGCGGGCGCTTGCGCGCGCAATTGCCGCGCGGCGGCGCGCAGCGCGGCGGCCTTGGCGCCGGTCGTCGCGGCGGCGAGCCGCTTCGCCGCAGCGCGCGCGCGCGTGCCCAAGGTGGCGACCAGCGCGTCGGCATCGGCGAAGGGCGGGGATTTCGGGGCTTCGGCGGTCATCGCGCGGCTCCTATCACGCTTTGGCGCGGCGGCAAAAGCCCCGTTGCGCCGCCCGCCTGCGCTGCTACGAAGGCGCGATGAGCGGGGATATCGAAGGCATCGGGGGGGCGGTGACGGCGGGGCTGGCGAGCCGCGCGGTCGAGCCGCGGCACGGCGGCGCAGGCGGCGGCCACGAAGGCACGCGCTGCCTCAATTGCGGCACGACGCTCGTCGGGTCGCATTGCCATCGCTGCGGGCAGAAGGCCGACGTCCACCGCAGCTTCGGCGCGATCGGGCACGATCTCGTCCATGCCATCTTTCATTTCGAGGGCAAGCTGTGGAACACGCTGCCTTTGCTCGCCTGGCGGCCGGGCGACCTGACGCGCCGCTATATCCACGGCGAGCGCGCGCGCTTCATCTCGCCGCTCGCGCTGTTCCTGTTCGCGGTCTTCCTGACCTATGCAGTGCTGTCGATGGTCGGCGCGGGCGGCGGCGTCGGTGAGGAGATCGCGCGCGCGGCCGCCGAACAGACGCGCTCCAACGCGATCCGGTCGAGCCTGCAGGACGAGGTCGAACGGGTCGAGACGCGCCTCGCGGACAAGAGCCTGCCCGCCGCCGAACGGCGGAAGCTGGAGAGCGAACGCGATACGCTCCAGAAAAGCGCCGACTATCTGGGCGTGGCGCGCAGCCTGACCCGCGAGGAGCGCGCGGCCGGCCCGCCCGTCCTCACTGATCCGGTGCAGCAGGTCGCGACCAGCGCCAGTTTCGCGACGCGCACGAAGGCCGATACCGGGATTCCCGCCATCGATCACGGCCTGGATAAGGCGATCGCGAACCCTGGGCTGCTCTTCTACAAATTGCAGGCCAATGCCTACAAGTTCGCCTGGGCGCTGATCCCGCTGTCGCTGCCCTTCATGTGGACGCTGTTCCCGTTCAGCCGCCGCTTCCACATGTACGATCATTTCGTTTTCGTGACCTATTCGATCAGCTTCGTGCTGCTGTTGTTCGTTGTCGTGCGGCTGCTCAACCTGACGCTGATCGGCGAGGTCGCGACGCTCGGCGCGATGCTCTATCTGCCCTTCCACATGTATCGGCAGCTTCGCGGCGCCTATCGCCTGCCGACCGCCGGCGCGCTCCTGCGCACGGCGCTGCTGCTCTTCTTCAGCCTGTTCGCGGCGATCAACTTCATTTTCCTGCTGCTCGCGCTCGGGCTGATGGGCTAGGATTGGGGCATGGAGAATGAGGACAGCAGCGCGTCGGATCTGATCGACGCCCGGATCGCCGCCCTCGGCGGCTGGCGCGGCGCGACGCTGGCGCGCATGCGCGCCCTGATCGTCGAAGCGGAGTCCGAGGTGGTCGAAGCGGTGAAATGGCGCAAGCCGTCGAACCCGCTCGGCGTGCCGGTGTGGGAGCGCGGCGGCATCCTGTGCACCGGCGAAGTCTATAAGGACAAGGTCAAGCTGACCTTCGCGAAGGGGGCGTCGCTCGACGATCCCGCGCGGCTGTTCAACGCCAGCCTCGACGGCAACACGCGCCGCGCGATCGACCTGTTCGAGGGTGATTCGATCGACGCGGCGGCGTTCAGGGCGCTGGTGCGCGAGGCCGTGGCCGCCAACGCGGCGAAGAAACCGCGGGGGTGATATTCGACCGGTGGGCAAGACCCTGACTTCGATGGCTTTGGATTGACCGGTTCGTCATTGCGAGCAGGGCGGCTCCCGCTCACTCTGGATTGCCGCGCGGCGCGCCGCTTGCAATGACGAGGCCTTCCAACCGCATCTAGCTATACGGCGGCGCGTCCTCGAACTCGGCGAACCACGGATAGTCGTTCGCGACACTGGCGGTGAAGTTCGGCGGGCGCTTTTCGAGGAAGCTGGTCACGCCTTCGGCCGCGTCGGGGCTGCGGCCGCGCGCGAAGATGGCGCGGCTGTCCCAGCGGTGCGCGCTCATCGGATGCGGCGCGCCGAGCATGCGCCACAGCATGTGACGGGTCAGCGCAACCGATACCGGCGCACTGTCGGCGGTCATCTCGCGCGCCTTGGTGATCGCGGCGTCGATCAGGTCGCCGGGCGCGTGGACCGACTGGACCAGCCCTTTTTCCTGCGCCTCCGCGGCATCGATCAGTCGTCCCGAAAAGCACCAGTCAACCGCGGTCTGGATCCCAACGAGGCGCGGCAGGAACCAGCTCGACGCGGCTTCGGGGACGATGCCGCGCCGCGCGAAGACGAAGCCGTAGCGCGCCGTCTCGCTGGCGAGGCGCGCATCCATCGCCAGCGTCATCGTCGCGCCGATGCCGACCGCGGCGCCGTTGATCGCGCCGAGCACCGGCTTCCTGCTGTCGAAGATGCGCATCGACACGCGCCCGCCCGAATCGCGGATCAGCGGGTGCGACCAGTCGATCGTGCCGTCTTCGGCGACCGGGCTTGCCGCCACCCCGTCGGGCAGCGTCGCCGCCTTGTCGGTGCGCTTGTCGTAATCGAAGGTCGCGGCCCCCTGGCCGAGGTCGGCCCCCGCGCAATAGGCGCGGTCGCCCGACCCGGTGAAGATCACCGCGCGCACCGCGTCGTCGGCGTCGCACTCGTCGAGCGCGGCGACGATCTCCAGCATCATCTGGGTGGTGAAGGCGTTCATCCGGTCGGGCCGGTGCAGCGTCAGCAGCGCGATACCGTCCTGCTTGTCGAGGCGAATCTGGTCGAAGCTCATATCACTCTCCTTGGGGCTCGGGACATGGTTGCAAGCAGGACGGGTGAAGGCAAGCGCTAGTTGACGTGGACGTAAGCGTAAACCCGTGCAGCCTGCCTGCGCGGCCGGTTCGAGACCGGGCTCGTCCTTTTCTTCGACAAGGAACCGTTCCCCGGCGAAAGCCGGGGAACGGGCGAGACCAGCCCGAGGGTCGCATAGGCCAGACAGGGTCGGGTGGTGAGGGACCGGGATGCGGCCTTGCTTCCACCTTTCCGCCCCGGCGACGCGAGGGATGACGCGCCGCGACTTTGCCGCTATAGGCCGCCTCGTCGCCCCGGCGCCGCGCCTCGCCTGAGTCGCTTGTCGCCGGGGTCATTCTTTTGGTTCCGGCAGAAAGTGTTTGCGCCATGGCCCGTCGCCGCCAGATCTACGAAGGCAAAGCGAAAATCCTCTACGAAGGCCCCGAACCGGGCACGCTGATCCAGTATTTCAAGGACGACGCGACCGCTTTCAACGCGCAGAAGCGCGGGACGATCAACGGCAAGGGCGTGCTCAACAACCGGATTTCGGAGCATGTCTTCACGCTGCTCGGCAATATCGGCGTGCCGCATCACTTCATCCGCCGGCTCAACATGCGCGAACAGCTGATCCGCCAGGTTGAGATCGTGCCGATCGAGGTCGTCGTGCGCAACGTCGCCGCGGGCTCGCTGTCGAAGCGGCTGGGGATCGAGGAGGGGACGCAGCTTCCCCGCACGCTGATCGAATATTGCTTCAAGGACGACGCGCTCGGCGATCCGCTGGTCGCGGAGGAGCATATCGCCTGCTTCAACTGGTGCAGCCAGGACGAACTGCACGACATCCAAGACCTGGCGATCCGCATCAACGATTTCATGAGCGGCATGTTCGCGGCGGTCGGCATCCGCCTGATCGACTTCAAGCTGGAGTTCGGGCGCCTGTGGGACGGCGACTACAGCCGCATCATCCTGGCCGACGAGATCAGCCCCGACGGTTGCCGCCTGTGGGACATGACGACGAACGAGAAGCTCGACAAGGACCGCTTCCGCCGCGACCTCGGCGGCGAGGTCGAGGCGTATCAGGAGGTCGCGCGGCGGCTGGGGCTGATGCCCGAGGGCGGCGATACCGCAGTGCTCGACCTGGAAAGCCATCGCAAGAAAAAGGGATAGTCCGCGGTTCGCGGCGGGCGGCGGACGCCGTTCGTCGAAGGATCGCGCGGCCGGCGCTTCCGCGGCTTGACGGGCGAGAAATCGCGGCCAGAACGGACGCATGACGCTTCGCCTGATCCGGCGCGCCTCGGCCGCGCTGTCGCCCCTTCTCCTGCTTGTCGCTCTTGCGCCGCCGACTTTCGCGCGCGCCGATGGCGCGCCGCCCGCCGCCGCCGCCGTCAACCCGCAGACCGACGCCGCGCGCGCGTGGAATTTCGCGGCGAGCGACATAGCGGTCGATCCGAACATCGTCTTCGGCGTGCTGCCGAACGGGATGAAATATGCGCTGCTCCGCAACACGACGCCGAAGGACAGCGTCGTGATGCGCCTGCGCTTCGACGTTGGCAGCTTCGCCGAGGCCGACGACCAGCGCGGGCTCGCCCATTTCCTCGAGCATATGGCGTTCAACGGTTCGACCCATGTGCCCGAAGGGGAGATGGTCAAGCTGCTCGAGCGCAAGGGGCTGGCGTTCGGCGCCGACACCAACGCCTCGACCGGGTTCGACGAGACGATCTATAAGCTCGACCTGCCGGGCGCCTCGGACGATCTGATCGACACCGGGCTGATGCTGATGCGCGAGACGGCGAGCGAACTGACGATCGACCCGGCGGCGGTCGACCGCGAACGCGGCGTCATCCAGTCCGAACGGCGCGCCGGCGACAATTACCAGCGGCGCAACACGCTCGATCATTTCGCCTTCCTCGCGCCGGGCATGACGATCGCCGACCGCTTCCCGATCGGAACCGAGGCGGTGATCCGCACCGCCACCGCGACGCGCATCCGCGACCTCTACGACCGCTATTACCGGCCCGAGCGCGCGACGCTGGTGATGGTCGGCGATTTCGACCCGGCGGCGGTCGCGGCGAAGATCGAGGCGCGCTTTTCGGACTGGGCGGGGCGCGGCCCCGCCGGGCCCGATCCCGATATCGGCACGATCGACTATGCGCGGCCGTCTGCCACCGACGATTTCGTCGACCCGGCGGTCGCCGATACCGTGACGCTGGCGATGTTCAAGCCGTGGGTCGAAGAGGCCGATACGCGGGCGAAGCGTGCCCGCTCGCTCGCCGAATCGGTCGGCGAGGCAATCGTCGGCCGCCGGCTGTCGAAGATCGCGCTGCGCGAGGATTCGCCGATCGTCGGCGGCTCGTTCAGCGAGGCGGCGGGCTGGAAGGTCTTCGACCAGATCACGCTGAGCGCGGTCGCGAAGGAAGGCGCGTGGCGCGAGGCGCTCGCCATCCTCGAACAGGAATATCGCCGCGCGGTCGAGCACGGCTTCACCCAGGCCGAGGTCGACGAACAGGTCGCGATTCGCCGCACCGCGCTGCGCAACGCGGTAGCCGGGGTCGACACGCGGCGCAGCGCGACGCTCGCCGACACGCTGGTCAAGGCGGCGAAGGGCGACTTCGTCTTCGTCCGCCCCGAAACCTCGCAGGCCTTGTTCGAACAGGTCGCGCCGACGCTGTCCGCCGCGGCGGTCGCCGGCGCCTTCCGCAAGCGCGTCGTGGGGATGAGCGCGCCGCTCGCGCGTGTGACGTCGAAGACGGCGATCGAGGGGGGAACCGACGCGATCCTCGCCGACCTGCGCGCTTCGCAGCAGGTCGCGGTGGCCCCGCCGGCCGAGGCGGCGACCGCCGCCTTCGCCTATCAGCATTTCGGCACGCCGGGGACGGTGGTCGCCGACGACCGCGTCGAGGACCTCGGCATCCGCCGCGTCCGCTTCGCCAACCATGTGATGCTGAACATCAAGCGGACCGATTTCCAGAAGGACCGCGTCTACCTTTCAGTGCGCGTCGACGGCGGCGACCTGCTCGCGACGCGCGACGACCCGACGAAGGTGGCGCTTGCCGGGTCGCTCTCGCTCGGCGGGCTCGCCGCGCACAGCCTCGACGAACTGCGCAGCATCCTCGCCGGCCGGACGGTCAGCCCCAGCTTCGGCAGCGGCACCGACGCCTTCGGCGGCAGCGCGCTGACCTCGGCGGAGGATTTCGCGCTGCAGGCGGAGTTGATGGCGGCTTTCGTGACGCACCCCGGCTATCGCGCCGACGGGCTCGCGCTGATCCGCCGCTACCTGCCGCAGCAATATGCCGCGAACGACGCGACCGCCGCGGCGGTGCTCGCGCGCGACGCCGCGGGCATCGTCGCCGACGACGATCCGCGTGCGCAGACGCCTCCGCTCGACCGGCTGATGACGCTCGACTGGTCGCAACTCGAACTCGCGATCGCCGACAGCCTGGCCCACGGTGCGATCGAGATCGGCGTCGTCGGCGACATCGACGAACAGGCGGCGATCGACGCGATCGCGGCGACCTTCGGCGCGCTGCCCGATCGCCGCGCCGGCTTCGATCCGCGCACGGAGGCGCGAGTGCGGCATTTCGCCACCGACCGCAGCGAACGCACGCTGATCCACAAGGGCCCCGCCGAGCAGGCCGAGCTGCGCGTCTATTGGCCCGCCCGCGACGACAGCGACCTGGCCGAGGCGATGCGGCTCAACCTGCTCGCGCGCGTGATGCAGCTCGAACTGGTCGAGGAGCTTCGCGAGCGGCTGGGCGAGACCTACAGCCCGGGGGCCGGCGCCAGCCTGTCGGACGAATATCCGGGATTCGGCTATCTGGTCGCGGCCGGCAACGTCGATTTCAAGGATCTCGCGACGACGCGCGCCGCGATCTTCGCCATCGCGAAGGCGCTGCGCGACACGCCGGTCGACGCCGACATGCTCGACCGCGCGCGCCGTCCGCTGGTCGAGGCGATGACCAAGGCGCGGCGTGAGAACAGCTATTGGCTCGCCTATGTCGCCGAGGCGACGAGCCGCGCCGACCGCCTCGACCGCAGCCGCAACGGGATCGCGGAAGTCGAGGCCGCGACCCCCGCCGAGCTGCAGGCGCTCGCGCGGCGTTATCTGGTCGACGACAAGGCGCTGGTGATCCGGGCGATGAGTGACAAGGCGGGGTCCTGATAGCATAGTGCTGCCCCGCATGGACCCCGGCTTTCGCCGGGGAACAGGCCCTTGCGTATGTGCAGGGTTTATACGCCCTTTGTGTCTGCCCACTCCGCTGCGGGTAGCGAACGCAGTCGCAACTCTCGCTGCCCCGCCTGCAAGCGGGAGGAGAGGTCGTTTCAGCCTCCCCCGACGCTTCCCGGCGCTCTGGCGCGCAGGAAATTGCCGAGTGCGACGAACAGCATCTCGCGGGCGTCGCCGCCGAGCATCTCGCCGCTCAGCCAGTCGAACTGCGCGCGGTTGCCGCGCGCCACGGCGCCGATCATCGTTGCGAGCAGCGCCTCATCGAAGCTGACGCGCGGACAGCAGGGCGGGGCGACCGCGAAGGGATCGGGCCAGATCTGGCCGATCGCCTCGACCACCAGCCGATAGCGCCGCGCGGCGAGCACATTGCCCCAGCGCCGTTCGAGTTCGGGCATCGGATCGCGCTCGCTGCGGCGGCAGAGAATGCAATAGCGCAGCGCGAGCACGGCCTGCGCGGCGTCGACGGGCAGGTCGCGGACCAGCGGTTGCGCGGTAAGCCGGCGAACCAGCGTGCTGCTTTCCATGGTGCCTCCCGTCGCGGCCCGGTCGCCTTGCAGTCCTCCCGCCGGGTCCGAAAAAGGTGCCGGCTGCCGCTTTCGCAGCAGCCGGCAGGAGGTGACTGCCTCACCGTGCTATTGAGAATTAATCGCAAATACAAGCAAAAAAAGAGGCACCGTGAAGGTGCCTCCGATTCTCGCGGAAATCCGTGCCGGAGGCGCCTTCGCGGCGCCTCCTTGCGGGATGCGTCAATCGTCCCCGGCGGGCTTCGACTGGAGCTGGACGTAATTTTCCATCCCCATCCGCTCGATCATCTCGAACTGCTTCTCGAGTTCGTCGACATGATGCTCCTCGCTTTCGAGGATGTCGGCGAACAGGTCGCGGCTGACATAGTCGCGCACGCCTTCGGCATGGGCGATCGCGTCCTTGAGCAGCGGGATCGCCTCCTCCTCGAGCGCGAGGTCGGCCCTCAGTATTTCCTCGACCGTTTCGCCGACACGCAGCCGGCCGAGCATCTGGAAGTTGGGCAGGCCGCCGAGGAAGAGGATGCGGTCGGCCAGCTTGTCGGCGTGTTTCATTTCGTCGATCGATTCCTCGCGCTCGAAGTGCGCGAGCCGCGCGACGCCCCAATTGTCGAGCATGCGATAGTGCAGCCAATATTGGTTGATCGCGGTCAGCTCGTTCTTGAGCGCCTCGTTGAGGAAATCGATGACCTTTTCGTCGCCCTTCATTCGTCTTGTCCTGTCATTGTCCGGGTGTGGGATGGCGGGCGGCATCATAGCCGCCCGGACCCGGTCAGGCCAAGGCTAAAAAGGACGGAAATCCTAGGAAAATCAGGCGGTCGCCGCGGCGTCGCTGATGATATTGCGAGCGAATGACAGGCACTGGCCGCACTTGGGTTTGCGACCCAATTGCGCATAGGCGGCCTTGGCGCTGCGCAATTCGCCATTCCGCGCCACATCGCGCAGTTCGCGTTCCCTTATTGCGTTGCAGACACAGACGACCATGTGCGAATCCCTCTCAACAATCCTTCCTCTAGAGATAGTGCGAAGGATTCGCAACAACAAAGATGCGACTGGTTCGCAATCCCGGTTCGTGGCTCGCCGCCGTTTTTTCGCTCGCCGCTCCGTTTTCGCCGCCCCTTGCCCGCGCGGCGATTCGCGGGCATAGGCGCGGTCCTTCTCCCACGCTGCTTCGCAAAGGTTCGCCGCCATGAAAGTCCAGGTTCATGTGACGCTCAAGCCCGGGGTGCTCGATCCGCAGGGCAAGGCGATCCACCACGCGCTCGAAGGACTGGGCTTCGCGGGGGTCGAGGACGTTCGCGCCGGCCGCTTCATCGAACTCGACGTCGCCGACGACGTGACCGACGCCGACCTCGACGCGATGTGCGCGAAGCTGCTCGCCAATACCGTGATCGAAAATTACCGCATCACCCGCGCCTGACCGGCCGATACCGAAGGAGCCACGCCCATGAAGACCGCCGTCATCGTCTTTCCGGGCTCCAACTGCGACCGCGACATGGCGGTCGCGCTCGAAACCGTGACCGACCGCGCCCCGGCGATGGTCTGGCACCGCGAGAGCGAACTGCCCGCGGGGACCGACTTCATCGCGCTGCCGGGCGGCTTTTCCTATGGCGACTATCTGCGGTCGGGCGCGATGGCGGCGCGCTCGCCGATCCTGCGCGCGGTTGCCGAGGCGGCGGGGCGCGGCGTTCCGGTGCTGGGCGTCTGCAACGGCTTCCAGGTGCTGACCGAGGCACAGTTGCTGCCCGGCGCGCTGATGCGCAACGCGGGACTGAATTTCGTCTGCCGCAGCGTGCGGCTGATCGTCGAGAACAGCCAGTCGCTGTTCACCGCCGGCTACCGAGCGGGCGAGACGATCACGATCCCGGTGGCGCACCACGACGGCAATTATTTCGCCGACGACACGACGCTCGACCGGCTGGAGGGCGAGGGACGCGTCGCCTTCCGCTATGCCGATGCGGTCAACGGATCGGCGCGGCGGATCGCCGGGGTGCTCAACGATGCCGGCAATGTGCTGGGCATGATGCCGCACCCCGAGCGCGCGATCGACCCCGCGCACGGCGGCACCGACGGCCTAAGGCTGTTCGAGGCCGCGCTCGGCGTCCTCGCCTGAGGCAACCGGATCGAGCGCCTCGGGCGCATCGCCGCGTGGCGGGTGCAGCCAGCGCCCGACGAGCAACAGGATCGTCGGCCAGAACATCGTGTTCCATATGTCGTGCCAGTGCGCCGCGTCGGGCTGGATCGCGGCGTCGCTCGCCTCGACCGTCATGTCGAGCCATTCGCCGCCGCACGCCATCGCGAGCACCGCCAGCCAGGCGACGAACCAGCCGCCGCGCCAGCGCCAGATCAGCCGGACGAGCAGGAAGAGCGCGAGGCCGAAATAGATGTGCAGCGCATCCTTGTCGAGCCCGGTCGCCTCGATGACCGAGACCTTCCGCGCCTCGAACAGCGAGGCCAGTTCGATCAGCGTCATGCCGGTTCAGCCTCTGGCGCCGAAGGGATTGAAATCGGTGCCTTCGTCGAAGACGTCGACGCCCTCGCGGCGCTTCAGCGTCCCGACCACCCAATAGGTGAGGGGGGTCAGCGCGGCTTCCCAGCCCGTCTTGATCAACCATTGCGACAGCACGACCTGCATCAACTGGTCGGGCGGCCATCCGGCAAGCCCGTAAAAGGCGAGCGGGTAGAAAATCAGGCTGTCGAGACCCTGGCCGACGATCGTCGACCCGATGGTGCGCATCCACAGGAAGCGCCCGCCGGTCCACAGCTTCATCCGCGCGAGAACATAGGAGTTGGCGAATTCGCCGGCCCAGAAGGCGGTCATCGAGGCGATGACGATGCGCCAGCTGTTGCCGAAGACGAACTCGTAGCTCGCCTGGCCGGGCCAGCCATCGGCGGGGGGCAATGCGACGACGACCCACGCCATGAAGGCCATGAAGGCGAGCGCGGCGAAGCCCGTCCAGATCACCCGCCGCGCGCGCGCATAACCATAGACCTCGGTCAGCACGTCGCCGATGATGTAGCTGATCGGAAAGAAGAGGACGCCGGCGCCGAACGCCCACTGACTGCCGTCGGGCATCGGGATGTAGCTGGGCTTCGAGGCGCCGATGATGTTCGACAGCAGCAGGATGGCGACGAAGGCCGCCATCACCAGGTCGTAATAGCGGAAGTGCCGGACGCTGGCGGCGCTGACCTGGGCGGGCCGGGCCGAAGCGGCCGAAGGGGCGACGGGGGAGTCGGGCATGGCGTTGCTGCTTAACCTGCTTTGCGCGATGCGCAAACCACGCTATGCGCCAGCGGGCGCCGACCGCGCCGCGCGCCCGTAGCTCAGCTGGATAGAGCACCCGCCTTCTAAGCGGGTGGTCGCAGGTTCGAATCCTGCCGGGCGCGCCACATTTTCTTGGACGTCGATCCCCGTGCCGTGGGGCCTATCGCGACTTCGACTATTTGCGCGGCCTCGTCCGGCTGGGCTGGGCCGATGGTGGCGTCGAAGCTGGCACGCATCGACCGTGCGCCTGTTCGTGTCGAGCCGATTCCCTTTGCCGGTCAGCGATCCCCAAGCGCTGCGGCTCAACCATTCGCGAGGTGTCGGAACGCCGCCTCGAGCGCTGCCATGAGCCGCGCCGGCTGTTCCAGATGGCCGGTCCGATCGATGATCGTCATCGTCGATTGCGGGATATGCTCGTGCAGCGTCACGCTTTCCTCGACAGACCTCAGTTCGTCATCGGCCGCGGCGACGACGAGCGTCGGGCACTTGATCTCGCCGAGGCGCGCGGTGTCGTCGTCGCGGCGGAGCCGGGATTGGCGATCGAAGACGTCGCCGCCCAGGCGGCTGCTCATCCGCTGGACGCGCGCGATCAGTTCGTCGCTGCGATGCGCCGGATGAAGGGAGCGGCTGACTGCGCCGCGGCTGAGTTCGCGAAAGCTCGTTCGGCCCAGTCGCGTGGGCGCGCGCGAGGCGCTGCCGCGGGACGATGTCGCGATCAACGCAAGGCCAAGGACCCGTTCCGGCGCCCGATACGCGATCTGCCGGGCAACATATCCACCCATCGAAAAGCCGACCAGCAGGGCGGGTTCGGTCATCGACTGAACGGCGCGGTCCGCCATCGCCTCGATCGAACCGTCCCGCGTCGTATCGGCATCGACGACATGGCCGAGCCGTGCAAGGCTGGGACGCATATCGCTCCACAGGTCGGCGTCGAGCATGAAGCCGGGAACGAGAAGAATATCCATCGACCCGCTTTGGCACGACCGATGCCCTTCGTCATCAGCGCGACGCGCAATATCCCATTACCACGCCCTGGGGCGCGGTTTCGGCCGCGCCCTCCGCTGCACGGCCGTCAGTGCGCGCTGCCGCCCAGCGTCGACAGCGGGACGTGCCGCCAGAGCTGGCGAATCTCGTCGTCGTGGCCGGTGAGGTCGTACCGCAGCAGCGAGACCGGCAGGCGGCCGGTGTTCATCAGATAATCGTGATAGTCGCGGATCGAGAATTTGTCGCCGAGCTGCCGCTTGCGGTCGACGAGCAGCTTCTGCAACTGCATCGCCCCGATCGTGTAGGTCATCCCATAGCCGGGAGGACGGCGGATATAGATGCCCGCGTCCACGCGCGCGACATTGTCGTCGAGATAGGGCGTCCATTCCTTCCAGAAATTCATCGTCTGCTCGACGCTCATCTCGTTGCGCTGCATCTTCACGTCGCCGATCGTGCGCGCGGCGCGGAACAGGCCGAAGATGTAGATGAGCTCGCGCGTCCGCGGCCGGTCGTCGAACAGCCCGAGCTGGAGCGCGCTTTCCTCGAGATAGAAGCCCCACCCCTCGGTCCGCCCGCTGTCGCTGACGAGGCGGCGGATCGGGTGCGTCACGCGTTTGCCCGTCATGCCATCGAACCGGTGCCCGGGGAAAGTGGCGTGAAGATGGTCGGGCGAGGCGTCGCGGAACTGCACCTGTTCCCAGAACATCGGGCCGTTCGGTCGGACGATCCACGGGGCGTTGAAGCCGACCTCCTGATAGCTATCCGGAATATAGTCGGGGATCGAGATGATCTCCTCGTCGCGCAGCCATTTGCGGATCTTGGCGTCGGTTCCGGCGAGCTGCGCCTCATATTCCTCGGCCGATCCGGGCAACTGCAGCTCGGGCAGATTGCGGTTACGGTGCCGCTCGGTCGTGTAGTTCGCCCAGTGCCGATCGAGCTCGCGCTCGGCGAGCGTGACGATCTGGTCCGAATCATAGGGCATCAGCCGGACGTTCTTCAGGAACCAGTCATAGGCGGGCTTGCCGACGCCGGCCTGCGCGGTCATCGTCGGTCGCGATGCGACGAGCCAGTCGCGAAAGCCCGCGATCGCCTTTTGCGCCGCGTCGATGTCGGCCACCAGTGCGGGCTGCTGCGTCGTGGCGCGCCCGCGCAGGTCGGCGAACCAGCCGATCAGCCCCTCGGGCTCCACCGCGCGATAGGGCATGCCGTGACCGACGCCGTCGCCATGCGACAGGCTGTGGATCGCCAGGTCGGCATAATCGGCGGCGACCGAATCGAGATTGACCCGCGCCTGCGCCAGATAGGCGGGAATGGTCCGCAGCTGCGCGCGGAACGCCGTCAGCGCTTCGCTCTTCAGCGGCAGGTCGGTATAGGCGAGGCGCTGCAGCTCGTCGACATACATTCCCGGATCGCGCGCCCACGGCTTGGTGACGTTGAGCGTGAAGTCCATCAGGTCCATCTGTGCGCGGACGGCCAGATAGTCGACCTGCCGGTGGCGGTCCCAGCGCGCGACCCCGAAATCGGGCAGCTTCGCCTGAAAGGCGCGCAGCTCGGCGCGGCGCTTGTCGACGGTGGCGGGGCTGTAATCCACCACGCCGTTCACGGCCGTGGGCGTCTTCCATTCGGTGAAGGCGGCAAACAGCGTGACGAGATCGTCGTAGCTGCCCTGGCCGTCGGGTGGGCTGTCGGGGCCGGGCGCCGCCTGTTGGGTGGCCGCGGCGGCGACGGGGATCGGGCTGCTCGCGCCCGCCAGCAGCGCCGCGATGGCCAGGATGGATGCTTTGCGCATGGATCGTCTCCTCCCGTGTATCTGCCGTGACCAGGCTGGCAGTTTCAATTTAGTTCTAAAAACGCGTGAATTTGGTTATGATGTAATGCTTGTGGCGCGAGGTCAAGAGACCATTTACTGCTGGGTGACGGCGTCGGCGGCGGCCGGCGAATTGCAGACGCAGCAGCAGGCGGTGGGCGACCGCAGCCGTGGCGTGGACAGAGCGATCGTTCTAATATAGCTTTATATATCAGCATATTATCTGTTTCTTACCCTTCGGCAGAGTGGAAAGGGTCTCTCGTCCGGGAAGGCTGCTTGCTTCAAAAGTGACAGTTTCCACATTTTTTTATGGCGCGGAATTGACTGTCGCTTCACATTATGCTCAAAATCACGCAACTGTTCACGGGAATGGCGGTAATCAATGCCGGCGACCGTGGAAGTCACAGACGGGTTTCCAGTTCGGGGAGTTTAGGAGCATGGGTATGAAGCGGGTTGCAGGCATTCGGGCGGGATTGCGGGGCGGATCGGCGCTGTTCCTGTCGATGGCGGTAATGGGGACGGCCATGGCCCAGACCCCGGTTTCCGAAAATGACGGCATCGCCGACGACAGCGTGGGCATCGTCGTCACCGGGTCGCGCATTCCGCGCCCCGACGTCGATTCGAACAGCCCAGTCAACGTGGTCGGCGAGAGCGAGATCAAGCTGGCGGCGACGGTCGAGAGCGAGCAGCTCCTCAACGCGCTGCCGCAGGCCGTCTCGGGGTCGGGCGCGCAGTCCAACTCCGGCAACGGGTCGGCGACGGTCAACCTTCGCAACCTTGGCGCCGTGCGCACGCTGGTCCTCCAGAACGGCCGCCGCATCGTCGGCGCGTCGCAGGACGGCGTCGTCGACCTCAACATGATCCCGCCCTCGCTGGTGTCGCGGGTCGAGGTCGTCACCGGCGGCGCTTCGGCCGTGTACGGTTCGGACGCGATGGCGGGCGTCGTCAACTTCGTCACCAAGGACGATTTCGAGGGACTCGAGATCGGCGGCTCCTACGGCATCAGCGACGAGGGTGACGCGCAGCGCTACAACGTCGACGTGACCGTCGGCGGCAACTTCGCCGACGGCCGCGGCAATATCGTCTTCCATGGCAGCTATTACGATCGTGCGATGGTCAAGGGCGCGGCCCGCGATCATGCGGTCGTCTATCTGGCCGACGCCATCGTCGACGGAAAGCCGGTGCTGGTCCCGTCGGGCAACGGCGTGACGCCGCAGGGCACGATCTTCAGCCCGCAGCTGGTCGGCCTCACCGATCCCTATGGCAACACCATCGGCACCGCGGGCATCTTCTTCGCGCCCGAGGGGTGGCGCGCCTATCGCGCGAGCGACGGGTTCAACGACCGTCCCTACACCAATCTGCAGATGCCGATGCAGCGCTGGCAGGGGTCGGTCATCGGTCATTACGACGTGACCGACGATGTCACGGCCTTCTGGGAAGGGTCGTACGTCCACAGCAAGATCAACTCGACGCTGGGCGCCGTGCCGATGAGCAGCTCGGGCTTCATCCCCGGGTTCCAGCTCGACCTGCGCAATCCCTATCTCGCGCCGACGCTGCGCGATTTCCTGAGCGCCAACATGGATGCCGACGGGGATAATCTGGTTCCCGTGAACATCAACCGGCGTCTGCTCGATGGCGGGTCGCGCACCAGCGACCAGACGCGCGATTTCTATCGCTTCGTCGTCGGTCTGCGCGGTAATCTGACCGACCGGCTGAAGTGGGAGGTCTTCTACAACCAGGGCGAGACCAAGGTGACCGACGTCCAGGGCGGCGGCGTTCTCATTGACAATTTCGCCAACGGCTTCCTGACCGATCCGACCGATCCCTACAAGTGCGCGGTCGCCGATCCGAAGTGCGTCGTCCTCAATCCCTTCGGCCTCAATTCGCTGACGCCGGAGATGATGAACTATATCTACACCGACCTCACCAACATCACGACGATCCGGCAGAAGCAGGCCGGCGCGAGCGTGACGGGGTCGCTCTTCTCGCTGCCCGCCGGCGACGTCGGCATCGCGCTAGGCGCGGAATATCGCAAGGAAAGCTCCGCCTTCGATCCCGATCAGCTCTATGTGCAGGGCAAGGCGCTGTCACGTGCGGCGGGGCTCAGCCCGACCGCGGGGTCGTTCGACGTTTCCGAACTCTATGGTGAGCTCTATGTGCCGATCCTCGCCGACATGCCGGGGATCCAGCTGCTCGCGTTCGAGGGCGGCCTGCGCTACTCCGACTATTCGACCGCGGGCGGGGTCTGGTCGTACAAGCTGGGCGGTGAATATTCGCCGTTCCGCGGCCTGAAGCTGCGCGGCCTCTATCAGCGCGCGGTGCGTGCGCCGAACGTCGTCGAACTCTATTCGGGTGCGACCAACACGGCGCCGCAGGCGGTCGACTTCTGTAACGCGACGCCCGAGCGCACGGCGGCGGAGCGCGACTTCTGCGTCAACTCGCTGGGCGTTCCGGGGGCCGTCATCGACGTGTTCCAGCAGGAAAACCAGCAGATCCGCGCGATCACCGGCGGCAATCCGAACCTTCAGGAAGAAACCTCGGACACCTGGTCGGTCGGCGCGGTGGTTCGTCCCGACTTCGTCCCGAACCTTCAGTTGACGGTGGATTATTACAATATCCGCATCAAGGACGCGATCGGATCGTTCGGCGGCGGCCTGCAGTCGGTGATCAACGCGTGCAATGCCAACATGTCGATGAGCAACATCTTCTGTCAGCCGCTCAGCAAGCGGACCCCCGACGGCCAGCTCTATGACGTTGCGCTGCTCAACGCGAACATCGCCAACATGAAGGCGTCGGGCATCGACTATCGTATCGACTACCGGCACAGCCTGGGTTCGGGTAGCCTCAGCTACTATCTGGCGGGCACCTATCTGATTGATTCGATCACGCAGGGCAGCCCGATCGCGAACTCGGTCAATTGTGCCGGCTTCATCGGCGGCGGCAGCTGTTCGACGGCCAACCCCAAGTGGCGCTTCACGCAGCGCCTGACTTGGGAAGTCGACAAGCTGCAGCTTTCGCTCCGCCACCGCTTCATCGGTTCCGCGAAGGATGGTCGAATCGCGGGAGCAAAGGCTTCGGGCGCGGCGATTCCCTTGCTCGCCGTGCCCGAAACCGGCGACGTCCATTACTTCGACCTCAGTGCCAACTATGACGTGATGGACAATTTCAGCTTCTTCGCGGCGGTCGACAATCTGTTCGACCGTGATCCGCCCTACTACCTCTACGAGCGTGAAACCTACGACGCCATCGGTCGCCGGTTCACGATCGGGTTCCGGGCGAACTTCTGAGTGGAAAGGCACCGGCCGCGGCGGCATCATTCCGTCGCGGCCGGGCCGCCATGCGAAGTGCGTTCAAGCTGGGGTTGCGATAGATGAACAAGATGGGTCTGTTCCGGTCGGTCGGCGTTGCGCTGGCGTTGGCTCTTTCCTCGACGGCGGCAAGCGCGCAGGATCGCCCCGCACCGCATGCCCCCGTCCACGGCGGCGCGAAGGTGGCGGGGACGTCGCTGTCGATCGACGAACTCTATCGCACCAAAAGTCTGATCGGAACGACGCCCGAAGGCTATAGCTGGGCGGCGGACGGCGACACGGTGTTGTTCCTGTGGAACGACGAAGGCTACAGCTTCCGCGACATCTGGTCCTATTCGGTCCGGACGGGGAAGAAGACGCGGCTCACCTTCCTGGGCCGCGAAAGCAAGCCCGAGGCCGAGCAGAAGGGGATCGCGCAGGCGGTCGCGCTTGACCGGGGGCGGGTGGTGTTCACGCTGGGCGGACAGCTTCATATCCGCGAGGCGAACGGCACGGTCACGCCGGTCGAAACCGACAAGCAGGCGGTTCGCAAGCTTGCCGTGTCGCCCGACGGCACGCGGCTGGCCTTCATTTCCGGCAACCCCGTCGATACGCGCAATCGCGTGACGCTGGGCGGCGTGCTCTGGGTCCGCGACGTCACGGCGAAGGGCGGCAATGCCGCGCGCCGCGTCGCGGGGGACGATGATCCCAAGGTCTATATCGGCGATTTCCAGTGGTCGGCCGACGGCAAGGCGATCGCCTTCGAGCAATCCGACGACCGCGCCATGCCCGAGCGCGACATCTATTATTATGCCAAGGGCGGCTTGCAGAACAATCGCGTCATCCGGGCCTTTCCGGGCGACGAGACGACGAAGGCGACGGTCGGCGTCGTCACCCTCGCGTCGGGCGACGTGCGCTTTTTCGAGCGCCCGAACGCCAAGGATCCTATCTGGGACTATGGCCTGTCGAACGACGGCAAGCGCCTGTTCGTCAGCGGCTCCGACATGGAGGCGAAGGAACATAGCATCTATGTCTTCGACGTCGCGAGCGGGACGCGCGAGACCTTCTATCAGCTGCGCGAGGCGAAGCATCTGCGTCCCGACTGGAAGGTCGCATGGGCGCCGCGCGACGACGGGCTGATCATCCTGACCGACCGCGACGGCTGGCTGCATCTCTATCACCAGCGCGCCGCGGGCGAAGCGCCGCGCCAGATCACGAGCGGCCGGTGGGAGATCGAATCCTTCGCGGTCGACGGCAAGCGCGGCCAGCTCTATTTCACCGCGAACGAATCCTACATCCCCGACCGCCAGCTCTATCGCGTGCCGGTCGCGGGCGGTGCGATCGAGCGGTTGAGCGGTGCCGCGGCCGGGACGCACCAGCCGGTCTATTCGCCTGATTTCCGCCATATCGCCGACTGGTACAGCAACGACACCACGCCGCCTGAGCTTTTCCTGATCGACACGGCGAAGCCGGGCAAAGCGGTGCAGGTCACCAAGTCGCCGCAACCCGAATTCTATACCCAGACCTGGGCGAACATCGGCTATGTCGAGTTTCCGAGCCATGTCGACGGCACCAACCTTGTCGCGCGGCTGAGCCTGCCCGCCAACTACGACCCCGCGAAACGCTATCCGGTGATTGTCGGCTCGGTCTATTCGGATGCGGTGCGCAACCAGTGGGGCGGCCGCCGCGCGCACCCGACCTGGGGCCTCGACCAATATTTCGTCGCGCAGGGCTATATCGTCCTCAACCTCAATATCCGCGGATCGTGGGGGCAGGGACGCGACCACAACCAGACGCAATATCAAAGCTATGGCGAGACCGACATCAACGATCTGGAAAGCGGCGTCCGCTATCTGGTCGAGAAGGGCTATGCCGATCCCAGGCGGATCGGCATCTGGGGGTCGAGCTATGGCGGGCTGATGACGATCATGTCGCTGGCGAAGAAGCCCGGCGTCTATGCCGCCGGAATCGCCGGGGCGCCCGCGACCAACGTCTGGCACGCCTATCCGTCGCAGATGTGGATCATGGGGCCGCCGGACGGTGCCGACATGCCGGCTCGCTACGAAGCGCAATCGGCGCTCTATCAGGCCAAGGGCATCAAGGACGCGCTGATGATCATCCACGGAACGCGCGACCCGGTCGTGCTCTATTCCGACACGATCGCGCTGATCGAGGGAATGATCCAGCGCGAGCAGATGTTCGAACTCGTCACCCTGCCCGGCGCCAACCATGCCTGGGCCAGCGACAACCTGCCGCAGGCGCGTTTCGCCTTCAAGAAGATGGTCGATTTCTTCGACCGCAATGTGAAGAACAGGGAGTGACATGCTGCGGCGTGCGATTTCCCTGATGATCGGCGGCGCGGCGCTGCTGTCGGCGACGGGCGCCGCGGCGCAGGCCGAGGTGCAGGCGCTGGGCGCCGACTTCTGGGCGTGGCGCGCCACGACCCAGCCGGCGACGAGCGACGACATTCCGCGGATCGTGCGTCCCGAAAAATGGACGCCCGACTGGTCGCCCGCCGCCGTCGACGCCCAGAAGCGGCAGCTCGCGGCGTTCGAAACGCGGTGGAAGGCGCTCGCGCAGGCGCCGCGCTCGGTCGGCGAGACGGTCGATTACCGGCTGGTCGGATCGGCGCTGGCGCGCGTGCGCTGGGAACTCGACCATGTCGCCGCGTGGCGGCGCCAGCCGCATTTCTATGTTGCGCAGGCGCTGAACCCGATCTTCGAACTGCTGTTGCCGCCGCCGCCGCTCGAACGGGCGCGGATCGACGACGTCATCCGGCTGCTCGGCCACGCGCCGGCGACTCTCGCTGCGGGCAAGACCAATCTCACCGACATGCGCGGGCCGTTCGTCGACGCCGCGCTCGCGCAGGTCGCGCAGGTCCCGTCCAGCCTGAACGGGATGATCGCCGGCATCGATCCGCACGCGACGCCGGGCCAGCGCCGGCAGCTCCGCACCGCGGCCGACAAGGCGATCGCGGCCTTCGCCGATTTCGAAGCCTTCCTGAAGGCCCGGCGCGCCGGCCTGTCCGATGCGACCGCGGTCGGCCGCGACAGCTATCGCTATTTCCTCGGCAGCGTTGCCCTCTATCCCTATTCGCCCGAGGAACTGCAGGTGATGGGGCGGCAGGAATGGGCGCGCTCGGTATTGTTCGAGGAACTCGAGCGCAACCGCAACGCGGGGCTGCCCGAACTGCCGATCGGCGCATCGATTGACGCGGTGACGGCGAAGCTCGACGCCGACGAACGCAAGGTCCGGGCCTTCCTGCGCGACCGCAAGCTGCTGACCGTGCCCGAATGGGTGGGCCATTATAACGCCCAGCCCTTTCCGGCCTATCTGGCGCCGATCGGCTGGCTGGGGCGGACCTTCGACCTGACGAGCCGGACGCGCGTCGGACAGAATGCGACCGTCTATCTTCCCGAACCGTCGCCCGGGCTCGGCTATTTCAACCTGTCGATCACCCGCGATCCGCGCCCGATCATCGTGCACGAAGGCGTGCCCGGCCATTTCTTCCAGCTCAGCCTGGGCTGGAAGCATCCGAACCCGCTGCGCCGCCATTATTACGACAGCGGCGCGAACGAGGGGACGGGCTTCTATGCCGAGGAAATGATGCTCCAGGCGGGCCTATGGGCCGACGCGCCCCGGACGCGCGAGATCATCTACAATTTCGCCCGGCTGCGCGCGCTGCGGGTCGAGGTCGACGTGAAGCTGGCGCTTGGCGACTTCAGCATCGCCGAGGCGGCGGACTATCTGGAAAAGATGGTGCCGATGGACCGCGCCACGGCGGAAGAGGAAGCGGTCTTCTTCGCCGCCGCGCCGGGACAGGCGATCAGCTATCAGATCGGCAAGATGCAGACGGCGGAATTCCTGGCCGAGGCGCGGGTGCGCGAGGGCAAGGATTTCGACCTCAAGCGCTTCCACGATTATCTCTGGCTCAACGGCAATGTGCCCATCGCGCTCCAGAAGCAGGAGTATCTGGCGACGGTGGACGGGAAATAGGGAGCGCCATGCGTATCATTCGACTGACCGAACCGCAGTCCGGCCTGTCCGCGCGCTGCCGCCTGATCGAGGATGCGGCGCCCGAATCGGCCGCTTTCCTGTGGGACCTCGCCGAACGCCGCGCGGCGTTCGAAGCCATGCATGCGATCTGGACCGGCCCCGAGATCTCCGTCCCGATGCCGGCCAGCACGCTGCCGGCCGGGATGGCGCAGCCCGCCATCCCGGCCGAGAACGCGACCTCCTATCCCGAGGCGGGCGACATCGTCCTCGCCTATCTCTCCGCGGGCAGCACCAAGGGGCTGCCGCCGGGACCGTTCTACGACATCGGCCTCTTCTATGGCGGCGGCGGACGCCTGCTGATGCCCTTCGGGTGGATCCAGGCGAATGTCTGCGCCCGCATCCTCGACGAGGATCTGGCCAAGGCGCAGGCCGACTGCCGCGCCATCCGGCGCAGCGGCGCCTGCACCCTGACGATCGAAACCGCCTGAGGACGCCCGCCCATGACCTATGATGATCTGATGTCCTTGCTGGGCAACTGGCTGCTTCCGGGATCGCTGGTGGCGATCATGGTGTCGATGGGCCTGTCGCTGACTGCCGACGATTTCCGGCAGGTGTTCCGCAACAAGCGCGCGCTGATCTTCGGCGTCTGCTCGATGCTCGTCGTGCCGCCGCTGATCGGGCTCACGCTCGCGCTGACGGTAGTGCCCACCGCGGCGCTCGCGGTCGGCTTCGTCCTGCTCGCGACGACCCCCGGCGGCATGTTGTCGAACCTGTTCACCGACATGGCGAAGGGCGATCTGGCGCTGTCGATGTCGATGACGCTGATCCTCAGCATGATCTATATCTTCGTGGTCCCCTTCTACGCGCATTTCGCGCTGCTCCATTTCATGGGGCTGGAGGCTGACGTGCAGGTTCCGCTCGCCTCCTTCTTCTGGGACATCTTCTCGATCACGGTGCTGCCCGCGACGGTGGGCTTTGCGATCCGCGCGTGGCGGCCCGATTTCGCCATCTGGTTCAAGCGCTACCTGAAGAATGCGGCGACGATCGTCCTGTTCAGCTCCTTCGGCGTGATCCTCTACGACCAGGTTCCGGTGCTGCGCGAGAATCTGGGGGCGCTGTTCTGGATCACGGTCGCGCTCAACCTGACCATGGTCGTCGTCGTGATGACCATCGTGCGCTTCGCCGGCTTCTCGCGGCGCGAGAATGTCGCGATCGGGATCGAGCATCTGATGCGGCAGGAAGGCACCGCGATCTTCATCGCCGTTTCGATCGTCGGCAACAACGAGATGTCGTTGCCGATGATCATGAACACACCCGTGGCGCTTTGTTTCGTGCTGCTCTTCGTCGCCATCGCGCGGCGGACGGGGCGGTCGGAGCAGGGCGTTCCAGCCACGATCTGAACCATAGCAAGATAGAGCGCCCGGCAAACGGGCGAGCAGGAAAGTTCGCAGTTATGACAGTGTCCCGAGTTGTGGGCGTCGCGACGGGGTCTCTCCCGCTCGTCGCGATGGGCACCCTCTTCGTCGCTTCGACGGAGCGATGATGCAGCATCGATCGATCTCCCGCGCCGCTCGCAAGGATAGTGTCACGAGCCCGCTGTGGACGGCGACCGCCGCCCCGGGGCCTGCGCTGGCGCCGTTGTCGGGCCACGTCGAGACCGACGTGCTGGTCGTCGGCGGCGGCATCGCCGGAACCGCGACGGCGCTCCATCTGGCCGAAAAGGGCGTCTCGGTCGTGCTGGTCGAGGCGGGCCAGCTGGGCGACGGCGCGACCGGGCAGAGCGGCGGGCTCGTCGCGCCCGATTATATCCGCCATTCGCCCGATTCGGCACGGCAGGCGTTCGGCGCGGAGGACGGCGAACGGCTGAACCGGATGATCGGGGCCTCGGGCCGCTTCGTCTTCGACCTCATCGCGCGGCACGCGATCGATTGCGACGCGCGCCCGGACGGCTTCTACACGCCCGCGCACACCGAGGCGCTCGCCGACAATCAGCGCCGCTCCGCCGACCAGTGGCGGTCGCGCGGCTACGCCGTCGATTTCGTCGAGGGCGCAGAGGTCCGGCGGCTGTTCGGCGCCGACCGCTATTGCGGCGCGCTGCGCTTCGGCGACGGCGGCAGCCTCAACCCGCTCGGCTATGTCCGCGGTCTTGCCCGCGCGGCCGAGCGCGAAGGCGCTCGTCTGTTCGCGAACAGCCCGGTCGCCGCGCTCGAACGGACGACGGACGGGTGGCTTTGCCGCACGCCCGGCGGGACGGTGCGCGCGGACCGCGTCGTTCTGGCTGCCAACGGCGGCAACAGTGCGCTGCACCCGGCGATGCGGCGGACGACCCTGCCGCTGCACGTCTTCCAGTTCGCGAGCGCGCCGCTCGACGACGCGCAGCGCCGGGCGATCCTGCCCGAAGGGGGCGCCTTCACCGACAAGGTCCCCTATCTGTTCACCGCGCGGCTCGACGGGCAGGGGCATCTGGTCTCGGCCTTTCCCGCGTCCTTCCTGATCCGCAGCGATGCCGCGCTCTATCGCGAGGCCCGACGGCGGCTGGCGCAGCATTTCGCGGCGATGCCCGATCCGCAGATCGATTTCCTGTGGCGCGGCCTGGCGTGGGTGAACACCTCCTTCCTTCCCGAAGTCTATGATCTCGGCGAGGGGGCGATCGCCATCCAGGCCTGCAACGGCCGCGGGATCGCGACCAACAGCGTGCTGGGGGCGGAGGTGGCCGCCATGCTGGCGACGGGCGATCGCACGGCGCTTTCGGTGCAGCCGCGCGCGCCGGCGCCGGTGCGCTTCCATGCCGGCGCGGCGTGGCTGCCGAAGCTGCTGATGTCGATGGCCTATCTGTCGAACTGAGGCATGGGCGATCCGGGGTCGATCGACGTTCAGCTCTGGCCCGCAAACAGCGGCGCCATCGGAATGCCGAACTCCGGCACCGGCAAAGTCGCCATTTCCGGCTCGCTTGAACCGCGACCGCCGCTAGGGCGCCAGCGGTTCCAGATTGTCGTGAAGCCGGCCGAGCAGCGCGATCAGTTGCTCGAATTCTTCGGCCTTCAGCCCCGCGATCAGATGGGCATAGATGGGCGCGGTTGCCAGCCGCGCCTCGGCCAGCCGCGCTTCGCCCGCCGGGGCGAGCGCGACCAGCGTCACGCGGGCGTCCTCGCGGCTCGGCGTGGCGGTCACCAGTCCGGCCGCGGTCATCCGCTGAATGATCCGTGTCATCGTCGACAGGTTGATGACCGCCGCCTGCGCGATCTCGCGCGCGCCGCGCGGCGATTCCTCGCCGAGGATCATCAGGACGCGCCAGCTTGGAATATCGAGGCCGATCGCGCGCAGCCGTGCATCGATGATGCTGTTGTACCGGCTGACCAGCCGGTTGAGCAGATAGAAGGGGTATCGATCGACCCGAAAGGCGGTGTCGCCGGGGTTCCCCGACTGAAAGACGTCCATGACCGCCGCTTTAGCTCAAAGCTCTTCGGTTTCAATCCGCCGCGTCCCGGTGCGGCGCCGTTCCCCTGAAAGGAATTCGCCATGGCTCCTGCAATCCCCACCCCGATCCGGCGCTGGTGCCGCGTCGTAGCGCTGTGCGGAGGAGCCCTGCTGCTGGGCGGGGCCGCGACACCCGACCTGCCCGACCTGATCGATCGTTACGAGCATTTCGCGGAAGACTATCCGATGGAGGCGGGGCGCTCCGATCCGTCGCGGGCGCGGGTCGGCTGGCCCGACGAGTCGCCGGCGGGCATGGCGGGGCGCAAGGCCGAGCTCCAGCGGATCGCCGCAGCGCTCGATGCGCTCGACGATGCGGCGCTGACCGACGAAACGCGCTTCGATCGTGCCTATCTGCGCCAGCTCATCGCCTGGCGGGTCGAAGGGATAGACTTCGACGAACGGCGCTTCGCCTTCGTCGCGCATGAAGGCTTCTACAACACGCCCTATTCGCTGGCGCGCGGCCTGACCCTGCGCAGCGAAGCCGATGCGCGCGCGTGGGTCGAGCGGATGCGCGGCATTCCGCGCTATTTCGCCGAGCAGCGCGCCAACCTCGCGCGCGGGGTGGCGTCGGGCTGGACGCACCCCGCGGTCGTGATCGACGTGGGGGTGGCGATCCTGCGCAACCAGATCGCGCAGCCCGTGGCCGAGGACCCGATGCTGGAGCCGCTCAAGCCCTATCCGGCGATCGCGGCCGAGGCGCAGCGATTGATCGAACAGGAGATCCGGCCGGCGCAGCGCGAGGCGCTCGCCTATATCGACGGCCCCTATCGCGCGAAGGCGCGCAAGGAACTGGGCGTCGCCGCCGTGCCGGGCGGGCGGGCCTATTACGATTTCCTGCTGCGCTATTATACGACGACCGACCTGACCGCCGAGCAGATCCACGAAATGGGGGTGGCGGAGGTGCGCCGGATCCGCGCCGAGATGGACAAGGTCATCGCCTCGACCGGCTTCGAGGGGAGCTTCGCCGACTGGCTGCGCTTCCTGCGCACCGATCCGCGCTTCTATGCGACGAGCCGCGAAGGCCTGATCGAGAAATATGCCGCGGCGGCCAAGCGTATCGACGGCGTGCTGCCGCGCTATTTTTCGGTTCTGCCGCGCCAGCCCTTCACGATCGTGCCGGTGCCGCGCGAGCTGGAGGAAGGCTATACGACGGCGCGCGGCGGCGGTGGCGGCGATTTCGAGAAGGGCTTTGCCGGGACCTTCGTCGTCAACACTTCGCATCTCGACCAGCGGCCGCTGTACGAGGTCCCGGCGCTCAGCCTGCACGAGGCGGCGCCGGGACACCACACGCACGGCGCGCTCAACAACGAGAACAAGGCGCTCCCCGGCTTCCGCCGCGCCCGCGACCTGCTGGCCTTCCGCGAGGGATGGGCGCTCTATGCCGAACGGCTCGGGCACGAGATGGGCGTCTATCGCGATGCCTACGAGACCTTCGGCAGCCTCTCGACCGAAATGTGGCGCGCGTGCCGCATGGTCGTCGATACCGGCATCCACGTGATGGGCTGGAGCTATGACCGGGCGCGGCAGTGCTTTGCCGAGAATACGGCGCTGGCCGACATCAACATCGACACCGAACTCGCGCGCTACATCGGCGCGCCGGGGGGCGCGGTCGCCTACAAGGTCGGCGAACTCAAGATCGTCGAGCTGCGCCGACGCGCCGAACAGGCGCTAGGCGACCGCTTCGACATCCGCGCCTTTCACGACCTGATCCTCGCGCAGGGGCAACTGCCGATGACGATGCTGGAGGCGAAGGTCGACGCCTGGATCGCGGCGAAGCGTTAGGGCATTCGCCGCTCGCATGACGATTCCGGTCGATGTCATCTCGCGCTGGATTGAGGCACGTTCAAGCTCTCCCCCGAAGGGGGGCTTTTTCGGGCTTCAGCCTGTCTTCCTCGGCAGGGCTTCGCTGAGCGTCGGCGATCAGGAGGCCAGGGCGTGGTCGAGCGCCTGGCCTTCCTCGTCCGCCAGCGCCGCCTCGCGCAAGCGGGCGATGTCCGCGGCGGCGAGGCCGCCCTTGCGATATCGCTCGACGATCCGCTCGTAATTGCCGAGGCCGCGCTCGAACGTGTCGCCATAGCCCTTGATCAGCCGCTGGCATTTCACGATCTCGACCGCGACATCGGGCTCGGCGGTGCGGGCGAGCGCCAGCCATGCTTCGATCCGCGCCTGCTCGATCCGGTAGCGCAGCGTGCCGCGCCGCCAGCGCCACCAGCCGGCGAGCAGCGACAGCATCAGGAACCAGCGCAGGCTGGTCGTCTCGACATGGCGGCCTTTCGCGAACAGCGGTTTTAGCCGCCGCGTTAGTCCCGGGCTGGCAAGGATGCGGCGCCCGATCGGCGCGGGCAGCGTCTCGCAGACCTCTTCGAGCCGCGGATGCATATATTCGGTGAGCTCGACGATCTGGTCGTCCTTCGCCTTCACCTCGGCGCGGACGCGGGCGAAGCGGCTCGCCCGGACCTTCAGGGCCGCGACGCGGATCGTGTCCTCATAGGACATCCACAGCGCCAGGTGACGCGCGGCTTCGGTCAGCAGCGCGGGATCGGTCCCCAGCGCTTCGAGCCGGTCGAGGTAGAGGGCGGCATAGGACGCGTCCTGATAGTCCATCAGCCGTTTCACGCCCTCGACCGCGAAATCATGCGCTTCGCGCGGCAGATTCGCTTCGATGCGCGCCAGCAGCGCACGGCCGGCCGCGGTGGTCGGCGCAGTGGCGCGCGGCGTTTCCTGCGGCGTTCCGCCCTTGCCCTGCGCGGCGTCGAAGCCGGCCGCGAAGCCTTGCAGATTGGTTTCGATCGCCTTGCCGCCCGCGCGGATCGCATCCTCGAAGGCCGCGCGGGGAAAGGGCAGGACGCCGCTGCCCGCGAGCGCGCCGAACATGATCGAACTGATGACGCTGCTCGTGCGCGCGGCGGCATCGTCCATGTCGAAGCCGATGAAGCGGCGCGCCCGCTCCTGCGCGGCGGCCAGGATGCGCTCGCCGCTGGCGCGGCCGTCGCCCATCGCCGATTTCTCGTCGATCGCGTAGACACGGTGGGTCGAGCCGATCAGCAGCGTGTCCTTCGACACGAAGCCGCGCAGGATTGCGCGGCCGGCCTCCATCAGTTCCGACGCAAGGACGACATCGACGTCGCCGGGCACCGGCATGAGCGCGAGCACCGGCGGTGCGCTGGCGCAGCCGGCCGGGAACATCTCGATATAATAGACGGTAGCGCCGGTGCGCTGCGCGACGCCGGGGACAGAGGTGCCCTGCGCGACATAATTGTTCGCCTCGCCGAGCTGGACGATCCAGTCGGCGAGGACGCCGCCGCCTTGCCCGCCGAGCCCGAGGACGGCGATGGTGATGCGTTCGCGCCGCGCCATCAGAAGGCCCTCGCGGCCAGCCGGCGCGCCGATCGCCGCTGGAGCGCGCCGATCACCCAGCCGCGCAGCCGATGGCGTAGCCGGTCGCGCCGATCGGGGTTAGCGATGATCCGCGCCTTGTAGAAGGACGGGCAGAGGACGGCCGCGTGGCTGACCTCTCCGCACACGCCGCATCCGACGCAGCTGTTCTCGACATGCGCAATCGGGTCCTGGCGCAGCGGATCGGGGTTCGACCGGATCGTCAGCGACGGACAGCCCGACAGGCGGATGCAGCTGTGGTCGCCGGTGCAGGTGTCGGGGTCGACCCCGAAGCGTTCGCGCACCACCCGCTCGCCGGCGCGCAGCGCTTTCGCCATCTGGGGCTTGATGCGCCGCTGGCGGTTGAGCTGGCATTCGGACTGGGCGACGAGCACCTTCGGACCCTTTTCGGGCGAGGTCAGCGCATCGCGGATCGCATCGCGCATCCCAGCCACGTCATAGGTGCGCGTCCGCGTCTGCGCCCAGCCGATGCCGACGCCGCGCACCGCGCGCTCGATCGGGTTGTTGGTCTGGCGGTGCGGCGGTCGCGCGCGCGACGAGGGGATGTCCTGTCCGCCGGTTGCGGCCGAATAGCCGTTGTCGACGATGATCGTCAGATTGTCGTCCTGGTTGAAGACGGCGTTGCCGATGCCCGACGTCAGGCCGTTGTGCCAGAAGCCGCCGTCGCCCATGATCGCGACCGCGCGCTTGCCCTCGGGCTTGAATGCGGAGGCGCCCGCGGTGCCGAGGCCATAGCCCATCGTCGTGTTGCCGATGTGAAAGGGCGGCAGGATCGAAAAGAGGTGGCAGCCGATGTCGGCGGAGACGTGCAGTTCCCCGACCTCCTTCTGGACCAGCTTCATCGCCGAGAAGATCGGCCGCTCGGGACAGCCGGTGCAGAAGCCCGCGGGCCGCTGCGGCACCGCGCCCGACGGCAGCGCGGGCGGCTGGGCGGGCTCCTCGGCCGGTGCGCGGTCGGGGGCGTGGGCGCGCAGGAAGCGGGCGATGCCGTCCTTGATGACCGCGGCCGTATATTCGCCCGCGCGCGGCAGCACATCCTTGCCGACGATGCGCGTCTGGAGGTCGGCGCGGCGGACGAGCGTGTTGAGCTCGTGCTCGATGAATTCGGGCTGGCCTTCCTCGACCACCAGCACCGCGCGCTTGCCGGCGCAGAAAGCCTGCACCTCGTCGGGGATCAGGGGATAGGTAACGTTGAGCACATAGACGGGCAGCGCTGCATTGCCGAAGGCGTCGGACAGGTCGAGCAGTTCGAGCGCGCGGTTGAGCGAATTGAATAGCCCGCCCTGGACGATGATGCCGATCTCGTCGCGCTCGGTGCCGAAATGCTCGTTCAGTCTGTGCCGCCTGACGAAGTCGATGCCGGCGGGCCAGCGCTTCTCGATCTTCTCGACCTCGTGCAGGAAATTGGCGGGCGGCAGGACGATGCGGTTGGTGTCGCGCGTCGGCGCCGCCGCGGCTTCGGCGACGGTCAGCGGCGGCCGCCGGTTATCGCGCGCCGTGAAACTGCCCGTGACATGGCAGGCACGCACCCTGAGTTCGAGCATGACCGGGGTGTTCGACGCTTCGGAAAGCTCGAACCCCTTTTCGACCATGTCGACGATCAGCGGCAGGCTGGGGCGCGGGTCGAGCAGCCACATCTGCGATTTCATCGCGAATGCGTGGGTGCGCTCCTGCATGATCGAGGAGCCTTCGCCATAATCCTCGCCAAGGATGATCAGCGCCCCCCCGGTGACGCCGCCCGAGGCGACGTTCGACAGCGCGTCCGACGCGACGTTGGTGCCGACCACCGATTTCCACGCGACCGCGCCGCGCAGCGGATAGTTGACCGACGCGGCGAGCATCGCCGCGGCAGTCGCTTCGCTGGCTGAGCTTTCGAAATGCACGCCGAGCCCGGCCATCAGGTCGCTGGCGTCGGAAAACACGTCCATCAGGTGGCTGATCGGCGACCCCTGGTAGCCGCCGACATAGGCAACGCCCGCCTGGAGCAGCGCTTTGGTGACCGCGAGGATGCCTTCGCCGTGGAAGGGCTCGCCGTCGCCGAGCTTGAGCTGCTCGACCTCCGCCTTGAAGGAACGTTCCGCCATTGCTGCGTCAGTCCGCGATGAGCGCGAGCACGCGCAGCGGGCTGCCCGAACCGCCCTTGATCTTGAGCGGCGCGGCGACGACCACGCTGCCCGTCGGCGGCAGCAGGTCCAGATTCTCGAGGCACTGGAGCCCATAGCGGCCCGCCGCGTGGAACAGCGTGTGCGCCGGATAGGCCGGGTCGAGCAGATGCGCCTGCCCCGCGTCGGTGCCGATCGTCTCGACGCCCAGCCCGTGCGCGTCGCGTTCGTCGACCAGGAAGTGCACCGCCTCCGCCGACGGCCCCGGCGTGTGCGCCCCGTCCTCGCGCCGGTTGGTATAGGCGTCGACGTCGCGCTTCGACCAGTCGGTGCGCAGCATGACCCAGCTGCGCGGCGGGATGCGGCCATGCGTCGCTTCCCATTCCTGGATATCCGAGACCGTCAGCAGATAGTCGGGATCGGCGGCCGCCTTCTGCGAGATGTCGATGACGACGGCGGGCGCGATGAAATCGGCGGGCGCCACCGTGTCGACCGAATTGTTGGGCAGGTCCTTGCCTGTGATCCAGTGGATCGGCGCGTCGAAATGGGTGCCGGTGTGCTCGCTGACCGTGAAATTGTTCCAGTACCAGGCGACGCCGCGCTCGTCGTAGCGCGAAATCTCTTCCTGGCTGAAGGCGGCGCACTGGCCGAATTCGGGCGGCAGGACGAGCGTCGGCGTCTCGGGCGACAGCGTCTGGGTCAGGTCGATGGTGCGGATCGCGCCCGATGCGACGCCTGCGGCGAATTGCTGGATAATGTTTGCAGTCATGATCTTTTTCTCCCGAGCCGGATTGTGCGTCGAAAAACTTGCATATGCAAGTAAATTGATGACCCCTTAGTCTTCCGGCACGACGTCGAAGGCGATCGTCGTGCGGTGCCCCTCGTCGGCGAAGGGGATGGTGCCGTGGTAGAAATAGGAAGGAAACAGGACGAGGCGCCCCGGTTCCGGACGCACCGTGCGGACGATCCGTTCGCGGGCGCCGAGGCGCAGGCCGGTTTCGCCGAACTTGAGCCACCCCTGTTCGCCTTCGGCGACCGCCGCGGGGAGGGCGACATAGTAGACTGCGCTGATCCAGCCTTCGGGGTGGATATGGTTGGTGTGATGGCCGCCGTCGTGCAGTCGCACCGACCAGGAGCCCGAAAAGGCGAAGTGGGATGCCTTGCGGTTGAGGAAGGGGTGGGCGGCATCGTCGGGCAGCGCGGCGATATAGCGGCGGACGCCGTCCTCGATCAGCGCCCGGACCGCCGCGACCTCCGGCACGTCACGGCCGAACAGGTCGTCGGCCGTCTGCGTCCCGCCGCGCAGCGTCTGTTCGAGCGGATGTCGCTGCCCGAGGTGCAGCGCGCCAAGCGCTTCGTCGAGTTGGCGATTGAAACCGGCGACGTCGCCGTCTGCGGGACTGAGGGCCAGTGTGCCGATCAGCGCCACATCGTTCAGCCATTCGGCGCGGGCGTCGCCGGTGAACCGCCACGCGATGCCCTGGAGGGCGAGCGCCTGCTGATCGCTGGGGTCGGCATCGAGGCGGCGCGCGACGCGCGGCATCGCCTCCGCCGGCCGGTCGAGGATCAGGAGCGAGCGGGCGGATTCACGCAGGGCGGCTGCATGCTCCGGGTCGCCGTCCAGCGCGGCGTCGAAGGCGGCGAGCGCCTCTTCCGACCGGCCGCTCGACCAGAGTGCCTGCCCCAGCCGATATTGCAGGTCGGCGCCGCCGACGCCGCGCGCGACCGCCGGGGCGAGCAGCGCCGCCGCCTCGCCCGGTTCGCCGCCGAGCGTCAGGCGGTTGGCAAGCCCCGCGAGCAACCCGGCGTCGTTGGGATGGCGGCGCAGCGCCTCGCGATAGCTGTCGAGATGGCGATCGGCGCGGCGATGCTCCCAGAGCAGTCGGCTGAGCGAATCGTGCATCGCGGCGTCGGTCGGCGTCAGGCGGATCGCCGCGCGATAGGCCGCGGCGGCTTCGTCGATGCGACCAAGATCCTGCAGGCAATGCCCGAGGTTGTACCGGATCTTCGCTTCGTCGGGTGCCTGCGCGGCGCATTCCTCGAAGAGCGGCAAAGCCTCTTCGGGGCGCCCGACGAGCCGCAGCGCCACCGCGAGATTGTGCTTCCAGGACGCATGGCCGGGGCGCAGGCGCAGCGCGGTGCGATAGGCGTCGACGGCCTGCTTTCCATCGTTCAGCGCGTTCAGCGCCTGACCGAGCACGGCCCATGCGCGCGCATGGTCGGGGCGGGCGCGGACGAGCGGAGCGAGCCCGTCGCGCGCCGCGACCGGATCGCCGAGCGCGATCCGCGCCAGCGCGAGGTTGATCCGCGCGTCGTCGTAGCTGGGCGCAAGAGCCAGCGCTTCCTGATAGGCGGCGGCGGCCTCGGCGTGCCGTCCGAGATCGGAAAGGCTGCTGCCCAGATTGTTGAGCACGTGCGGCTGGGCCGGACGGACGGCCAGCGAGCGGCGGAACAGCGCCGTCGCCGCGGTGTGATCGCCGCGCTGCCGCGCGACCATGCCCAGCAATTGCAGCGCGTCGGGCTGATCGGGGCTGTGGGCCAATATGGCTTGCAGCCCGGCCTCCGCGGCATCGAAACGCCCCGAACGGGCGAGCGCCATCGCCTGACCAAGCGCCTGTTCGAGGCCTGCCTGCGGTTGCGCCAGCGGCATGTCGTGCTCCGGCGGCCGCGATCGCCCGCCGATCCGGCCGCCGGGCATCGAAGCAAATCCCTCTTGTGTCGTCAAGCAAATCGCGCTTTAAATCATATGTAAATTCACATTTTAGGGGAGGTTGCCATGCAGGATCATACCGCACGTCGTCGAGGGGGCGGTCACTGGAAGCATGCGGCGCTGGGCGTCGGCCTGCTGGCATCGCTCGCCGCCTTGTCGCCGGTCGTGCAGGCGGCCGAGCGCCCGATTCCCGAAACGACTGACGACGTGCGGCGCGTGCCGATTCCCCCGATCGATCGCAGCCACGAACCGATTGTCGTGATCGCCGGCGGTACGCTGATCGACGGACGCGGCGGCGCGCCGATCTCCAATGCGGTGGTGGTGACCCAGGGCGACCGGATTCTCGCCGCGGGACCCGCCGGGTCGGTGGCGGTGCCCGCCAATGCCGCGCGCACGATCGACGCCTCCGGCCTGTATGTGATGCCGGGCCTGATCGATCTGCACATCCACTTCACCCAGCAGCGCTGCCACGATTTCGGCAAATATTCGGACAGCCCGGCGGGCGCCGCGATCCGCGGCGTCGCGCTGGCCGAGCAGCTGATCAACGCCGGCATCACCGCGGCGCGCGACGTGGGCACCGTCGACGATGTCGCGCTGCGCATCAAGGAAGGGGTCGACCGCGGCATCATCCGCGGACCGCGCGTCCTGTGGAGCGGGCGCATCATCGCGACCACCGGCGGCCACGGTGACGAGGTGACGTCGACGGCGACCGGGCGGCAGAAGCCGGCGCTGGGCGGGCCGTCGAAGGGCGCCAACGGCCCGTGGGAATGGCGCACCGCGGTGCGCGAGCAGATCCGCAACCTTGCCGACTGGATCAAGCTCGGCGCGCCCGCCGACAAGGAGGAGCTGGCGGCGGCGATCGACGAGGCGCACTCGCTGGGCGTCCCGGTCGCGATCGACAGCTTCGGCAAATATACCGACTGGGCGATCGAGGCCGGGGTCGACACGCTCGAACATCCGCTGGCGATGAGCGACAATGCGGTGCCGCTGATGAAGAAGCACGGGACGGCGTTCGTCCCAACGATCATCGCCTTCGACAACCTGCTCAACGGCGGCTATCCGACCGCCGGCATTCCGAGCGGCGGTTTCTATCATACCCATTCGCGCCGTTTCGTGATCGACCAGCGGGACCATCTGAAGCGCGTGACCGAAGCCTATCGCGCCGGCGTGCCGATCGGCGTCGGGACCGACATTCCGTTCGAAAACGACGAACGCTATCCCGACGCCTATTTCCACGAGCTCGATTATCTGAGCCAAGCGGGGATGAGCAACGCCGACATCCTCGCGTCGGCGACCCGCGTCGGCGCGCAGATCATGCGGATGGGCGACAAGCTGGGTACGATCGAAAAGGGCAAGATTGCGGACATATTGATCGTCGGCGCGAACCCGCTCGATTCGCTCAAGAATCTGCGCGACGTCCGCTACGTCGTCGCGGACGGCAAGGTAGTCGTCGACGGGCCGGCGCGTTAGGCCGGATCGACATTCCGCTCTGGCGACCTGCAAATGGCGGTTTTTCGCGCTTCCGCTGCTCAAGTTGGGAATTATCCCTTTTCGACAAGGAACCGTTCTCCGGCGAAAGCCGGGGTTCACGCAGGGCAGTGCTGTGCCATCTGGACCCGGGCTTTCGCCGGGGAACAGGTTCTTGCCGCTTGCGGGTGGCGCGTCCGTACAATGTCATCGTCCGCCCGCGCGGCGCTATTCGATTGGCAGTTTGCTGAGGTTGGCGCTGATCTTCTGAAGCGTGCGCAGCAGGTGGGCGAGGTCGCGGTTGCTGATGCCGTCCATCGCGCGCGTGAACTGGCGCCCGACGATCGGAGTCAGCTTGCGCAGCGTCTGCTGGCCCGCGGGCGTCAGCGTGACTTCGGTGACGCGGTTATCCTCGGGATTGGGTTCGGTCGTCACGAGCCCCTGTTCGATCATCCGGTCGATGATACGGCTGATCGTCGACCGCTTGGTCAGGGCGGCTTCCGCGATCGCGCCTATGCTCGCGGGCTGACGCTCGCGCAGCACTGTCATGACGCGATAGACGGGCTTGGACACGCCGTGCTTGTGCAGCACCTTGTCCATGTCCTCATGATATTTGAAATCGGCGTGCGCCATTAGATAGAATGGCGAATTCTCCAGGCGAAACGTTGGACTGCTCGGGTCGTAATCGCCACGATTTTCCATTTCGCCCCCCAATTTGTCCGTCGATTTCCTCGTCGACCTTGCGTTCATGTGTTCCCCAAATGCCCTGTAGGATCAAGCCGTTCCGTCACGGCGGAACGCTCATGGCGCTCGAATTAGCCGAAAACATATGTATTTGCACTTGGTTATGAGGGGGCGGTTCCGAAATCGTCTGTTGGGTGCCCGCGCCGGCGCCGGGAAGGATTGCGAGACGGCCCTCGATCTCCTCCCTTGCCGTTACGACTGCCGTTCTTTTTCCCCATAGTGGTCGGTGACGCTCGCCACGACATCACGCGGTCCTTTCCGTGGCGGATAAATTGACACTAATCGCGTGAATATGAATATATAAGTCGCGCTGAGCCAAACGGCCGCTTCTGCGGGACGGCGCGCGATGCAGGAGGAGGGTGGCGATGCGGGCGAATCGGCTGGTACGGACGATGGGAATGCTGACGATGCTGTCGGCGGTGGTCGCGGTTCCCGCCCCGGCGCAGGAAGCGAAACAGCGCTGGGACCAGCTATGCCAGATCCGCAAGAGGAAGCTCGACCTGATCCTGCCGGAGGCGATGCGCGAGAACGGTATCGACATGTGGATCGTCGCGTCGCGCGAAGGGCATGACGATCCCAACGCGGCGATGCTGGGTGGCGGCTATGTCGGCGATATCGGCTATTATATCTTCACCGACCGCGGCGGCGAGCGGATCGAGCGGGCGGCGCTGGGCATCGGCGGCGCGGCGTTCGACCAGTGTCCGCTCTATGACATCAAGGGGCCGCCGTCGGACCTGCGCGCCTTTGTCGAGGCGCGGGTGCCCGCGCGCATCGGCATCAACGTCGCGACCGAGATCGGCACCGCCGACGGGCTCAGCCATTCGCTTCACGAAGCGCTTCGCGCGGCGCTGGGTCCCGATCTGGCGGCGCGGCTGGTCTCCGCCGAAAAGCTCGTCTCCGATTTCCGCTCGCGGCACAGCGCCACCGAGATCGCGGCCTTTGCGCGCGCCGGCGAATATTCGCGGACCATCGCCGAACGGGCGCTATCGAACGAGGTGATCCGGCCGGGCCACACGACGACCGGCGACGTCGCCTGGTGGATGATGGAGGAATTGCACCGGCAGGGGCTGGGCAATAGCTTCGGCCTGCCCAGCATCTATGTGCTGGGGCCGGGCGAACGCGGGCCGACGTCGGGCGATCACATGATCCAGCCGGGCGACCTCATCACCATGGATTGGGGCGTCAACTATCTGCTCGCCTACACCGACATGAAGCGTATGGCCTATGTGCTGAAACCCGGCGAGAATGCGCCGCCGCCGGGGGTGCAGCGCGCCTTCGACAAGGCGATGGAGATACGGCGGATGATCCTCGACGCGATCCGCCCGGGCGTGAGCGCGGGCGAGGCGCTGGCGGCGGTCAACCGCCGCGTCGCGCAGACGCCGGGGCTTGCGCTCGGCCGCTACGACGATCCGAGTCCCGACCCGAAATATTCGGACGTGGTGATCGGCAGCCATTCGGTCGGCGACTGGGGGCATGGATCGGGGCCTTCGATGGCGGATTTCAACCCGCTGCGCATGACCTATGCTTTGCGGCCCGGCAATTTCCTGTCGATCGAGCTGTTTCTCTATACCCCCGTTCCCGAATGGGGCGAGCGCAAGATCAAGATTCCGCTCGAGGACAATGGCGTGGTGACCGCGCGCGGCTTCGAATGGACCGCGCCCCCGGCGAGCCGCATCCTGCTGGTGAAATAGCGGCCGATCCAGCCCTCCCCCGAAGGGGAGGGCTCGATTCACGCTTCGGGGACGACCGCGATCGTCTCGATCTCGATCTTCGCTTCGGCCTCGACCAGCGCCACGACCTCGGCCACCGCCATCGCGGGGAAGTTGCGGCCGATCAGGTCGCGATAGGCTTCGCCGATCGCGGGCAGGCTGGCGAGATATTCGTCGCGGCTCGTCACATACCAGGTCATGCGCACGATATGCTCGGGGCCCGCGCCGGCCTCTGCGAGGATCGCCAGCGTGTTGGCCAGGACCTGGCGGAACTGGCCCGCGAGGTCGGGGCTGACGAAGCGTTCCTCGGCATCCCAGCCGACCACGCCGGCGGTGAAGACCATGCGGCCGGTCGCCGCGACGCCGTTGGCGTAACCGCGCGGCCGCTTCCAGCCGGGGGGGAGCAATGCTTGATGAGCGGTCATGATATTTCCTTGTTCAGACGGTCGAGAAGCTCGGGCGGCCAGGGGCGCGAGCGGCCCTGCGCCAGATCGATGAGCACCTGGGTGTAGCGGACGGAGAAGCGGGGCTGGCCCGCGCAGGCGATGGCGACGGCCAGATCGACCGAACTGCGGCCGGCCCGCGTGACCGCGACGGTGAAATCGAGCCGGTCGCCGAGGCGGCTCGGCGTCGCGAATTCGGCGTGCAGGCTGACCGTCGGCAGGCCGAGCCCCATGTCGAGATGCAGCGTGCGGCGGTCGATCCCCAGCACCGCTGCGGTCCAGTCCTCGATCGCCGCATCGCACAGCTCGAAATAGCGCGGATAGAAAGCGATGCCCGCGGGGTCGCAGTGTGCGAAGCGCAGCGGCAGGCTGGTGTGGAACATCAGGGCACGCTCTGGGCGAGATGCTGGCGTGCGATGACGACCTTCTGCACCTCCGACGCGCCCTCGTAGATGCGCAGCGCCCGCACCTCGCGATAGAGTGCCTCGACCGGTGTGCCGACGGTGACGCCGAGGCCGCCGAACATCTGCACCGCCTTGTCGATCACCTGCTGTGCACTATCGGTGGCGTGCAGCTTGGCGAGCGCCGCCTCGCGTGTGTTGCGCTCGCCGCGCACGTCGCGGAGCCAGCCGGCGCGGTAGATGAGCAGCGCCGAGGTGTCGACGTCGAGCACCATTTCAGCGAGCTTCGCCTGCGTCACCGCATTGTCAGCGAGCGTGCCCGCGCCCAGCTTGCGGACCCGCGCGCGCGCAGTCGCCTCGTCGAGCGCGCGGCGCGCGAAGCCGAGCGCGGCGGCGCCGACGGTGGTGCGGAAGATGTCGAGCGTCGCCATCGCGGCGGCGAAGCCGCGTCCCGATTCGCCGAGCAGCGCGGTTTCGGGCAGTGCCATGCCGGTGAAGGTCAGGGTGGCGAGCGGATGCGGCGCGATGACGGCGATGCGCTCGGTCACCGCGAGGCCGGGGGTGTCGGCATCGACGATGAAGGCCGACACGCCCTTTGCGCCGGGCGCCTCGCCGGTGCGGGCGAACAGGACATAATAGTCAGCGATGCTGCCGTTCGAGATATAGGTCTTGGCGCCGTCGACGCGATAGCCGTCGCCGGTGCGGGTCGCGGTCGTCTCCATCGACGCGACATCGGAGCCTGAGGCGGGCTCGGTGAGCGCGAAGGCCGCAATCTTCCGCCCCGCCGCGACGTCGGGCAGATAGGCGCGCTTCTGCGCCTCGGTCCCGAACAGGCTGATCGTGCCCGACCCGAGCCCCTGCATCGCAAAGGCGAAGTCGGCTAGGCCCGAATGGCGCGCCAGCGTTTCGCGGATCAGCGCGAGCGAGCGGATGTCGAGCGTGTCGTGCATCCCGCCATAGGCGGTGGGGACGCAGTAGCGCAGCCAGCCGGCGTCGCCGAGCGCGCGGACCAGTGCGCGGCATTCGCCGTCGACATCTTCCGAATGGGCGTGCGCGACGTTCGCCGCGCACCAGTCGTCGAGCTCGCGGCCGAGGCGGCGGTGGCCGTCGTCGAGGAACGGCCAGTCGAGGAAGCTGCGGTCGGCCATCAGTCGCCCGCGAATTCGGGGCTGCGCTTGTCCGCAAACGCCTCGAAAGCGCGGCGGAAATCGTTGGTTGCCATGCAGATCGCCTGCGCCTGCGCCTCCATCTCGATCGCGGTTTCGACCGAGACCGCCCATTCGGTGTTGAGCTGCGTCTTGGTGATGCCGTGCGCGAAGGTGGGGCCGCTGGCGAGCGAGCGGGCGAGGCGGAGCGCCTCATCGAGCAGCGCGTCGGGTTCGACGAGACGGTTGTGGAAGCCCCAGCGTTCGCCTTCCTCGGCGTTCATCATCCGGCCGGTGTAGAGCAGGTCCGATGCGCGGCCCTGGCCGATGATGCGCGGCAGGATCGCGCAGGCGCCCATGTCGCACCCGGCGAGGCCGACGCGCGTGAACAGGAAGGCGGTCTTTGCCGCCGGGGTCGCGATGCGCATGTCCGACGCCATCGCCATGATCGCGCCGGCACCGACGCAGATGCCGTCGATCGCGGCAATGATCGGTTGCGGGCATGTGCGCATGGCTTTGACGAGATCGCCGGTCATTCGCGTGAATTGAAGCAGTTCGGGCATCGCCATCTTCGTGAGCGGCCCGATGATTTCGTGCACGTCGCCGCCCGAGGAGAAATTGCCGCCGGCGCCGATGACGACCACCGCCTTGACCGCGGGCGCGTAGACGAGCGCGCGGAAGGTGTCGCGCAATTCCGCATAGCTTTCGAAGGTCAGCGGATTCTTGCGGTCGGGGCGGTTGAGCGTGACCGTGGCGACGCCGGCGTCGAACCGCCAGCCGAAATGCTGGGGCGAAAAGCTTTCGGGATTCATGCCTCTTCCTTTCCAGTGTCGGCGGCCAGCGAGTGCTTGAGCGCGCCGAGCAGATCATAGAGCGCCGTGCGCTGGTCGCGGCTGAGCCCCGCGAGCATCGCGTCGATCCAGTCGTGGTGCGCGTCGGCGAGACCGGCGAAGCATTCGCGCCCCTGTTGCGTCAGGCGGACGATCGACGCGCGGCCGTCGGTCGGCGACGGGGCGATGCTGACATAGCGGTCGCGGGCGAGCGTCTGGACGACGCCGGTGACATTGCCGTTCGAAACCAGCAGCGCCTGCGACAACTGCCCCATCGTCATGCCTTCGGGATGGCGGTCGAGCGCGGCCATGACGTCGAAACGCGGCAGGGTGACGCCGAACCGGTCGGCGAAACGGCGCTTGATGCGCTTTTCGATCACCGTCGCGCAGGTCAGCAGCCGCAGCCAGAGGCGGACGTTGCCGTGCGCGCCCATCGCGCCATCGTGCTTTTCGCGGATCGCGGCGGGGGCGGTCACATCACCTCTCCGCCCGCGACCATCACCGCCTGCCCGGTCACCGACCGGCTGGCGGGCAGGCAGAGCCACAGCACCGCTTCGGCGACTTCGGAGGGGGCGATCAATCTCTTTTGCGGATTGAAGCGCGTCAGCTCGGCCAGCGCCTCGGCCTCGCTGCGGCCGGTTTTCGACTGGATGTTGGCGACGGCCCGCCCGACGATGTCGGTGTCGGTAAAGCCGGGGCAGACGGCGTTGGCGGTCAGCGGCGTCGCGGCATATTCGGTCGCGAGCGCGCGCATCAGCCCGATCGCGCCATGCTTCGATGCGACATAGGGCGCGGTATAAGCATAGCCCTTCACCCCCGCGGTCGAGGCGACGGTGACGATGCGTCCGGCGGGCGCCGCCAGCAGGTCGGGCAGCGCCGCCTGGCAGCAATGAAAGAGGGCGTCGAGATTGATCGCCATCGCGCCGCGCCATGCTTCGGCCGTGACGCGGGCGAATGGCGCGCTCGGCGCGATCCCGGCATTGTTGACGAGAATGGAAATCGGTCCATGGGCGCCGCGCGCGCTATCGAACGCCGCCTCCACCGCCGCGCGATCGGCGACGTCGGCGGGGGCGGCATGCGCGTGGGGCAGCGAGGCCGCCGTCGCTTCGAGGGCGTCGCGCCTGCGCCCGATCAGCGTCAGCCGCGCACCTTCGGCCGCGAGCGCCCGTGCGATGGCGGCACCGATTCCCGATCCGCCCCCGGTGATGACGGCATGCACGTCCTGCAAACGCATTGGGGCTCCTCCCGCCTCAGCCCCGCAGGGCGGCTTCCTGTTCGGCCGCACGCTTCATGTTGCGCGCGAGCTGGCTCATCCCGTTCAGATAGGGGGAGGGTACCGCGGCGCCGCGATAGTCGTGCTGCGCCGCGGCGCGCAGCGTCCACATCGGGTCGATCATGTGCGGGCGCCCGAGCGCGACGAGGTCGGCGCGGCCGGCGGCGAGGATCGAATTGACATGGTCGGGTTCGAAGATGTTGCCGACCGCCATCGTCGACACGCGCGCCTCGTTGCGGACCTGGTCGGCGAAGGGAGTCTGGAACATGCGGCCATAGACGGGCTTGCAATCGGCCCAGGTCTGGCCGGCGGACACGTCGATCAGGTCGGCGCCCGCGGCGCGGAAGGCCTCGGCGATCAGCACCGCCTCGTCGGGTGTCACCCCGGCGTCGCCCATCCAGTCGGTCGCCGAGATGCGGACCGACATCGGCCGTTCGGCGGGCCACGCCTCGCGCATCGCGGCGAAGACCTCGAGCGGGAAGCGCAGCCGGTTTTCGAGGCTGCCGCCATATTCGTCGGTGCGCCGGTTCTGGAGCGGCGTGATGAAGCTCGACAGGAGATAGCCGTGCGCGGCGTGCATCTCGACCATGTCGAAGCCGGCGTAGATCGCCATGCGCGTCGCCGCGACGAACTGGTCGCGCACCATGTCCATGTCGGCGCGCGTCATCGGACGGGGCGTCTGGTTCGATCCGCTCCACGGCACGTCGGACGCGGCGATCAGCGGCCAGTTGCCCTCGTCGAGCGGCTCGTCCATCCCTTCCCAGCCGATCTTCGTCGATCCCTTGGCGCCCGAATGGCCGAGCTGGAGGCATATCTTCGCCTTGCTCTCGCGGTGGACGAACTCGGTGATGCGGCGCCACGCGGCGGCGTGCTCGGGCGCGTACATGCCGGGGCAGCCCGGGGTGATCCGCGCCTCGGGCGAGACGCAGGTCATCTCGGTATAGACCAGCCCCGCGCCGCCCTGCGCGCGAACGCCGTAGTGGACGAAATGGAAATCGCCCGGCGTGCCGTCGACCGCCGAATACATCGCCATCGGCGACACGACGATGCGGTTTTCGAGCTGCATGTCGCGCAGCTTGTAGGGGGCGAACATCGGCGGCGCGCTGTCGTTGCGGCCGCCGGGCGCCTGCGCCTGGAACCAGCGTTCGACGCTTTCGAGCCAGCGCTTGTCGCGCAGGCGCAGATTTTCGTGGCTGACGCGCTGCGAGCGGGTGAGCAGCGAGTAAGCGAACTGGATCGGCTGGAAAGGCAGGTAGCGGTCGAGCGTCTCGAACCATTCGGTCGAGTTGCGCGCGCTGTTCTGCAGCTTCAGCACCTCGATGCTGCGTTCGGCCTGATATTCCTCCAGCGCCTGCGCGCGGGCGAGACCCGGGCGGTTGAGCACCTCGGCAAGCTTGATCGCGTCCTCGAGCGCCAGCTTGGTTCCCGACCCGATCGAGAAATGCGCGGTGTGCGCGGCGTCGCCGAGCAGGACGAACTTGTCGTGCGACCATTGGCCGGTGATGATGCGCCGGAAATTGAGCCACGCGGCCGAACCGCGCAGATGCGACGCGTTCGACATCAGCTTGTGACCATCGAGATATTTGGCGAACAAGCGCTCGCTCCACGCGATCGCCTCGTCGGGAGCCTGCCGGTCGAGGCCCAGCCTTTCCCACGTTTCGGGCGCCATCTCGACGATGAAGGTCGAGAGATTGTCGTCGAAGCGATAGGCGTGCGCCCACACCCAGCCTTCTTCGAGCTGTTCGAAGGCGAAGGTGAAGGCGTCGAACGTCTTGTGCGTGCCGAGCCAGATATAGCGGTTGCGGCGGGTCTGGATGTCGACGTCGAAATGTTCGGCATAGGCGTCGCGGATGCGGCTGTTGGCGCCGTCGGCGGCGATGACGAGGTCGTAATCGACCCAGTCGGCGAGATCGGGCCCCATCTCGGTTTCGAAATGGAAGCGGACGCCCAGTTCGCGGGCGCGGTCCTGCAGGATGCGGAGCAGCCGCTTGCGGCCGATGCCGATGAAGCCGTGCCCGGTCGACCGGATGCATTCGCCGTGGATATGGACGTCGATGTCGTCCCAATGCGCGAATTCGTCGCGGATCGTCGCCCCGCTGACGGGATCGTTCGCCATCAGATTCTCGACCGTCTGGTCGGAAAAGACCACGCCCCAGCCGAAGGTGTCGTCGGCGCGGTTGCGCTCGAACACGTCGACCTGGTGCGCGGGGTCGCGCAGCTTCATCGAGATGGCGAAATAGAGGCCGGCCGGGCCGCCGCCCACGCATGCGATCTTCACTGCGAACGACTCCCTACCGTTGACGATGCGGCGATTCCTAAGCCCATGCCGGAAAAGCTTCAAGCCTAAAATTTTAAGCTTGAAATATCATATATCATGCAATTATTCACGTGTATGGACAGCATCGGAGGCATGATGATGAAGTGGCCGGCACAGCGTCTGACGACGGGATCGAAGAAAAGCTTCGGCATGTATGACGAGGCGGCGAAGCTCGATGCGCAGGGCGCCGACCTGATCCACCTCGAATTCGGACGGCCGCACGCCGACACGCCGGTGCATATCAAGGAAGCGGCGAAGGCGGCGCTCGACGCGGGCATCGTCCACTATGGCGATTTCCGCGGCACGCTGTCGTTCCGGCAGGCGCTGGTCGACAAGCTGCGCAGCTTCAACGGCCTCGATTACGGCGTCGACGAGGTGCTGGTGACGAACGGGCTGACGCATGCGTCGTTCGCCGCGTTCATGGCCGCGATCGATCCGGGCGACGAGGTCATCCTGCTCGATCCCTATTATCCGCAGCATGTCGGCAAGACCGAGCTCGCCGGCGGCAAGGTGGTGATCGCCGAACTCGACAAGGCCGACAATTTCGCGATCTCGAAAGAGAAGATCGCGGCGAAGATCACCGACAGGACCCGGATGATCGTGCTGATCAACCCCGCCAACCCGACCGGCCGCGTCTATAGCCGCGCCGAGCTTCAGGCGGTCGCGGACCTGGCGATCGCGCACGACCTGCTCGTGCTGTCGGACGAGGTCTATGAATATATCACCTATGGCCAGGCGCAGCATGTCAGCATCGCGAGCCTGCCGGGGATGCGCGAGCGCACCATCACCTGCTTCGCCTTCACCAAGGCCTATTCGATGGACGGCTGGCGGGTCGGCTATCTGACCGCCGATGCCCGCCTGATGCCCGCGATCCTGCGCATCACCATGACCGACGTGACGCACGTCAACGTCTTCGTCCAGGAGGGCGCGCGCGCCGCCGTCGAGGGGCCGCAGGACGCGATGCACGCGCTGGTCGAGGCCGACCGGCGCAAGCGCGACATCGTCGTCCAGGCGCTCAACCAGATGCCGGGCGTGACCTGCGCCGAGCCCGAGGGCACCATCTATGCCTTTCCCGACATCAGCGGCACCGGGCGCGGTTCGCAGGAGCTTGCGATGGCGATCCTGCAGGAGGCGCATGTCGTCGTCGAATCGGGCAGCTTTTACGGCCCGAGCGGCGAAGGCCACCTGCGCGTCTGTTTCGGATCGGAATCGGAAGCGCGCGTAAGCGAGGCGATGGACCGGCTCACCCGCTTCTTCAACACGCTGTAGCCCCGGCCGTGCGCGCCGCGACGGAAGGACGAAAGGGACATGCCATGAGAAAGACGCTTCACCTCGCCGCCGCGCTGACCGCGATGCCGCTGCTGTCGCTTGCCGCGGCGGCGCCGCTCGCCGCGCAGGAACAGGCCGCGCGCCCGGACCATGCGGCGCTCGTCGCGCTCTACGACGCGTTCCGCGCCTTCGTGCCGCCGCCGATGGTGAAGGGCGTCCCCGATTATTCGCCGCCGGCGATGGCGAAGCAATATGAGGAGCTGAAGCGGTTCCAGGCCCGGCTCGCGGCGATCGACGACAGCGGCTGGCCGGTGTCCGAGCGCGTCGATTACATGGTCGTGCTCGCCGAAATGCGCGGGCTGGAATTCCAGCACCGCGTCGTTCAGCCGTGGAAGCGCGACCCCGCTTTCTACAGCACCACCAACCTCGGCTTCGGGCCGAAGATGCACGGCGCGATCGCGATCCCGAAACTGCCGCTGCCCAAGGACAAGCTGGCCGAGTTCACGGCGCGGCTGAACGCCGTGCCCGAAGCGTTGCGCCAGGCGCGCGTCAACCTGACCGAGCCGCGCGGCGACCTTGCCCGGCTGGGAATCGCGCAGAAGCAGGTCGAGGTGAACGTCTATGGCGAGCTCGCGGCGCGGGCGGCGCAGGTGCAGCCCGCGCTGGTCGCGCCGGCGAAGCGGGCGCAGGCCGCCGCCGCGGAGTTCAAGGCGTGGCTCGAAAGCATCGAGGCGGGGCTTCCGGCGCACGGCGGCGTCGGCCGGGACAATTATGCCTGGTATCTGAAGAACGTCCTGCTGCTGCCCTATACGCCCGAGGACATCGCCGTGATCGGCGAGCGCGAATATCAGCGGCAGGTGGCCTTCCTGAAGATCGAGGAGCATCGCAACCGCAATATCGCGATGCCCGAGCCGGTGCAGACGCGCGCCGAATTCGATGCCAAGCGCAAGGCCGAGGACGAGGATCTGCTGAAATTCCTGCGCGATGGCGACTGGGTGACGATCCCCGATTATGTGCAGCACGATCCCGAGGAGGGGCCGTATCAGTTTCCGTTCGAGAAGGATCCGGCCAAGCCGGGGCTGTTCGATCCGCCGCTGCATCTCCACTTCTTCTTCCAGGCGGAGTTCCGCGACGGGCGCCCGCTGCGCGCGCACAACCTGCCCGGCCACGCCTTCGACGCGCTGCAGGCGGCGCGCGACACGCGGCCGATCCGCGGCAAGCCGCGCCTGTTCTTCGTCAACGGCCTGCGCAACGAGGGCTGGGCCTTTTACCTGGAAGAGATGATCCTGCAGGCCGGGCTGCTCGAGGACCGGCCCAAGACGCGCGAGATCGACTATATCCTGGGCGCGAAGCGCGCCGCGCGCATCCTGCCCGAGCTGAAGATGCAGGCGAACGAATGGACCTGGAAGCAGGCCAACGCCTCGCTGATCGCGCGCACGCCGAAGTGGATGGAGCCCGGCGACGCGGTGGCGCAGTTCGATATCGAGCTCTATCTGCGCCAGCCCGGCTATGGCATCGGCTATTACATGGGCAAGGTCGAGCTCGAGAAACTGCTCGCCGACGTCGCGATGCAGGAAGGCGACAGGTTCGACATCAAATCCTTCCACGACCGTTTCCGCGCCGCCGGGTCGATCCCGATCTCGCTCATCCGCTGGGAAATGACCGGCCGCGACGACGAGGTCCGGGCGCTGCGCTAGAGTGCGTTCGGTTTTAATTGAATCAAAACCGGCACTCTAGATTCTTGTTTTGCCGTGTTTTCCGAGTCGTCAGGTGATTCCACCTGACTTGAAAACACTCTAAACGAAAGGGCCCGCACGAAGCGCTGCGCCGCGTGCGGGCCGACGATCCCGGTCAGAAGGCGATCCGCGCCGTGATCCGCGCGCCGTGGCTCTGGCGGCCCGACGCGAGGGCGCCGCTGTAGGCCGCGCCGATGTGGAAGCCGCCCGCGCGATAGTCGAAGCCGGCCTCGACCTCCGCCGCATTCTTCGGGATCGCGCTGCCGCGGATCGCGAACGATGGTCCGCCCGCGACGAACCGGCCGTTCGCCAGCGCCGTGCGGTCGCCGAACGCGCGGTTCCACGCCAGCGACGCATAGGGCTGAAAGCCTGGCGCGTCGGCGTTGAGGCGCCCGCGGACGCCGAGGCTGAGGAAGCTGGTGTCCTGCCCGGCGTCGGCGACGGCGAGCGCGCCGCTGCCGCCCGTTTCGGTGAAATCGTCGCTGCGGGTGCGGACATGGGCGAGGCGCGCGAAGGGCGTGATCGCGGCACTGCCCGCCGCCAGATCATATCCCATTTCGCCGAAGAGCTGGAGCGTGTCGGCGTCGCGGCCGGAGGTCAGCGTCTGGGCGAGCGGCGCCACGGTGACGGTGCGGCTGGTGTCGATGGCGTGCCAGCCATAGCTGACCCCGAGCGCGCCGCCGAAGCCCGCGCCGGTGCCGTAGCTGGCATGGAGCGCCAGATATTTGCTGTCGACGTCCGCATGGTCGCCGCGCCCGCCCTGCCGGAAATCGGAGTTGCCGATGCCCGCGGAGAGCGCCGCCGCGAAGCCGTTGCCGCCGATGCCGACGCCGGCGACCAGCCCCTTGTGGTCGGTGTCCATCGCGCGCTGGCCGCCGCGGGCATCGAAATCGCCCCAGCCGCCGAAGGCCGATCCCCACACGAACAGGCCGCCTTCGTCCGGGACGGGAAGGCCGAGCAGGGCGCCGCGCAGATGGCGGCTCTCGTCGGTCAGCCCGCTGACCGCGCCCGAAAGCAGCTCGCCCGACAGCTCGGTATAGGCCGCCTGGGCGGTCGCCGCGCTCTGCACGAGCACCGCCTCGAACAGAGGATTGTCGAAACCGAGCGCTTCGATGGCCGTGGCGACGCCCGTCTGGTTGAACCCCAGCGCGACGTCGGCGAAACCGATGTCGTTGCGATAGAGCGACAGCGTCACGCGATCGGGGCCATAGCGCAGCAGCGGATCGAGGAAGGCGAGGTTCGACGTCACCGATCCGAAGCGTCCCTCGATGCCGCCCGCGCCGGTCAGGATGACATAGTCGGTGCGCGGCCGGTAATCGCCGCTCTCCGCCAGCACCGCGACCTTCGCCGTGGCGCTGATCGTGACCCGGCCCGTCGCGTCGATCCGATCGGCCTCGCCCGCGGCATTGGCCTCGACCTCATAGGTCGACCCGGCCGCGAACGCGAGGTCGCCGGCGACCGTCAGGCGCCCGATCGAGTTGCCGGGCGCGATGATGCCGCCCGCGAGCGCGGTGGTCGAACCGACCGTGCCGTTGCCGCCGAGCACGCCGCCCGCATTGATCGTCACCGGCGAGGCGATCGAACCGTTGACCGCGAGCGTGCCGCCGTTGATCGTCGTCGGCCCGGTGTAGACATTGTCGCCGGTCAGGTTCAGCGTCCCGGCGCCGGTCTTGACGAGGCCGCCGGTCCCCGAAATCGTGCCGCCGAACGCGCTGTTGTCGTCCTGATCGACGGTCAACTGGTTGGCGCCGACGACGACCTGCGAATGATCCTCGCCCGACAGGCCGCCGATCACCTGATCCGTGCCGGTGATGTCGAGCGTCCCCCCGGCGCCGAGGTCGAACTGCGTTTCCGGCGCGATGACGCCGCCGATGCGGACCGAGCCGCCGAAGATGTTGGTGACGCCCTGAAAGCTGTAATCGCCGAGGAAGGCCAGCGTGCCGGCGCCGCGCTTGTCGAGGATGCCGCTGCCCGAAAAGGCGCCGAGGAAATCATAGCTGTCGGACCGGTCGAAGACGAAGCGGCCATCGTTGACGATGGAGCCCGCAAAGCTTCCTTCGGTGCCGCCCGCGCCGAGCGTGAAGACGCCGTCGCCTTGGGTCCGCACGTCGCCGGCGAGCTGTCCGGTCAGGACGAGCCCGCCGTTCGCAACCGTCGTACCGCCGCTGTGGGCCATGTTGGCGGTGTCCAGCGTGAGCACGGCGTCGCCGACGAGCTCGACCGCGCCCGTTCCCGTCATGGCGATGTCCGCGAAGCCGGATAGTGCGCCATCGTCGTCGAAATCGAGCACGAGCCGTCCGGCGTTCGCCACCGACGCGGCACCGATCGGGTTCGCCCCGGCGGCTTCGTTGATGTGCAGGGCTGCGCCCGCGCCGATCGACACGGTATCGAAGGCGCCGACCGCCCCCGAGGTGGACCAATAGCCCGCGTCGACGTTCAATATCTCGAAATCATGCGCGGCGCCGAGCATCTGCGCGGTCGTGAGTTCCAATATGTCGCCTTCGAGAGCGAGCGTGTCGGTGCCCGCCCCCGCTTCGATCGCGCCGGTGATCGTGCTGCCCGTGCGCAATGTCACCTTGTCGTCATAATCGCCGAGTTCGATGGCGACGCCTGCGCCGCCGCGCAGCGTGCCGCTATTCTCGACGGTCGCCCGGACGAAGCTGATCAGCGCCGCGCCGTCGGCGCTGGCGATCGTGCCGCTGTTGACGATGCTCGCGGTGAAGCCGTCGGGCCCGCCCGCATCGCCCTGCACCAGCACGCCGCCGACCGTGCCGTCGATGGTGCCGGCGTTGGCGATCGTGCCGCCGCCCGACAGGATGATGCCGAACCGCTCGCCGATGATCGTGCCGGCGGCGGCGTTGGTGACCTGCGCGACATAATCGGCCTGCGCCTGCGCATCGTGGCGGAAGATCGAGATGCCGTCGGCGAGGCTGGCGCCGGTGCCGCTGATCGTGCCGCTGTTGGTGACGCGGCCGCCGCCCATCAGGCGAAGCCCGTCGTTGCTTTCGCCGGCTATGGTGCCGCTGTTCGCGATCTCGGTCGCCGCCGCGAAGACGATGAGGTCGTTCGTGCCCGGCTCGCGGAAATCGCCCGCGACGATGCCGCCGCCCGCGCCCGAAATGACGCCCTCGTTGACGATGCGCGATTCGCCTGCGGAGACGAAGACGCCGGCGTCGGATGCCGCGGCGCCGTTGCCGCGGATCGTGCCGGCGTTGGCGATATCCACAGCCCCCAGCCGCGCCAGCACGCCCGACATCGCGCCGGTGATCGTGCCCCCGGCCCGATTGTCGATCGTCAGCGTGCCCGACTGGTTGTTCGCGATGCCGGACCCGGCCGTTCCGGTGATGGTGCCGCTGTTTTCGAGCGACGCCTGCTCCAGGATGCCGCCGAAGGTGGCGCCGTCGGCGCCGGTCAGCGTGCCGCTGTTGCGGATCGCCGCCGCTCCGCCGAGGACCGGGTCGCTCTGGACGGCGATGGCCGCCAACCCACCGCGGATCGTGCCGGCGTTGGCGATGGCGGACGGGCCGGAGAGGATGGCGCCGAAACGGTCGCCCGTGATCAGGCCGCTGGCCGCATTGTCGAGGCTGACGATCTCGCCCGGCCGCAGGGCCGAAGCGAGCATCGAGACGCCGTCGGTCAGCGATCCCGACACGCCGCGGATCGTGCCGCTGTTGACGACGGTGCCGCCCCCCATCAGCCGGATGCCGTCATTCGCCTCGCCGATGATCGTCCCGCTGTTGCGGATCGACGTCGCCCCCGCATTCGATTCGAAGCTGTCGGTCGCCGCATTGTAATAGGCGTCGGTCGCGATCCCGAATGTCGCGCCGCTGATCGTGCCGCCGTTGACGATCGACGACGATCCCGCCAGCAGGATGACGCCGCCGTCGGGCGTGGTATTGCCCGCATCGGCACCGTTGCCGCGGATGACGCCCTCGTTGGTGACGGTGACGCCGCCGCCGCGCGCGACGATCGCGGATCGGGCGCCCGAAATTTGCCCCGCGGCGCGATTGTCGACGACCAGCAGGCCGGGCTGATCGTTGACGATGCCATGGGCGACCGTGCCCGAGATGGTGCCGCTGTTGTCGATCAGCGCCTGTTCGAGCAGGCCGCCGACGCGGACACCGTCGCCGCCGGTCAGCGTGCCGCCGTTGCGGATCGATGCCGTGCCGCCGAGGATCGGGTCGCTCTGCACCGTGATGGCTGCCTCGCCGCCGCTGATCGTGCCGGCGTTGGCGATGGTGGACGGACCGCTGAGGATGGCGCCGAACCGCGCGCCCGCGATCGTCCCGCCCGCCGCATTGTCGAGGGTGACCGCTTCGCCCGGCGTCAGGGCCGACGCCAGCATCGAGACGCCGTCGGTGAGCGGTCCCCACTGGCCCTGGATCGAGCCGCTGTTGGTGACGCTGCCGCCGCCGAACAGGCGGATGCCGTCGTTCTGGCTGCCGATAATCTGTCCGCTGTTCTCGACGCGGGTCCGCGGGGCGTTCGATTCGAAACTGTCGGTTTCAGCATTGTAATAGGCATCGGTGGCGATGCCGAACATCGTTGCGTTGATCGTCCCGCTGTTCACGATGTGCGACGAACCGGCGCGGAGGACGATGCCCCCGTCGGGGCTGTCGTTGCTGCCGCTCGTCCCGTTGCCGCAGATCGCCCCGGCGTTGGTCACGTCGACGGGGCCATTGTTCGCCAGGATGCCGATCCCGTCGCCGCAGACGGTCTCCGCCGGTCCGACGTCGATCGACAGGCGCGCGGCCTGATCGTTGACGATGCCGACGGTCTGGGCCTGCGCCGCGGCGGCCGGGACCAGGAAGGCCGAAGAAATGAGAAATTTCTGTTTCAGCGAAAGAATCATGTCTTGCCCCCGTCATCCGTTCGTTGCGCCGCCGAAGCGGCTTTTTCCTCGTCGAAGCGCCGTAGCGGGGCCGTTTGCGGGGGGCATCACCACTAATGGGGAGATTGCCGGCCTTCCGGGGGCGGCGGAGGGCGTCCGTAATTTGACAGCGCGCGCCATTTTCCTAATCTGCGCAGATGGATGCGAGGGGGTATCTGGAAACGCGCGAGGCTTTGGCCCAGGCGCCGTTCGAGCCGATGCGCTGGGCCGATGCGCTGACGTCGCTCGCGTCGCTGTGCCACGCGACCAGCGCCCAGCTGCTTTCGTTCGGGCCGACCCGCTTCAATCCGATGGTGGCACCGGGCGTCGGCGAGGCCGACGTGATGGATTTCCTGGCCATCGGCGGCATGGACCCGGCGACGAATCATGGCCTTGCCGCCATGCTGCGCGCGGATGCCGGGCATGTGGTGACGGACCATGAATATCTGTCGGACCACGACCGCCGCCGTGATCCCCTCTACAACGAGTTCTTCGCGAAATATGACGGCCATTTCGTCAGCAGCGGCGTCCTGTTCCGCGAAGGAGGCAGGCTGCGCAACCTCAACCTCTTTCACCACCGAAGGCAGCAAGGACTGGGGCCGAACGAATCGGGCCTGATGGCGCGGTTGCTTCCGCATTTCGCCAAGGCCGTCGACCTGTCGATCCAGCTGGAAGGGCGCGCCGCATCGCTGAGCACGAACGCGATCGAGCAGGCCGGCCCGGCGACGATCCTGTGCCAGGCCGACGGAAAGATCGTCGCCGCCGGCCGCAAGGCCGAGGCGATGCTGTCGCGGGGCGATGTCGTCGGCGCGCGCGACGGGCGGCTGCGCCTGTCGTGCCGCGAGGCGCAGGCCGAACTGGACATGCGGATCGCGGCGGCGGCGCGGCGGTTCGCGCCCGAATCGGGCAGCGTGATGGTGCAGCGCCTCTGCGACCGGCGCGTCCGCATCGCATGCGCACCGGTGCCCGAAGGCGACCACAACCGCTTTCTCGAGCCGCTGGCCTTGCTGATGATCCGCGATGACGACCGGCCGATGCTCGACCGCCGGGCGGTGGGCCGGACCTTCGCGCTCACCGAAGCCGAGACGAGCATCGCGGAACTGCTGATCGAAGGCGCGTCCTCCTCCCGCATCGCCGAGGTGCGGGGCGTTTCGGTGGAAACGGTCAACAGCCAGATCAAGTCCATCCTGTCCAAGACCGGATGTTCCAAGCGCTCCGAAATCCCGAACCTGATGCGGATGTATCTGTCGCTGTAGCGCGGCGGCGCCTATAGGCGAGGTGTATCGATCGGGAGGCTGCGATGAGCGGGAAGACGCATGGATACGAGGTGCGCGTCGTCTGGACCGGGAACGACGGGACGGGGACCCGGACCTATCGCGGCTACCGGCGCGATCACCAGATAGCGGCCCCGGGAAAGGCGCCGATCGCCGGGTCTTCCGATCCCGCCTTTCGCGGCGACCCCGCGCGATGGAATCCGGAGGAGCTGCTCGTGGCGTCGCTGTCGGCGTGCCACAAGCTCTGGTACCTGGGCCTTTGCTCGCAATCGGGCGTCAATGTCCTGTCCTATGAGGACGATGCGCACGGCGCCATGATCGAGGAGCCCGGCGGCGCGGGGCAGTTCACCGCCGTCGTGCTGCGGCCGCGGGTCTTGATCGACGCCGCGTCGGACGCGGCGCTCGCGCGCGATCTCCACCGCAAGGCGCATGCCATGTGCTTCATCGCGCGATCGGTGAATTTCCCGGTCGAGGCCGAACCCGAGATCGTCGTCGCCGCCTGAACCGTGCGCTGCGGAAAATCCTCTTCCTCCCGGCCGCACGGGTCATCCGGCGCTTTGCGGCGCGGCCAAGCGCCGCTATGGACGCCCGCATGACTCACGCTGCCTTTCCCGACCTGCGCCTCCGCCGCACCCGCCGCACCGCCTGGAGCCGCGCGATGGTGCGCGAGCATCAGCTGACCCCGTCGAACCTGATCTGGCCGCTGTTCGTCTGCCAGGGCGAGGATAGCGAGGAACCGATCGCCAGCCTGCCGGGCGTGTCGCGCTGGTCGGTCGACCGGCTCGTCGACCGTGCCAAGGATGCGGTCGCCGCCGGCATCCCCTGCCTCGCGCTCTTTCCCTACACCCAGCCCGAGCGGCGCAGCGAGGACGGCGCCGAGGCGCTCAACCCCGACAATCTGATGTGCCGCGCGACCGCGGCGGTCAAGGATGCGCTCGGCGACGCCATCGGCGTGCTCACCGACGTCGCGCTCGACCCCTATACCAGCCACGGGCAGGATGGGCTGATCGACGGCACGGGCTATGTCCTCAACGACGAGACGGTCGAGGTGCTGGTCGGGCAGGCGCTCAACCAGGCGCGCGCCGGCGCCGACATCATCGCGCCCAGCGACATGATGGACGGCCGCGTCGGCGCGATCCGCGAGGCGCTGGAGATCGAAGGGTTCGGCCATGTCCAGATCATGGCCTATTCGGCCAAATATGCGTCGGCCTTCTATGGCCCGTTCCGCGACGCGGTCGGATCGCGCGGGCTGCTGAAGGGCGACAAGAAGACCTATCAGATGGACCCCGCCAATGTCGAAGAGGCGCTGCGCGAGGTCGAGCAGGATCTGGCCGAAGGCGCCGACAGCGTGATGGTCAAGCCGGGCCTGCCCTATCTCGACGTGGTGCGCGCGGTGAAGGATACCTTCGCCGTGCCCGTCTACGCCTATCAGGTGTCGGGCGAATATGCGATGATCGAGGCCGCGGCGGCGGCCGGGGCGGGCGAGCGCGACGCGCTGGTCCTCGAAACGCTGCTCGCTTTCCGCCGCGCCGGCGCGTCGGGCGTGCTCACCTATCACGCGCTCCACGCGGCGCGGCTGCTGGGCGCCTGATACGGTGCCGCGCATGACCGCGGTCGCCTCGCCGCGCCGCTGGCTGTTCGTGCTGACGATCCTCGTCGGCAGTTTCCTGCTTTTCCTCGTCCAGCCGATGGTCGCGCGGATGGTGCTGCCGCGGCTCGGCGGGGCGCCGATGGTGTGGAACAGCGCGATGCTTGTCTATCAGGCGCTGCTGCTCGGCGGCTATGCCTATGCGCACTGGCTCGGCCGCTTCGCGGTGCGGCGGCAGGCGGCCATCCATGTGGCGCTGCTGCTGGTCGCCGCGCTGTGGCTGCCGATCGGCATCGCGCAGCTTCCGCCGCCCGCGCCGGGGCAGGAGGCGCTGTGGGTGCCGCTGCTGCTCGCGGCGTCGATCGGCCCGGTCTTCTTCGCGGTCGCCGCGCAGGCACCGCTGATGCAGCGCTGGTTCGCCGCCGATCCGCGGGCGGGCGATCCCTACATGCTCTATGCGGCATCGAACCTGGGCAGCTTCGCCGGGCTGATCAGCTATCCCGCGCTCGTCGAGCCGGCGCTGCCGCTCGCCGTGCAGAGCTGGGGGTGGAGCGCGGGCTATGCGCTGCTGGTGCTGCTCGTCGCGGCGAGCGCCGCGGCGCGGTGGCACGGCGGGGCGGACATGGCCGGGGACGGCGGCGGCGCCGAGGCGCGGCCGACCGCGCGCCGCCAGCTTCGCTGGCTGCTGATCGCCGCGGTGCCGTCGGGGCTGATGCTGTCGACGACGACGCACCTGACCACCGATATCGTTGCGATGCCGCTGCTGTGGGTGCTGCCGCTGGGCCTCTATCTGCTGAGCTTCGTCATCGCCTTCGCGGCCGCGCGCGCGCCGGCGCGCATCGCCATCGTCATCGCGCCGGCGGTGCTGCTGGGGGTCGGCGGGCTCGCGCTGCTCAGCACGGGGGGCGCCGCGATGCTGATCGCGATCGCCAGCCTGGGGATGCTGTTCGTCGTCGCGACGGCGCTCCATGCGCATCTGTACGACCTGCGCCCCGCGCCGCGCTATCTGACGCTTTTCTATCTCGTCATGTCGGCGGGCGGGGTGCTCGGCGGCCTGTTCGCCGCGCTGGCGGCGCCGCTGCTGTTCGACTGGGTCTACGAGCATCCGCTGCTCGTTCTCGCCGCGGCGCTGCTGCTGCCGCTGCCGCCGCTGCTGGCGTGGGAGAAATGGACGCATCTGTCGGCCGGCGCGACGCGCATCATGGTGGCGCTGTTCGTCCTGACCGCGCTGTTCGCCAGCTTTCATCTCGTCCGGACATGGACCGGCGAATTCGCGGGGGCCGCGCTGCTGTGGGGCGGCTTCATCTTCGCGATCGGGCTGCTGGTGACGCGCTGGCGCTGGGCCTATGCGACGGTGCTGGCGCTGCTGATGGTCGGGCTCGGCGGCTGGAGCACGCTGCACGACAGCCTGTCCGACATGCGCGTGCGCAGCTATTTCGGCGTCTATACCGTCACCGACGATCCCTGGCGCCACCAGCGCCGGCTCGCGCACGGAACGACGCTGCACGGCCTGCAGCGCACCGACGCGGGGCACGAGCTCGACCCCACGACCTATTATGGCCCGCAATCGGGGGTCGGTCTCGCGCTCGACCGGATCGAGGCGCTCGCCGGGCCGGGGGCTTCGGTCGGGATCGTCGGGCTCGGCGCCGGGACGCTCAGCTGCTATCGCCGGCCGGGCCAGCACTGGACGATCTTCGAGATCGACCCGGTGATGGTCGACATCGCGCGCGACCCGACGAAATTCACCTTCCTGTCGCGCTGCGCGCCGCATGCGCCGGTGGTGATCGGCGACGCGCGGCTGCAGATCGCGGGCCAGCCCGCGGGGCGCTTCGATATCCTCGTCATCGACGCCTTTTCGTCGGATGCGATCCCGCTGCACCTGCTGACGCGCGAGGCGATCGGCATCTATGCGCGCGCGCTCAAGCCCGACGGGCTGCTGCTCATCCATATCTCGAACCGCTTCTTCAACCTCGAACCCGTGCTCGATGCCGAGGCGAAGGCGCGCGGCTGGGCCGCGGCGATCCGCAACGACCCGGCGGGCCGCGGCGACGATCCCGACATGCTGACGCGGTCGAGCTGGGTCGCGCTCGCCGCGACGCCGCAGCGGCTCGCGCAGTTGACGGGACCCCTCAAGTCCGCCGACAAGGCGCACGAGGACGGCGCGTGGATCGCGCTTGCCGGCCGCCCGCATTTCGATCGCTGGACCGACGATTATGCGTCGACCCTGCCGATCCTCTATTGGAACCACATCTTCTTCGGACGCAGCGAATGACCCACAGCGATATCAGCATCATCAGCGTGAACGGCAAGACGCCGCGCATCGACCCTAGCGCCTTCATCGCGCCGGGGTGCCGGATCATCGGCGACGTCGAGATCGGGCCCGACGTCAGCATCTGGTACAATTGCGTGCTGCGCGCCGACGTCAGCCATATCCGCATCGGCGCGCGGTCGAACGTCCAGGACGGCAGCGTGATCCATTGCGATGGTCCGACCCCGCTCCGTCCCGACGGCTATCCGACGATCATCGGCGAGGACGTGCTGATCGGCCATCTGGCGATGGTGCACGGTTGCACGCTCGCCGACCGGGCGTTCGTCGGGCTGAAGGCGACGGTGATGAACGGCTGCCGCATCGGCAGCGACGCGATGCTGGCGGCGGGCGCGCTGCTGACCGAGCACAAGGAGATTCCGCCGCGCGAGCTGTGGGCGGGCGCGCCGGCGCGGCGCGTGCGCGACATCGACGACGCGCAGGCGGCCGGAATGCAGGCGGGCGTCGCCCATTATGTGCTCAACGGCCGCATGCACAAGGCGGCGGTGGAGGGGGCTTAAAGTATCGTGCGTTGAATCCGCCTCACTGGAATCGGAGTGATGCCGATTTCGTGCACGCTGCTATAGAGCATCGAGCCTTAAATCTGACCCATCGTCCCGTTCGTGTCGAGCGAAGTCGAGACACCCATCTGTGTGGTGCAAGGCCGATGGGTGTCTCGACTTCGCTCGACACGAACGGATAAGAGGCGGTGCAGGTTTATGGCACGCCGCTCCAGGGCTGCAACAGGATAGCCATTGCGAACGATCTCCAGCGTGCGTTCATTCGGGCCGGTGGCTGGAGATTGCTTCGCTTTGCTCGCGATGACGATGGGGGGATTTGGCGATGTCGGTCCTCAGCCTTCGGCTTCCTCCGGCACCGCCAGCCCGTTCTTCAGCATCACCGGCACCTGCGTCAGCGTGAAGAGGAAGGAGAGCGCGGTCACGCCCCATACCTTGATCGTCAGCCACAGGTCGAAGCTCATCCGCTGCGCCTCGATCAGTTCGTACATGACATGGTTGGCGATGCCCAGGACGGCGAAGAACAGGCCCCAGTTGCGCGAGAGCAGCAGCCAGCCGCGCTCGGTCATGCCTTCGAGCGCCGACTGCAGCAGATATTTGAGCATCGGCTTGCCCAGCGCCCAGCCGCCGAGCAGCAGGACGGCGAAAGCGGCGTAGATGATCGTCGGTTTCATCACGATGAAGCGTTCGTCGTGGAACCAGACGGTCAGCGCGCCGAAGCCGATGACGAGGATGCCCGACATCCACAGCATCGGCGAAATCTTGCCCAGCTTCCATTTCGACACCGCCATCGCGACGACGATCGCGGCCATGAAGGCGAGTGTGCCCTTGATCGCCCCGGCGGTCGCCGCAAAGGCGCCGCTGCCGCCCGAGGTGAATTTATAGACGAGGAAGAAGACGAGCAGCGGCCCGAAATCGATCGCGAAGTTCAGCCAGCCATGCTTCGCGGGCGGCGGCGCGGGGATCGGCTCGGGGCCGCCGGGAAGCTGGTCGCTCATCGGATATTTCCTGCAATGATGCCCGCGATCTCGTCGGCGTCGAAGGGGCGGAGATCGTCGATCGTCTCGCCGATGCCGATCGCGTGGATGGGAAGCCCGTGGCGCTCGGCCGCGGCGACGAGGACGCCGCCGCGCGCGGTGCCGTCGAGCTTGGTCATGACGAGGCCGGTGACGCCCGCGACCTCGCGGAACACGTCGATCTGCGACAGCGCATTCTGCCCCGTCGTCGCATCGAGCACCAGCACGACGTCGTGCGGCGCGGCAGGGTTCAGGCGGCCGAGCACGCGCTTGATCTTGGCGAGTTCGTCCATCAGCTCGCGCTTGTTCTGCAGGCGGCCGGCGGTGTCGACGATCAGCACGTCGATGCCGGTCGCGGTCGCCTGCTTGACCGCGTCGAACACGATGCCCGCGGCGTCGCCGCCCTCCGGCCCTGCCATGATCGGCACGCCGAGCCGCTCGGCCCAGACCTTGAGCTGTCCGATCGCGGCGGCGCGGAAGGTGTCGCCGGCGACGAGCATCACGCCATAATCCTGTTCCTGGAACAGGTGCGCGAGCTTGGCGATGGTGGTCGTCTTGCCCGACCCGTTGACACCGATCACCAGGATCACCTGCGGGCGCGGGAAGGCGTCGATCTCAAGCGGTTCGGCGACCGGGCGCAGCACCGCCGCGATCTCTTCGGCCACCACCTTGCGCAGTTCCTCTGTGCTGCCCGCGACCGCATCGCGCCGCGCCGCGAGCCGCTCGCGGATGCGCGCCGCCATGGCGGGGCCGAGATCGGCGGTGATCAGCGCCTCCTCGATCCGGTCGAGGTCGTCGTCGTCGAGCCGTCCCTTGCCGGTCAGCCCCGACAGATTCTCGCCCAGCCGTTCCGACGTGCGGCGCAGGCCGCCGAACAGCCGTTCGCTCCAACTCGTGCTCATGCCGTTCCATCCTTGTCGATGCGGGTTGCCGCCATCCGCTCGCCGTCGCGCGCGCCGATGCGCACCGGCACGATGCTGCCGGGTGCCGCAGGCGCCGCGAGCGTCAGAGCGGTGAAATCCTCGCCATGGCCGCTCACCCCGTCGCGCTCGACGAGCATCGCGGCGATGCGTCCGCGCCGCGCGTCCATCCAGGCGTGGCGGCGGCGCGCATTGGCCTCGCGCAGGCGCGCCGCGCGCTCGCGGGCGACGGCGCGGCCGACCTGCGGCATGCGTGCCGCCGGGGTTCCGGCGCGCGGGCTGTAGGGGAAGATATGGCCGAAGACGATGTCGCAGTCGTCGACCAGCGCCAGCGTGTTCGCGAACATGCCGGCATCCTCGGTCGGAAAGCCGGCGATCAGGTCGGCGCCGATCGCGATGGCGGGGCGCGCGGCCTTGAGCCGTTCGACGAGCCGCACCGCGTCGGCGCGGCGGTGGCGCCGCTTCATCCGCCGCAGCACCATGTCGTCGCCCGCCTGGAGCGACAGGTGGACATGCGGCATCACGCGCGCTTCCTGCGTCAGCAGCGCGAACAGCGCGGCGTCGATGCGGTCGGGGTCGAGCGACGAGAGGCGGAGGCGGTCGAGGCCGGGGAGGGCGAGCAACGCCTCGGCCAGCGCGGCGAGGCTGGTGCCGCTGTCGTCGCCATAGCTGGCGAGATCGACGCCGGTGAGCACGATCTCGCGCTGGCCGCGGTCGATCGCGGTCCGCGCTGCGGCGAGTATGGCGTCGACGGGAGCGGAGCGCGCCGCGCCGCGCGCGAGGACGGTCGCGCAGAAGGTGCAGTCGTGCGAGCAGCCGGTCTGGACGCCGAGGAAGGCGCGCGCGTGGTCGGCGCCGGAGAGGGCGGGAGTATAGGGAAGGGAAGAACGGCCCCCTTCGACTGCCTTGCAGGCGCTCAGGACAGGCTTCGACAAGTTCAGGGCGAACGGCGAAGAAATTGCGCCGTCATCCAAATCCGTTCGTGCCGACCCCGGATCAAGTCGGGGGGAAGCACCGTTCTTGTCCTTGGAACGATAGCTCTCGGCCAGCCCCTTGGCATCGTTCGCCACCACCCGCGCGCCCATGTCCGCGAAGCGCTGCGCTTCCAGTTCCGCCGCGCATCCGGTCACCACGACATCTGCGCCCGGCCGCTCGCGCAGCGCGCGTCGCACCGCCTGCCGCGCCTGCCGCACCGCCTCGTCGGTCACCGCGCAGCTGTTGAACACGATCGTGTCGGCCGCGCCCGCGCGCAGCGCCGCCGCGCGGACCGCTTCGCCCTCGGCGAGGTTGAGCCGGCAGCCGAAATTGACGACCTCGACGCGGGGGCCGGCGCTCATCCGAAGCGGGCCCAGTCGGTCTCGCCTTCGAACACGCGCGTCGCGGCGCCGCTCATCACGATCGGCTCGCCCTCGGCCCAGCGGATGACGAGGTCGCCGCCGGGCAGCGACACGGTGACGGGCGAGCGGACCAGTCCGGCGCGGATCGCGGCGACCGCGGTCGCGCAGGCGCCGGTGCCGCATGCGTGCGTCAGCCCGACGCCGCGTTCCCAGACGCGCAGCTGAAGCTGGTCCTCGCCGTCGAGGCTGGCGACGTTGACGTTGACGCGCTCGGGAAACAGCGGATCGCTCTCGATCCGCGGCCCCAGATCGGCGAGCGGCACGGCGTCGGCCTCGGGGACGAAGAAGATGATATGCGGGTTGCCGACATTGACCGCCGCGCCATGTTCGAGCTCGTCCCAGGCGACGGGCATGTCGCGCGTGTCCATCGGCATCGCGAGCGGAATCCGCTCCCAGTCGAACGCCGGCTCGCCGAGCGTCACTTCGGCGCCGCCGTCGGCCGGCGTGACGCGCAGCATCCCGCCCAGCGTTTCGATCACCGCGGGCTTGCCGAGCAGCGTCGCGACGCAGCGCGTCGCATTGCCGCACGCCTCGACCTCGCCGCCGTCGGCGTTGAAGATGCGCATCCGGACATCGGCCTTGTCCGACGGTTCGAGCAGGATGAGCTGGTCGCACCCGATGCCGTGGCGGCGGTCGGCGATCGCATGCGCGCGCGCCGGCGTCATCGCGACCGCATGCTCGCGCGCGTCGATGACGACGAAGTCGTTGCCGAGGCCGTGCATCTTGGTGAAACGATCCGCCATAGCGGGCGCATTTAGGGATGCGGGGCGGGGAAGTCTAGCGAGGCGTCCGAGTCCGCCCGACTCTCGCTTTCCTTGCAGAGGGGGCGTTTCACGCCTGCTTGCGCAATTCGTCTTCCTCGCCCGCCGGTGCGTCGGGCAACGCCGGCATCCGCAGCAGGCCGCGGTCGGCGAGCATCCGCGCGGTGTCGTCGGCGGACATCGCGCGACCGTAATGCCAGCCCTGTCCCTTGAGGCAGCCGAGCCGCATCAGTTCGATCGCGCTCGCCTCGTCCTCGACCCCCTCGGCGGTGATCGGCATGGCGAGACTTTCGCCCAGCCGGATGATCGCGACGACGATCGCCCGCGCATCGGAACTGCCGCGCATCGCCGCGATGAAGCTCTTGTCGATCTTGATCCGGTCGAACGGCAGCGCGCGCAGGTGCGACAGCGACGAATAGCCGGTGCCGAAATCGTCGAGCGAAAGCGACACGCCCTGATTCTTGAGGCTGGTGACGATCGAGCGGACGAGGGGCAGATTCTCGAACAGCGAGCTTTCGGTGATCTCGACCTCTAGCTGGCTTGCCGGAAAGCCCGTTTCGACGAGCAGCTTGGTCAGCTTCTGGCTGAACCAGGGGTCCTTCAGCTGCTGCGGCGAGATGTTGACCGCGAGCATGATCGAGGGGTCCCAGGCCTTGGCCGCCTCCATCGCCTGGCGGATGACCTGCAGCGACAGTTCGCCGATCAGCCCGCTTTCCTCCGCGATCGGGATGAAGCGTTCGGGCGGGATCATCCCATATTCGGGCGAATCCCAGCGCATCAGCATCTCGAAGCCGACGAGGCGGCCGCTCGCGATGTCGACCTGCGGCTCGAAATGGGGAACGAACTCGCCGCGCGGCATGCCGCCGCGGATTCCGGTCTCGATCTGGTTGCGGACCTGGACCGCCATCTCCATCCCCGGTTCGAACCAGATGTGGCGGTTCCGGCCCTTGTCCTTGCCGTGATACATGGCGATGTCGGCCTGGCGGACCATCGTTTCCATCGTCGTGCTCGCGTCGTCGGCGAGCGCGATCCCCAGCGAGGCGCCGATGCGGATATGCTGCGCGTCGTGCGCGACCGAATCCTCGAGCGCGGCGACGAGCTGCGCGGCGAGCGCGTCGATCTGGGGCCGCGCGGCGGGCTCGAAGACCAGCATCGCGACGAATTCGTCGCCGCCGAGCCGCGCCTTGGCCGCGTTCGGCGGCAGGACCGTGCTGATCCGGTCGGCCGCGACCTTCAGCACGCGGTCGCCCGCGGCGTGGCCGTGGATGTCGTTGACGGTCTTGAAATGATCGAGGTCGAGCAGGAAGAGCGCGACCTGCCGTTGCTGCGCCGCGGCGCGTGCGATCAGTTCCTGTCCCCGCGCCAGCAGCGCGCGGCGGTTGAGGAAGCCGGTCAGCGGGTCGGTGTCGGCGAGGTAGCGCGCGCGCTGCTCGGCCTCGGTCCGCTCGCGAATCTCGCGGTTGAGATCCTCGTAGCGGCGCCAGCCGAACAGGATCAGCGCAATGTTGAGGACCAGCGCGACCGACAGCACCTTGTCGGGGCCGCCGCCCAGGCCGATCAGCGTCTGCACCACCGCCTGCATCACGTTGCTGCCGGTGCCCACGAAAAGCAGGATCGCCGCAACGACGATGCCGCCGGCAACGATATCGCGCCGCGCATCCTCGCTTCGATCGCGCCGCCTGGGCGCCGCCATTGTCTGAATAGTCCCCACCATCGACGTGATACTGCCCGCGAAGCGGTGAAATTTGCGTTAAGTGATCCGGGGCGGCGGAACGGCGCGGTCGCTTCGATCTCCTGCGTTGCCGCGACTTGCCTTTTGCCGCCCTTTTGCCTAAAGGCGCGGTGTGCGTCCGCATGAGGCGGATGGACGGATCGACATCCGCGACGGAAATTCTGTCCACGGATAGCCGCTGGTTGGCGAGGTTTCGCTCACCGGCGTCTTTTGCGTTGCGGTGTAGGTAAGGGATTGTAAAGGCGCATGTTCGACAGTCTGAGCAATCGGCTTGGCGACGTTTTCGGAAAGCTGCGCGGCCGCGGCGCGCTGACCGAGGCCGACGTGCGCGCCGCGATGCGAGAGGTGCGAATCGCGCTGCTCGAGGCCGATGTCGCGCTGCCCGTCGTGCGCAGCTTCGTCGATCAGGTCACCGAACTGGCGATCGGCCAGAATGTCCTACGCTCGGTCACCCCGGGCCAGCAGGTGGTCAAGATCGTCAGCGATGCGCTGACCGAGATGCTCGGCGCCGAGGCGGTCGAGCTCGACCTCGCCGTTACCCCGCCGGCCGTCATCATGATGGTCGGCCTGCAAGGCTCCGGTAAAACCACGACGACCGCGAAGATCGCGAAGCGGCTGAAGGAAAAGGAGCGCAAGAAGGTGCTGATGGCGTCGCTCGACGTCAATCGCCCCGCCGCGCAGGAACAGCTGGCCGTGCTCGGCGAGCAGATCGACGTCGCGACGCTGCCGATCGTCGCGGGCCAGCAGCCGACCCAGATCGCGCAGCGCGCCCTGCAGGCGGCGAAGCTGCAAGGCTTCGACGTGCTGATGCTCGACACGGCGGGCCGCCTTCACGTCGACCAGCAGCTGATGGACGAAATGCAGGCGGTGGCGCGCACCGCCGAGCCGGCCGAGACCCTGCTGGTCGTCGACAGCCTGACCGGCCAGGACGCGGTGCAGGTCGCGCAGCGCTTCACCGAGCAGGTGCCGCTGACCGGCGTCGTGCTGACCCGCATGGACGGCGACGCGCGCGGCGGCGCCGCGCTGTCGATGCGCGCCGTCACCGGCAAGCCGATCAAGTTCGCGGGCACGGGCGAGAAGCTCGACGGGCTGGAGACCTTTCACCCCGCGCGCATCGCCAACCGCATCCTCGGCATGGGCGACGTCGTCAGCCTTGTCGAGCGTGCCGCCGAGACCATCCAGGCCGACGAGGCCGAGGCGATGGCGAAGAAGATGGCGAAGGGGCAGTTCGACCTGAACGACCTTCGCACGCAGCTCAACCAGATGCGCCGCATGGGTGGGCTCGGCGCGCTCGCCGGCATGATCCCCGGCCTCAAGAAGGCGCAGGCGGCGATGGCGCAGAGCGGCACCGACGACAAGATGCTCGTGCATTTCGACGCGATCATGGGATCGATGACCCCCAGGGAGCGCGCGAAGCCGGAGATCATCAACGCCAAGCGCAAGATCCGCATCGCCAACGGATCGGGCACGACGGTGCAGCAGGTGAACAAGGTGCTCAAGATGCACCAGGAAATGTCCACTGCGATGAAGAAGATCCGCAAGATGGGCGGGCTGAAGGGCCTCGGCGCGCTGTTCGGGCGCGGCGGCGGCATTCCCGGCATTCCCGGCCTTGGCGGCGGCGGAATGGGCGGCGGTCTGCCCGGGCTGGGCAGCGGCGGCCTGCCGCCCGACCTCGCCAATCTGATCAACAAGAAGAAATAATCCGAATATCCCCGATTTTCAGACAAAGAAGGACAATATCATGGCTACCTCCATTCGCCTGTCGCGCGGCGGTTCGAAAAAGCGCCCCTATTACAAGATCGTCGTCGCCGATTCGCGCAGCCCGCGCGACGGCCGCTTCATCGAGCGCATCGGCAGCTACAACCCGCTGCTCGGCAAGGATAATCCCGAGCGCGTGAAGCTCGACGTCGAGCGTGCGAAGCATTGGGTCTCGGTCGGCGCGCAGCCGACCGACCGCGTCGCCCGCTTCCTCGACGTCCTGGGCGTCAAGGAACGCGCCGCGCGCAGCAACCCGCAGAAGGGCGAGCCGGGCGAGAAGGCCAAGGAACGCGCCGAGGAGAAGGCCGCGAAGCTGGCCGAGGCCGAGGAAGCCGCGAAGGAAGCCGCCGCGGCTCCGGCTCCCGAGGCACCCGCCGAGGAAGCGGCTGCGCCCGAGGCCGCCGAAGCGCCTGCGGCTCCCGAAGCCGCCGAAGCGCCCGCGGCTCCTGAAGCCGCCGAATCGGATGCGACCGGATCGGTGAAGAGCGAAGCGACGGCCGAAGCCGTTGCCGATGCGGTGGCCGATGAGGTTCCGGCCGAAGCGACCGCCGAAGATGCGGCCGCGATCGCCGAGGAAGTCGCCGAGGGCGGCCCGGTCCCGGAAGCCGAAGAAAAGACCGAAGGTTGATTCTTCTCCCCTCCCGCTTGCGGGAGGGGTCGGGGGTGGGCCTGTGACCGCCAGGTCAGAGCACTCGCCTTCGGCTCGCCCCACCCCTAACCCCTCCCGCAAGCGGGAGGGGAACGATATGGACCGTCCCGTCACCCTTGCCGCCATCGCCGGCGCGCACGGGGTGCGGGGCGAGGTGCGGCTGAAGCTGTTCGGCGAAGGCGCGGATGCTCTCCGCGCATTTTCCGTTTTCGACGCGGGCGGGCGCAAGCTGACGCTGAAATCGGTGCGCCCCGCCAATCAGGGCGCGGTGGCGAGCTTCGCTGAAATCACCGACCGCGGCGCGGCGGAGGCGCTGCGCGGCACGCTGTTGACCGTCCCTCGCTCGGCGCTGCCGCCGCTGGGCGAGGGCGAATATTACCACCATGACCTGATCGGCCTGCCGTGCGTGTCCACCGACGGAACCGCGCTGGGCCATGTCGCAGCAGTCGAAAATTTCGGCGCGGGCGACATAATCGAAATCGAGAAGCCGGAGGGCAAGCGCTTCATGGTGCCGATGAATGCGCAGGCCGTGCCGGAGTGGAACGAGAATGGTGTCGTCGTTGACGCGGCCTTCGTCGAATAGTATATACAATACGTATATACGGAGGCAGTGATGACGAAGGAATATCGGGCCAAGATATTCAAGTCGGGCAATTCGGTCGCGTTGCGGCTGCCGAAGGCGCTCGGGCTGGAAGCAGGCACCGAGATGATCTTGCGCGAAGAGCATGGCCAGTTCCGTTTCGAACCGGCCGACAAGCCCAAGGCGAAGATCGACGTCAGCGGCTTCGCAGGCAAGGCGCCGGGCATCAAGCTGGCGCCGCGCGAGGACTTCGATGAACGCCCGAGCGCGATTGCAGCGCGCAAGGCAGCCGAGGAAGCGGCAAAGAAAGCGTGATCCGCTACCTGATAGACGCCGACGCCGCTGTCTATGCGATGGACGACGGACATGAATTGCTGACCGCGCGCGTCGCCGACTATGCACCGGGCGAAATCGCGATGTCTGTCATCAGCTATGCCGAAGTCGCCTATGGCACTTATGTCGGTAAGCCGCCGCCGCCCGAAATCCTCGAAGCGTTCATCGAAGCCATACCGCTTGTCCCGTTCGACGAGGCGGCGGCGCGGGCCTATACGAAGCTGCCGTTCAAGCGCGCCCGCTTCGACCGCCTGCTTGCGGCGCATGCGCTCAGCATCGGCGCGATCATCATCACCAACAATGAAGATGATTTTGCCGATGTTCCGGGGCTCCGCGTCGAGAACTGGACGCGGTAGCGCCCGGCCTGCTCAGCAAATACCGCTTATGCCGCTGCGGCGGCGGGAGTCGGGGCCGCGCGTGTCTCGCGGGCGGCGTAGCCGCGCGATGGCGGTGGCCAGCGACGCGAAGCCGCGGTCGAGGTCGGCGCTGAAACGGCCGTGATTCTCGGCCCAGCCGCGCATCCACATTTCGTCGATCGGTCTTCTCCTGCGGGGTGGATGCGAGCCAGATGCGCCTTGCGTCCGCATATCGCCAACAAAAGCTTTGCGGCATAGCATAAGGATGACTTATAGATTGGCGATGCCCAACCTGCCTCCTCTAGCTGCGGTCCGCGCCTTCGAAGCCGCCGGCAGGCTGGAGAATTTCTCGCGCGCCGCCGAAGAACTCGGGATGACGCAGGCGGCGGTCAGCTATCAGGTGCGCCAATTGGAGGATCGCCTCGGCCGGGCGCTGTTCGTTCGCGAGAAAGGGCGGGTGCGCCTGTCCGAGACAGGGCAGCGGCTGCTTCCGGCGGTCCGTGCCGCCTTCGCGTCGATGGGCGACGCCTTCGCCGCGATCGGCGATGACGAGGCGGACATATTGACGATCAGCGCCGCGGTCACCTTTGGCGGCACCTGGCTCAGCGCGCGCATCGGGCGCTTTCAGCTGCGCTATCCCGATCTGGCGGTGCGGTTGTCGATGTCGAACGACTATGTCGATTTCGACGCGTCGAACGTCGACGTCGCGATCCGCATCGGTCCGGGGGGCTGGCCGGGGCTGCGCGCCGATTTCCTGTTCCGCAGCCATGTGACGCCGATCTGCTCGCCGGCCTTTCGCGACGCGAACCGGATCGCGGCGCCGGTCGACCTGTTGCGCGTCGAGCGGCTCGCGCCGAACGACGGCTGGTGGGCGGGATGGCTCGCCGAAGCGGGAGTCGACGTCGCGCCGCCGCCGCGCCGCGGGGTCGAGCTCGACAGCCAGCTTCAGGAGGCGAGCGCGGTGCAGGGCGGTTATGGCGTCGCGCTGATGACGCCGCTGCTGTGGCGCGCCGAACTCGACAGCGGGCGGATGGTCCAGCCGTTCGACACCCTCTACCAGCCCGGCGGCGCCAACTGGCTCGTCTATCGCGAAGGCCGCAGCCGCGTGCGCAAGATCGAACGATTCCGCGAATGGCTGCGCGAGGAGATGGAAAAGGATCGTCCGCTGCTGCCCGAGGCGCTATGGGAGCCGCTGCCATGAGCTTCGCCGCCGTTCCCCTGACCCTTTATCCCGACATGTTCCCCGGTCCGCTGGGGCACAGCATGGCGGGGCGTGCGCTCGAGAGCGGCCTGTGGTCGTGCGCGCCGGTGCAGATTCGCGACTTCGCGGCGGACAGGCATCGCACCGTCGACGACACGCCGGCGGGCGGCGGGGCGGGGATGGTGCTGAAGGCCGACGTGCTGGCGGCGGCGGTCGATCATGCGGCGGCGGCGCATCCCGGTTTGCCGATTCTGGCGATGACTCCGCGCGGCAAGCCGATCACGCAGGCCCGCGTGCGCGACCTGGCGGCGGGGCCGGGGGCGATCATCCTGTGCGGCCGCTTCGAGGGGTTCGACGAGCGCATCTTCGACGCGCGGCCGATCGAGCAGGTTTCGATGGCCGATATCGTCCTGTCGGGCGGCGAGATGGCGGCGCTGCTGCTTCTCGACGCTTGCATTCGGCTGCTTCCCGGCGTAATGGGCGCGGCTTCCAGCGGGGACGACGAATCGTTCGAGAACGGTCTGATCGAATATCCGCACTATACCCGACCTGTCACATGGGAAGGGCGCACGATCCCCGAAGTGCTGCGATCGGGGGATCATGCGAAGATCGCCGCCTGGCGGAAACAAAGGGCGGAAGAGGACACACGGTTACGCAGGCCGGACCTTTGGGAGCGTCATGTCGACGCTCGGGACCGACCTGCCTCTGGCGCGCAGCGAAGAGAGAAGGACAAGAGGCCATGAACCTCATCCAGACGATCGAAGCCGAGGAAATCGCCAAGGCCGCCAAGGATATCCCGACGTTCCGCCCCGGCGACACGCTGCGCGTCGGCGTCAAGGTGGTCGAAGGCGAACGCACCCGCGTCCAGAATTTCGAGGGCGTGTGCATCGCGCGCTCGAACAAGGGCATGGGCTCCAACTTCACCGTGCGCAAGATGTCGTTCGGCGAAGGTGTCGAGCGCGTCTTCCCGCTCTATTCGCCCAACATCGACAGCATTACCGTCGTCCGCAAGGGCGCCGTCCGTCGTGCGAAGCTCTACTATCTGCGGGGCCGCACCGGTAAATCGGCGCGTATTGCGGAACGCCGCGATTACCGGTCGGAAGCCGGCGAAGGCTAAGGAGAGCTTTCTCCCTACAAAGCCGAAACAGCTTTCCAAGACGACCGGTTCCGCCCCAGCGCGAAACCGGTCGTTTTTCGTTTCAAGCACCAGCATCAAAGGACAAGTTCATGGGTTATCGGATCGTCGTCGCGGGCGCGACGGGCAATGTCGGCCGCGAAGTCCTCGCCATCCTCGCCGAGCGCGAGTTCCCGATCGCCGAACTGGCCGCGGTCGCCTCGTCGCGCAGCCAGGGCGAGATGGTCGAGATCGGCGATACCGGCAAGACCGTCAAATGCCAGAATATCGAGAATTTCGACTGGGCCGGCTGGGACATGGCGATCTTCGCCATCGGGTCCGACGCGACCGCGATCCACGCGCCCAAGGCGGCGGCGGCGGGCTGCGTCGTGATCGACAACAGCTCGCTCTATCGCATGGACCCCGACGTGCCGCTGATCGTGCCGGAGGTGAACCCCGATGCGATCGACGGCTATACCGCGAAGAACATCATCGCCAACCCCAACTGCTCGACCGCGCAGATGGTCGTCGCGCTGAAGCCGCTGCACGATGCCGCGGGCGTCAAGCGCGTGATCGTATCGACCTATCAGTCGGTCTCGGGCGCCGGCAAGGCGGGGATGGACGAGCTGTGGAACCAGACGCGCCAGATCTTCGTCGGCGACGAGAAGGACGTGCAGAAGTTCACCAAGCAGATTGCCTTCAACGTCATTCCGCACATCGACAAGTTCCTCGACGACGGGTCGACCAAGGAGGAATGGAAGATGGTGGTCGAGACCAAGAAGATCCTCGACCCCAAGGTGAAGGTGGTCGCGACCTGCGTGCGCGTGCCGGTCTTCGTCGGCCATTCGGAATCGGTGAATGTCGAGCTGGAACGGGAATTGTCGGCCGAGCAGGCGCAGGAGATCCTGCGCGAGGCGCCCGGCGTGATGCTCGTCGACAAGCGCGAGGACGGCGGATACGTCACCCCGGTCGAGTGCGTCGGCGACTATGCGACCTTCGTCAGCCGCGTGCGCGACGACAGCACGGTCGACAACGGCCTCGCCTTCTGGTGCGTCAGCGACAACCTCCGCAAGGGCGCGGCGCTGAACGCGGTGCAGATCGCCGAACTGCTCGGACGGCGGCATCTGAAGAAAGGGTGAGGGGGCGCTTCCCCCTCATTCGCCCAGCGTCACCGTGCGCGTGATGCCGATCGCCTCGAGGAACGGGCGGTCGTGGCTGACGACGAGCAAGGCGCCGTCATAGGCGGCAAGGCCGGTCTCGACCGCGGTCAGCGAATCGAGGTCGAGGTGGTTGGTGGGCTCGTCAAGGATCAGCAGCTGCGGCGGCGTCGGCGCGCCGAGCGTGCAGGCGAGGCCGGCGCGCAGCATCTGGCCGCCGCTGAGCGTGCCGACGACACGGTCGGCGGCGTCGGCGCGAAAGCGGAAGCGCGCGAGCGCGGCGCGGCACTGGTTGTTCGTCGTCCCCCGGTTGAGCCGGGCGAAATTGTCGGCGATCGACAGCATGGGGTCGAGCAGCGAAAGACGCTGGTCGAACAGGGCGAAGGGCACGCCGACGCGGACCCGCCCCCGCTGCGGCGCCAGCGTTCCCGCGGCGAGCGCGAGCAGCGTCGACTTGCCCGAACCGTTGGGACCGGCGAGCGCGACGCGTTCCGGGCCGGTGATCGTCAGCGACAGGTCGCGGATCACAGAAACATCCTCGCCATAGCCCGCCGACACATGATCGAGTTCGAGCACCCGGCGCGAGGCAGGCAGTCCGGTCGCGGGCAGTGCGACCGCGAGCGGATCGACGACCTCGATCCGGCCGCGGGCGTCCGACAGCGCGCGTTCGGCCTCGGCCTGCTGGCGGTCGGCCAGCCGCCGGTTCGCGCCGCCGCTGGCCTCGGCGCGGCTCTTGAGCGTGCCGAGCAGGATCGCGGGCTCGTCGCCGCGCGCCGCCTTGCGCCGGCCGCCGGCGTCGCGGCGTGCCTGGCGCTCGGCGGTGACCTGCGCCTGCCGCCGGACCGCATCGAGCCGCTTCTCGGCGACCCCGAGCTCCGCTTCGGCGGCGGCCTGTTCGATGGCCTTGCGATCGGCGTAGGCGCTCCAGCCGCCGCCGTAGCGTGCGGCGCCGAGCCCGGTCAGCTCGACGATCGCGTCCATCTCTTCGAGCAGTTCGCGGTCGTGGCTGACGACGATCGCGCCGCCGCGCCAGCCGCGCAGCAGGTCGCGCACCGCGTCGCGCCCTTCGCGGTCGAGATTGTTGGTCGGTTCGTCGAGCAGCAGGAAATCGGGTTCGGCAAAGATCGCCCCCGCCAGCGCGGCGCGCGTGCGCTGGCCGCCCGACAGCCGGGCGAGCGGGGTGTCGGGCGGCACCGGCAGGCCGAGCCTTGCCAGGCTTTCGTCGATCCGCGCTTCGAGCGTCCAGTCGGCATCGGCGAGTTCGTCGGCGGTGGCGTGACCCGCCTCGGCCTTGCGGAGCAGCGCGACCGCGGCGCGCGCGCCGAACAGGTCGGCGACCTGGGCGTCGGGATCGACCTGCACCGTCTGGCGCAGCATCGCGAGGCTGCCGTCGACGGCGATGCGGCCCGACGTCGGCGCGATCTCGCCGGTCAGCAGCCGCAGCAGCGTCGATTTGCCGACACCGTTGCGTCCGACGACGCCGGTGCGTTCGGGATGGAATTGGAGGTCGAGGTCCGACAGGACGGCGCGGCCGTCGGGCGTGGACCAGCCGAGATGGGCGAGAGTGATGGCGGGCATGGACAAGGCTTTCCTGAAGGCAAGGCGGGGGACGCTGCGTTCAGTTGCGATCCATGATTCCATCGACTCCGTTGAGGGGGTGAGCCCCCTATCTAGGGTCGCGATGTCCGGCGGGCAAGGGTCACAGCCAGCCGATGTGCTTGAAGCGCCAATAGAGGAGGCCGCAGATGCCGCCCATCAGCGCGAGCGCGAGAGGGTAGCCGAAGGTCCAGCCGAGCTCGGGCATATGCTCGAAATTCATGCCGTAGATGCCCGCGATGGCGGTCGGCACCGCGAGGATCGCGGCCCAGGCGGCGAGCTGGCGGGTGATCGCGCCCTGGCGCTGCTGTTCGAGCAGCGAATTGGTGTCGACGACCGAGGCGGCGACGTCGCGCAGGCCGGTCAGGCGAAATTCGGCGCGCTGGACATGATCCCACACGTCGCGAAAGAAGGGGCGCACGGGGTCGTCGATACATGGCAGCGGCGCGGTCGCGAGCTTTTGCGCGACGTCCTTCATCAGGCCGGTGAGCCGCTGGAACCGGATGACATGGTGTCGCTGCGCGTAGAGGTGGCGGATCTCGGCGGCGTCGAGCGGCGTGTCCATCACGCTGTCCTCGAGCAGCAGCAGGCGATCCTCGATCGCGTCGATGACCGGGAAATAGCCATCGACGATGAAATCCAGAACCGCGTGGAGCACATAGTCGGGGCCGTGGCCGAGCAGCGCCGGGCTCGATTCGAGCTGCGCCCGTACCTCGGCATGGCCGCGCGCCGAGCCGTGGCGGACGCTGACGATGAAATGACGGTCGACGAAGAAGGCGGTCTCGCCCGGCTGGATCGCGTCGCCGTCGAGGTTGGCGGTGCGCGCGATGACGAACAACTGGTCGCCATAGACTTCGACCTTGGGAAGCTGGTTCGCCTTGAGCGCGTCCTCGACCGCGAGCGGGTGGAGGCCGAAGCGCGCCGCGATGCCTTCGAGTTCGCCGGGCGTGGGTTCGTAGAGGCCGAGCCAGAAGAAATCGCCCGGGTCGCTTTCGTCGGGGATCGTCTCGTCGGGGCCGAGATCGCGGACGAGCTTGCCGTCGTGATAGAGGCGGGCGGCCATGATCGGCATCGGCAATTATCCCCTTTCGACAGGCAATCGTTCCCCGGCGAAAGCCGGGGTCCGGACGGCGTTGCGCTGCCCCGCGTGGGCCCCGGCTTTCGCCGGGGGACAAATCCATGCGTGTCCGCAGGACATATACGCCATCGTCTGTGACGGATGCAGCGCCGTTCGACAAGCGCGAGGCGAGGGCGGACGGCGGGAGTGGGGAGCAGGGCGCTCGCCCGATTCGTCATTGACCTCGGAGAAAGCCGGGGGAAGCAATCTCCCGCCATCGGCCTTGCGCAAGACCGATGGCTGGCGATTACTTCATCGCCCGCGGCTCCTCGCAACGACGATCGGGTTAGCGGTTCGGACCGGCGGTGTGTCTTATGCGAATAAATCGCTTGCCATGGGCGCGCTACAAATGTAGCTAGGCTACAAATGTAGCGCATAAGGTGATTCGCCATGCTGTCCAGCCTGCCCCCCCGCGAACGCGAGATCGTCGATATCCTTTATGAAAGGGGCGCCTCGACGGTCGCCGAGATCGGCGAGGCGCTGAGCGACGCGCTGTCGGGCTCGGCGATCCGCGCGATGCTCAAGCGGCTCGAGGCCAAGGGCTTCGTCGATCGCACGGCGTCGGAGCGCGGCTTCCTCTATGCGCCCCGCGTGTCGGACAAGGCGGCGCGCAAGTCGGCGCTGAGCCAGGTCGTGCGCGTCTTCTTCAACGGGTCGGCGACGAGCGCGGCCGCGGCGCTGCTCGGCATGCAGGACGAGATGAGCGCGAGCGAACTCGACGAACTGCAAAAGCTGATCGCCGATGCGCGCGAAGGGAGAGCGAAATGACGATCACCGCCGCGAGCCTGCTGGGGCTCGGCCTGAAATCGCTGCTGATCGCCGGGCTGACGCTGGCGATTCTGCGCCTCGTGCGGTCGCGTTCGGCGGCCGAGCGGTCGCTGGTCGCGCACGCCGGACTGGTTGCGCTGCTGGCGCTCCCGGTCGCGGCATTGCTGCTGCCGCAATGGACGCCGCTGCCGGCCGCCTGGTCGGTGCGGCAGGCGGCGGCGCTGCCGGTGACGGAAGTCGCGGCGATGCCGGCGGAGGCGCTGCACGATGCAGCGCCCGTGGCGGCGGCGACGTGGAACTGGCCGTCGCTCTCCGACATGGCGCTCGGCATTTATGCGCTGCCGCTGCTGCTGCTGTTCGCGCTGATGGCGCTGGCGGTGGTGCGGCTGTTCGCGATGCGCGCGCGCGCCGACGTGCTGGTCGAGGCATCGTGGCTGTCGGCCCTGGCCGAGGCGCAGCGGCGCATGGGCTTCAAGCACGGCACCGCACTGCTGGTGAGCGAGGAATTGCGCTCGCCGATCAGCTGGGGCGTGCTGCGCCCGACGATCGTGCTCAGCCCCAAGGCGGTCGGCGCGGTCGGCGAGGCCGAGGCGATCATCGCGCACGAACTGGCGCATGTCGCGCGGCTCGACTGGGCGAAGCTGCTCGCCGCCCGGCTGGCCTGCGCGCTTTTCTGGTTCAATCCGCTGGTCTGGATGCTGGCGCGCGAAAGCCACCAGTTGCGCGAGGAAGCCGCCGACGACGCCGTGCTGATGGCCGACATCGACGGCCCCGATTATGCGACGCTGCTCGTCGGCGCGGCGCGGCACGACAATCAGGGCGCGCTGCTTGCCGCGCACGGCGTCGCGCCGGGCAAGGGCAGCCTCAAGCGCCGGATCACGCGCGTCCTCGACGCGAGCCTGAAGCGCGGGCCGGCGAGCGCGAGCTGGATGCTGATGAGCCTGGTGCTGCTCGCCGGGATCACCGCGCCGCTCGCCGCCTTTTCGGCCACCACCGGGCAAAGGGCAGCGGCGGCAGTCCACGCCGTCGCCGCCCCCGCCCCGACCGCGGCACCGCAGTCCGCCGCGGTCGCGGGCGGCGCCCCGGAGGCCGCGACGCCAGCCGCCCCGGTCGCGAAGCCGCAGGCCGGTCCATTGACCGTCGACGAACTGGTGGGGATGCGCGCGGTGGGGGTGACGCCCGAGGATGTGCGCGCGATGCGCCGTCATGGGTCGGTCGATTCGGACGACATCATCGCCGCGAAGGCGAGCGGGGTCGATCCCGACTATATCGCCGCGATGCGCCGTCTGTTTCCGCACGCGGCGCTCGACGACCTGATCGGCGCCAGAGCATTGGGCGTCTCGCCCGATTACGCCCGCGCGATGCAGGCGCAGTTCCCCGACGTCGATCTCGACGATCTGACCGCGATGCGCGCGGTCGGGGTGACGCCCGATTACGTCGCGCGGATGCGCCGCGCCGGTCAGCCGCTTGCCGATCCCGACGATGCGATCGAGGCGCGGACGGTCGGAAGCTGGGGCAGCGGGCGGCACAGCGTCGTTCGGTCGCGGTCGGGGGCGACCGTTCGGGCCGAAGCCGGCGGCAGCGTCGAAGTGCGCAGCGCCGACGGAGCTGTGGTGCGGGTCGCGGCGCCGAGCCCGCCGGGACCGCCAAGGCCGCCCGTAGTACCGAAGGACTGACGCCCGGCCACTGGCCGAAGCGACACCGCCGATCATCGAACCGAAGTTTGGAAACGCCGTTGCGGCGGCGAGCGGAGACGCTCGGCCGGCGCAGGGAGGAGGAGTATCCCCATGAAAGCCAGAATCAACGCCCTGTTCGTCGCCGCGGGCGCCGCGGTCTTGCCGGTCATCGCCTGCACGGCGCCGGCGCAGCGGAGCCAGGCCGCCGCGCCCGCGAGCGACGCCATCCGCTGGGAGGTGTCGGTGCGCGATAGCGGAGACCACGCGCCGCGCCTGCGGCTCAGCCAGCGCAAGTCGACCAGCGACCTGCAACTCGACGGGCGGCGCGCCGAGTTCGGCGCGGCGCGGTCTGCGCTGGGCGGTGCGGCGGGGCCGGTGTCGTTCAGCGTCGTGCACGAGGCGGGGCGGCTCGATTGCAGCGGCCGCCTGAATGCCGCGTTCGACGGCGCGGGCCATTGCCGGTTCCAGCCCGATGCGGGATTTGCGCGGGCGCTGTCCGATCGCGGAATCGGAACGCCGTCGCGCGACCAGCAGCTCGCTATGCTGATGGTCGATGCCACCACCGCCCTTGCCGACGGGCTGATCGGAGAGGGCGTGCGGCCGAAGGACGGCAGCGACCTGATCGCCGCGGCGGCGCTCGGGGTCACGGGCGCCTATGTCCACGAACTCCAGTCGGGCGCATTGCGGCTGACGGCGATCGACGACGCGATCGCGTGCAAGGCGCTGGGGGTCGATGGTGCCTATGTGCGCGGGCTCGCCGCGGCGGGCTATGCCTCGCTGTCGTCCGACGAGGTGGTGAGCCTGAAAGCGCTGGGGGTGACGCCCGACTATGCGCGTTCGATGAATGCGGCCGCGAGGGCAGCGAAATGAGCCGCTGGACGAGCATTGTCGCTCTCGCCGCGGCGCTGGGTGCGGGCGCGGTGCAGGCGCAGGAAACGCCCGCCGCCCCGGCGATCGCCCCCGCTCCCGCGCCGTCCGACGCGGCGCGGCAGGTCTATGCCCCTGCCGACTTCGCGCGCTATGCGCCCAAGAACGCCTATGACATGCTGGCGCAGGTTCCCGGCTTTTCGATCCGCGACAATGAGGAGCGGCGCGGGCTGGGGCAGGCGACGGGCAATGTGCTGTTCAACGGCGTGCGTCCGTCGACCAAGTCCGACGATATGGCGACGCTGCTGTCGCGCATCCCGGCGGGCAATGTCGAGCGGATCGAGATCGTCGACGGCGCCTCGCTCGATATTCCGGGGCTGTCGGGACAGGTCGCGAACATCGTCTACCGCGCCCCCGATTTTTCCGGGCAGTTCGCCTGGAAGCCCGAGTTCCGCGCGCATTATGCGCATCCGCTCTATACCCGCGGCGATATCTCGGTGCGTGGGCGGACCGGCGCGATCGAATATGAACTCGGCCTCTACAACAACGAGGGCGCGCGCAGCGCCGCCGGCGGCCCGACGCTGATCCTCGACGGTGCGGGGCGCATCGTCGAGCAGCGGCACGACGTCTGGCGCAGTCCCTATGACACGCCCAAGCTGTCGGGGCATCTGACATGGGACGGCCCCGGCGATTCGATCGCGCATCTCGGCGCCCATTATCAGCGCAAATACGACCGCTATGTCGAGGACGGGCTGCGGACGAGCGTCGGCGACCCCGACCGCTTGCGCACCGTGCGCGAGAGGAACGACAGCTGGAATTACGAGCTGAGCGGCGATTACCAGTTCGGCCTCGGCCCCGGGAAGCTGAAGCTGATCGGCCTGCGGCGGTTCAGTCACGAACCCTATTCGCAGGAGATCGTCACCCGCTTCGCCGACGCGACGCCGCCCGAGGGCGACCGGTTCGCGCAGCGCGGCAATCTGGGCGAGACGATCGCGCGCGGCGAATATCAGTGGAAGATGCTGGGCGGCGACTGGGAATTGTCGGGCGAGGCGGCGTTCAACACGCTCGACAATGTCGCGTCGATCGCGGTGCTCGATCCCGCCGCCGGCGTCTTCGTCGACCAGCCGTTTCCGGGCGGGATCGGCGGCGTCAGCGAGGATCGCTACGAAGGACTGCTCAGCTTCGGGCGCAAGCTGACGGACACGCTGTCGTTCCAGCTCGTCGCGGGCGCCGAGCATTCGAAGATCACCCAGACGGGCATCGGCGGACAGGAGCGCAGCTTCTTCCGTCCCAAGGGATCGCTGACGCTCGCCTGGGCGCCGTCGGCCGATCTCGACATGTCGTTGAAGATCCGGCGGCGCGTGCTGCAGCTGTCCTTCTATGACTTCCTTGCGCGGGCGTTCCTGAACGACGACAATCAGAACGAGGTCAACAACGACCTGAGGCCGCAGCAGGACTGGAGTTTCGAGTTCGAGGCGAACAAGACGCTCGGCGCCTGGGGGTCGACGAAGCTGAACCTCGTCTACCGCGATGTTGAGGATCGCGTCGACGTCATCCCGGTCGGCGCGAGCGGCGAGGCGGTCGGCAATATCGACCGAAGCTGGGCCGCGGCGATCGACTGGACGACGACGATCAACCTCGACCCGGCGGGGCTGAAGGGCGTCAAGGTCGACACGCACCTGCTGCTCCAGACCTCGTCGATCCGCGACCCCTTCACCGGCGAGACGCGCCAGTGGAGCGGCTTCACCGACCGGCAGATCGAGATCGACCTGCGGCACGATATCCCCGGCAGCGACTGGGCATGGGGCTTCAACGCCAACCACAGCCACATTCAGCCCAACTATCGGCGCAACCAGGTCGACCGGACGTGGGAGGGGCCGGTGTTCGCCAGCCTCTTCGTCGAGAACAAGGACGTGTTCGGAATGACGGTGCGGGCGCAGGTCGCCAATATGTTCAACGCCCGTTCGCGCCGCGACCGGACCGTCTACACCGGTGTGCGCGGCGAAAGCCCGATCGCCTTCGTCGAGCAGCGCGACCGGCTGATCGGACCGGTCTTCGCCTTTTCGGTGCGGGGGAAGTTTTAGGCTCCGATGACTTTGGATTGACCCGCTTCGTCATTGCGAGCGGAGCGAAGCAATCCAGAGCGGTTTACATGAGCTCTGGATTGCCGCGCGGCTTCGCCGCTCGCAATGACGATTCCATTCGATGTGGCTCCCCGGCCGGGGAGGGCCCGCCGGTTCGGTTTCAACGGGCTTTGGCGACGATAACGATTACCGCGCGCCGTTTTTCTTCGCGCTATTGCCGCGCAGCGGCGCTTTCGGCGCGGATGGCGCCGAACTCGCTCGTCGGTTGCCAGCCGGGCCAGCGGGTCGAGCGTGCGAGTTCATCACCGATCTGGTAAAAAAGCTGAATATCCTGAACCGCGCCGTCGAGGTTCCAGCTGGGGTCCCAAGCGTCGCACGCCTGATGATAGCATTGGCCGGTATAGGCATCGACCCATGCCTGTCCGGCCGCCTTGCCGCCTTCGACGAGGTCGGAGGCGCCCGCGATGCCCATCATCAGCAGGACGGGAACGCCGCGCTTGGCAAGGCTGAAATGGTCGGCGCGGAAGAAGAGGCCGCGCTCGGGCAGGCTTTCCTCGCTGACGCTGCGCCCCTGCGCCGCCGCGAAGCGGGCGAGGTCGTCTTCCAGCGTGCTCTGGCCCTTGCCGACGAGGATCACGTCCTTCGCGCGGCCCGCGGTCTGGAGGATGTCGAGGCCGAGGTTGGCGACGGTCTTCTCGACCGGGAAGAGCGGATTGGCGGCATAATGTTCGGAGCCGAGCAGGCCGCGTTCCTCCGCGGTCCAGAAGGCGAAGACGATGCTGCGCTCGGGCGGCGGCGCGGCCTTGAACAGGCGCGCCATCTCGAACATGCCGGCGACGCCGAGCGCGTCGTCGTTGGCGCCGGCGCGATAGATGCGGCCCTGCGCATCGGGTTCGCCCTCGCCATAGGCATCCCAGTGCGCGCCGATCATCACCACCTCGTCGGGGCGCTGCGTGCCGGTGATCTTCGCGAGGACGTTCTGGCTCTGCACCTCTTCGTGCGCGGAGGGAATGGCGGCGTCGAAATTCGTGCCGAGGTCGACGGGGCGGAAATCGGCGCGGCGCGCGGCGACGCGCAGCTTCGCGAGGTCCTGACCGGCGGCGGCGAACAGCTTCGTCGCGGTGTCGCCCGAAATCCAGCCCTGCAGCGCGAGGCTGGTCATCTTTTCGGGCGGGACGACGAGGCCGTAATTCTCGCCCCCGGGGCTGTTGACGACGTTCCAGCCGTAGCCCACGCCCTCGGTATCGTGGACGATCAGCGCCGCGACCGCGCCCCGGCGCGCCGCTTCCTCGAACTTGTAGGTCCAGCGGCCGTAATAGGTCATCGTCCGGCCCTTGAACTTGCCGAAGGCGGGCTCGCCCTTCTTCGCGACGAAATCGGGGTCGTTGATCAGAAAGACCGCGACCTTGCCCTTGAGATCGACGCCCTTGAAATCGTCCCAGCCGCGTTCGGGCGCGTTGACGCCATAGCCGACGAACACCATCGGCGCGCCGGCGACCACGGCGCGGTCGTTCGGCTGAAGCGTCGATAGATAGATGTCGGTGCCGAAGGCGAGCGGGGTGGTCGTGCCGCCGCGGTCGAAGGCGAGCGTTTCGGGAGTGCCGAGCCGGGTGTGGAGCAGCGGCACCCGCTGCGTCCAGCCGCCGTCCGATCCGGCGGGTTCGAGCCCGAGCGCCTGCAGCCGGCCGATCAGATAGCCGACGGTGCGTTCCTCGCCGACGGTTCCCGGCGCGCGACCCTGGAACTGGTCGGAGGCCATGGTGCGGACGGTTTCGGTGATGTTCGCGGGGTCGATCGCGGGCGCCGCGGTCTGGGCAAGCGCCGGAACGGCAAGCAGCAGGGCGGCGGTGGAAGCGGCAAGGCGCAAGGTCATAGGGCGGTCATTTCCGATCGGTGCGGCGCGACCGGGCCGGGGCCGGTCGCCTTCTGGGACTGGCGACGCCACCGCAATTGCCTCGCTGCGGCTTTCGCCGCAAGGACGATTCAGACATGGCATCGGAGTCGCCCTAGCATGGGGGCGTGGCGCGCGGCCACCCCCCGAGGGGCGGCGCGCGCAACGAAAGGAAGACAGGATGGATTTCTCGCGGCTGCAGACATCGAGCAAGATCGGCGACGACTGGGTCTATCCCGAGGCGGAGGCGCGGCGCAGCGGGTGGCTGACCGTCGACAGCGATCCCGAGCATCGAGTCTACTGGGAGGACTATGGCAACCCGGCGGGCGAACCGGTGATGGTGCTGCACGGCGGTCCCGGCGGCGCCTGTTCGCCCGCGATGGCGCGCTATTTCGACCCCGCTCGCTATCGCGTCATCCTGTTCGACCAGCGCGGATGCGGCAAGAGCGAGCCCAATGTCGCCATGGCGGGGCCGGCGGCGGCGCTGGCGCGCAACACCACCGCCGACCTGATCGGCGATATCGAGAAGCTGCGCGATCATCTGGACATCGCGGGACGGATGCATGTGTTCGGTGGAAGCTGGGGCAGCACGCTGTCGATGGCCTATGCGATCGCGCATCCCGATCATTGCGCGAACCTGATCCTGCGCGGCATCTTCCTGGGCGCGGCGGAGGATCTGCTCTACCTGTATCAGGGCAATGCCGCGACGTGGCATGAAGACCCGTTCGGGCTGACCGCGCCGGGCGCCTATATCCACTATCCCGACGAATGGCGCGCGCTGCTGGAAGTGCTGAGCGTCGAGGAACGGCGCGACGTGATGCGGTCGTACAAGGCGATCTTCGACATGGTGCCCGCGACCGCCGAGGAGAAGGAACGCCAGCTCGCCGCGGCGGTGACATGGTCCCTATGGGAAGGAACGATTTCGAACCTGATCCCCGAGGCGGGCGATACCGGAAAGTTCGGGGAGGCGGGGTTTGCTTTGTGCTTCGCCCAGATCGAGGCGCATTATTTTGCCCATGACCTGTTTCTGGAGCCGGGGCATTTCTTTCGGCATATCGACACGCTGGCGGCGATTCCGGTGCATATCGTCCATGGGCGGTTCGACGAGGTGTGTCCGCTGACGCAGGCGTCGCGGCTGGTCGCGGCGCTGCGCGGCGCCGGGGCGGAGCCCGCGACCTATGTCGTCACCAATGCCGGGCACAGCGCGATGGAGCGCGAGAATGCGCTGGCGCTGACCGCGATCATGGATGGGCTGCCGCCGCTGGCCCCCGCCTGAGCGGGATCAGTCCTTTCCGGCCGCAGCCGTCGAGGACGCCGCCGGCGGGGTCCAGCCGTGGCGGTATTTGGCGAACCAGGCGAGGATCGCCGAGGCCTTGGCCGCCGACTGCGACGGCCGCGCTGCGATGCCGCCGTGGCTGGCGCCGGGCACCTTGACGAGCGCGGTCGGGACGCCGCGCAGCCGCAGCGCGGTATAATATTGCTCCGACTCGCTGACCGGGGTTCGATAATCCTCGCTGCCGACCACGACCATCGTCGGGGTCTTCACCTGACCGACGAGCGAAAGCGGCGAGTGTTTCCAGAAGGTCTCGGGATTCTCCCACGGCATCGCGCCGAGCCAGTAGCGGCCGAAGAAGGCGGGACCGTCGGCGGTCAGCGCCTGCGACGTCCAGTTGATCACCGGCTTTTGCGTCACCGCCGCCTTGAAGCGGTCGGTGTTGCCGACGATCCAGCTGGTCAGCACGCCGCCGCCCGAACCGCCGGTCACGAACAGCGCGTCGGGATCGGCGATGCCGAGTTCGATCGCGCGGTCGACGATGCTGATCAGGTCGAAATAATCATTGCCCGGATAGGCCTTGTCGATCGTGTTCGCGAACGCCTCGCCATAGCTGGTCGAACCGCGCGGGTTCGACGACAGCACCGCATAGCCCGCGGCGGCGTAGAGCTGGTTGTCGGTCGCGAAATGCGGGCCATAGGCCGAGAAGGGGCCGCCGTGAATCTCGAGGATCAGCGGCACCCGCCGGCCCTCGACATAGCCGGGGGGCAGGGTCAGCCAGCCCTCGATCTCCAGCCCGTCGAGGCTGGAGGCGACGGTGATCTTGCGCACCTCGCCCAGCGCCTTGGTCTCGCGCAGGCTGCGGTTGAGGTCGGTCAGCATCCGCGTCTTGCTGCCCGCGGCGAGCTGAACCTCCGCCGGCCGCGTCGGGGTGCCGCCGGTGAAGGCGATCGCGCCGGTGTCGGCGACCGAGAAGCTGCCGCCGGTGTAGGGCCGGTCGAGCCCGCCGCCCGACAGGCCGGTGACGAGGGTGCGCGCCGAGCCGTCGAGCCCGATGCGCGCCACCTTCGTCTCGCCATGGTCGTCGTACTGGACATAGAGGCTGCGCCCGTCGGCGGCCCAGGCGACGTCGTCGACGCTGTAATCCCAGTCGGCGGTCAGGCTGCGGCGGCCCGAACCGTCGGGGTTCATCACGTAAAGCTCGCTATTTTCATAGGCGCGCAGCTTGTCGTCGAAACCGACATAGGCGATCAGCCGGCCATCGGGCGAGACGACGGGATTGGCGTCGGGGCCGTCGCGGTCGGTGAGCTGGGTGATGCGGCCGCTCGCGACATCGAGCGCGAAAATCTCGCTCTCGCGCGCGTCGTTTTCCCAGTCGGGCTTGCGGTTGGCGCCGAAATAGAGGGTGCGCCCGTCGCGCGACCAGCTGAGCGGACCGCCGTCGTGATAGGGGCCGAAGGTGAGCTGGCGCGGCGCGCCGCCGGTCGCGGGGACGAGAAAGATTTTCTCGAACCCCGGCTCGATATAGCCCGCGCCGTCGGCGCGATAGGTGAGGAGGTCGTGGACCTCCAGCGGATCGGCCCATTTGGCGCCTTCGGGCTTGTTGGCGGGGGCGGAGCCGAAGGTCGGCGCCGCGTCCTTGACCAGCATCGTATAGGCGATCGAGCGGCCGTCGGGCGACCAGGCGATGCTCGACGGGCTGGTCGGCAGGCCGGTCAGCCGCACCGCCTCTCCGCCGTCGATCCAGCGCACCCACAGCTGCGCGCCGCCGCCCTCGGTCGAGGCATAGGCGAGGCGCTTGCCGTCGGGCGACCAGCGCGGCGTGAAGGCGCTGCCGCCGCCGTTGCCGCCGGTGACGGGGGTTTCCTGCCCGGTCGCGGTGTCGATCAGCCAGATGCTGCCGATCGCGCGGTCGGTCATGATGTCATTCTGTCGCCGGACATAGGCGATGCGGCGCCCGTCGGGGCTGATCTGTGGATCGGCGGCGATCGCGAGGTCGAAGATGTCGGCACCGGTGAAATGCCGTTCGGGCGCGGTGCGCGCGCTGCCGCTCGCGGATGCGGTCATCGCGGCGGGTTCGGGCTCCGGCGCCGCCGGCTGATCCTGCGCGGCGGCGAGCGAAGCTTGGAACGCGAAGAGGCTGACGCCGAGGATGACGAGTTTGCGCATGGATTTTCGACCCCTGTTTCCCTTTGAATCGCAGCGGTCTGAACCTTTCGGCCGGGGCGGTCAAGCGGGCGGCGGGGCGGGCGCGCATCGTTTGAAAACGGCGTGCGGTTTCGCCTGTCTCGTCACATCGGACCCGATCGGCAATGAGCCCTTTCCGGCAAGGAACCGTTCCCCGGCGAAAGCCGGGGTCCACGCGGAGCAGCGCTATGCCATCTGGGCCGCGGCTTTCGCCGGGGAACAGCTGCTTCCTTGCCTGAAGGACATTATGCCAACTCGATCCGGGGTGCCGATCGGCTCCCCGGACAAGCGGGACCCCGGATCGAGTCCGGGGTGACGGGGAGGAGGGAAAGCGCTTTTCCGGAGCCGGGCTGCATCGCCGATGGCGGAGGTGGGGACGCAAGTGCAGAAAGCAATATAAAACCATATAGGTTATTTCTATTGACATCGTAACGCTGATATGGCACAAGCGGTTCATCATCGAGAATTGCGATTCGGGCCGGCGCCTTCGGGCGATCCGGCCCGATCCTTTTGGGGAGCGACGGAATGGAACAGGTGGTGCGGGCCGGCAATCGTCGCCGGCTGATGCGGGCGAAGGCGCCGCGCACGGCCCTTTCGACGCGCCAGTGCGAGACGTTCCTTTCCTATCTGGCGGAAAGCTGCAACGTGACGTGGTCGGCCGCGCAGGCGGGGCTGGTCTGTTCGACGGTCTATCGGCTGCGCGCGCGCGACGAGGCGTTCGCCGCGGCGTGGCAGGAGGCGTTGACCGCCGGATATCAGCGCCTGGAAATGGGGCTGGTGCAGGCGGCGCTGGCGCTCGTCGAGGGCAGGCCGGGCGCGGCTGTTGCCGGGAGCCGCAAAGGTGGCGAGCCCGGTCCAGGCAGCGCGGACGAAAAAGGCGCAAAGGCGGCGCGCGCGGCGAATGAGGGCGCCGCGACGGAACCGGACGCCGCGAAAGGCGGGGACGAAGGGCGCGTGATCGCGCCGATGACGGTCGACCAGGCGATCAGCCTGCTCGGCCGGCACCAGGCGTCGGTCCGCGGTGGTCGGGCGCGCACGTTGCGGCCCGACAAGCGGATGCCGACGTCCGAGGAAACCGACGCCGCGATCCTGAAGCGGCTCGCCATCCTGCGCCGACAGCGCGGGCTGGCACCGGAGGGATAGGGGCTTGGACCCCGGCTTTCGCCGGGGAACGGTTCCTTGCCGGAAAGGGATGATCGCCAACGCGTTTCGGCATGACGAAGTGCGGAAGCAGGGTGCTTCGACCCGAGGCCGGCGCCCGTTTGCAATCGACACGATCTCCCTTCTTTCGGGGCAGAACGGGACGGGCAGGCTCCATGCCGCCTGTTCTCCCCCTCTCGTTGGCGGGAGGGGATCGCGTTTCATGGCGGGTCATTTCTTCCCCCTTCGGGGGGCGGCGAGGGAGGATCGGGCGGATGGGGCAGGCGCATCGCGACGTCGTCGGCGACGTGCTCGAGAAATTGTCCGCGCTGTCGCCGCGCGACCTGCGCTTCGTGATGCGGGGATTGACCTGGGGCCAGCGCCGCGAACTGATCGAGCGCTGGCAAGGCTGGGCGCAGGACGGGCAATGCGAGCCGCCGGGCGACTGGCGCATCTGGATGATCCGCGCCGGGCGCGGCTTCGGCAAGACGCGCGCCGGGGCGGAATGGATCAGCGAGTGCGCGCGCTCCATGCCGGGCGCGCGCATCGCGCTGGTCGCGGCGAACGAGATCGACGGGCGGCGCGTGATGATCGAGGGGCCGAGCGGGCTGCTGGCGGTCGCGCGCGGGCATGAAAGCCCCGATTGGCGCGACGGGGTTCGCGAGCTGCATTTCGGCAACGGCGCGGTCGCGACGCTCTATTCGGCGGCGGCGCCGGAGAATCTGCGCGGACCAGAGCATCATGTCGCCTGGTGCGACGAGCTGGCGAAATGGCACCGGGGCGCGACCGCGTGGGACAATCTGGTGCTGGGGATGCGGCTGGGCGACCGGCCGCGCATCCTGATCACCACGACGCCGCGGCCGACCGCGCTGATCCGGACGATCCGCGCGCTGCCGGGGTTCGCCGAAACGGTCGGCGGCACGCACCAGAATGCCTATCTGCCGTCGAGTTTCGTCGAGGCGATGCAGGCGGTCTATGGCGGAACACGGCTGGGGCGGCAGGAACTGGATGGCGAGCTGGTCGAGGATGTCGAGGGCGCGCTGTGGACGCGCGCGCTGATCGAACGCTGCCGCGTCGGCGCGGCGGGGCTGGGCAAGCCGCGGCGCGTCGTGATCGGCGTCGATCCGCCCGCGACGTCGACCGGCGATGCGTGCGGGATCGTCGTCGCGGCGCTGCTGCGCGACGGGCGGCTGGCGGTGGTCGAGGATGCGAGCGTCGAGACCCCGCCGCCGCATGTCTGGGCGCAGGCGGTGGCCGCCGCGGCGGCGCGCTGGGGCGCCGACCGGGTGGTCGCGGAAAGCAATATGGGCGGCGAGATGGTCGCGGCGACGCTGGCGCAGGCCGACGTCGCGCTGCCGGTCGCCACGGTCCACGCGAGCATCGGCAAGGCGCGCCGCGCGGAGCCGGTCGCGCTCGCCTATGAGCGCGGGCAGGTGGTGCATGCGGGGACGTTCCCGGCGCTGGAGGACCAGCTTTGCGGGTTCCAGACCGGCGGCGGCTATGCCGGGCCCGGCGGTTCGCCGGACCGGGCCGATGCGTGCGTGTGGGCGCTGGCGGAACTGCTGGAACGGATGAGGAAAGGGCGCGCGCCGGGGGTGCGCAGGGTTTGATCAAAGCCCTCTCCCCTTCAGGGGAGAGGGTTGGGAGAGGGGGAGCCACGCACGCCGGCCCCTCTCAACTTCGGCTAGCGAGCAAGCTCGCAAGCCTGCGTATCTCTCCCCTGAAGGGGAGAGAGTGGGGCTTGCGGTGTGGCGGCTGGCCCATTGAGGAGACAAGCATGAACTGGTTTGGCCGCAAGGCCGCATCGTCGACGGTGCGGCCCGCCTTGTCGCGTGTTTACGGAACGTGGAGCGCGCCCGCGCCGCTGTCGTGGGAAGCGCAGGTGCGCGAGGGCTATCTGGGCAATGCGATCGTCCAGCGGTCGGTGCGGCTGGTCGCCGAGGCGGCGGGGGCGGCGCCGATCGCGGCGGGCGACCCGGCGCTGCTGGCGCTGGTCACGGCGACCTCGGGCGGGCAGGGGCTGGTCGAGACGCTGGCGTCGCAGCTGCTGCTCCACGGCAACGGCTATGTGCAGATATTGACCGATGGCGCGGGCGCGCCCGCCGAGCTGTTCGCGTTGCGCCCCGACCGTGTGACGGTCGAGGCCGACGGGCGCGGCTGGCCGGTCGCCTATCGCTACAAGGCGGGCGGATGCGCCGCGGTGCTGCCCGCCGAGGACGGCGCGGGGCGGCCGGCGGTGGTGCATGTCAAGGCGCTGCACCCGCTCGACGACCATTATGGCGCGGGCTGCCTGGCGGCGGCGCAGGGCGCGATCGCGGCGCATAATGCGGCGGCGAAATGGAATGCGGCGCTGCTGGGCAATGCGGCGCGGCCGTCGGGGGCGCTGATCCACGATCCGGGCGACAAGGGGATGCCGCTGTCGGCCGAGCAGGTCGACCGGCTGCGCGAGGAGCTGGCCGAAAGCTTTGCCGGCGGGGCGAATGCGGGACGGCCGCTGCTGCTCGAAGGCGGGCTGAAGTGGCAGGCGCTGTCGCTGTCGCCCGCCGACATGGATTTCCTGGAGCTGAAGCACAGCGCGGCGCGCGAGATCGCGATGGCGTTCGGGGTGCCACCGATGCTGCTCGGGCTGCCCGGCGACGCGACCTATGCCAATTATCGCGAGGCCAATCGCGCGCTGTGGCGGCTGACCGTGCTGCCGCTGTGCGCGAAGATATTGGGTGCGGTGTCGCAGGGGCTGGCGGGCTGGTTCGGCGGCGCCGAGCTGCGCGTCGACATGGACCGGGTGCCGGCGCTGGCCGCCGACCGGATGGCGCTGTGGCGCGAGGTGTCGGGGGCCGACTGGCTGACCGCGGCGGAGAAGAAGGCGCTGCTGGGGGTGGGGTAGCGGAGAACCGGATTCGCGCAGAGGCGCAGAGAGCGCAGAGGTGATGGCTGCTGGCGGTCAGCTTGTTGATGAAGCAGGCGGATGAGCAAGATGAGGCGGCTTTTCCGCCTCCTTTTCGTTCCTCTGCGTTCTCTGCGCCTCTGCGCGCCTTTTTCCCCCGCTTAGGGAGATTTTGACATGGACGAGGAAGAGGCGCTGGCGCGGCTGATCGCGCTGGCGGGGACGCGCGCGCCCGACGCGGCACTGCTGCGCGCGGTGGTCGAGGAGGCGAGCGAACTGGGCGCGCGGCGGGCGCTGGCGCGGCTGGGGCTCGCCGATGCGGCGGCGCGCGACGACATCGGCGATCTGCGCCAGCTGCTCGGCGCGTGGCGCGACGCCAAGACGAGCGCGTGGAAGGCTGCGGTCGACTGGGCGGCGCGCGGCCTGCTGGCGCTGCTGCTGGTGGGGCTGGCGATGAAGCTGGGGCTGCCGGGGCTGCTGCGGTGAGGGGTGGGGTCGTTCGACGGGCCCACCCCCCGGCCGCCTCCCGCCTGCGGGAGGGAGGGATACGGTTCGCGGGCTATGCGTCGGTGTTCGACCGCGTCGACCGCGGCGGCGACGTGGTGCGCGCCGGGGCCTTCGCGGCGAGCCTGCGCGCGCGGCGCGCGGTGCCGCTGCTGTGGCAGCACCGGCCGGGCGCGCTCGTCGGAACGATCGAGATGCTGGCGGAGGATGCGCGCGGGCTACGCGTCGTCGCGCGGGTGACGCACCCGACCGCGGCGGCGCTGGTCGCGCGCGGGGCGCTGACCGGGCTGTCGTTCGGATACCGGGTGCGCGGGGCGCGGGGCGCGAACCCGCGCGAGCTGCTGGCGCTCGACCTGGCGGAGGTCAGCCTCGTCGCGCAGCCGATGCAGCCGCTGGCGCGGGTGATCGCGGTGGATTCATGGAAGGAGTGAAACGCATGGACGAGATGGAAATGAAGGCGGACGCGCTCGAGGGGGCGTTCGATGCGGTGCTGGCGGCGGAGGCGGTCGACGAGTTGAAGGCGTCGGTCGCGGCGCTCAAGGCGCAGGTCGACGCGCAGGCGGTCGCGGCGGCGCGGCTGCCGCTCGACGGGGCGAAGGCGGCCGATCCGGCGCGCGACGCCTTCGTCGACCGCTATCTGCGGCGCGGGATCGACGCCGGGACCGGGATGAAGAGCCTGTCGGGGGCGTCGGGCGGCGAGGGCGGCTATGCCGTGCCGCGCGAGATCGACGGAGCGATCGCGGCGACGCTGAAATCGCTGTCGCCGATCCGCGGCATCGCGACGGTCGTGCAGACGGGGACGAGCGGCTATCGCAAGCTGGTCGCGACCGGATCGACCGGCGCGGGATGGGTCGGCGAAACCGATGCGCGGCCCGGGACCGGGACGCGCAGCTTCGCCGAGATCGCGCCGCCGTCGGGCGAGCTTTACGCCAATCCGGCGGCGAGCCAGGCGATGCTCGACGATGCGATGTTCAATGTCGAGGACTGGCTGGCCGACGAGATCGCGCGTGAGTTCGCGGTCGCCGAGGGCGCGGCCTTCGTCGGCGGCAACGGGACGAACCGGCCGAAGGGCTTCCTGTCCCATGCGGCGACGAACGAGGCGGACAGCGCGCGGGCGTTCGGGACGCTGCAGTTCGTCGCCTCCGGCGCGGCGGGCGGCTTCGCGGCGTCGAACCCGCAGGACAAGCTGGTCGAACTGGTCCACAGCCTGCGCGCGCCCTATCGCAGCGGCGCGTGCTGGGTGATGAATTCGGACACGCTGGCACGCATCCGCAAGTTCAAGACCACCGACGGCGCCTTCCTGTGGCAGCCGGGGCTGGTCGAGGGCCAGGCGGCGAGCCTGCTCGGCTATCCGGTCGTCGAGGCCGAGGACATGCCCGACGTCGCGGCGAACAGCCTGTCGATCGCTTTCGGCAATTTCCGCGCCGGCTATCTGATCGCCGACCGCGGCGAGACGCATATCCTGCGCGACCCGTTCAGCAACAAGCCCTTCGTGCATTTCTATGCAACCAAGAGGGTCGGCGGCGCGATCATCGATTCGAACGCCATCAAGCTGATGAAATTCGCCGCGAGCTGATCGGCCCGCGTGCGAGGGGCGCCCGGTTCCTGCCCTCCAACCCCTTCGGGGTGGGGCCGGGCGCTACGTTTCGCGGCCGCCGCCCGGCGGCCTGCACCCCCTGCCGCTGCAACCCTCCCCCGTCGAGGGGATGGAGTCTTGTTGGAAAGGATGGCGCTGCCATGCCGACCCCCTTTTTCGCCGACCTGGTGCGCGAGCTGTGCCACGAGGGCGGCACCGGCCCGCTGACGCCGACCGGCGCGGTGCCCGGCCATCGCCGCTTCGCGGGCGCGGTGCCCGTCGATACCGAGTTCCACTATGCGATCGCGGGCATCGCGCAGCCCGGCGAGTGGGAGGTCGGCACCGGCCGCCTCGATGCCGCCGGCCGGCTGGTGCGCGAGGCGGTCGCCGCCTCTTCGGACGATGGCGGCCGCGTCGATTTCGCGCCGGGGCTGAAGACGCTGGCGCTGACCGTCGGCGCCGGCTGGTTCGCGGCGCACGACGCGGCGGTTGCGGCGCTGGATGCAGCCGACGACGATCTGGCCGTCGCGATCGCCGCGAAGCAGCCGCTGTCGACGGCGCATCCTGCGGCGACGACCGGTGCGGATGACGACCTGATGACCGTGCGGCGCGGCGCGGGATGGGTGAATATCCCACTGGCCGCGCTTGTCCGGCGCGGCGCGGACGGCCATGTCGGCATCGGCACCGCCAATCCGGCGCAACTGCTGGAACTGGCCGGCGGATCGCCGAGGATGCGGATCGTGCCGGCTGCTTCGGAGCAGATGGGCGGGATCGAAATCGTCACCGACGGCGCGCACGAGGCGTCGTTCACCGCTCGCGGATCGACGGGTGAGCTGAATATCGCGGCCGGCCGCGCGCCCGGATGGGGCGGGAACATCCGTTTCTTCACGGACACGACCGAAAAGATGCGGCTGACCGCCGCGGGACGCCTGCTGCTGGGCGGCGCGGCCGACAATTATATGCTCAACATCGCCTCCGGCGCGGCGTCACGCGGCATCGTCGCGGACTTCAACACGAACGGCCATGTCGGCGCGCTGATCAGCTTCACGCAAGCCGGCATCACGAACAACTGCTTCGGCACCGTTCCCGGCACCGGCGATTTCGGCTGGTATGTGAACCGCAACGGCGTCGCCGACGGCGTGCTGCTGATGCGCCTGACGGCCGCCGGCAGCCTTGGTATCGGGACCGACACGGCCGCCGTCCGCCTCCATGTCAAATCGTCCGGCGAGATCATGCGCCTCGAAACGACGGCGGCGCGCGGGTCGGGCAACGGCTTCCTGTCCTTTTATGATCCGAGCGGTCGGAAGGGCTATTTCGGATATGGCGGCACCAGCGAGACGATTTTCCTCATGAATGAGGAGAACGGCAATATCGAACTCGGTACCAATGCCGTCTCGCGCTGGTATGTGGAAAGTGCCGGCCACTTCACGCCCGTGGCCGACAATGCCTATGACGTCGGCTGGTCGGCGGGTCGCGTTCGGAACCTTCATCTAACCAACAGTCCAATCGTCACGTCGGACATGCGGGAAAAGGCATGGCGCGGCGAGGCGAGCGCCGCCGAACTGGCGGCGGCGAAGCGGATCGCGTCCGAACTCGGCTTCTATCAATGGAACGATGCGGTCGCCGAAAAGGGGGCCGAGGGCGCGCGGCTGCATTTCGGTGTGCGGGCGCAGGCGGTGTGGGCGATCATGGCCGGCGAAGGGCTGGTCGATCCGATCGACGCCGGGGCCGATCCGACCAGCCGCCATGCCTTTCTGTGCTGGGATCGCTGGGCGGAGGAGCGCGACGCCGAGGGGCGGATCGTCCGCGCGGCGGGCGAGCGGTTCGGCATCCGCCCCGACCAGCTCGCGCTGTTCCTGATCGCGGCGCAGGAGGCGCGGCTCGCGGCGCTGGAGGCGGCGGCATGATCGGCGGCGCGGCGCTGGGTGCGCGCGCGATCGGCGACGCAAGCGGCCGCATCCTTGCCGCCGAGTGGCGCGGTCCCGACCGGGTGGCGCCGCCGCGGGCGCGCGTTCGCCTGGCGCCCGACCCGGCGCGCCGGATCGTGGTGGACAGACCCTGACCGGAAAGGACCGACGATGGCGATGATGATGAAGGATCCGGGAACGCGGATCGACTTCGAATTCGACTGGGCGGCGGCCTGTCCGGCCGGGCAGGCGGTGGCGGCGAGCGACTGGGCGGTCTGGCCCGACGAGCCCGACGGGGTCGCCGTGGCGGCGATGGCGCACGGTCTGGCACGCGCGACCGTGACGCTGGAGGGCGGGATCGCAGGGCGCGTCTATCGCGTCACCAACCGGGTGACGATGACCGATGGCCAGATCGAAGAGCGGTCGATGGCGGTGCGGGTGGAGGAGCGATGATGGTGGAGAGCCTGTTGCCGGGCGAGGTCCCGGTGAGCCTGGACGAGGCGCGCGGCTGGCTGCGGATGGGGGCGACGATCGACGATGCGGTCGTCGCCGGGCTGGTCCGCGCCGCGGCGAGCATCTGCGAAGCCTTTGTCGGCCAGTGGCTGATCGTGCGCGCGGGCGAGGAAAGCCTTGTCCTGCGCGGCGGCACCCTGCGGCTTGCCGCGCGGCCGGTCGTCGCGGTCGATGCGGTGACGCTGCTGCGGCCCGATGGCGCGGAAACCGTGCTGGACGCCGACCGCTACCGCGTGACGATCGCGCGCGACGGGTCGGCGCGGGTGGCGATCCACGCGGCCGGCGACGCCGGATATGCGCGCATTGCGTTCCGCGCCGGCATGGCCGCGGGACCCAATGCGGTGCCCGAGGCGATCCGGCAGGGCCTGTTGCGCATGATCCAGCACCTCCACGCCGCGCGCGACGGTGCGGACGAGACGCCGCCGGCGATGATCGCGGCGCTGTGGCAGCCGTGGCGGCGGCGCACGCTGGGAGGCGCATGATGACGGGCGCGGAACAGGCGGTGCGCGCGAAGGCGCTGACGGTGCTGGGCGCGGACGACGCGCTGGCCGAGCTGGTGCATGGCGTGTTCGACGGCGTGCCGCCGCGTGCGAGCGCGCCCTATGTCTCGGTCGGTGCTGCCGAGGGCCGCGACTGGGGGACGAAGGACCGGCCCGGGTGCGAGGTGCGGCTGACGCTGAGCCTGACCGGTGCCGGGTTGCCGGCCGACGCGGGCGGGGCGGCGGCGCGGATGGAGGCGGCGGCGCGCGCGCTGCGCGGCCCGGCGGGCGGCTGGACGGTCGTCGCGGTCAGGGCGCTGCGCAGCCGGCTGGCGTCCCGGCGCGAGGGCGGCTGGCGGCACGATCTGGTCGTGCGGTGCCGGTGCCTGGCCGGGGTGCGGGAAGGGGAAGCGTGAGCCGGTTCGGCTTCATGCCGCTCCGGGTCCCCGCCTTCGCGGGGACACGGGAACGCTTCGATCAGGGGCGATCAGGAATCGCCGGGGAGGGTGTTGGTCGAGGAATAATCCTTGAACTTCTCGATGAAGTTCACGTGATAATCGTCGATCTGCATGTCGGCATTTTCGGTGGCGTCGGCCTCCGAATCGCCGCTCGCGCGGTCGAGCGCGATCACCGCCTGGCGAAAGGCGGTGCGCTCTGCGGTGCAGGCACCCTTGATCGCCATTTCATATTCGGCGTCGCCCATCTTGCCCTCGAGCGACTTCTTGAGGTGGTCGCGCAGGCATTTGGTGAAGGCGGCGCGCGACGTGTCGACCGCGGCGGTGGGCGATGGTGCCGCCAAGGCCAGGAGCAAGCTTGTGATCAACATCCTGCGACTCCCCGTTTGCAGATGATTTGCGAAGGAGAATTAAACCATGGGGATCGAAAATGGGAGCGCTTTTCTGTTGAAGGTCGGCGATGGCGCGACGCCGCCCGCCTTCAGCACCGTCGCCGGCCTGCGCACGACGCAATTGTCGGTGAACGGCGAGGCGGTGAACGTCACGACCAAGGATTCGGGCGGCTGGCGCGAACTGCTGTCGGGCGCGGGGGTGCGGTCGGTTTCGGTGAGCGCGGCGGGCCTGTTCACCGGGTCGGCGGCCGAGGTGCGGCTGCGCGGCCATGCGCTGGCAGGCACGATCGACGATTATGAACTGAGCTTCGAAAGCGGCGAGCGGCTGCGCGGGCGCTTCCTGGTGACGCGGCTCGATTATGCCGGCGATTACAATGGCGAGCGCCAATATGTGCTGGCGCTCGAGTCGAGCGGCGCGGTGACGAGCCTGTGAGCGCCGCCGCGAACCCGCTGCGCGGCGAGGCGGTGCTGCGGGTCGGCGGCACCGCGCATGTGCTGCGCCCGAGTTTCGGCGCGCTGGTCGCGGCGGAAGCCGAGCTGGGGCCGCTGTTCGCGCTGGTCGAGCGCGCCGCCGACGGGCGGCTCGCGCTGGGCGAGCTGGTCGGGCTGTTCTGGCATTGCGTGCGCGACCGGCCGGCGGAGCTGACGCGCGAGGCGGTCGGCGGAGCGGTGGTCGCGCAGGGGCTGGCGGCGGTGACGCCCGCGCTGCGGATGCTGCTCGGGCAGATCTTGCAGGGGCGGTGAGCGGTGACGGAGGAGGCTGCCCACCCCGCCGCCCGCGAGCGCGAGGGGCGTTTCGGCGATGGCGCGGCGCGATTGTCAGGGGTGATGGCGCGGCTGTGCGGGTGGCGGCCGGGGGAGTTCTGGGACGCGACGCCCGCCGATGTGGCGGCGGTGCTGGCGGGCTGGGCGCCCGGCGACGGCGCGGACGGCGTCGATCGCACGGCGCTGACGGCGATGATGGAGCAATATCCCGATGGATGACGAAATCGACGAGATGGTCGTCGCGGTCCGCGCCGATACCGGCGCCTTTCGCCGCGACATGGCGGCGCTGCGCGCCGAGCTGGGCGCGCCGCTGGCCGACGCCGCCGATGCGGGCGCGCGCGGGATCGAGCGCGCGCTGGGCCGGGCGGTGGTGTCGGGCAAGCTGGGGTTCGAGGATCTGAAGCGGCTGGCGCTGTCGGTGATGGCCGACATCGCGCGCGCGGCGGTGTCGGGCGGGGTCGGCGCGGTGCTGGGCGGGGCGCGCGGCGGCGGCGGGCTGCTTGCGGTCGGGCAGAGCCTGGCGCTGGGGCTGCTCGGCGCGCCGGGACGGGCGACCGGCGGGCCGGTGAGCGCGGGGCGCGCCTATCGCGTCGGCGAGCGTGGACCCGAACTGTTCGTGCCGGGCGCGAGCGGGCGCATCGAGCCGGCGGCTGGCGCGGCGGTGCGCAATATCGCGATCACGGTGAACGTGCGCGGCGAGGCGGGGAGCGAGCCGGGGCGGCTAGCGCAGACCGGGCGGCAGCTGGCGCGCGCGGTGCGGCGCGCGGTGGCGGAGGGCGAAGGCTGATGGGCTGGGCGCTCGTCGCGGCCGAGCCGCATCACCGCAAGGGCTGGATCAAGCGCTTCGACCCGCGCTTCTGGACCGTCGATTTCGCGCGGCCGATGATGGCGAGCGTGGTGACGACCGCGCCGACGGCGCTGCGCGTCGAGACGGTCTTTTACGACAAGGCGGACCTGGCCGGGCTGATCTGGGAGGCGGAGGACCGCTGGGACCACCCGCTGCTCGCCTATGAGACGCGGCGCGATTTCCGGCACGTGCGGCTGCACTTCCGCTGGCGATCGGGCGGAGTGAAGCCGCTCGATGCGCTGCACGGGCCGACGCTGACGATCGAGGGGCGCGACGCGGCGGGCAACCCGCGCGCCTGGTACGTGCGGCTGTGGAACTATGCCGAGGGCAGCGCCGAGGATGCGGTGGTGACGCTCGATTTCGACGCGCTGGCCGGCGGTTTTCTGTTGCCGGGGGAAAGCGATCCGGTGTGGGCGGGCGACGTCGACCGATTGTTCGTCTCGCTGGTCGCGCCTGGCTATGACGGCAGCGCGGGCGCGCTCGCGGCGCCGGCGCCGGCGCAGGGCTGGGTCGAGGTCAGCGACATCGCCTGTTCGGGATCGGGGTCGGTGCTGGCGATCGGCGACGCGGTGCTGCCCGAGCAGCGGCTGGGAATCGCGAACGGCTATGACGACTGCTATCACCTGACCCCGGCGCGGGTGGTGCGGCAGGTGGAGCAGCTCGGCTATCGCGGCGACGTCGTCCATTATGTCGGGATGAGTCATTATATGCGGCTGGCGGCCGAGGGCGGCGGCTATCGCGTGCAGGCGGCTGGCGGGGTGCTCAATGCGCCCGCCGCGGCGTGGCACCGGGCGCTGGCGAGCGCCTGCGCGGGCGCGGGGCTGGGGCTGGTCTGGTCGCTGTCATACGAATTGTTCGACGCCTATTGCCCCGAAAGCTGGAAGCAGCGTGACGCCGACGGCGCACCGGCGCTGACCGGGTGGGAGCCGCCGTCGACCTTGCTGTCACCTGCCCACGCCGAGGCGATGGGGTGGCTGCACCTCGTCGCGCGGGCGTTCGCGGCGATCGGGCGCGACGCGGGCTTGCCGGTGAAGTTCCAGGTCGGCGAGCCGTGGTGGTGGGTCGCGGCGGACGGGCGGCTCTGCGCCTATGATGCCGCAACGACGGCGATGCTGGGCGCGGCGAGCGTCGCGATTTCCGATGTGCGCGGTGCGCTGGACAGCGGGCAGCGCGCGATGCTCGACGCGCTGGGCGCGATATTGGCGGGATCGACCGCCGCGCTGGTCGCGGCGGCGCGCGACGAGGCGGGGGCGGCGCCCTTCACGAGCCATCTGCTCGTCTATCTGCCGACGGTGCTCGACCCGGCGGCGCCCGAATTGCGGCGCGCCAATGTGCCCATGGGTTGGGCGGCGCCGGCGTTCGACGTGCTGCAGCTCGAGGATTATGACTGGGTCACGGGGGGGCGCGGGGCCAAGACCGATGCGGCGCGCGCGGCGATGGTCGCGCGGCTCGGCTATCCCGTCGCGGATCAGCATTATTTCGCGGGATTCGTGCTGCGCGGCGAGGATCGCGGGCAATGGCGCGCGATCGCCGAGGCGGCGGCGCGGGCGCGCCGCGCCGGGGTGGCGCGCGCTTTCGTCTGGGCGCTGCCGCAGGTCGCGCGCGACGGTTTCACGGCGTTTGACGGGGAGGAAGAGATGCAGGCTTTCGACGCAGTGGACTTTCCGCTCGCGATCGGACGCGAGGCGATGGTCGCGACCGAATTCTCCACCCAGATCGTCGCTTCGCCGTCGGGGCACGAGCAGCGCGCGAGCGAATGGGCCGATGCGCGGATGCGCTACGACGCGGGGCCGGGAATCCGGTCGGAGGCGGATGTGCGGCGGCTCGCCGATTTCTTCCGCGCCCGGCGCGGTGCGGCGCGCGGATTCCGTTTCCGCGATCCGTTCGACCACAGCTCGGCGGCGGACGGCGGGCCGCCGGGCTTTGCCGACCAATGGCTGGGCATCGGCGACGGGGCGCGGCGGCAGTTCGCGCTCGTCAAGCGCTATGGCGGCGGCGAGGCGGCGCAGGCGCGCGCGATCCGGCTGCCGGTCGCGGGCAGCGTCCGCGCGTCGGTGGGCGGGGTCGAGACGGCAGCCTTTACCTTGACGGGCGATGGCGAGGTCGCGTTCGACGTCGCGCCGGCGGACGGCGCGGCGGTGCGCGCGGGCTTTCTGTTCGACGTGCCGGTGCGCTTTGCCGAGGATCGGCTGGAGGTCAGCCGCGCGACCTTCCTCGCCGGCGAAGTGGCGAGCGTGCCGCTGGTCGAGGTGCGTGCGCCATGGTGAGTGCGATGGTGAGCGCGGATGATGATTTCGGCGCGATGACGGCGGCGCCCGCGTGGCTGCGCGCCGAAGTCGCGCCGCTCGCCTGGTGCTGGCGCCTGTCGCGCCGCGACGGGGTGACGATCGGGCTGACCTCGCACGACCGCGACCTGTTCGTCGGCGGGCTGCTCTATCGTGCCGCGCCCGGAATGAAGCCCTCCGCGATCGAAACGCGCGACAGCCTCGATGCCGAGACGCTCGACCTGCAAGGCGCGGTGGCGAGCGACGCGATCGCGGTGGACGACCTCGACGCCGGGCGCTGGGACGGCGCGTCGCTGCGGCTGTTCGTGACCGACTGGGAGAATCCCGAGGCGCCGCCGGTGACGGTGGCGCGCGGGACGCTGGGCGCGATCGAGCGGCGCGGCGCCGCCTTTTCGGCCGAGTTGCAGGGGGTGACGTGGTTGCTCGACCGGCCGGCGTGCCCCGCGACCTCTCCCTCGTGCCGCGCGGCGCTCGGCGACCGGGCGTGCCGGGTCGATCTGGCGCCGCGGACGCACCGGCGCCGCGTCGTCGCGGTCGCCGGGCGGTCGGTGACGCTCGACGCGACGGTGGGGGGTGGGGCGATGGCCGTTGGCGAACTCGTCTGGATGGAGGGGGTGGCCTGCGGGCTGGCGAGCCCGGTGATCGCCGCCGACGGCGCGGTGCTGATGCTGGCGGAGACGCCGGGCGTGCCCCTGGACCTGCCGGTGCGGGTGCGGCTGACCGAAGGGTGCGACAAGCAGCTTTCGACCTGCCGCGACCGGTTTGCCAATGCGATCAACTTTCGCGGCGAGGCGCATCTGCCGGGCAACGACCTGCTGACCCGATACCCCGGTGGATGAGGTCGGCGCGCGCGCCTTTGCAGCGGGGCGGGGGATGATTGGCGCGCGGTTCCGGCCGCAGGGGTGCGACCCCGCGACCGGGCTCGACTGCGTCGGGCTGGTGTGGGCGGCCTATGCCGCGGCGGGGCGGCGATTGCCGCGGCCCCGCGCCTATCCGCTGCGCGGGTGGAGCGAGGCGCGGATCGTCGCGGCGCTGCGTGCGGCGGGGTTCGCGCGGGATGAAGGCCGCGTCGCGATGGGCGACGTCGCGTTGATCGCGTTGCCCGCGGGACAATTTCATCTGGGGCTGCTGGGCGGCGAAACGATGGTTCACGCGCATGCCGGGCTGCGGCGCGTGGTCGAAGCGCCGCTGGACGATGCGGCGCGGACGGCGGTGCGGTGGCGGCTGGATTGAGGAGGGACGGACATGGCAACGCTGGTGCTGACGGTGGTCGGCGGGATCGTGGGCGGCCCGGTCGGCGCCGCGATCGGCGCGGCGATCGGGCAGCAGGCCGACGCGGCGATCTTTCGCCCCAAGGGCCGCGAGGGGCCTCGCCTCGCCGACCTGAAGGTGCAGGCATCGACCTATGGCCAGCAGATACCGCAGCTGTTCGGGACGATGCGCGTCGCGGGCAGCGTGATCTGGGCGACCGACCTGATCGAGCGGCGCAGCAAGCGCGGCGGCGGCAAGGGGCGGGCGTCGGTCACCGAATACAGCTATGCGGTGTCGCTGGCGGTGGCGCTGTCGTCGCGGCCGATCCGCGCCATCCGGCGCATCTGGGCCGATGGTAATCTGCTGCGCGGGGCGAGCGGCGGCTTTCAGCAGCGCTGCACCTTTCGCTGGTATGACGGCGGCGAGGACCAGCCCGCCGATCCGCTGATCGCCTCGGCGCTCGGTCCGGCGTCGGTCAGCGGCTTTCGCGGCATCGCCTATGCCGTGTTCGAGGAGCTGGAACTCGGTGCCTTCGGCAATCGCATCCCTTCGCTGACCTTCGAGGTCGAGGCCGATGCCGGGGCCATCGACGCCGGGCTGGTCGGCGATACGCTGTTCGGCGAAGCGGGGCGATGCCTCGGCGGGACGCGCTTTGCGGGCTATGCGGCCTCGGGCGACCGCCTGCGCGATGCGATGGCGCCTTTGTTCGATGCCGACGCGGTGCGGCTGGCCAGCGACCCCGGCGGCTGGCGGCTGGCGCCCGCGGATAGCCTGCGCGCGCCGGTGCCGCTGGCCGGTTTCCGCGAGGCGCGCCGCGAAGAGGCCGCGCGCGACCGGGTCGAGCGCCGCCGCGCGCCGCTGGCCGATGTGCCGGGAAGCATCCGCCTGCGCCATTATGATCGCGAGCGCGACTATCAGCTCGGCCAGCAGACCGGTGCGGTGGCGGGCGGCGGCGCGGCGGAGCAGCGGATCGACCTGCCCGCCGTCCTGTCCGCCGCAGCGGCGCGGGCGCTGGCGCAGCGGCTGGCCGCGGCCGTCGCCGACGGCCGCGAAAGCTGTGTCTGGCGGATGGATCTGGCGGCGCTCGCGCTGCCGGTGGGGGCGGTGGCGATCGCGGGCGACGGCAGCCGATGGCGGATCGCCGCGCGGACGGTTCGCGATACGCAGGTCGAAGTCGAACTGCGGCGGCACCAGCCGCTCGACCTCGACATGCTGCCCGCCGATTCCGGCGCGCCGGTGCGCGCGCCCGACTGGCCAGAGGCGACGGCGCTGGTCCGCGCCTTCGACCTGCCGAGCCTGGGCCCGGCGGCGGCGACCGCGCCGCAGGTCGTGATCGCGGGCGCGGGGAGCAATGCCGGATGGCGCGGCGCCGATACATGGTTCGTGCCGATGCCCGATGCCGCGCCGATGCCGCTGGGCACGGCGCGCCCGGCGGCAGCGCTGGGCGTGCTGGCGGAGCCGCTGGCGCCGGGCGGCGCGCTGCTGTTCGACGATGCGGGCGCGGCGATCGTCACGCTGATCGATCCGGCAATGGAACTGGAGGCGGTGAGCGACGCGCTGCTGCTCGGCGGGGCGAATCGTGCGATGATCGGCGACGAGCTGGTGCAGTTCGGCGGCGTCGAACCACTCGCGCCCGGGCGATGGCGGCTGACGCGGATGTTGCGCGGTCGCGCGGGCACCGAAAGCGCGGCGGCGCATGCGGCGGGAACGCCCTTCCTGCTGCTCGACGATCCCGCGCTGCTGCCGATCCCGGCCGACCATGGCGAGTGGGTGGCGGGCGGCGGCGCGCGCCTGCAATGGGCGGCGTGGAACGACACGAGCCTTTCCGACCTGCCCGTCCCGGCAGATCTGCGCGCGCTGCGCCCGCTTGCGCCGGTGCATGGCCGGGTCCGGCCCGACGGGGAAGGCGGCCTGGTCATCGGCTGGACGCGGCGGAGCCGAGCCGATGGCGGCTGGCGCGACCATGTCGACCTGCCGCTCGGCGAGACTCGCGAGCTGTACCGCGTTTCGGTCGAGCCGGCGGTCGCCGGGATCGGGCCGTGGGACCTGGAGGTTCCGACGCTGCGCCTGACGGCGGCGGATGTAGACGGGCTGGCACCCGGCAGCCTGATCGCGATCCGTCAGATCGGCGATGTTCTGTCGTCGGTACCGCTTCTCCTGTCTCTGAAATAGAAAGGATATTCCGCATGACCGACCTGCCCGTTACCGCGCGGTTCGCGCTGCCCCTGCTCGTGCAGGCGCAGGCGCAGAAGGAGATCACGCATAACGAGGCGCTGGTGCTGATCGACGCGTTGCTGCAGGCGAGCGTCGAGGATGGGCCGCTCGCTGCGCCGCCGGCGGCGCCGGAGGCGGGACAATGCTGGATCGTCGGTGCCCCGGCGAGCGGCGCGTGGGTGGGGCGCGAGGCGGCGTTGGCGGTGTGGACGGCCGGCGGCTGGCGCTTCGCCGAGCCTCGGCCCGGGATGCGGGTCGTGCGGTCGCGGGATGGGGCGTGGCTGCGATTCGCGGACGGCGCGTGGGCCGAACCCGGCATGATCGCCGCGCCGGCGGGTGGGAGCATGGTCGATTCCGAGGCGCGGACGGCGATCGAGGCGCTGATGATCGCGCTCAAAGCGCATGGCATGCTGATTTAGAGGGGTTTTTTCGTTGCATTCGGGGCTCAACTGCGACTTTTTGGCAACAGATTAGCGATTTGTTATCTTGCGTGGAACCAAAGCCGCGAGTAGGACGTCTGTCGAGACGTATATCTCAATTGAAAGGGGAATCTGTTATGAGGAAGCTAGCCGTCGCCGTGGCGTTGGCCTCCACTGCCCTCGCGTCGCCCGCCGTGGCGCGCGACAACTCCTGGTACGTTGGTGTCGGTGGTGGTGTCATGATCGTCGAGGACATCGACCTCGATATCGGCACTGCAGCCAATGCTGTCAGTCTGGATCACCGCAAGGGATATGATTTTGAAGGCGTCGTCGGCTACGACTTCGGCGGCTTCCGCGCGGAAGTGGAAGTGGGCTATCGCGAAGCCGATATCCGCAACGCATCCGTCAATGCGCCGGGCGTTCCCGCCTTGGCCAACGGTGGTCCTCTCGTGACCGGCAACTACCCCATGAACGGCGACAGCAATGCGCTGAGCTTTATGGTCAACGGCATGTTCGACTTCGGTGACGATGACGGCATCCAGGGCTTCATCGGTGGTGGCGCAGGTGTCGCCCGCGTTTCGGTCCAACCCGTCTTCGCGGGTGCCTGGCTCGACGATTCGGACACCGGTTTCGCCTGGCAGGCGATTGCGGGCGTCCGCGCGCCGATCAGCAACAACTGGGATGTCGGCCTGAAGTATCGCTTCTTCAACGCCGACGGTCTCGACCTGGTCGACCAGCTCGGCCGCGACGTGTCGGGCCGTTTCCGTTC